>JACCDI011353963.1_pt1 | contig 113299 bp, 106 predicted proteins | sample 7442791 | NCBI WGS metagenome assembly JACCDI01 (sample SAMN15323434, study PRJNA562643) | freshwater metagenome | isolation source: river surface water | place: USA:Blue River Watershed | collected 2017-08-15
AGAAAAACGTCAATTTATTTATTTTATTTGAATAAATATTCGATATTTGTAACCTTTGAAACCTGAATAACGTTAAGATTGTTCGTGCTAAAACCAACTTTCGTGAAAATAGTCAAACCGCTTCTAGTCGTCCAGATAAGCCTCATTACGCTGATAATGAGCACAGTATCTTGGGCTCAAGACCCTACTTTTACGCAATTCTATGCCAATCCTACTTATCTCAATCCCGCACTTGCTGGATCGTCAGGATGCCCTAGAGTTTCGTTAAATTACCGCAATGAGTGGCCGCAACTCACAGGCAATTATGTTACTTACGCTGCTGCATACGACACCTACGCCAAAAATATATCTGGCGGCTTTGGTTTGCTCGCCATGCACGACGTTCAAGGTCAAGGTACTATTCAAACATCAATGATTGGCGGTATCTATTCTTACAACGCTAAAGTGACACGCAAGTTCTCCATCATGTTTGGTGCACGCGCTGCTTATTTCCAAAAATTCTTAGACTGGGATAAACTTACTTTCGGAGATATGATCGATCCACGTCGTGGCTTTATTTATCAAACAGGCGACGTTCCAAGAGGTAACGGTCGTAGAGGTTTCTTTGACGTTAGCTTTGGAGCCGTAGGTTTTACCAAAAACTTTTATTTCGGCGTTGCAGGGCATCACCTCAACCGTCCAGACGAATCCATGATTCTCGGCGAGTCTCGTTTGCCTATCCGCCTTACTGGTCACATGGGAGCAAATATAAAACTAGGGCAACGTGGTCGTTACTCAAGCACTACATTCTTGTCTCCAAACATTATCTATCAATACCAAAATGGTTTCCAAGAGTTGAACATCGGGGCTTACCTTAAATACGAAAACTTTACGATTGGTGCATGGTACCGCAACCGCGATGCCTTTATCATGACTGTTGGTATCAACACAGACAAATTTAAAGTAGGTTACAGTTACGACCTCACCGTTTCTAAACTAGGTAACGGCATTTCAGGTGGTTCGCACGAAGTTTCTATGGGAATCAACTTAAAATGTAAAAAGAAGCCTAAAAACTTCAGAAAAACGTCTTGTCCGTCTTTCTAACTGTAACCAAACTATAAATAAGAACTTTACGTTATAAACGCAAAAATATGAAGCGATTGATTCAAAACATCTTCGGAATTGCACTAACAGGATTGTTAGTGCTTTCTTCGTGTTCTAAAGAGCGCTCTTCAGCTACGGGTTGGGAATTCAATAACTACAAAAATGGTGGTTTTGAAAAATTCGACGCACGCGAGCAAGAAACCGGACCTGGTCTAGTTATGATCGAAGGCGGAACCTTTACAATGGGGCGCACCGAACAAGACGTCATGTCAGACTGGAATGCACGTGCATCAAGAGTAACGGTTGCCTCTTTCTACATGGATCGTACTGAAGTTACAAACTTCCACTGGTTGGAATACATGTACTGGATGCGTCGTGTTTACTACAAAACATATCCACACGTCTACAAAAAGTGTTTACCTGACACATTAGCCTGGAGATCAGCTCTTGGTTACAGAGAAAAGTATGTCAACTACTACTTGCGTCACCCATCTTACCGCGACTATCCAGTTGTTGGTGTATCTTGGTTGCAAGCCAATGACTTTTGTAAATGGCGTACTGATCGTGTAAACGAAGCCATCCTCGTTCGCGAAGGAATCCTTAAATGGCACTTTGCCGACGAAGGAAGCGCTGATGTTGGTGCGGCAAATCGCTCAGACTACGATAAAAAATATGCCTCTGTTCCTCAAAACATGTTCTCTACTGAAAATTACCTCAACGGTAACTACAATGTAGAATCAGAGGGCGGTTATGTCCTTAACAAAGACAGCAAGCCTAAGGCGCCGACAGACTCCAAAACAAAAAGAGCTGTTCCACGCGATCCTTATCAATTAGAAAACTACGACCCTGTTTATGCAGACATGGACAACGGTCGTCTCGGTACGCGCCCTGTTAAAATGGAAGACGGTATTTTATTGCCATCTTACCGCCTACCTACAGAAGCAGAATGGGAATTTGCAGCGCTAGGACTTATCGGTAACCTCGATCCAAACTCTGAAAATATCAATGACCGTCGTATCTATCCATGGGATGGTCACTACGTTCGTCAAGAAGAAGAGCAATTTGCTGGTGCCATCCAAGCTAACTTCATGCGTGGACAAGGCGACATGATGGGTGTTGCTGGTCGCTTGAACGATGGCGCAGACATCTCTGATCGCGTAGATTCATTCTGGCCCAACGACTACGGCCTTTACCACATGGCGGGTAACGTATCTGAATGGGTAATGGACGTTTACCGCCCACTCACCTCTGAGGTTGCTGATGGATTCATGCCGTTCCGTGGTAATAAATATCAGACACAACTTCTTGTTCCTAATGGCCTCTACGACAAACCCGTAAAAGCCAACGAAAACATCTACGATGTTCACGGAATGAAAGAATTTGTGAACGAATTTGCTCGTGTGAAATACTTAGCTCACGCTAACAAGAAGTATAGCCAAACAGCTGGTACTGACTACCAGTCTAACATGACAAATAAAACGGCTACTAAAGATACAAGCAGCGGTACCAAAGACACATCAGCTGGTGCGCAAGGAGCGCCTAAACCTGGTTTTGTCAATAACAACCCGATGAACTCTCGTGTTTACGCCAAACAAGACCCGCGCAAATACCAGTTCAACGCACCATCCAATTATTATATTTCTAATAACTCACAGTTCACCTCGCAAGAGCGCATGCAATTCGAGTTTTTGGATACATTAAACATGATGCTTGATACCGCTATCGCCCTTCATAACCAAGGTCGTACCATAGCAGCTTCTGCGTATATTGAGCGCGTGCTCTTCAACAAAGAACTTCCAATGGAAATTCAAGAAGGCGCTAAAAAGCAAGACCTACTCGAATTAATGGCGCTTGCTTTTGACTATCCTCAGCCTGCAGAATATCTTGGAATTGACACCGCACTATTTAGTCGTGAATTCCTCGAGCGCAAATTCTTATCGTACAGCACAGATCCAACTATCACAACCTGGATCATGACGCTAAGAAACGGACTTAGTGAATTTATCACTACCACTAAAGGAAGCCAACGCTGGAGAGATGTCACTGTAGAAGAAAACGCCGGCCGTTTGAACTATCGTAAAGACGACTACATTGATTACCTAGATGGTGACCTCGAATCTTCGATTTACTACAACAACGCACAGCGAAAAGAAGAAATCAATAGTGGAATCCGCGATCCTAAGTTAGTCATGTACCAAAGTGAGCATGAAAACTACAATTTAGGCAACGATCAAATCAATGCCGGTAAATCAGGATGGCCAACAACACTCGTTTCAGACAAGAGCCGCGTTTACAAAGGTGGTTCATGGGCAGATATGGCTTATTGGCTCGCTGTCGGGAATCGCAGATTCCTCGACGAAGACAAAGCGTCAGCCACCATCGGATTCCGTTGTGCCATGGACAGAATTGGCAGCTCACGCAGACCAGACATTAAAGAATAACACAAATTCTTATAGTTTCTCATTTAAAGCCCGATTATTCGGGCTTTTTTTTTTGCAATTTTGCCTCATGGAAAAATGGCTCGCAATTTTTGATTCTTGCATTGGTGTGTGTACCGATAGCAGGAATATCCACCAGAACAGTCTGTATATTGCTCTTAAGGGAGCAAATTTTGATGGCAACCAATTTGCAAAAGCAGCTATTTCATCTGGTGCAAAATTTGCTATTGTGGACGACCCAAGCATTGCTAATGAACAAGACATCTTTTATGTACCCGATGGCCTGACATTTCTACAAAATCTTGCCCATGCTCACCGCATGCGCTTTCAAATTCCTGTCATTGGGATTACCGGTAGTAACGGAAAAACGAGTACCAAAGAACTTGTTAATTGTGTGCTGCAAACCCAATTCAAGGTACTCTGTACCGCAGGAAATTTAAATAATCACATTGGCGTACCACTTACACTACTCCAGTTAAATCAAGGTCATGAAATAGCCATCATCGAAATGGGCGCCAATAAACTCAAAGACATTGATGAATTGTGTTCAATTGCCGCGCCTACACACGGCGTCATTACAAATATTGGCAAAGCGCATCTAGAAGGCTTTATCAATTTTGAAGGTGTTTTGCGCACAAAAACAGAACTTTACGATCACGTCAGCAAAAATACTGGCGTTCTTTTTGTCAATGCCGATGATGAAATACTCACGGAAGCTGCGCGCAAAAGAGCATCTGTTATTAAAAGCTATGGCGAAAGTCATGGAGACTTGCGTGGTAAGTTGGCTTATTTAGACCCGTATGTCCATCTTTCATGGCATGATGAGCATTACGAGTCACCGATCGTTGATACACAAATGGTTGGTAAATATAATTTTTACAATTTTCTGGCAGCTCTGTGCATCGGAACTCATTTTGAAATTGACCCCGTCAAGATGAATGCTGCCATTGCCGGCTATGTACCAACCAATAAGCGCTCACAAGTGGAAAAAACAGCCAAGAATACAGTCATTATTGACTGCTATAATGCCAACCCATCGAGCATGCAAAGTGCGCTAGCCTCTTTTGTAGAAATGCAACACCCAAATAAATTAGCTATTCTCGGTGACATGCTAGAGCTCGGGGCCGAGGGTCCTTCTGAGCATCAAAAAATTTTAGCTTACCTCAAGGCCAATCACTTGAATTTCATCACCGTTGGTGAAATTTTTAAGGAAGCAAATAGTGAAGGTTTCTCAGATGTAGCTGCACTTTCTGAAATGATTGCCTCAAAGGAGTTACAAGATCACCTCATCCTGCTCAAAGGATCGAGAGGTATAGCGTTAGAACAAGTATTGGCGTATCTCTAATTAAGAGCCGTATTGCATTAAGAAGGCTTTCAAGAACGGATCTAGAGCGCCATCCATTACGGCGTCAACGTCTCCCGTTTCTGTTCCTGTTCTGACGTCTTTGACTAATTTATAAGGATGCATTACGTAATTCCTAATTTGGCTCCCCCACTCAATTTTCTTTTTACCTGCCTCGATCTCATTGCGTTTTTCCATGCGCTCGCGCAACTCCAATTCATATAATTGCGAACGCAAAAGTTGCAAAGCCTTTTCTTTATTGGCTAATTGAGAGCGCGATTCTGAGTTCTCGATGATGATGCCCGACGGCGCGTGTCTCAAACGCACAGCCGTCTCGACTTTGTTTACGTTTTGGCCACCTGCACCTCCTGATCTGAAGGTCTCCCAGGTGATATCTGCAGGATTAATATTGATTTCAATTTGGTCGTCAACGAGCGGGTAAACATAGACAGACACAAAACTTGTGTGTCGTTTGGCGTTGGAATCAAATGGTGAGATTCGGACCAAGCGATGTACGCCATTTTCACCTTTGAGGTAACCAAAGGCAAACTCGCCTTCAAACTCGAGGGTGACTGTTTTCACTCCCGCAACATCGCCTTCTTGAAAATTGAGTTCTGTGATTTTATAGCCGTGCTTCTGACCCCACATGAGGTACATTCGCATGAGCATGCTTGCCCAATCGCAACTTTCCGTGCCACCAGCACCAGCAGTAATTTGCAAAACGGCAGAAAGGCCATCTTCTTCGTTGGAGAGCATATTCTTAAGCTCTAGCTCTTCAATTTCTTCAAGGAGGGTTTCGTATTGCTTATTCAGCTCGGCTTCTTCAGACATTCCTTCGCGCACAAACTCCATAAGTACATCTAGATCGGCAACTGATGCCGCAGTGCGGTCAAAAGTTTCGACCCAGTACTTCAAGCCCCTAATTTGCTTCATTTTTTCTTCCGCTTTTTTGGGGTCGTCCCAAAAGGAAGGATCTTGAGTCTTGAGTTCCTCCTCTTTGAGCTGCATGCGTTTTTCATCAATTTTGAGAAACGCCTGAATGGTGGAAAGTCTGTTTTGTAAGGCTTTATACTGTTCGGATGTCATGACGCAAAGTTAAGCATTCTAAAAAGGAAAGAAAAGGAAGGCGCGCTCAGGATTCAGCCAAAATGTGTACATTTGTCTCAAATCAATGAAACATGAATATTCCAGCTGAACTCAAGTACACCAAAGACCACGAATGGGTAAAACTCGAAGGTGACATCGCCACTATTGGCATTACAGAATTTGCACAAAGCGAACTTGGCGATATCGTCTATGTAGAAGTAGAAACTGTCGGTGAAACAATGGCACAAGAAGAAGTTTTTGGTAGCGTAGAAGCTGTAAAAACGGTTTCTGACCTGTTCTTACCAATGAGTGGTGAAATCATTGAATTCAATGAAGCGCTAGAAGCGAATCCAGAATTGGTCAATAACGATCCTTATGGCGAAGGCTGGATGGTTAAAGTTCGCGTTTCAGATAGCTCAGAATTTGCAGCCCTACTAGACGCTGAAGCTTACGCGCAAGAAATCCACTAATTACCCGTTCATATAACGACCTTCAAACCGCCCTCGTGGCGGTTTTTTTATGGCCAAACACTTGCTTTGGACTCGATTTGCTGTTCTAGCTGATCCTTCAATTGATAAAAGAAATCCCGACCCAATTTAGCCTCCAAAGCATCTATACTCAATGAGAAATCAAAAAGTTGAGCATCTGATTTGGCATTCGGCATCAAAAATGCGATCCCTTTTTGTTGTCTTGGAGCGATGAGCGCTTTGTAATAGTACTTTGGGACACTCACCTTATTTGGACCAATTGTAGGCAATCCAGCTACTAATACAGGGCCTGTCACTACGTAAATAGAATCGTACAAAAGGGCCCAATCTCTTACCTTTTCTTCGAGCTTTTTCCAAATACCGCGATTAAAGCCCGGAAGCTGTGGGCTCATGTTGCTGTAATAAAACGATTCTTGCATGACCTGCAAAGACCAACTCATGTCGGCAGCTGGCGCAAGATGGCCGCGGTCATAGCCGCTTTTAGCGTAATCTGCGTTGGTGGCTGTCTGGGTAGAGACCAGCGGATCTTCCATGAAGCGATTACTCCGTACCACACCATCTCCAAGATGAGCTTGGGTAAGTACATAAGCTACCCAGTTCGCTTGTTCATGCTCCTCATTATAAGCAAATGTGTAAGCAGTGCGATTGATCACTAGTTCGGTTGACAATGGAAGCGGACAAGCAATGGAAAGCGTTGGGCCTGAACTTTGATGAAGCCGAAAAGAAGCGATGAAAAAGAAAAAAGCCGCAATCCATAAAAGGATTAACGGCTTTAAAAAGAATTGCTTATTTAGCTTAAGCATCGATTTTTGCGTATTTCGCGTTTTTCTCAATGAATTCACGGCGTGGCGGAACGTCGTCGCCCATGAGCATAGAGAAAATTTGATCGCACTCTGCTGCATTTTCGATGGTCACCTGACGCAAGGTGCGGCTCTCTGGGTTCATGGTGGTTTCCCAAAGCTGCTCGGCGTTCATTTCTCCAAGACCCTTGTAACGCTGTACGTTCACTGATGTTTCGCTACCGCCACCTTTCAGCTCTTGGATAAGGCGATCGCGTTGGTCTTCGTTCCAAGCGTATTCAGACTTGGTGCCTTTTTTCACTTGGTAAAGTGGTGGTGTTGCAATGTAAACGTAACCTTTCTCGATGAGCTCTTTCATGTAGCGGAAAAGGAACGTAAGGATAAGTGTTTCGATATGCGAACCATCGACGTCGGCATCACACATGATGATGATCTTGTGATAGCGCAATTTTTCAAGGTTGAGTGCTTTTGAATCTTCTTCGGTTCCGATGCGCACACCTAAAGCAGTATAGATGTTTTTGATCTCTTCGTTTTCGAAGATTTTGTGCTGCATGGCTTTCTCCACGTTAAGAATTTTACCGCGCAATGGCATAATAGCTTGGAAATGTCGGTCGCGACCTTGTTTGGCTGTACCGCCCGCCGAGTCTCCCTCGACGAAGTAAACTTCGCATGCTGCAGGGTCTTTTTCTGAGCAATCGGCTAGTTTTCCTGGTAAGCCTGAACCCGAGAGTACGTTTTTGCGCTGAACCATTTCGCGAGCCTTGCGTGCAGCATGTCGTGCGCGCGCCGCGAGGATCACTTTTTCTACGATGAGTTTTGCTTCTGATGGGTGCTCTTCTAAATAGGCAGACAACATTTCTGATACAGCCTGGCTCACTGGTGCGGTAACCTCACGGTTACCTAATTTCGTTTTGGTCTGCCCCTCAAATTGTGGTTCTTGCACTTTTACTGAAACGACTGCTGTAAGACCTTCGCGGAAGTCGTCGCCGTCGATTTCAATTTTTTCTTTGGCTAAGATGCCTGAGTCAGTGGCGTATTTTTTAAGGGTGTTGGTCAGGCCTCGGCGAAAACCAGACAAGTGCGTACCGCCTTCGTGGGTGTTGATGTTGTTGACGTATGCTTGAATGTTCTCGGTGTAAGAGGTGTTGTAGGTAAGGGCTACTTCAACCGGAACGCCTTCGCGCTCACCTTCAAAATAAATAACGTCAGTAATGAGCGCCTCGCGATTGCGATCGAGGTAAGAGGCAAATTCTTTAAGACCACCTTCTGAATGGTAGGTGGTGCAAGGATGTGCGCCGTTGTCGTCTAGAATGCGTTTGTCTGTGAGCGTAATGGTGATGCCTTTATTCAAAAAAGCCAACTCGCGCATGCGGGCAGCAAGGGTATCAAAATTGTATTCAGTAGACTCAAAGATGGTGTTGTCAGGCTTGAAAGTCTGGATGGTTCCGGTTTTGTCGGAGACGCCAATTTCACGTACCGCATAGAGTGGTTTACCGATAGAATATTCTTGCTCGAAGATTTTGCCTTCGCGGTGCACTTCTGTGCGCATGTGAATAGACAATGCGTTTACACAAGAAACACCAACCCCGTGCAAACCTCCAGATACCTTATAAGTGTCTTTATCGAATTTACCACCTGCGTGTAAGACAGTCATTACGACTTCAAGAGCAGATTTCTTTTCTTTGGTGTGCATAGCGGTTGGGATACCGCGACCGTTATCTGTAACAGTGATAGAGTTGTCTTCGTTGATGTAGACGTTGATGTGGTTACAATAACCCGCTAATGCTTCATCGATGGAGTTATCTACGACTTCGTAAACGAGGTGGTGAAGGCCTTTGACGCCTACATCACCGATATACATTGCAGGGCGTTTTCTTACTGCTTCTAAACCTTCTAATACCTGGATATTATCTGCCGAATAATTGTCTCTCTTTTCGTCTTCAGCCATGTTGCTATAGTTTGTTGATAGTGTTAAATTTCGTGTAAACAAAAATAAAAAAAAGCACCTCTTCCAAGGTGCTTCAATGGGCTTTGAAAGCCTTAACTTATCAACAAAATTTCAACGATTTGAACTATTTTTCAATCCAGGCAATAATACTCGGATCGTCAGGTAAAACGCGTGGCGAAATGACCTTTGCTAAATGTCCGTTTTCATCGATGAGGTACTTCTGAAAATTCCACTCCACTTTAGAATCTTCTTTGCCATTTTTCGCTTTTTGAGTAAGGAACTGATAGATAGGCGCCATCTCTTTTCCCTTGACTGATATTTTAGACATCATCGGAAAACTAACCCCGTAGTTCAATTTACAAAATTGCTGGATTTCTTGGTCTGTTCCTGGCTCTTGTGACATAAAGTCATTGGCTGGAAAACCCACAATTACAAAATTCTTGGCCTTGTATTTGGTGTAAAGAGCTTCGAGCTGTTCGTATTGAGGCGTTAAACCGCACTTCGATGCCGTATTGACAACCATAATTTTTTTACCCTTCAAAGTAGCGAAATCGAAAGTTTTGCCATTAATATCTTTGACTTTGAACTGATAAATTGAAGTTGAATCGGAGGAGATGAAACTCATGAGGACGACGCTTAAGGATAATAAAATAGTTTTCATAATCGTTTATTTTCAATAACAATTGGGTCCAAAGATAGTTCAGAGTGGAACATATTTTCAACTTTTACGAATAAGACCGAGATGCGCACACTTATCGTTTTCTTACTACTCTCTTTACCGACGCTATGGTCCCAAAAAATGACTGGCTTCTGGCAAGGCATGTTGTTTTCTCCAAACGATAAAACGGTTCTCATTCCTGTCTATCTCGATATTTTTGTAACAAATGGCTTGGTTGATGGAAAAATCAGAATTGAGAACAAAGAAGGCGCCAGCGTTTATCCTGTAGTTGGGAAGTACGACAACAATGAACTTTATCTGGTCACAATGAAAGCCATGTGGTATTACTTACCAGAATTTTCGCTTTCACCCTACACCTACACCCTCAAATACAATCCTCAAAATGGCTATCTTGAGGGAACTACTGATAATCAAGATTACCGTTTTATCGCTTATCAGAGCAATGGAGAAATTTCCATGAGTAAAACGGCCTACCTTCCTAAAGATTGGTTAGTGCGCTTTAGTCAGGAGCTCAAGGATGGTATATCTGCACCTCAAGTCCGAAAGCAAGAGCTACTTCAGTTCAGCTTTCAACCGATTTACTTTGACTACGATCAAGCGCTCATTAAATCGGAATACGAAGCGTATTTGAAGGAATTGATTCGGATGGTAAAGAGTCATTCGGACCTTCGTATTGAAATTACCGGGCATACCGACTCCGATGGCTCAGATGCCTATAATTTGGCATTGTCAAAAAAACGGAGTGAGGCCTTACTTAGTTTCTTTGCTGCAAACGGGCTTTCCAAAGACAGGGTTGTGATTCAGTATAAAGGCGAAAAAGAACCAGTAGATAAAAGCAATACAGATGAAGGCAAACAACGCAATAGACGCGTTGACTTCAAGTTTATTTAGCCTATAGACTCTTTAGTTTTTCTTCCAAAATAGCAATCTTGGCAAGCGCATCAGCTTCTTTGTTGCGTTCGTTACTTACAACAGCGTCAGGAGCTCCAGCCATGAATTTTTCATTTTGCAGTTTGCTTTGAACGCTCTTCAAGAAGCCTTTTGTGTAGTGCAACTCTTCTTCAAGTTTTTTCTTTTCAGCTTCGAGGTCGATTTGCTCGCCAAAAGGAATAAAGAATTCCATGCCGTCGACAATAAAACTATTGGATTGAGGCACTTTCTCTTGTACGTATTGCAATACCGATAAATTACCCATTTTGATCAGAATGCTATCTGCAGCACTGGCGCGTTGGCTGTCTGCTTTGATGTAAAGCTCTAATTTGACTTTTGTCGCGATGTTGTTTTGCTTGCGGATATTGCGAATTTGGGTGATCACTTTTTCATTGAAAGCAAATTGTACGAGCGGCGCTTCGTTTACTTCTTGGAGTGCAGGCCATTGAGCGATTACGATGTCGTCGCCTGTTTGGCGCTCGCGAAGTGCGTGATAGAGTTCTTCGGCCACAAATGGCGTAAACGGATGCATGACCTTTAGCAAGCGCTCAAAGAAATCGAGTGTTTGCTCGAGTGTTTGACGGTCAATTGGTTGCTGGTAACCGGGCTTGATCATTTCCAAATACCAAGAGCAGAAGTCGTCCCAAACAAGTTTGTAGGTAGACATTAACGCATCAGAAATGCGGAATTTGTCGAAGTTATCGTTGATTTCTTTGAGAACCTGAGCAAAGCGGTTGACAAACCACTCGATGGCTACTTTACTAGACTGCGGTTGTTCGATTTCGCAAACCTCCCAAGAGGCAACAAGTCTGTAGGCATTCCAAATTTTATTGGTGAAATTACGACCTTGTTCGCACTGCGAGCTATCAAATGGAAGGTCATTGCCAGCAGGCGATGAAATCAGGATCCCGACCCGAACGCCGTCGGCACCATATTGATTGATCAAGTCGATTGGGTCTGGAGAATTGCCCAAAGATTTGGACATTTTGCGTCCGAGTTTATCGCGAACAATACCGGTATAGTAGACATTTTTGAAGGGTTGCTGCCCCATATATTCATAACCTGCAATAGCCATGCGCGCCACCCAAAAAAACATGATTTCAGGAGCTGTTACGAGGTCATTGGTTGGGTAATAATAATTGATTTCTGGATTATTTGGTTCGGTGAGGCCGTTGAATACAGAAATAGGCCACAACCAACTAGAAAACCAAGTGTCGAGGACATCTTCGTCTTGGCGCAATTCTGATACGCTAATTGCCCTACCCGCCTTTTCAGAAGCAAGTGCAAGCGCTTCTTCTTGCGTTTTGGCAACGACATAATCTGCTGGGCGATCGCTAAAATACCAAGCAGGAATACGGTGCCCCCACCAAAGTTGACGCGAAATACACCAATCTTTAACGTTCTCCATCCAATGTCGATAGGTATTCTTGAACTTTTCTGGATGGAATTGAATGTTGCCGTTCATGACGTTCTCAAGCGCCGGAGCCGCGAGTTCTTTCATGGAAACAAACCACTGCAATGAGAGTTTAGGCTCAATTACCGCGTTGGTGCGTTCTGAAAAACCAACTTTATTAATGATGTCTTCGGTTTTGACTAAGAAACCTTTATCGTTGAGTTCTTTTTCGATTTCGCGACGCACTTCAAAACGATCTTTTCCTTGGTAGTGAGCGCCATGCGCGTTTAAGGTTCCGTTGTCGTTGAAGAGGTCTATACTCGGTAAATTATGCTTCTGACCAAGTTCGTAGTCATTCGGATCGTGGGCAGGCGTTACTTTTAAACAACCCGTACCGAATTCTTTGTCTACGTATGCGTCGGCAATCACGGGGATTTCTCGATTGATAATCGGAACCAATACGGTTTTGCCGATGAGCTTTTGATAGCGCTCATCTTCGGGGTGAACACAAATTGCGGTATCGCCGAGAATGGTTTCAGGGCGGGTTGTTGCGATAGTGAGCCATTGATCAGCTTCACCTACTACCTGATAGCGAACGTAAAATAGTTTGGAATTGACCTCTTTGTAATTGACTTCTTCGTCTGAAAGTGCCGTGAGGGCCTCTGGATCCCAGTTAACCATGCGTACGCCGCGGTAAATTTTACCTTTCTGAAAGAGATCGATGAACACATTGATGACAGACTCAGAGTATGCTGGGTCCATGGTGAAGTGTGTGCGTTCCCAGTCACAAGAAGCACCTAAACGCTTGAGTTGTTCGAGGATAATGCCACCATGCTTGTCTTTCCATTCGAAGGCATGGGCTAAGAATTGTTCTCGGGTGAGGTCTGACTTGGAGATGCCTTCTGCTTTCAGTTTTTGAACAACTTTAGCTTCTGTGGCAATAGAGGCGTGGTCGGTGCCAGGAACCCAACAAGCATTTTTGCCCAGCATACGCGCTCTGCGCACCAAGACATCTTGAATGGTGTTGTTGAGCATGTGGCCCATGTGCAACACGCCAGTAACGTTTGGCGGTGGAATGACAATGGTGTAAGGCTCTCGGTGATCGGGTGTGGAATGAAAGTAGCCTTTATCTAGCCAATGTTGGTACCATTTTTCTTGTGCAATTTGCGGCTCGTATGTTTTTGCAATCTCCATGACTTCGTCTTAAAGTTGCAAAGATAGCAAATATCTAAGCGCGCGCTGCGACTACCTAGTTGGTAACAGGAGAATCTGAAGGAGTAAGAACGGTTCCTTTAATTGTCAGAACGATAGGGTCTCCGACATTAGAAAATACGGTAATGGTTTTGGTAAATGCGCCTACACGTTTGGTATCGTAATGAACTTTAATAACCCCTTTTTTACCTTTTCTGATGGGGGCTTCTGGGCGGTCTGCGGCTGTGCAACCACAACTCGTCTGAACATTGGTAATTACGGCTGGTTTCTTGGAAGTGTTTTTGAATTCAAAAACAAATAAATCTTCGGATCCGTATGGTATGTTCTGACGTTCGATTTCAAGAACAGTGAAGCGCAGTGGTGGCTGTGATGTTTTTTTAGCGGACTCTGGTGTTTGCGCAAAAAGCAATTGAGTTAAGAAGAGAACTAAAGTGAGTTGTAGATATTTCATGAGTTATGAGTTTTGGTGAGATGATTGAAGCAATTAACAATACAAGTTTATGCATTGATCGCAGACCAAAATTAAAATTAACACATTTTTAGCAAGCAGCGTGCAACATTTCTCTGAGGCCAGGATAAGTTTCAGTGAGGCGACCTCGCCATTGTTCCGTGTTTAGCCAAAACACAGCTTCAATCCCCTCCTCTGTTTGTGGCTTCACCTCATTAGCACCTGTAAAACGAAAAGCAAACCAATGATTTTCTTTGAAATAAGAGCGGCCTTTCATTTCATAGACATGATAGGTATTGGGTAACACCCTCAAATTTTCGAAATGACCTTTAAGACCTGTTTCTTCCTCAATCTCGCGAATTGCGGCTGCTTCAATACGCTCTCCTTTTTCAATTTTACCTTTTGGAAGATCTAAGTGCGCAAAGCGATAGATCCATAAATAGGCGTCGTCTGAAGCATACTGAACCAAACCTCCGGCGGTCTGACTAAATTTGAATTCTTTGAAAAAAGTCTTCATGGCTTCACGTGGTTGCGCAACAACCATCTGCAAATTTTCACTTTTTAAGACCGTGGCCAACTCTTGGTAAGATTTTGGTACCAAACCTCGCCAATTTGGCAAATTTTCGTCCGTATCACTAAAAATGATGTAATGTGTATCGAGGAAAACTTTGTATTTTTGCGCCATGAATGTGAACAAAGATTTGAGCCTAAAGGTAGCAGAATTGCTCCTAAAAACAAAAGCAGTGCGCTTACAACCAGACAAACCTTTTACTTGGGCTTCGGGCTGGAAGTCTCCCATTTACTGCGACAACCGCATCACGCTCAGTTTCCCTGAAGTGCGCACACACATTCGTCAAGGTTATGCGCAAACCATTCTAGATAATTTTGGCAAACCAGATGTAATTGCCGGCGTAGCAACTGGTGGCATTGCACAAGGTGCCCTCATCGCTCAAGAACTTGGCCTACCTTTTATTTATGTTCGCAGTGCGGCTAAAGGGCACGGCATGGAAAACCTCATTGAAGGTGCTTATCAAGAAGGTCAGCGCGTTGTGGTTATTGAAGACCTCATTTCTACTGGCGGAAGCAGCCTCAAAGCGGTCGAAGCCTTACGTGCAGGAGGTCTAGATGTAAAGGGTCTCATCGCCACTTTCACCTACGGTTTTTCTCTTGCAGAACAACAATTCACCGCGGCCAATTGCCCACACGTATGCCTTACTGACTACAGCACGCTCATCGATGTCGCCACCAAAACCAACTACGTGAGCGAATCCGACGAAGAAACGTTGCGTGCTTGGCGCAATAACCCGAGCACCTGGATGCAAGAAAACCAATAAAAGCAGTCATGCTTACACTCAAAAGCCAAGAATTTGACATAACCGCCTCTGCTGAAAAGGTGCAGCAATTCTTGTCCGAGACCAAAAACTACGCGCTACTCTTACCAGAAAATCAAACCTCAGATTTTCAAAGCACACCAACACAATTTAGTTTCAAAGCAGCTGGTCAAGTTACTTTGGAATTAGAAAAGCAAGCCACTCAAGGCCAACAATTGCATTTTAAAGGAACGAATAACAATCCTTTTGCTTTTGATTTGTATGTACACCTCCAACCCTATGAGAACGGCACCAAAGGCTTCATCGAAATCAAAGCCGATTTAAACATGATGCTAAAAATGCTGATTGAAAAGCCATTGCAGAAACTATTAGCTGAAATGGCAATGAATCTGTCCAAACAACTAGGCGCCTAAAGACAAAAAGCGAAGCTCCTGATTTGCAAAAGTTTGCACACAATTATCGGTTTCAAGAAGGAGTTCGCCTCTCTCATTCACACCTAAAATACGCCCCTCAAATTGCGATTCATCCATTTTTTGAAAGTGCTGAATTTGATCTTTCAAAAACAACCCCTCCTCGAATAGCGCTTTTAATTTTAAAAAATCTCCATAAAGCAAATCTTGCTGACCATTCAATAAGTCGAGGTATTCAATTAAGACCGTTAGCGGCTTGAATTTTTGAGCTGTTTGATCAAGAATACTTGTTGCGCCTTGAAGTTCTGGTGCTTGATTGACATTGATTCCACAACCGATGATTGCCCAATCAAGTTGCTGACCTTTCAATTGTTGTTCGATCAGAATTCCGCCAAGCTTTTGACCCTTCACGTAAATATCGTTTGGCCATTTAATTTGTGCATCCAGTCCAAAGCGCCTCAGGCATTGTTGCCAAATAACTGCGGTATACCAGGAAAGACGAATTTGTTCATCGATCGTAAAACAAGGCCTAAATGCGATGCTAAACATTAGGTTTTCCGAACTGACAGACTGCCATGAATTACCCCGCTGCCCTCTTCCCTTCGTTTGATAATCTGCCATAATTACCGAACCATCTTGACAACTTCCCTGTTGAATAAGATTGGCAGCATAATTGTTAGTAGAATCAACAGTTGCTAACTGGATAAGAACAGAACCGAATTTGGTCATCGTGAAAAACAAGTGGATTCAAATTTATCAGTTAGTTTTGTAATAGAAACAAATCAATGGCAAAAAAGAAAAAATCAGATCCCTCCGCGTTACTCCTAGACGCAATCGTGGAAGGAATGCAAAATAACAAAGCGCAAGACATCACTATTCTCGATCTTCGCGAACTCGACAGCGCAGTTTGCGACTACTTCGTTATTTGTAGCGGTGAATCCAGTACGCAAGTAGATGGTATCGCCAACGCAATTCAGCGCAACACCCGTAAGGAACTCAAAGAGAAACCATGGCACACCGAGGGTAAATCCAATTCTGAATGGATCCTACTCGACTACATCGATGTCGTTTGCCACATCTTTTACAAAGATGCCCGTTCGTTTTACGATATTGAAGATCTCTGGGCCGATGCCAAAAGAACTGATCTTCCCAACTTATAATTTCTGTCAACATGTCTGAAGAAAAAAGAAAAAATCCGCTTTCGGTCTACTGGATATACATTGCATTCGTCATTGTATTGGTCAGTACGCACCTCTATATCAATAGCGAAACTACCTCCACAATTAAATACAAAGAAACGCTACTCGATTTGGTGGAGGCTAAAAGCGTAAAGCAAGTTAAGATTGTCAATCAAAGTACGGCACGCTTTCAATTGCGCAAGAATGCCAAAACATACATCAATAGTCGCAAAGACCTTGATTTTCCTAAAATGCGCAAGTTGTTGGCCAACAAAAATGCCCAACCCTCAAAAATCGTGTTTGAACTAGAGAACATCGGCAATCACGCAAACTTCGAAAAGGCCTTAGATGAACGCGGCTACCACGACTATGAAAACGTTATTGAAACCAACTGGATTGCCCAAATCCTAGGATACCTTTTGCCATTTGGAATCATCGTTTTGATCTGGATGTTCGTGATGCGACGCATGTCGGGCGGCGGCGGCAGCGGCGGCGGCGGTGGGCAAATTTTCAATATTGGCAAATCACGTGCACAGGTCTATGAAAAAGGCAAAAGCACGAACATTACCTTTAAAGATGTAGCTGGCCTCGAAGGTGCTAAAGAAGAAATTGTCGAGATTGTCGAATTCCTTAAAAATCCGAAAAAATATACAGAACTCGGTGCGAAAATTCCAAAAGGTGCACTTTTGGTGGGCCCTCCAGGAACCGGTAAAACGCTTCTTGCCAAGGCTGTTGCAGGCGAAGCTAAAGTTCCGTTTTTCTCGCTTTCTGGCTCTGACTTCGTAGAAATGTTCGTTGGTGTAGGTGCATCGCGCGTTCGCGACCTCTTCCGCCAAGCCAAAGAAAAAGCGCCAGCCATTATTTTCATTGATGAAATTGATGCAATTGGCCGCGCTCGCGGTAAAAACAATGGGTTCAACACCAACGATGAACGTGAAAACACCCTCAATCAATTACTTACCGAAATGGATGGTTTTGGCACCAACTCTGGAGTCATTATCTTGGCTGCGACCAACCGTGCCGATGTACTAGATAGCGCCCTGATGCGTGCTGGTCGTTTTGACCGTCAGATCTATGTCGATATGCCCGACCTCAACGAACGCAAAGCAATTTTTGGGGTTCACCTCAAACCATTAAAGCTTTCAACTGAAATTGACGTCGATTTCTTAGCCAAGCAAACACCAGGTTTTTCTGGGGCCGATATCGCTAATTTATGTAACGAAGCAGCCCTAATTGCCGCTCGCCATAACAAATCACAAGTCGAGAAACAAGATTTCTTAGACGCCGTTGACCGCATAATTGGTGGTTTAGAAAAGAAAAACAAAATCATCACACCAGAAGAAAAGAAAACGATTGCCTACCACGAAGCCGGGCATGCGGCGGTCTCTTGGCTTTTGCAATATGCCAATCCTTTAGTGAAAGTAACAATTGTTCCGCGCGGTCAGTCTCTTGGGGCGGCTTGGTATTTGCCAGAAGAACGCAGCATTACCACCACCGAACAACTCCTCGACGATATGTGCGCCACACTTGGTGGTCGGGCAGCAGAACAACTTACGTTCCAACGCATTTCTACCGGAGCACTTTCCGATTTGGAGCGCGTCACCAAACAAGCATACGCCATGACCTCAATTTACGGGCTCAACGAACGCGTGGGCAACATCTCATTCTACGACTCACAAGGTCGCGATGCTTTTACAAAACCTTATTCCGAAGACACCGCAAAAGTCATCGATGAAGAAGTGAGCAAACTCATTGAAGGGCAATACCAGCGAGCACTACAATTATTAGGAGAAAACCAAGAAAAGCTAGCTCAGCTCGCCGAAAAACTCCTCACCTCTGAAGTGATTTTCAAAGAAGATCTCGAAGAAATTTTTGGAAAACGTCCTTGGGATCCAATTGAAGAAGCTCAACTTGTAGCAGAACCAACGCAGCAAATAGAAGCGGCCTCTGATCTTGAGCCAATAAGCGAAGTTGCCTCGACTCAAGAAGAAACAAACTCAGAAGAGTCCAGCTCAGAAGAACAAAGTGCCGAAGAACAAGGCGCTGAAGAACCAACACCGAACGCATGATCGGGAATCTAGGGCAACGCATGATTACCGGGGCTGTTTTTGGCACTCTGGTTATCGGCTCTATGCTCTGGAATCCTTACGCTTTTGCACTTGTTTTTTCATTCTTCATGGTGGTGGGCCTATGGGAATTTTATAATTTCTTTAAGCAACACCAAGTTGTAGAGGTCTCCAATGAAATCGGAATATTCATCGGCATCTTTATTTATATTTTACTCGTTGGGATCAGCTTTGAATGGTTTTCAGTGATCTCCCTCACCTTGATTTTTCCTTTGTTTTTTACACTCATTCTCAATGAGCTTTGGGCCAAACACCAACATCCCTTACTCAATATTTCGGTACTGGTATTTGGAATTATTTATGTAGTAGGCCCTTTCTACCTTAGCATTGACCTCCACGTCAGAGACACCTCTCCACTGCCCAAAGTTCTCGGTATGTTCCTACTGATCTGGACCAACGACTCCTTTGCTTATTTTACGGGTCGCCTTTTTGGGAAGCACAGACTTTTTGAACGCATCTCTCCTAAAAAAACTTGGGAAGGGACATTCGGCGGAATTGTATTTACGCTTTTATTGGGCTTCCTTATCGGAAACTACATCAATAAAGGCGAAGTATTGTTCTGGATGATTTCAGCACTCATTATCGCGCCAGGTGCTATTTTTGGTGACTTACTCGAATCCTTGTTCAAAAGAAGTTTAAACATCAAAGACAGCGGTAAAATATTGCCTGGGCACGGTGGCGTGTTAGATCGCTTTGACGCCGCACTTTTTGCCATTCCATTTTTCTATTGTTGGTCTATTATTTATCTTTACTGGAAATGATGACTTTTCACCGCGAAGGACGCTCCATAATGCTCGGCAGCATTGTTATTTTTCTTGGCTTGAGTGCCTTGAATTACTATTTATTAGCCTGCTCTATTTTTGGTCTTTTCCTTTTTCTTGAAGTTGGATTTATCGTCTTGCTCTACCTGATCATTCAGTTTTTTAGAATTCCTAAAAGAACTTGCGCTGGCGCTCCACTTGATATCATTTGCCCTGCGGACGGCAAAGTAGTGGTCATTGAAGAGGTAGAAGAAACCGAATACTTCAAAGATAAGCGCATCCAAGTTTCTATTTTTATGTCTCCACTGAATGTGCATGCCAATTATTATCCAATAAGTGGTGCAGTGAGCTACACAAAATACCATCCAGGCCTCTTTTTGGTTGCCTGGCATCCAAAGAGCAGCACTGATAACGAACGCAGCACCTGCGTGGTCAGACACGAAAATGGCACAGAAATCTTATTTCGACAAATTGCCGGTGCTTTAGCCCGACGCATTTGTTACTATGCACAAACAGGTGACCAAGCGCAACAAGGCAGTGAATTTGGCTTCATCAAATTTGGATCTCGGGTAGATTTATTCTTGCCATTAGGCACGAAAATTGATGTGCAACTCGGACAAAAAGTACAAGCTAAATTAACCAAGCTTGGAACTTTAAATTAATTTGTAACTTTATAAAAAAAAAACGCCATGAAAAAAGTATTTGTAGCAATTGCCCTCACCACATTCGTAGGTTCTATGGCAACAACAGCTTATGCAGCTGTAAACGGAACGCAAATCGTTAAAAAAGACGACGACAAGCGCAAAAAGAAAAAGAAAAGCGGTAGCTGCTGCTCTTCAAGTTCACAACAAAAATCTTGCTCTTCTAGCAACTCGACTCAAAAGTCTTGTTCTGGTGGTCAGCACTAATTAGTTACTTTACCGTAACAAAAAAGCCGGCTTACGCCGGCTTTTTTTATGCATTTCATTTGTCTATGCGCTGTATATTTCTTGGTATTGCGCTTGGTATTTTTCAAGGATTTTTTTGCGCTTGAATTTCAAGGTTGGGGTGAGCTCGCCACCTTCAATTGTAAATTCTCGTGGCAATAACTTGACTTTTTTGAGCTGTTCCCACGAACCATATTCTAAATTAATCTGAGCCACTTCCTTGTTGATTCTATCGATTAGCGCTTGATGAGCGACAATCTCTTCATTTGAAAGCGAACTATAATCAAGGTTGTGGCGCTGAGCCCACTCCTTTACAAAAGCCATATTAGGAACAATGAATACTGCCGGAAACTTCTCGCCTTCACCAATTACCATGGCTTGTTCAATGAAACGAGATTCCTTAAGTCGGTTTTCCATGGCCTGAGGAACAATATATTTACCCCCTGAGGTTTTAAAAATTTCTTTCTTGCGGTCAGTGATTTTCAAAAATTTACCTTCTTGGAAGGTCCCGATATCACCGGTGCAAAACCAACCATCGGCATCAAAAACTTCATTGGTTGCCTCTTGATTTTTGTAGTAGCCCATCATGACATTGGGTCCTTTGACTAAAATTTCACCGTCTGGAGCAATTTTAACTTGAACGTTTTCTACGAGAGGGCCTACTGTTCCGATGCGAATACCGGTCACAAAGTTGTTCACCGTAACAACGGGTGAAGTTTCTGTAAGTCCGTAACCTTCTAAAATAGGGATGTCTGCAGCGAGAAAAATTCGCGCCAAGCGCGGTTGCAAAGCAGCAGAGCCTGACGCAATTGCCTTGACATTGCCACCAAGGGCTTCTTGCCACTTCGAAAAAATAAGTTTGCGCGCAATAGACAACTTCATTTTATAAAATGTGGATTTTCCTACTACGTCATATTCTTCTGCTACGTCAACTGCCCAAAAGAAGAGTGAGCGCTTGATTCCTTTGAGGTCTTCCCCTTTGGCCATAATTTTGTCGAATACTTTTTCTATCAGACGCGGAACAGCTGAAAAAACATCTGGTTTTACCTCCTTGATATTCTCACCGATGGTATCCATTGATTCGGCAAAATGTATAGAACAGCCTATGTACATGTAGAGATAGTGCAACATGCGCTCATAAATATGACAAACAGGCAAAAAGCTCAGTACTTTGGAGTTTTTATCGGCTGGAATAGGCTCAATACAAGAAGAAACCGTTGCTAAAATGTTGGCATGAGACAACATTACTCCTTTTGGATTGCCGGTTGTGCCCGAAGTGTAAATAATGGTAACCAAATCGCCGGATTTCACTTCGCGCATGCGTTGTTCAACGACTTCGATTTCTGTTTGTCCTTTCACGGCCTCAATTTCCGACCAATGTGGGCAATTCGATAGCTGATCAAAAGCAAATAAGTGCTTAAGACTCGGTACATCGTTGCGCACAGAACTAATTTTATCGACTAATTCTTGATTGGAAACCACGCAAATTTCGACTCCAGCATCGTTGAGGATAAAGCGGTAGTCTGACTCAGAGATATTTGGATACAAAGGCACTAAAATGGCGCCAACTTGCTGAACAGCAATGTCTAGGATATTCCACTCGAAGCGATTTGAACTTGCCACTGCAACGCGGTCTCCGGCAGCAACGCCAAGTGAGATCAGACCACGAGAAACGTTCATTGCAGCATCTAAAAAATCAGAAGTTGAAAGCGGTACCCAAATTCCTTTTGTCTTGGTGACAAACATATTCGGGTTAGGGTAATTTTTAAGTTGATGTCTTGGGACATCGAATAAGCGATCTATAGTTAGCATACAATAGGTTTGGTGGCGAAAAATAGCAATATTGTTTCAATTAAAGAAACAAAATCACAAAAAGACTGATCAGGGCCAAACTGATCAAATTGAGGATAAATCCAAAGCGAATCATGTCTTTGATGCGCAGGTAACCCGATCCAAAAACGATGGCATTTGGTGGAGTACCTACCGGCATCATGAAAGCCAGACTAGCGCCAAGTGTTAGTGCCATGGCTAGTGGAACGAGTGGCAAACCAGTTTGATTGGCGAAAATGCCTACTACAGGAACAAATAAGGTCACCATAGCTAAGTTAGACAACACTTCAGAAACAAAAATAGCGAGGGCAGTGAGGATGAGAATGGCCGCAACCAAGCCAATTCCGTTGAAAGATTCAAATGTGGCTGCCAAAAATTTGAGCACGCCATTTTTTTCCAAAACAGCTGCCAAAGCCAAACCACCACCAAATAACAATAAGATGCCCCAAGGCAATTTTTCAGTATCGGTCCAGCGGAGAATTTTGTCTTTAGCACTTTCTCCACTAGGCACTAAGAACATGGCAAGCGCACCTAAAATGGCAGCGTTTTCATCGCGGTAATTGATGCCAAATCCAACGAATACTTCTCTGAAAATCCATAAGAAAGCAACAATTGAAAAGATCCAAAGTACTCGTTTTTGGGCTTTGGTCCAAGGAAGAGTATGAAAATGAAGGTCATGAACATCTTTGCGCTCTGCACCAAGCATATAATTGAAGATCAAAAACATCAGGAGCAACAAAATAATTGCCAACGGCATGCCAATTTTCATCCAATCAAAAAAGCTGATTTCGACCTGAAAATTCTCTGCTAAAATACTCGCCATTTGGGTATTTGGCGGCGAACCAATGAGTGTGCCGACACCGCCAATATTGGATGCGTACGCTATTGAAAGCATCAAAAAGACGCTAAAGCGAGATTGCCGATGCGCGGGCGGCATGGCTTCTATGACTGCAATAGCCATAGGTAGCATCATGAGGGCAGTAGCTGTATTTGAAATCCACATGGAAATGAGACCCGTGCTCAGGATAAAACCCAATAGAATATTTGATTTTTTGTCGCCAACGATAGCGATGATGCGCCTGGCAATTTGCTCATGGACACCCCATTTCTCTAAGGCAAGCGCCATTACAAAACCTCCGAAAAATAAAAAGATATTGGAGTCGCCGTAGCATTGAGCAAGGTCTTTTGGTGTGAGCAAGCCCAGCGGGACTGCAAATAACAAAGGTAAAAGAGCAGTAAGGTAAACGGGAATCCATTCAGAAATCCAAAGCACCACCATGAGCCCAGCGAGCAGCAAGGAAAGTGTAAAACCGTCAAAAACCCACATTGGGCTTAGCGCTTACTTGTTGAGTGCGTTGAGTGAATCAACGAAATAAATGGCCTTGGCCTCTACTTCGTGAGCAATTGCGCGAAATGCTGGCTTTCCTTTCGCTTGCTTCATTTTAGAAAGCATTTGATCTTGGAACTCAGCTGCTTCGTCGATGAGTTTGGCAGAACGATCAGCTTTATCAGGAGCAGTCATTTCAAAAAAGAAGCATTCTTCTACCACATCAAAAACCATTTCATTGATGTTTCTTTTGAGGATTCGTTTGTTGGCCATAACTCTTATTTTTTGACAAATGTACGCATTTTCAGGCTATTTTTGTACATGTCTTATCCCCTACTGACCATTGCCAAAGGCAAAGAGCATTCGATTCAACGCAAGCACCCCTGGATTTTCTCTGGCGCAATCGCCTCTGACACCGCCGAACTCCAAGATGGCGACCTCGTTTGCCTCACCACCAAAAAACAGCAAATCTTAGGAATAGGTCACTTTCAGCACGCCACCATTGCCGTGCGCATGCTCAGCTTCGACTACGAGACCATCGACGCTGCATTTTATGAACGTAGGCTTTCCAATGCCTACCAATTGCGTTTGCGCATTGGCCTACTCAGTGAATCCAACAATATCTTTCGTTTGTGCCATGGTGAAGGCGATCTTTTGCCGGGCCTTATTATTGATGTTTACAATGGCGTCGCCGTGATTCAGTGTCACTCTTATGGAATGTTCAAGCAAGTTGGGCTTATTGCAGAAGCGCTTCAAGTAGTAATGGGCAAAGATTTAAAGGCGATTTATCATAAATCGAGTGAGACCTTACCTAAACGAGAATTAGTTTCAGATGGCTACTTATTTGGGGAGGTACCAGTACCACATCTCGCGCTGGAAAATGGCGTCAAGTATCAAATCGACTGGATCAACGGGCAAAAGACTGGTTTTTTTATCGACCAGCGCGAAAACCGCGCATTGCTCGGAAAATATGCACAGGGTAAAAAAGTCCTCAACACATTTTGCTATTCGGGTGGCTTCAGTTTGCAAGCACTCCAGCACGGCGCACTACTCGTGCATTCGCTCGATAGCTCCAAAAAGGCAATTGCCCTGACAGACGCGAACGTGACACTCAACGATTTTGAAGACAGACACGCTTCTATCGTAGACGATGCCATGGACTACATGAAAAACTTACCCGAAGACTACGATATCATTGTTCTTGACCCTCCAGCTTTTGCCAAACACCGCGACAAACGCCACCAGGCAATCCAAGGCTACAAGCGCCTCAATGCACACGCCATTCGGCAAATCAAACCAGGCGGGCTTATATTTACGTTTTCTTGCTCACAAGTTGTAGATACGCTACTTTTTACCAATACGGTTATCGCTGCAGCAATAGAAGCAGGGCGTTCATGCCGTATCTTAGAGCAATTGCACCAACCTGCCGATCACCCCATTCAAGCTTTTCATCCGGAAGGCGCATACTTGAAAGGACTCGTGATCCAAATAGACTAAATGTTAGCACTCAACTACAGAACAATATTAGGCGTTGCCTTGCCCATGATGGTCACTGGATTTATCCAATCCATCGTGCTACTCACTGATGCGTCGTTGATTGCGCGTCACTCCACTGAAGCTTTTGATGCCGTGGGCAATGCGGGCCTCATGTATGTCACACTTTTTATGTGTTTAGCAGGCATGGCCGATGGCGCTCAGATCATTATTGCTCGGCGCATTGGCCAGAACAAACCAGAACTCATTGGACAAGTTTTCGGAAGTACCGTATGGGTTCTTTGCCTTTTGGCGCTCGGACTTTTTGGCTTATTGTATTTAGTAATGCCCGACTTAGTGCTGGCCTATTCTGAACAAAACGAGATTGCCAGACTACAAGGTATCTATATTGAGCAACGCAGTTTTTCGTTGTTTTTTGCCATGATCACGCTTTCGATTCAAGCATTTTTCTTGGCAGAAGGCAAATCATGGGTAGTGCTCATTACCTCTTTGCTGACGGCAAGTTCTAATGCAATTTTAGCCTATGCCCTCATTTTTGGTCATTATGGTTTTCCAGAAATGGGAATCCGAGGTGCCGCACTGGCCTCCACTTGCGCAGATGCAATTGGAATGGTGAGCATGCTTTGTTTCTTATTCTTTTCCAAGGAGCAGAAAAAATACCAGCTTCTCGCTTACTTCAAAGTAGATTTAACTTCCATCAAAGAATTGCTCAAAGTGGGTAGCCCACTCATGTTACAAGGCTTCTCTGCCCTAGCCACCTGGACGCTGTTCTTTACTTGGCTCGAACAAAAAGGCACTTTTGACCTCACCGTTTCTCAGAATATCCGCTCCATTTACTTTCTTGCTTTTGTCCCAATTTGGGGATTTGCTGGTACCACCAAAACCTATATTTCTCAGTATTTAGGCGCCAAAAAACTCGATCAAATCCCTGTTATTCAACGAAAAATACAACTGCTGACTGTTGCTTTTATGTTGCTCACTTTTCATGGTGCATTGCTTTATCCTGAAGTTCTCATTCGATTGATCAACCCAGCAGAAGCATACGTGGCAAAAAGCGCCGATATACTCAAACTCATTGCCGTTTCTATCCTCATTTTTGGGTTTATTTCAGTTTATTTTCAGACCATTCATGGCAGTGGCAATACGCTGCACTCTATGCTTATTGAATTTTTCACGGTTGGTATTTACAGCATCTTTTGCTACTTGTTCATTAAGGTTTGGGAGCTAGATGTATATTGGATTTGGACCGTTGAGTATATTTACTTTGGAATTTTAGGCTTGGTTTCCATTACTTATCTCCAAAAAGCAAATTGGCAAAACAAACAAGTATGAGTTCAGCATTGCGCATCGTTTTTATGGGTACCCCCTCTTTTGCAGTTCGTATTTTAGATGAACTAAATCGAAGCCAACACGATGTTGTAGGCGTGGTAACCGTTGCCGACAAACCCGCTGGCCGAGGCCAACAAATGCATCAAAGTGCGGTCAAAGTCTATGCGCTTGACAACTCCCTTGCGCTCTTCCAACCCGAAAAATTGCGCGACGAAACCTTCATTGCCGACCTGAGCGCTCTTCGGGCCGATGTATTTGTTGTAGTCGCCTTCCGCATGTTGCCTGATGTCGTCTGGAAGCTACCACGACTTGGCACGTTCAATTTGCACGCCTCGCTTCTTCCCGCATATCGCGGAGCTGCACCTATCAATTGGGCGCTCATCAATGGCGAGCAAGAAACGGGTGTAACTACATTTTTGATCAACGAAGAAATTGATGCGGGCAGTATTTTGATGCAAGAAACTATTGCCATTTCTGACAAAATGAATGTCGGAGAATTACACGACCTTTTGCAAGAGAAAGGCGCTCATCTTACACTAGAAACCTGTAACGCCTTAGCCGATGGAACGGTAGTTCCGCAAGCTCAAAATGCACTGACTGGAAAACGTGCTTTAGCGCCGAAACTTTTCAAGGAAAACACAAAAATTGATTGGTCACAGACTGCTCATGAAATACACAATCTTGTAAGGGGCCTAGACCCATATCCGGCCGCATGGTGCCAACTGTGGTCAGAACAAAAACAAGCGTTGATGCAGTTTAAAATTTTTAGCTCTGAAATTAGTGCGACTGCTTGCCAAAGAACTGACGGCCCTAAGGCGAGCAAAGAAGGCATATTGTTTCCTTGTGGCCAACAAACCACTTTACTCGTGAAAGAAATTCAGATGGAGGGTAAAAAGCGCATGGATGCCAAAGCATTTATGGCGGGCAATGACCTCCTGCAATTCCGCTACTGAGGAACATTAAAAGACACCCCAAAGCGCATTGGGTAAACGCCTACTGTAGTGCCTTCCTTAAACATATTGAGTATCGCATAATTGGCAAATAGTCCGAAATGGCCATAGCCTATGCGCACTGTAGCATCGAGCATCCAGGTATTCAGATTGAATTTTGACTTTGTGGTATTTTCAAACTCGTTGCCGTTGGCATAAGTACCGGTAAAGCGTTGGTGACTGTATAAGCGTACGCCACCAATAACACCCGCATCTAGATAAAATACCTTTTTGTAAGGTTGATCTTGGCCAGCTGTGAGTTCTAATAGTAATGGAACGGTGAGGTAAGCAGCATATAAGGTATTGCGCTTGTATACTTGGTTGTTGTCAATGATGGCATAAACGCTGTCTGCGTTGTGTTCAAGTACATAAGAAGAGGTGAGTTCTGTGGCGCCAAAATTAAAGCCGTAACCGGTTGTGAGGCCCAATACATCGCTGATTAAATTAAACTTATATTGAAAAGTATTGAGGTTAAACAACAAACTTTTTGCCGAGTTATTTTCCCAATAAGGTGTCGTAGCAAAGGTTGTGGTTGGGTCGAGGAAACCATTCGTGTTGACCTGAAAACCTAACTCAAAACCAGCCCAATGCCCTTTTTCTCTCATTGATCCTTCTTCAAATGAGAAATCACCTTCCATGTCTAAATCTAGGTCGAAGAGAATTTGAAGGCGGTAGTTAGAGACTATTGGCATACCGTTTTCATCGCTTGCAGGGATCCAATTCGGCATATTGCGAACGATTTCAAGTGCAGCACTATCAAGTAAAGCGTCGTAACCCATCTCAATGATCGGATTGACGATTTTGCCATCAATAGCTACTTCAAAAGCGACGTATACTGACTCTCCCCAAGGGAATAAATCGCTGGTATCCGCAAAAATAAACTGCTCTACAGCATTTTTAACGTACAAATCTAGAGAATCTTGACCTCCTGGAAACGCAGGTGTATTGCGGCTTTCTGCAATATCTGGTACTCCCCAAATTTCTGTGGCTACCTGCGGCGCATCAACATCTTCAATTATTACGGCACTCGTATCAATTTTTTCTACTAATTGTGGCTTTTCTAGAACTTGTGCATGAGCAGTTAAACCTATAAGCGTAATAAATGCGGCGAGGATATTTTTCATGTGGAGAATTTCTTCAAAGATAGAAAATTAAAATTGGATACTCATTTTCAGTAAGAAATGTCGGCCAGCTTGTGGATAATAGAAATTTTCAGTGGTTGTCTGGCCTCCATATTGGTAACTAAACGTATAACCATTGTTTGCATATAATGCGTTGAATAAATTATTGACCATGAAACCTATTTCGACCTCTTTGGCAAATGTTTGCTTGACCTTGTAATTACAAATGAAGTTGGTAAAAGTAAAAGGATCGAGGCTTCTGGCCACGTTGGAGGTGTTGTCTAAAAATTGACGCGCTACATACTTACTTTGGATACCTATAGCCAAATTCTTCACTGGTAAATATTGAAGGCCAAGCGTCTGAATGAAACGAGGAGAAAATGCAAGATCAGTTGTACCATGTTCTATTTGAACTTGGGTGTAGTAAGGGTCCACGTCGAGATAAACGTCGACATATTCTACAAAATTGAGGATCTTATTTTGACTGAGTGTTGTGGCGCTCTGAATACGCAATTTTTCATTCACTTGATAACCCATTTCTAGTTCGAGACCCGCACGATAACTGCGGTCTACGTTGGTTCGGGTGTAGCCGCCGACATCGTTAATTTGCCCTGTTAACACCAATTGATTGTGGTAATACATCCAAAAAATATTGGCCTGAGCATTGAATTTTTTAAACTGCAAACGATACGCTAATTCTGTATCGAACATGCGTTCTGGAGTTGGTCTATTTTCAGGGGTGCTTTCTCGGAAATCTCTGCGGATAGGCTCGCGATTGGCAATGCCAAAGGATCCAAATACTTGATGATGTCCGATTAGTTTTGCGAACGCTATTTTCGGATTAAAGAAGTGATAGTTGACCTGCTGGGTAACGTCGGCCAAATTGCCACTGACCTGATCTACGCCTAAAAATTGATACGCAATGCCACGGTATTGGAGGTCAAGTGTAAGATCCAAGCCATTGCGCGAATAATTGGTCTTGAGATAAGAACTGAACTCAGTTTTGAGTGCATCGTTTTGATAATAGCGGTCGTATATTTGACTATTTGAAGCATACTCAGCCCAGATCAATTCACCAAAATGCAAACCGGCATAGCGGTTCGCTGCACCCCCAAGTGTGAATTTCAAATGAGGTTTCCACTGATAGTTGAGTCCATAAACCATTCCGACAAAATGATTGTCTAGCCATCTTCTTCTGATCAGGTCAGATGTAAGAATGGTATCTGAACCGAGCACTACAGGTGCAAGTCCGTAATCAGAAAGTGCATCTTGGTTTCTCAATTCTTCATAGTAACCTCTTCCATAGGTATAATGACCCGCTAAATTGAGCTCAAGCTTTGAGGAAAATCGATGGATAAAATGGAGTTGGTAATTGTCTTGTTTGTAGTTATCTACTTGGTTGGCATAAGTGTAATAATTGTAGGTGCGCCCCGACTCCAATAAGTTTTGGGTTTCGGCAGCGCTCAGGCCATTGCGTGCAGCGTAATCGAGCATGCCAAGAGAGTCTCCACGATAACGACTTTCTGGCGTACCATACCAGGCCTGATAAGTGCGCTCAGCGCCAGTTAAGACTACCGCTTTCCAAACAGATTTTTTGCTAAGGTAGGTGGCGGTGAGGCCCATGGAACGCAAGTCAGAAGTGGCGCGATCAAGGTAGCCATCGGAGCGTATTTCTGAAAAGCGTGCTTCTAAAGAAAAGCGATTATTAAGCAAGCCTGTACCCGCCTGAAGTGTGCCCCTAAGTGTGCCAAAAGAACCTCCCGAAAGATCCATGCGGGCAAATGGCTGCGTTTTGAGGTCATTGGTTTTGATGTTGACACTTGCGCCAAAAGCTGCGGCTCCGTTGGTAGAAGAACCCACACCGCGCTGCACTTGCATGTTTTCTATTGAACCAACTAAATCAGGCATATTGACCCAATATACATCGTGAGACTCTGGGTCATTGACCGGCACGCCGTTAATCGTGACATTGATGCGACTGGCGTCAACCCCACGAATGCGCAAGCTGCTGTAGCCAATTCCGGCACCGGCATCGCTAGTTGTTACAACAGAAGGCGTAAACTCGAGGAGCGTTGGCATGTCTTGACCAAAGTTCTTAACCTGCAGGTCTTTTTTAGTGACAGTGAGGTTGTTAGGTGCATCTTTGGCGCGCAAACCAGATACGACTATACCTTCGATATTTTGAATTCGCTTACTGGTGTCTATGGCTGAAACATTCGTGTTTTGAGCAATTAGACTTGTTGTCAGGAGCAAACATGGTAATATTAGAAATCTTGTTTTCATTTTCTAAAAATTAAACAAGAATAAGGGGCTCTTCTTGACAGTTGTGTAAGTTAAGCGCGTCATCTTCCCTTCGCTGGCATTATCCAAATCAGGTTCAATGGGTATGATCTCAGCCTTTACGGCACCCCTTAGAGACGACACAAAAATAGTACAAACCTTGCAGGAAACTTCAAGGCTGACATAATTTCTTTTAACTATGCTAATAAATGATTGTCATGTTTGCATAAATAGTTCATTTTTTGTATTTTAACCTTTCAATTTTGACATGAACACACCAACGTTACTACAAACACCCAAACTCACACGATCTGCCTCACTCAAAACCCTGATCGAGAACCGCACTATTTTCAATCTGCAGCACTGCGAACTCAACTTATTTGAAACGTATCAGCAAGCGGAAAAAGTAGCACTCACTTTTAATGACGTCGTCCTGACCTCTATGCTCAGAGGTAAAAAAGTCATGCATCTTTACAACGATTCGCCTTTTGAGTACCTGCCCGGCGAAACCGTTATTTTGCCACAAAGCACAGAAATGAAAATTGATTTTCCCGATGCAAGCCTTACCGACCCTACACAGTGTTTGGCCCTCGAGATCGACCGCACGAAAATCAATCAACTGATTGAACTGCTCAATGAGCGCTACCCCAAAGAAGACCAAAGTCCGTGGACGCTTAATTTTGAACAGTACTTTTTGATGAACAACGATGCCGTAGCAGCCACGCTCAACAAAATGATGCAAGTTTGCATGAGCGGGCAGAGCAACAAAGACATTCTCGCCGACCTCAGCCTTCAAGAATTGATCATCCACCTCATCCAGCTTCAAAAAATTACCGAACTAGATAACAATCAGCATAGCAACGGCCTCCTACCCAATTTGCTCCATTACATTCGTGAACATCTTCACGGTAAAATCAACCTAAAAAATCTAAGCGAACTTGCTTGCATGAGCGGCTCCACTTTTTATCGCTACGTAAAGAAAACCACAGGCCTCAGCCCTCAAGAACTTATTTTAAGAGAACGCATCAAATACGCAAAGCATTTGCTCGGAAAATCAGACCTACTGATCACGGAGGTTGCATTTGATGCCGGCTTCGAAGACCCTAATTATTTTACAAGGGCTTTCAAAAAAACGGAGGGCCTCACACCAAAGCAGTACCAACAAAAAGTGCTTCAGTCTACTTTGTAACGCAAATCCTCTAATTGCGTAAGTTCTAAGCTCGTAAACAGACGAGAATGCACAATGAAACGCAAACCCAACGGGATTTCCAACGAAAAACTAGATCCTCGACCTTCCACTATATCAATGGTAAGCTGCGTATGTTTCCAGTATTCAAACTGATCCTGACTCATCCAAAAGTCAGCGCCTTCAATTGAACCCAAACAAACATCTGAAGAACCAATGTAGAATTCTCCGGCCTCAAAACACATGGGTTGTGAGCCATCGCAACAGCCGCCTGACTGATGAAACATGAGTTGCCCATGCTCCTTTTTTAACAAGTGGAGAACCTCAAGAGCCTTTTCAGTAAATAGAACGCGTTTGACCATAATGTAAATAAAAAAACCCGGCCGAAGCCGGGTTTGATGAAACCTAAATTTCTTTAGAAAAAACCAAGCTTTTGCTTGCTGTAAGATACGAGCATATTTTTAGTTTGACGGTAGTGCGAAAGCATCATTTTATGCGTTTCGCGACCGAAACCTGATTTTTTATAACCACCGAAAGGCGCATGTGCTGGGTATGCATGGTAGCAGTTTACCCATACACGACCCGCTTGAATAGCACGTGGAACCGTATATAATTCATGCGCATCGCGTGTCCAAACACCCGCGCCAAGCCCATAAAGCGTGTCGTTGGCAATTTCGAGTGCTTGTTCAGTTGTTTTGAAGGTAGTCACGCAAGTAACTGGCCCGAAAATTTCCTCTTGGAAAATACGCATTTTATTGTGGCCTTTGAAAATTGTTGGTTTGATGTAGAAACCATTATTGAGTTCGCCACCAAGCTGATTGACATCTCCACCGCAAAGCACTTCTGCGCCTTCTTCGCGTCCAATTTTAAGGTACGATTGAATTTTTTCGTATTGGTCATTGGAAGCTTGGGCACCCATCATGGTGCTGCCATCTAACGGGTGTCCGCAAACAATTGCATTTGTTCTGGCAATCACGCGCTCCATAAATTTGTCATAGATAGACTCGTGAACCAAAATACGCGACGGACAAGTACAAACTTCACCTTGGTTAAGCGCAAACATCACTGCACCTTCAACAGCTTTATCGAAGAAATCGTCGTCGTGATCTGCGACAGAAGGGAAGAAAATATTTGGCGACTTACCTCCGAGTTCCATGGTAACAGGAATGAGGTTCTCAGAAGCATACTGCATGATCAAACGACCTGTTGTAGTTTCACCCGTAAAGGCTACCTTATTGATTCGTGGCGATGTAGCCAAAGGTTTTCCTGCTTCTGGTCCAAAACCTGTAACTACGTTTAGAACGCCTGCAGGCAATACATCTTGGATCAATTCCATCAATACCATAATGGAAGTCGGTGTTTGCTCTGCTGGCTTTACAATTACACAGTTACCTGCAGCCAGTGCTGGAGCGATTTTCCAGGTAGCCATTAAAAGAGGGAAATTCCAAGGAATGATTTGCCCTACGACACCAATTGGTTCGTGAACAACGATACTCACTGTAGTTTCATCGTGCTCAGAGATTGCGCCTTCTTCTGCACGGATGACACCTGCAAAATAACGGAAGTGATCAATACATAAAGGTAAATCAGCAGCGCGCGTCTCGCGAATTGCCTTTCCATTGTCAATGGTTTCTACAGTGGCCAAAAGCTCTAGATTCGCCTCCATGATGTCGGCAATTTTGAGCAACATATTACTGCGCGTAGCAACGGATGTTTTTGACCAAGTTGTGAAAGCGGCATGTGCAGCGTCTAGTGCAAGATCGATGTCTTCTTTTGTGGAGCGAGCTGCTTGGGTAAATACCTGACCGTCGATTGGTGAACTGTTGTCAAAATAAACCCCATTGACTGGGTCGACAAACTTACCGCCGATGAAATTGCCATACTTGGCTTTAAATGTTGGTTTTTGTGCTAGATTACTCATAGTGTTTTGTTTTTTAGTTAAAAGCAATACACAAATGAAGTAAATCAAGCATCTATTACTTAGCATAAATGCTTCAATTTATAGCATGAATTCTTCACGACTCGTTTTCTCAATTTGTCGAAGTTTGTAAATTCACCTTCTGTATGTCTCAAATCATTTGTTTCGGAGAAGTCCTGTGGGACTTATTGCCAACGGGTAAAAAACTCGGTGGCGCTCCGCTTAATGTCACTTTTCGGCTCACTGAATTCAAACAAGACGCACTTTTGGTCAGTGCAATTGGTAATGATGACTTGGGAGAGCAAATTAAAACTCAAATTTCTCAACTTGGAATCAACGCGACGATGAAGCGTCATTCACATTTAAGAACCGGTGTTGTGCTCGTTGATTTACAATTGGATGGGTCGGCAAAATATTCCATTGAGCAGCCTGTTGCTTGGGACGAAATACCGACAAAATTACTAAAGTCAAATGTGGTGGTTTTTGGTTCGCTCGCGTTGCGCAGTGAATACAACAAGTCAGAACTCAATACCTTGATATCAAAAGCAAATCTTGTTTTTTTTGATGTTAATTTGAGAGCTCCCTTCTTTAGCTTCGAATTAATTGAAGCGTACATCTTTAAAAGCGACCTCATAAAGTTCAATAACGAGGAGTTTGAGTGGTATTGTACAATGAACAATTGGGATGCAGACCTAGATACTGCCATAACCGCGTTTCAACAAAAATTCCCCAACAAAAGTCTGTGCATCACACTCGGTGCGGCAGGTGCCATTTGGCTCGTTTCTGGCGAAGTATATAAAGCTTCAGCTCCAAAAATAAAAGTTCAGGATACAATTGGCGCAGGAGATGCTTTTTTTGCCTGTTTAATTACTGGAATTCAACTACAAAAATCACATCAAGAAATTTTGGAATTTGCCTGCAAAGTTGGTGCCATCGTTGCTACCCAAAAAGGCGCTACAACAGCTCTCACTACTACAATCATTGACGAATTCAATAATTTAAAATCGTTATAGTGCCGCAACTAAATTGGCAATCTGAACGGCATTGGTGGCGGCACCCTTGCGCAAGTTATCGGCAACAATCCATAGATTGAGTGTGTTGGCTTGGCTTTCGTCGCGGCGAATTCTGCCCACAAAAACATCATCTTTACCTTCTGCCATTCTAGGCATTGGGTACTCGTAGTTAGCTAGGTTGTCTTGAAGCGTGATACCAGGTGTTTGCGCCAAGAGTTGGCGAACCTCAGCTAAATCAAAGTCGTTTTCAAAAGAGATATTCACCGCCTCTGAATGGCCACCAACCACAGGCACGCGCACTGCTGTAGCGGTTACATTGATGTTTGGATCTAAGATTTTTTTGGTCTCGTTGGTAAGTTTCATTTCCTCTTTGGTGTAGCCATTGTCTAGGAAAACATCGCATTGCGGTATGCAATTTTTATCAATAGGATACTTATAGGCCATGTCACCTTCGATGCCAGCGCGTTCGTTGTCCAATTGCTGCACAGCTTTAACGCCCGTTCCTGTGATGGATTGATAGGTAGAAACCACCACGCGCTTGACACCATATTTGCGATGCAGGGGTGCCAATACCATTACCAACTGAATGGTACTGCAATTTGGATTGGCAATGATGAGGTCTTGTTTGGTGAGGAGTTGTCCGTTGATTTCCGGAACAATGAGCTTTTTTGTTGGATCCATGCGCCAAGCGGAACTATTGTCAATAACAACTGTTCCCTTCTCTGCAAAACGAGGCGCCCACTCCAATGAGGTGTCGCCGCCCGCTGAAAAAATTGCAATATCCGGAGCTGCTTCAACTGCAGCAGCCAATCCGATGACTGCATATTCCTTTCCTTGGTACGTTAATTTTTTACCCACGCTGTTTTCGGAGGCAACCAATAGCAATTCTGTGTAAGGAAATTGTTGCTCTGCCAACACTTCCAACATGACTGAACCAACCATGCCGGTGGCTCCAACTACAGCTACTTTCATTTATCAATTTTTTACAAAAATAATCTTTGTTTGCCATGCGAAACTTCCTCCTTTTAATTTTCCTGATTTCGGCCTGCACACCCCGACCGGTTATTGCCCAAATTTTTGACGATTTCCACGACCAAAGCCTTTTTCAAGGTTTAATATGGGGTGGAGATATTGGCGCTTTTCAGACCAATACCAATCGGCAACTTCAACTGAACGCTTCTAGCCCTGGAGTTTCTAACATCTATTTCCAAAACGGACTCAACAATGCGAACAACTGGGAGTTTCGGTTTTGGCTACGGCTCAACTTTAACCCTTCGAGTCTGAATTTTTGCCGACTCTATTTGCAGGCCGATCAAAGCGATTTAATGAATGCGGCCAATGCATTGTATCTCGAATTTGGTGAAGCAGGTAGCCAAGATGCACCAAAGTTATTTAGTCGGCAAAATGGCAACGATAGTTTACTTGCCGTTGGGCCAGCAGGCAGTGTTGCAGCGGCATTTCAATTGTTTTTCAAATGTAAGTACCAAAACGGATTGTTTACACTCGAGTCACAAGCGAGCCCCGCCGCCGCTAGCATCCTTTGGTTATCTGGGCAAGTGCCCTTGCTGCCGACCTGCCCCTTTGCTGGCCTCGCGTGTATCTACACCACAAGCAACGTGCAAGGATTCTACCTCGACGACCTATACGTTGGCGAATTATTGAACACCAATTCTACAGAGCTGATCTTCACTGAAATCATGGCAGATCCTGACCCTCAGCTAGGGCTTCCCAATACTGAATACATCGAAATTTACAATGCCGGGGCAGTCTTGATTCAGCTCAACGGCTATCAACTTTCAGATGCAACTAGTTCTTGTACGCTGCCATCTTTTTGGTTGCAGCCCGGTAATTATGCCACGCTTGTTGGAACCGGGCAAAGTAGTGGCTTCATTCCTATGAAGACCATTGAAGTTCCTGCATTTATAAGTTTCAACAATACCGGCGAAACACTGACACTTAAAAACCCTCAAGGGGAATTTCAAGATCAGGTTGCTTACCATTTAAATTGGTACAAGGATTCTAGTAAAATGGATGGCGGCTACAGTTTAGAACGTTGTTCATTGGAAGACCCTTGTTCTGCCGCAGACAATTGGCGCGGAAGCGAAGCCCCAATCGGAGGCACCCCTTGCCTACCCAATTCAGTAATTGACGACCAACCCGATACCACAACGGCGTTATTGTTATATGCAGAAGTCCGAGACTCGAACCAAATTGCGTTTGTATTTTCCGAACCGATGGACAGCCTCAGTCTAGCCCAAGCTAGCTTGGCGTTTTCGGAGAATCTTGGACCATATGCGACTTTTATATTTTCGGTGCATCAATTGCAAATGGGTGCGCAAATGATTCTTCTGTTTGAAAACAGCCTGCCTAATAGCCTGCCAATTAACATATCATTGACCTCCGTAGCTGACTGCTGGACAAATCAATCAAGTTATCAAACCGTTGCATTGCGTGCTGAGGAACCGCAACTTGGCGACTTACTGATCAATGAAATCTTATTTGACCCACCCGCCAACGGCGCTGATTTCATTGAAATCTACAATATAAGTAACAAGTTTATTTCTTTGTTAAATTGTACAATCAGTAATCATGCAGTGAGTTATAGCTTGCCAAAACACGTCATGAAATCCCATTCTTTTCTTGCGCTTTGTCCTGACACAGCTTTTTTGATCGCATACTACCCTCAAGCCGAAATCCAAAATTTACGCACCCAACAACTCCCTTATTTTTATAACGACAGTGGCACTTGTATACTGTATTCAGACGACCTTGTCCTCGATCAGCTCAAATACAAGAGCAATTGGCACTCGCCTTTGGTACTCGAACCCGAAGGCGTGAGTTTGGAACGGCTCAATGCCACTGCCTCAACTCAAAGTGCTCAAAATTGGTTTTCAGCAGCTCAAAGTGCCGGTTTTGCTACCCCTGGTGTCGTTAACTCCCAACAATTAGCAGCGAAGCAAAACGGACAACTCTACCTCAGTCACCCTGAATTGAGCCCGGACCAAGATGGCTATCACGATTTTTTAGAGATACAATACCAACTACCCGCTCCGAATATGTTGGTCCAAGCAGATATCTTTACTTTGAGCGGCCAATTAGTTAAACACCTCACTAATAACGAATTGTTTGGTACTGAAGGCGTATTAATTTGGGATGGAAGCACAGAATATGGTGCAATTGCAAGCAGTGGAATTTACATTCTTGATTTCGTTGCCTTTTCAACAGACCAAAGTGTATTTTTTAATCGCAGATTGAGTTTCGCGCGCTGTATTAAACGCTAAATTTGAATTAAACTTTTTCCAATGAAAACACTGCTCGCTGTCTTCTCTCTTCTTCTCTCTCTTTCATTATCGGCTCAACGCTATACGAGTGCTATTGGTTTGAGAGGAGGAAGTCCTGGTGTTACCTACTTAAACGCCAAATACAGAATCAATCAACAAGCCTACGAACTTGGGCTCGGTGGTAATACAGGAGCACTCTGGGTGCACGGCAACGCCTATTATCAAAATGAACTCAACGATATTTTGGATTATTATTACGGTTTTGGCGCTAACCTAGGTATCGGTAAAATGAATCAATTTGAAACGGACTTTAGCGGACTTGGTTTAGGTGCATCCGCAGTGATCGGACTAGAACACACCTTAGAAGATTACCCGTTCAACGTCTCTTTAGACTTAGGCCCAAGTCTTTACGTTCTTCCTCGATTGCAGTTTGGCTTTGCTTGGGCATTTAGCGTGCGGTATGTCCTCCACTAAAATCGATTTTTCACCAGGGTCCTCTAATTGGATTGCCAAATTCTTTGAGCTTCTCGATCAGGGTATTTTTAGTATTGACGACGACCTCATTCATCAAAAAGAGGCCAACCTTACGCACTTTATTTCTCATCAAACGGGTCTCATCTACGGTACGGCGCAATCCTTTATCTTCTCAAATTCACTAGATAAACGACGCTTCAACACAGACGAGCAACTTCAGTTACTTTTATTCGAAACCTTGTTGTTTACATATATCCGAAAACAACAAAAACCAACAAGTACCGAAGAATTCACAAAAGTCCTTTTAGCATTTTATAACGGCTACACTGGGTCTAGCTGGGTAGATCAACTTAAATTCAAAGCCACCTCTAAGGCTCAAAAAAAATTAGAAATATTGCTCTCGTCGAGGGTGGGCATCAAAAGTTCTTTTTTAGGCGCAAACTATTGGCTGAAGCATCTTTCAAATGCTTTTATTTTTTTAGATGTCATCTTATTTAGGGCCTATTTAGAAGGCGACCTAACGCCCTTTCTCCAAAACTACGAACGCTACACCTCATCAGTGCTAAATGGGCTCATTTATGTTGCCTTCATCGACGGAAAAGTAGAAGAAAAAGAAAAGCAAATCCTAAAATTATTTATCGCATCTGCCGCTTTACCTAAAGAAACACATCATACGTTCATAGAACGGAGTAAAATTGGAATAACATTGAAAGTGCTTCAGCAAGAATTGGTGCGCGATCATCTTTTAGCACAAATCACTTATGAATTTGGCCATCTTTTACTTCAAAGTGCACATATCATTCAGCCTGCAGAACGTGAGAAACTCCGAATCCTTGGTGAAGTGCTCCACATGAATACATCCGAAATGCTCATGTCTGAAGAGATGTGTATGGCATTTATTGCCCAAAGCGGTCCGGAAGAACTACTGGTCTACAAACAATCTACAGAAGCTAGTTTTGCATTTAAAGAAACGAGCAAGCGCTGGCTGCGCATTATTGGTCGAAACAGAGACCGCTTGCTCGCCGAAATGAAAGAGAGCAAAGAACTCATGGCCCTGTTGCAAAAATCTACCAAAGAAGAGCTCAGCACTGAAGAAAAAGAACAAGTAAAAACACAATTCTACGATATCCTCAAATCAATGCCAACATTGGCATTATTTCTATTACCGGGCGGAAGCCTGCTCCTACCCATCGTCATGAAACTCGTGCCGGAGCTGATCCCCTCTGCTTTTAAAGTCAATGAAGTAGAGAAAAAACAAACCGAAGATGAACTGTAAAATACATATCCACTTGCTCAATGAGTTATTTTCTCAAGAACTAGCTGATGCAAAGCACGACGGCAAAGAATCTGCCGATAACCTCCGATACGAATGGGAAGACGAACTTGAAATCACCTCTGAAGTCACCGAAATCAAAGAACAACCAACGGCTACCTATACACTCGCCGGCTACGACGAAAACGACGAACTATTTTCCTACGAAATTGAAGATATGTATCTTTTCGAAATACACTCCAAAGACAACCCAATTGCCTATGTGGGTGCATCGCAAAGCATTGTTGACCATTGCACCCATTCAACAGACGAAAACACACATACCATTCGTATTTTTCTCAAAGACTACGAACCAATGGCCAATCCTGTCCCGGGCATTTTTATCGCGTCAAAAGCGTTTCCAAAAGCCCTGATCAGATGATTGAATTAAAAGGTATTGAACTCAACTACCTGAAACCCATTCTCAAGGGAATCCACCTACAAGTCAAAAGAGGTGAAATTCTTGGGCTTGTCGGTAAAAGTGGCGCTGGAAAGTCATCACTGCTCAAGATTTGCGCAGGTCTGCAGGACCCCGATGCGGGGCAAATTGTGATTGATGGCAAACCGCAAACCGCAGTGCGCAATTTATTGGTTCCAGGATACGCGGGGCTTGCAATTGTCAATCAAGATTTCAAACTCGATCCTTACCACACCGTCGAAGAAAACCTCAGAGAAGCCATCTTGCATTGGCCTTATGCCAAAAGAGATAAACGCGTTCAAAAACTACTGCGCTTATTTGGCCTAAAAGACATCAGTAGCACCAAAGCGCATCTCATTTCAGGCGGCGAACAGCAGCGCGTTGCCATAGCCCGGGCTATTGCCGATCAGCCAGCATACCTATTGCTAGATGAACCCTTCGGTCACCTCGATGCGCATTTACGTCAAAAGCTCAGTGCTCACCTCATGGACCTCCGTGACGAAGAAGACACCGGAATTATCTTGGTCTCTCATGAAGGTCAGGATGTTCTTGGTCTCTGTGATCATATTTGTATTTTGCAAAATGGCAAACTATCCAAGAAATACAAACCAGAGGAGGTATATTACCACTACAAAGCGCCAGAACGTGCACGTCTGTTTGGGCCCTTGAACACACTTAAAATCAAAGAAGAACTCGTTCATTTTAGACCAGACGAATACATAATTGCGTCAAACGGAATAGAAGTTTATTTTGAAAAAGCACTTTTTGTGGGCGGGCTTTATTTAAACTACATGAAGAGCGCTCATCAAGAACGCATCTTACTTTATGCCTTCGAAAAATTAACCGAAATCAAAGCTATTGAAATCCGCAAAAAATAAACATGGCAAAATACGCCTCACGCTACAAGCATTGTGGACGGCGCTCAAAACATATATCCAAAAAGGAGCTTTTCATCATGGCGCAGCGTTAGCGTACTACACCCTTTTTGCCTTCATACCAATCATCTACCTGACCACCTCTATTTATGGTCGGATCATCGGTCAGCAAAACATGCGTGAAATCATAAGTTCATTGTTAAAGTCAGGGCTTGGCCTACAAGACAGCACTTCGATTTTGCAACTTGTAGACAGCATGTCTATTGAAAAGCCCAATTTCTTTTTAGAACTCGCTAGTGTTGGCATCTTGCTTTACACTTGTTCTGCCTTTATGATTTCGCTCAAACGCAGTCTCAATGAGTTTTTCCACGTCAGTATAAAGAGCAGAGAAGAATCCAATCTTTTTATGGAAATCATTGGCTTTAGGTTTGTGGGCGTGCTCCTACTTGCCATTTTTGCTCTTGTGATCATTCTTTTCTATTTCCTACAAGTATTTATATTTTCTGCCATCACGGGTTGGCTCCATTGGAATAATGGCTTTGTAGATTTCTCCTTACACGCGCTACAGATTATCTTGACTTTACTTTCAAATGCATTTATTTTCACCCTCATTTTTAAGTACATGCACAACGCCAAAGTAAGTTGGCGCATTGCCCGCAACGGCGCTATTACAACGGCAGTCCTCCTTTATTTGAGCCAATTAGTCATTGGCTACTATTTGCAACATTTCTTTATCATGGGGCAACTTGGGGTGGCCAACTCTATTTTTATCATGCTCGCTTGGGTTCACTACTCTGCACAGATTGTTTTCTTTGGCGCACAATTTACGTATCAAATCGGCAAGGATTTCCATGAACGCATACAGACGGATGTTAAAGAAACGACGGTGGCTTCCTGAATTCCAATTTGGCGTCTCTGAAAATACTAGAGGTATTGCGTATCGTGAGTAAGAAACTTTTGTTTCCTCCGATTGGCACATAATAGAAAGACAATGCCCAACAGTGCATATTCCGATTCAAAGAAAAATAGGCGTTCGTGAGTCTGCCTTCTTGTAAATTAAAATTCAGATTACCGGACAAATTCCATCTTTTGGTGAAACTGAGGTCTCCACTGAACACTAAGGTCTGAACAAATAACCAAGAATCAGGGTTGGTCGGGCTGATATCCTGATTTGCTCTTATTCCATACACATGAGATAAATTCAATTTCCAAGGTATATCGTAGTAGATGGCCCGCTCAGGATGAAGTGCATAATAATTGAAGTCGGCATTCCAGTCTTGTTCATTGAATAAGGCGCTGTGGTCTTGAATTTTTTTACGGTCCTTTTTGGGTGCTAATACCACGCTTGTGGTCAGGTTGGTGGTGGTTAAGCGACCCCATTGTTGGTTGTTATTCCAGGCATAAGTCCCGATTGTGGCACCCGCGGCATTCCAAGCATAAGGGCTCCACTGTGCGTTGGATACAAAATTGATCCAGTTAGCCGGACTAATGCGTAGGTTGAGCGCCATATCAGAAAGCTTCATGCTATCTTTCGTAAAATCGTAATAACCCGTAATAGAAAATTGATCAATAAGCCTTATTTTTCTATAGCCCGTTAGTGTGTCTTGAGCAGATTTAAATTTCAGTTCCGCAGTATTATTGATTCCAAATGTGAGCAAAGATGCTTCGCGCACAGACCCAACAGAATAGATACTTCGCTCAAAAGGAGAATAGGTGATTGGCGCCTGATTCGGACCTGCATTAGCGCTTACAAGGGGGTTCCAGCCTGGCGTGTAACGATAACCAATATTGGGTGTCATTAGATGGCGCAATCTGGCTTGTTTTGGACCAACAATACGGTAATAACCGTAAAGCACGGTAGTAGCAGTCAGGTTAAAATTGAGTTCGTGACGCATTGCCATTTGCCTTAGGGTATCGATTTGTGTTTTGTTGGCTATCGGGTCATAGGATTTAACGATTTGCTGAAAATTGATTTTATTGCCATAATTGAGGCTCGGATTGATTTTCACGGCGTTTTTAAACAAACCCGAATTCGTTTGAATACTGATGCCCTGGCTTATCCCATTCATGAGTCGTTGGCCAATAGCTGTAAAATCGCCGTTGGTCAGCAAGGAATCGGCAAATTGCGAACGGTTTTGGGCTTCTAAATTATAGGTTACGCCAATGCGCTGGATTGTTTTTTTCCAGTTTTTATCTGCTGTTTCAAAAATGTCTTTGAAGGGAAATACACGCGTTACATTCACGTTCAAAACAGGGCTTGTCATGGAAATATTCTTGGCAATGGAGTTTTGACGCAAGGACATTTTGAGACCTGTGTTGATCGGTTTTCCTGGGAAATTGCGTGCTAAATTGATATCTGAATTAAAAGAATTGGAGAAATACTCAGGGTTTATTGGGTCTAAGGAGTTTTTAGATTGATTATCTGAGATAAAATTGACATTCGAAGAGAAATCCCAAAATGGATTGGATTTGGGTGCTTTTCTATGGTTCCAAGAAACGGTCACTTTATTGCGTTTGATATTTGTTGGAAAGCCGCTATTGAATTGCTGAAAGCCCAGTGATAAACGACCGCTGTAGCCATAGCGTTTGGCGTAGTCGAGGTCATTGCGCAGCCCCCAAGACCCCCGGCTATACAAATTTGCATAAACCGATGTTTGATAGTGGTCATTGATTGGAAAATACCAACCTAGGTTCTGAAAACCAAAGCCATAGGCCGAAAGCGGAATAAATTCTGGAAACAACAAGCCTGCTGTGCGCTCTTTTTGATTGGTCGGGATGAACGCAAAGGGCAAACCAAGTGGTGTTGGGATACCCGAAACCCACAAATTCATTGGGCCGGTAACAATCCGCTCTTTGGGAACCAAAACCGCTTTACTAAGTTGAAAATGATAGTGTGGCTCTTGTAAATCACAAGTAGTAAGGATGCCTTGGCGCAAATGCAACTCTTCATTTGCCTGACGTTTGGCTGTACCCATTCGAAAATAAAACTCGTCTTGCTTCATTGCAAGTGCCTTGATGTAGGCTTTTTTCGTTTGGTAATTCATTTTGAGGGTCTCACAGCGAATGGTTTCTGCACCTTCTGTGAGTTCCGGAAACTCGACTTTGGCACCCGTACTGTCGATCCTGTAGCTTGCCTCTACCTGATTGGAATCGATATCGATAAGGATGTAACCGGCTTTCAAAGAAAAACCTTCACTTTGAACTTCCGCATTTCCATATAGATAGATGCGCTTGTTTTGCACGTCGTGTCTGATCTTTTGAGTTGCTCTGTAAGTGACGACTTGATTGAGACTTTCTCCGTTGACATACAGTGTGTCTTGGGCTGTAACAAAAGTCGAGGCACACATTATTAACAATGTGGCGAAGAAAAGTTGTAAAAAGCGCTGGCGCTGACTCAAGATGCTTACTTAGATTTGTAATATGCAGGAAAAACGTACAAAGCTACCAATTTTCAATGGCTTGCAAAAAAACGCATGTAGTCTCTTTTTATTGGCTGCAATTGTTTTATTTTCAACAAACCTATCATGGGGCCAAGCGAGCAAAATTAAAACCGTGGTTATTGATGCCGGGCATGGCGGTCATGACCCTGGTTGCCACGGCGCTCAAAACAATGAAAAAGAAGTCTGTTTATCAATGGCACTCAAATTAGGTGCCCTCATTAAAGAACGCTATCCAGAAATCAAAATTATTTACACGCGCAGCACCGATGTATTTGTCGAATTAGCGGAGCGTGCTAACATTGCCAATCGCAATAATGCAGATCTTTTTATCTGCATTCATGCCAATGCTGGCAGCACAACTGCTTATGGTTCAGAAACGTATGTTCTTGGCTTACACCGAACCGACGCCCAACAGAAAGTAGCAGAACGCGAAAATGCGAGTATTGCATTAGAAGACGATAAAGGTGCTAAATACCGCTCTTACGACCTTACACCAGACGGCATTATTGCGCTCCAATTCCAATTGGCCGTCTTCCACAGACAGTCGATACTTTTTGCCGAAATGATTCAAAAAGAATTTAAAAAAATCGGGCGTTACGATCGAGGTGTCAAACAAGCAGGCTTCCTCGTATTGTACAAAACTACCATGCCTAGTGTTTTGATTGAAACGGCGTTTTTACCAAACCCCACAGAAGAGAAATTAATCGGAACAGCCGAAGGGCAGCAAAAAATGGCGCAAGCGATGTTCCAAGCCTTCATCAACTACAAAAATGCGACAGAAGGAAAAACGGTAGTGAGTGGCACTACTACGCAACAAAATACATCAGAGGTAAAGCCTAACGGGAATAATCCAACTAAACCCGTAGAAACACCTAAAGAAACTACAAAAGAACAAGGATTAATATTTAGAGTGCAAATCGAAACTTCCAATAAAGCGATATCCACCAAATCTAGTCATTTCAATGGTCTTGAAGTGTTTGAATATCAAGACAATACCTTATATAAATACTGTACTGGAACATTTCCAAATGACCTACAAGGTGCAAAAAATTATAAAAATGAGCTGATTCAAAAAGGCTTTGCGAATGCTTTTGTGGTGGCTTTCCTAGATGGAGAACGCATCAGTATTGAAAAAGCCATTAAATTAGCAGAAAAAAACTAGCTTGAAATTCTCCAAAGAAATCAAAGCCGCTGTTATTGCGCTTGTAGCCATCGTGGTGCTCATTGCCGGAATCAACTTCCTGAAAGGCAATAGCTTTTTTGGCGGCGACGACGTCTACACCGCCTATTTCCCTAATTCAGGCCAATTGATGGTCTCTTCAAACGTTACCTTAGACGGCGTAGAAATCGGCAAAGTACTCAGTATCAAATCCAATCCGAACGGCGATTCACTACACAAAGTGAAAATAACCTTCAATATCCACAACTCCGACATTCGTTTACCAAAAGGTACTGTAGTAGAAATCGGGTCTCTGGATTTTTTTACCAAAGCGCTAGTCGTTCAACTCCCAACTGCTGGTAATGGCTCGTTTTACAAAGTAGGCGCAACCATACCAGGCCGTGTTTCTGTAGATATGGTTACGCAGGTCAAGGCCTACGCTGATCCAATTTCACAGAAATTACAAACCATGATGTTATCTGTGGACAAAATGGTTGGTTCGCTTTCCTCTTTCTGGGACACCACCGCTACAACTGAAATCGAAGGTAGCCTTAAGCAAGTCAAACTCACCATTAAAAAATTGGGTAATGTCGCAGACGAATTACAAGGTTTTGTTGCCTCAGAGCGCGCTCAATTTTCTAAAATCATGACCAACGTTGAGTCTATAACACTTAACCTTCGCAAAAGCAATGACGAAATCACTGCAATTGTGGGCAACACACGCAAAATTACTGATGACTTCGTCACGGCAGATTTCAAAGGCACCATCCTAGAAGCTCAAACTACCCTTAAGAAGTTCAATATGGTCTTGACTGAAGTTGAGAAAGGGCAAGGGACACTCGGTAAACTCATCCACGACGACAAACTATATGCAGAACTTGTTGCCACCAACAACGACTTGCAAAATTTGGTCACTGACCTTCAAGCGCACCCTGAGCGCTATGTTCACCTTTCAGTCATTGGTGGTAAAACCAAAGGCTTGCAACTTTCAAAGAAAAACGAAGACAAGCTTCAAAAAATGTTGGATAGCTTGCCTGAATAAACTCATCTCATGCAACAACTCATTTTTGGCGTTCTTACGCTCGTTAGTTTTGGATTTTTTGCATTTAACCTGCGAAAAATTGCCCAAAACATCCATATGGGGCTACCCCTAGACCGCTCAGACCGTAAAGCAGACCGCTGGCGCACTATGCTACTTGTGGCACTTGGACAAAAGAAAATGTTCACGCGGCCCATCCCAGCGCTTTTACACTTGGCCTTGTACGCCTCATTTGTGATCACCCAAATTGAGCTCATCGAAATTTTAGTAGATGGCATGAGCGGTTCACACCGTTTCTTTCAAAATGGCCTAGGAGGTTTTTATACTTTCATGATCAGCTTTATTGAAGTGCTGTCTGTTTTGGCTTTTATTGGTACAGTCGCCTTTCTAGCGCGTCGCAATATGCTCAAATTGCCGCGCCTCAACATGAAAGAACTCGGGGGCTGGCCAACGCAAGATGCCAACCTCATTCTTATTTTTGAATTGATCTTGATCACTTTTATTTTCACCATGAATGGTGCAGATGAAGTATTGCAGACTTATGCTGGAAATTCAAATGGGTTTGCCATCAGTTCTTGGTTAGGCCCCATTTTTTTCGAAGGAAAAAGTACGCATACACTGCATATTTTAGAGCAAATTGGTTGGTGGGGTCATATCATTATGGTGTATACCTTCATGAACTACCTACCCTACTCCAAGCACCTGCACATTTTTATGGCTTTTCCGAATACCTACTACTCCAAATTAGAGCCAAAAGGACAATTTACGAACATGCAGAGTGTCACCAACGAAGTCAAACTCATGCTCGATCCCAATGCAGATCCATACGCGGCACCAGCGGCTGACGCTGCACCTTCGCGTTTTGGGGCAAAAGACGTCACTGACCTCACCTGGAAAAATCTAATGGATGCCTACAGTTGCACTGAATGCGGCCGCTGTACCTCTGCTTGCCCTGCCAACACTACGGGTAAATTACTTTCACCGCGCAAAATCATGATGGACACCCGTGACCGCATGGTGGAGCTCGGCGATTTCAAACGCAAAAATGGCCAAGACGCAGAAGACGGCAAAAGCCTCCTCGGATCTTACATCACTGAAGAAGAACTTTGGGCCTGCACGAGCTGTAATGCTTGTGTGCAAGAATGCCCTGTCAATATTGATCCGCTGTCTATCATCATGGACTTGCGCCGCTTTTTGGTCATGGAAGAGTCCAAAGTACCGACCGAACTGACTGGCATGCTTACCAATATTGAAAACAACGGAGCTCCGTGGCAATTTGCACCCACAGAACGCATGAATTGGGCCAACGAAGAATAGTCAAAAAGACCTAGCAATGAGTATACAAGTACGCACAATGGCCGACATGATGGCCTCAGGAGAAAGCCCAGATATTTTGTTTTGGGTTGGTTGCGCCGGATCTTTCGATGACCGCGCCAAAAAAATCACCAAAGCACTCGTCAAAATCCTCAATCACTGCAAGGTCAACTTTGCAGTATTAGGTACCGAAGAAAGCTGTACAGGTGACCCCGCTAAACGCGCCGGTAACGAGTTTACGTTTCAGATGCAAGCACTCATGAACATTGAATTGCTCAATGGCTATGAAGTGAAGAAAATCGTTACGGCCTGCCCGCATTGCTTCAATACCCTTAAAAATGAATACCCTGGGCTCGGCGGCACTTACGAAGTGATCCACCACACACAGCTCATTCAAGACCTCATCAATACTGGCAAACTTACACTTGCCGACAACGGTACATTCAAAGGCAAAAAAATCACCTTCCACGACCCATGTTATTTAGGTCGCGCCAACGACGTATACGAGGCACCACGCGAACTCATCGAAAAGCTCGACGCTGCTTTGGTTGAAATGAAACGTTGTAAAACCAATGGTTTATGCTGTGGTGCAGGCGGCGCACAAATGTTCAAGGAAGCCGAAAAAGGCAACAAAGAAATCAATATTGAACGCACCGAAGACGCTATTGAAACCAGCGCCAATATCATTGCTACGGGTTGCCCTTTCTGCAACACCATGATGACAGATGGTGTCAAGCACTTTGAAAAAGAAGAAGATGTCAAAGTAATGGATATTGCTGAACTTATAGCCAATGCTGCAGACCTATAATATCCCTGCTCATTTCGGACCTAACTGCCGCGTGTGGGTTTTCATTGGCGCTAGACCACTAGACGCCACGGAAAGCCAATGGGCCAATGAGCAACTTTCGACCTTTACTGCCAGTTGGCAAACACACGGAAAAGCTATGAACGCCACAGGCTTTGTTTTTGCCGATCATGCATTGGTCATTGTGGCCAATGAAGAAGGTGTTCAAGCCTCTGGCTGCTCCATGGATAAAATCAATCATTTGGTGCGCCAAATGGGCAGCGAACTCGGCATCGATTTTTTTGCACGCATGAATACGTTGGTGAAAGAAAATGACCAATGGATCCTCTCTCCATTTAACCCCTCTGAATCGAGACATTATATTTCAGCTGCGACGCAGTTATTGGGGGAGTTGATTTAGGCTTTATTATTTGGGCAATAGCTGGTCTGCAAACTTAATACCCTCCTGCACCACCCGCAATTTGCTCTACCGGGTGCCAAGTGGTTTTGATCTCTTGAAAATCCGAGATATAAGATAACCCTTGTGCCGCTGGCTGCGAAAAATCTATACTATAACTCATGACGCGTTTGAGGTTTTCTATGGCCTCAGATTGCGCATTTTCTAAGATAGCTGAATCAAGTTGAGCCAAGCTCAATGCATTGACATCCATGTGGCCACTGAGCGTTGGAAGCATTTCCTCTACAGTACCCGTTAGGATATTTACAACCCCGCCTGGCACATCAGAAGTAGCCAATACCTCTGCAAAGGACATCGCCGAAAGAGGTAATCGATTATTAGCGATAACAATAACAGTATTGCCTCCAATAATGGCCGGTAAGACCTGAGATACAAACCCAAGCAGTGCCGTTTGTTGACATGCAACTACGCCTATAACACCCATTGCTTCAGGAATAGAAAAGTTGAAATGTGAAGACGCCACCGGGTTGACACTTGAGAGCAATGCCTGGTATTTATCGGCCCAACCGGCGTAGTAAACACAACGGTCAATACTTTTTCTAAGCTCCTCTTCCGCAGCTTGCTGTGTTTGCCCCATGGCTCGCAGCTCTTCTATAAACTGCGCCTTTCTGGCTTCGAGCATTTCTGCGATGCGATAGGCAATCTGACTTCTATTGAACGCAGATTTATGCGCCCATGCAGCTTGTGCTTTGCGAGCAGCCTGCACGGCATTGCGGATATCTTTTTTAGATCCTTGGCAGGCATTAGCGATGTGCTCTCCAGCAGCTGAATAAACCGCATAGGTGCGGCCGCTTTCAGTCCTTGGAAATTGACCGCCTATATAAAGTTTATATGTTTTAAGCACTTCCATTAGTTCGAGAATTTGAGATAAGCACTAAGGCCATGTAGACCACCCTCGCGGCCGAAGCCACTTTCTTTGTAGCCGCCAAAAGGTGAGGCTGGATCAAATTTGTTGTAGGTATTGGCCCAAACCACACCGGCATTCAGTTGCTGACTGACACCAAAAATGCGGGCACCTTTATCGGTCCAGATGCCTGCGGCCAAACCATAAGGTGAGTTATTTGCTTTCTGCACCACTTCTTCTATGGTACGGAATGTTTGGATGGTCAGAACGGGGCCAAAAATCTCTTCCTGAACAATGCGCGCACTCTGCGCAACATCCAAAAATAGCGTGGGTTTGCAATAATAGCCCGTACTTGGCAGCTCACAAGTTGGCTGGTAAATTTCGGCACCCTCTTCTAGCCCGAGTTGAATATAGCGCTCTATGGTTTCTAGTTGCTTTTTGGAATTAATGGCGCCAATATCTGTGTTTTTGTCGAGCGGATGACCGACATAAATACTTTGCAAACGAAATTTCAACTTTTCAAGTACCTGATTGGCAATTGATTCTTGAACAAAAAGACGAGAACCCGCACAACACACATGACCTTGATTGAAAAAAATTGCGTTGATGACTCCCTCAACTGCCTGATCGATCGGCGCATCTTCAAGAATGATATTTGCTGATTTGCCACCAAGTTCAAGTGTTAGTTTTTTAGTGGTTCCGATGCAAGCTTTTTGGATTTGTTTGCCCACAGCAGTACTACCTGTGAAAGCAATTTTATCGAGATCTGGGTGTGTAACAAGTGCAGCACCTGTATCACCGTATCCGGTGACGATGTTTACTACCCCTGCAGGCAGACCAGCTTCTTGGCAAATTTCGGCAAACTTAAGAGCTGTCAGGGATGTCGTTTCAGCTGGCTTGAGTACCACTGTATTGCCGCAAGCAAGTGCTGGAGCGATTTTCCAGGCGAGCATAAGGAGCGGGAAATTCCAGGGAGTAATTTGACCAGCAACGCCGAGCGAGGTTGGGGCTTGCCCTGGAAAAGCCTCTGAAAGTTTGTCGGCCCAACCCGCATAGTAAAAGAAATGATTGCAAGCAAGTGGAACATCGACGTCTCTGGCTTCTCTGATCGGTTTGCCGCCATCTAAGGTTTCTAGGACGGCTAATTCTCTCGCTCTTTCTTGCATGATGCGTGCAATCCTAAAAAGATATTTACCGCGTTCGGCGCCACTAAGTTGAGACCACACATTGGTATAGGCAGCTCGTGCAGCACGTACCGCTGAATCGACATCGGCTTGGTTCGCCCATGCAATCTTCGCAAGATGGCTTTCATCAGCCGGATTGACCGAATCAAAATAGGCGCCTGATAATGGGGCTTGCCATTTTCCATCGATGAAGAGCTCATATTGGGGCTTGATTTGCACAATTGATGTAGACTCTAAAGCGGGTTCGAGATTCCAGTTCGTATTACTCATCATTAGTCGATTGAAAAATAAGCGGCAGACTGATATTTACCGGTTAGTTGTTTTTGATATTGCATTAAAAGGTCATTGGCGAGGCTACTTGCTCCGAAACGATACCATTCATTGGTGAGCCAGGCTTCGCCTAACACTTCCTTGACCAACAGCAAATGTTGCAAGGCTAACTTTGCCGATGAAATGCCACCTGCTGGCTTCATGCCGATCATTTGGCCTGTGCGGTCAAAATGATCTTTGATGGCGCCCAGCATTGTCAGCACGACCGGAAAAGTGGCGGCTGGTTGTATTTTACCGGTAGAAGTTTTAATAAAATCTGCGCCTGCCGCAATGGCTAGATCAGAAATTTTTCGGACTTGGTCTAGGGAATCTAACTCGCCTGTTTCGAAAATAACTTTGAGCCGAGCAGTGCCGCACAATTCTTTAATTGCGGCAATTTCATCGAAAACAAACTGATGATCTCCGGCCAAAAAACGCCCCCTAGAGATGACCATATCGATTTCGTCTGCTCCATTCTCAATTGCAAATAGGGTATCGTCTTTTTTAACTGAAAACGGTGCCTGCCCTGAAGGGAAGGCAGTCGAGACACTCGCTACTTTAATCCCGGAGTTGCCTAACGCATTTTTTGCAACTCCAACCATTGTGGGGTATACACAGACTGCGGCAACCTGCGGCAAACCCGCAGCTTGATCATGTAAATGTTGGGCTTTATAGCATAATTGCCTTACTTTACCTGGGGTATCTTTACCCTCAAGAGTGGTGAGGTCAATCATGGAAAGTGCCATGCGCAATCCTTGAAGTTTGGCTGCACCTTTGATGCTCCGTGCTTGAATGCGGGCAATGCGCTCTGAAACACCAATCTGGTCAATTGGGGGCGACTGAGCTAAAATGGCAATGATGTCAGGTGATGGAGTTGTTGAGCGCATGAGCCAAAGTTAAAAAAAACTTAGGCACTCAGGCTTTAATCCTCGTCTTCGTCGTCAGAAGGTTCGTCGTCTGCAAAGTCATCGTCTTCATCGTCGTCTTCATCATCGTTGAGGTCGTCGTCTTTGAGGTCATCTGGTTTATCGAAATCGTCTTCGAAATCGTCGTCTTCGACAACTGGTTTGGCCTTCGGCTGAACTTTGGTGATTTTAACCAAGTAAATGACTTCGTCGGTTTCCCAAACAAGGGCATCTAGCACCTCGCCAGTAGGCGTTTTGATGGTGGTCAGGTGATTGATATAACCATCTGGGAAATCTCGGAGGATTTGTTTTTTCTGCTCGATGGTCAGCTTGTCGTAACTGATGATTGCTCTTCTTTTTGACATAGGATTGACAACTATTTACACGGCAAAATTATATTTTTTGCTATTGTGGCAAACAACTCGGTTAAAATTCTTGAAAAAAATATTTTTCTTTTCCGTAATCTTACTGATTAAGTACCTAAAAGCCAGTAGCGCACAAGCTTTTTTAAATACCTTTGTCAAAACACAAAGATTCCATGTCAAGAGCAAAAAGTGCATTTTTTTGTCAGAATTGCGGCCATGAAGCCCCCAAATGGCTCGGCAAATGCCCCAGCTGTAAAGAATGGAACACTTTTATTGAAGAACGCACAGAAAAAACACCCAAACATGTGGTGAGTTTTTCTAAATCGTCGCAAGCACAACCAGCCGTTCTTATCCAAGAGGTGCAAAAAAGCGAAGAAAGCCGCATTTCTCTTCAAGATTTTGAACTCAATCGCGTTTTGGGTGGTGGCATTGTTCCTGGATCTATAAACCTCCTTGGTGGCGACCCCGGAATCGGTAAATCGACGCTTTTGCTGCAATTAGCCATTAAAGAACAACTCAAAGTACTTTACGTTTCGGGCGAAGAGAGCGAACAACAAATCCGCATGCGCGCCGAAAGATTGGGCCTAGACAACCCCAATTGTTATTTGCTCACCGAAACGAATTTGCAACAAGTGTTGGTTCAGGCAGAAGAGATCCAGCCTCAGTTGCTCATCATCGACTCGATCCAAACCCTATACACCGATAGTGTCGAGAGCTCGCCTGGCTCCGTTGTTCAAGTCCGAGAATGCACTGCCAATTTACTGCGCTTCGCCAAACAGACTGATATACCCATCTTCTTAATTGGCCACATCACTAAAGACGGCACCATTGCTGGTCCAAAAGTGCTTGAACACATGGTAGACTCCGTCTTGCAATTCGAAGGTGACCGCCACCATATTTACCGCTTGCTGCGCAGCATTAAAAACCGCTTTGGTTCTACCAACGAGCTCGGTATTTACAGCATGCAGGGCAACGGTCTATTGCCAGTTGCTAACCCCTCCGAAGTTTTGGTTTCTATCGGAGCTGAAGCACTCAGTGGCGTTGCAATAGCCTCTATGGTCGACGGCATTCGGCCACTCCTCATTGAGGTTCAAGCATTGGTTTCTTCGGCTGCTTATGGCACGCCTCAACGCTCCTCCACTGGTTTTGATGTCAAGCGCCTCAACATGCTTTTAGCGGTTCTTGAAAAACGCTGCGGTTTTCGCTTGGCAGCAAAAGACGTCTTTTTGAACATTGCAGGAGGCATCAAAGTAGACGATCCCGCTATCGACCTCGCAGTTGCCATGGCTATTTTATCATCAAATGCAGATCTCGCCATCGACAAAACCATTTCCTTTGCTGCCGAAATCGGACTCAGTGGCGAACTCCGCCCGGTAAACCGTCTTGAACAACGTTTGGGCGAGCTAGAAAAACTAGGCTACAAAAAAATAATTGTATCCAAGTACTCGAAAGGCATCAAAGGTCACAAACACCAAATAGAAATCATCCCTTGCACCAAAATTGAAGAAGTGGTGCGCGCGGTTTTTGCTTAAACTATGCCCAGACTGATCCTCGTCCCGACCCCAATTGGAAACCTCGAAGATATCACCCTTCGCGCGCTCCGTATCTTGCAAGAAACGCCACTTATTTTTGCTGAAGACACCCGAGTTACGAACAAACTCTTGAATCATTTCGAAATCAAGAAGAAAGTGCTGGCTTTTCACGCCCACAACGAGCACCGTTTTTTAGAAAAAACCGTAGAGCTCATCGCGCAAAACGAATTTTGTGTATTAGTCTCTGATGCCGGCACTCCAGGTATTTCTGACCCCGGTTTTTTATTGGTTCGCGCATGTGTTCAAGCCGGAATTGAAGTGGAATGTCTACCAGGCCCCACAGCATTTGTTCCAGCACTTGTTGCGTCTGGGTTTCCCTGCGACAAATTTGTTTTTGAAGGTTTTCTTCCACACAAAAAAGGTCGCCAAACACGCATTCAAGCGCTAGCCCAAGAAAACAGAACGGTGGTCTTATACGAATCACCTCATCGCATCGCCAAAACACTAAGTCAAATGTGCGAATGGCTCGATCCACAACGAGAAGCATGTGTGGTGCGTGAAATCAGTAAAAAATTTGAAACCTATCATAGGGGCACATTAGCAGAACTTCAAAGCTATTTTACACAGCACGAAGCAAAAGGAGAAATCGTCTTACTCTTGAAAGGAAACGCCGAATAATTGAGGCATTTTTGCTATTTTTGAAGGTGCAATTTCAGCAAATCATTGGGCAAACCCACCTCAAGCAAGAACTCATCCGAGCAATAAACTCGGACAAAATTGCACATGCCCAACTGCTTCAAGGGCCCGCAGGCCACGGCGGGCTGCCCCTAGCACTCGCATTTAGCCAATTTCTTTTTTGCTCAGATCGCCAGTCAGAAGACAGCTGCGGGCGTTGTGCATCATGCCTGAAAGTTCAGCAACTACAGCACCCCGACCTCCACTTTGTTTATCCTGTTGTTCAGAGTATTGGAAAAGTGTCCGATTTATTTTTAAGCGATTGGCGTTCGCAAATTGAACAGAGTCCCTACTTCGATTTATTTGCCTGGACGGAGCGCATTGACAACAAATTGCGCAAGCCAATTATCGGCACCGAAGAAAGCAAAGACATCATTCGCAAACTGAGCCTTAAAGGCTACGAAGGCGGCTACAAAGTCATGATCATCTGGCAGCCAGAAGAAATGAACGCCGATTGCGCCAACAAACTACTCAAAATCTTAGAAGAGCCACCCGCCCGAACTTTATTTTTGTTAGTCAGCGAAGATGCGAGTAAGCTCATGATTACCATTCAATCTCGAACGCAGCTCATTCGCGTACCCAAAATCACAACAGAAGACCTCAGTGCTTACTTGCAACTCACAAAAGGTCAGACCAAGACAAACGCCGATGCAGTTGCCGCTTTTGCCGATGGTTCGGTACTTGCAGCCATCGCCTATCTTGAAACCACCGAAGACCAAGACCAACAGCGCAATCAATTCATCCAACTGATGCGTGTCTGTTATAAAAAAGAGGTGCTCGCCATGATGGATTGGGCCGACGAAATCGCAAGTATCGGTAAAGAGCGTCAAAAACTTTTCATCCAATATACACTACATATGCTGCGCCAAAGCATCCTGACTAACTATATGGGCGATGTTTTGACGAAAGTTTCCGATGAAGAGGCGGCATTTTTAGAGAAATTTGCGCCCTTTATTTCAGGCAATAACATCAGAGAATTCATGAGTACCTTAGATGCTGCCTATTACCAAATAGACCGCAATGCAAACGCCCGTATCCTATTTACGCAACTTTGTTTTCAAACAATGCGCTATATCCATCAGGCGTAGTTCAAACAACTTTATTTATTAACTTTACAACAAAAAAATCAAATGGGTTGTGCGTCATGTAGTAGCGGTGGAGGAACACCAAAAGGTTGTAAAAACAACGGCACATGCAGCAGCGGCGGATGCAATAAATTAGAGGTTTTTGACTGGCTTGCCAACATCACTTTGCCAGAAGGTCAAAGTACTTTTGAACTCGTTGAAGTCAGGTTTAAAAATGCGCGCAAAGCATTTTATCGCAACGCCGACCACCTTTCCTTACAAACTGGAGACGTCGTAGCCGTAGACACCAGCCCAGGTTGGGACATCGGTGTGGTATCCGCCTTGGGCGAACTCGCCAGAATCCAAGTCAAGAAAAAAGCACCGAATCTCAAAACCATGGAGTGCAAAAAGATCTTGCACATTGCCAATCAAGAAGAGATTGACAAATGGATCAAAGGGCGCTCACTTGAACGCGATTTACTCACGCAATCTCGCACTTTTGCTCAGAACTTGCGCCTAGACATGAAAATCTCAGATGTCGAATACCAAGCCGACCTCAGCAAAGCAACTTTTTATTATACTGCCGAAGGGCGCATCGATTTTCGCCAACTCATCAAAGACATGGCTGACCGCTTCAAAGTGCGTGTAGAAATGCGTCAGATTGGCTCTCGTCAAGAAGCTTCTCGCCTCGGAGGCATTGGCTCTTGCGGCAGGGAACTCTGTTGTAGCACGTGGCTCACTGACTTCAGATCTGTATCTACCTCAGCGGCGCGCTACCAACAACTTTCCCTGAATCCACAAAAATTAGCTGGTCAGTGCGGCAAACTCAAATGCTGCCTCAATTACGAGCTCGACATGTATTTAGACGCCATTAAATCTATGCCAAAAGCAGATGGCAAACTACACACCGAAAAAGGCGATGCTATTCACATGAAAACCGATGTTTTCAAGCGCATCATTTGGTATGCTTACAAAGGCGAAACTGGCATGGTAGCTCTTACCCCAGAGCGCGTTGCCGAAATCAAAAAGCTCAACAAAGAAGGTGTCAAACCCAAAGACCTCGCCGACTTTGCACAAGTCAAAGAAAAGGTAGAAGAAATCGGCTACCAAAACGTTGTTGGACAGGATAGCCTCACGCGCTTTGAAAAGTCTTTTAGCAATAACAACAAAAAAAGAAGACCCAATCGCAAACCCCGCAAACCTAACCCAGGAGGGCCAAAAAATGAAAAAGCTAATTAGTGTTTTTTTCTTGCTGGGCTTACTTTTAGCTAGTTGCACCAAAGAAGCCGTTTATACCAAAGCCTATCGTTTCAAAAACGAACAATGGACACAAGCCGTTAAGCCGCAATTTGAAGTCGATATCCAAGACACCACCCAACTATACGACTTCATTTTTACGCTTCGTTCTACCACAGATTACGCTTACAACAACCTCTGGATTTTCTTGCGCACCACCCCTCCAACTGGCAAAAGTGTTCGAGAACCCTATGAAATCAAAATGGCTGATCCTAACGGAAACTGGATTGGAAATAAATCCGGAACAATTGTAGAACATCAGTTGATATTCAAGCGTCGAAAAGTGCCTTTCAAAGGCAAATATAAATTTGAGCTCGAACAAGCCATCACCGAAAAAAGAGTCGATGAAGTGCTCGATATCAGTTTGGAAGTTCAAGTCAGCGAAGCAGAATAATGCTCAAATTCAGATCCCTTACCCACACTGAACTCACAGAACTTGAAACAGAGTTCAAACAGTTTCTCATCCTCAATGAACTTTACGACGCTGAATGGCGAAAACTCGCAAGCGAAGACCCTCAAAAAGCGCAGGGCTTCATCGATTTGTTTTCCAATATTGTGCTAGAAAAAGTATACAACAACCTTCCTGGTTTGGTTCACATTGGCGAAAATTTCATAAGTGTTTTTGACCTACACACCGACCCTTGGCAACTGTATCATTTTCAGTTGAAAGACAAAGCTAAATTCGCGTTAGCCACTTCAGAAAACTTCCTCAAAATCATTCAAAACAACTGGTCAGAATTAGCCATGCACAAAGGCTCCAAGAAAAGTTCTGAACATAAATCAACTGAAGTTTATCAGCTCCTTTGCAAAGGAGCAACACCACTCCACAAAGACGACATTCAGGAATTTCTGAAGTTCATGAAGAACGCCTAAGTATTCTTTTTTCAAAGAGAAAGCATCTTTTTTTGGACAATTGCGTTTATAGAGCTAAATTTGAGTCATTATCACCTAAACATAAACGCATGAAATTGACGCGCTTTGCCTTTCTAGCTACCTTACTTTTACTCATTACCTCTGCCTGCATTGAACACGAAGTGATTCCACCGCCGAGCAACAAAGTAGACCTTAATGCTAGTTTTATTGGGTATATCAACGGCACTCAAGTAGAGCTCACACAAAATGTCGGGAATTACTTGGGTTTTGCGCTAGACAGCCAAATCATCAACGTTGCACCTGTCATGTCTAAGGTGATCTATACTTCAGGTATTGCCTCAACTTCTAATCTTCAAAGTATTTCATTGGCATTTGGTTCCCTAGAATGGGATGCAACAGGCAGCTCAACACCTACCCTTCCGATGTTCAATGATTTTCACATGACCAACTCAGGAAATCCTATTCCATTCAAAGATGTTGCAACGCTTGCTACAAACAGCATCAATGGCGTTCAAGTTTCTTACACAGACAATACCGGTAAATTCTGGATTTCACGCGAAACCGACCCAGGGCAAACCGCAAATTTCACCATCCTCAAGCAAGCTTCCGATGGCACCGGCGATTACTCTTTATACGAAGTAACATTCAGTTGTAAAGTTTGGTACGTTGACCCTCAAACCAGCGTTGAAGAATCGATCCAAATCAACAACGCCAAGCTACGCGGTTGGTTCAAACGCTAAACTAAAGTTGCACCAAAACGCCTGAATGAGTGAAGCACTCAAAATAGCAATTATAGGCGACTACAACTTCACCTACAACTCGCACCACGCGACGAACCTTTCCTTGGACCACGCCGCCGAGTTTCTCGAACTTGAAGTCAACTATTACTGGATAAAAATCAACGAAGCGCTTCAGTTTAAAAAGCAAACATTTGAACAATACGATGGTATTTGGGTAGCTCCAGGCCCTTACATCAATCCTTTCTTTTTAAATGGCGTTTTCAGATATCTTGTTGAACTCCAAATTCCTGTTTTTGCAACCGGAGAGTGTTTTCGTATTTTCATAGATTACCTCATCACAGCCAATAACATGAACCCCTATGGTGAGAAACTCATCTCTGAGAACCTAGTAAACAGTACGCACTTTGAACGTATAGACGTTTTGCCGCGCACGCTCACCATGGAAAGATTATACGAAAATTGCTCGTCTGTAGAACTCAGTGCAACGCGCTATAGCATGTATCCACAGCTACTAGAGCAGTTGATTGGTCAGTTTATCGATATAGAAGCGGTCAATCAGTTCGAAGACCCAGAAATCATCACCCTAAAGTCGCATCCGTTCTTTTTAGCAACTTGTTTTTGCCCGCAAATTTCATCTACCCGAGACCTACCGCATCCGTTGGTTTATACTTTCTTAAAGCTGTCAGCAGAAACAGCTGGCCTAGATTCACAACTCCAGGAATAAGTCGAGTTGCGTGTAGTAAAGAAATGGCCTCACAGGCAAATCAAAAATTGTTTCTAGGAGCTTGGCATAGGAGATGATTTGTTTCATGTGCGTATCTTGCCTTAGACCCGTTTTAAAATCTATCACAACAACTTCATTCTCCTTGAGCCATACTTTATCAGGCTGCTTAATTTGATTGAGATCGGCAATAATGCGCTGCTCATTGAATTCTTCGACTAGCCCTAAATGTAAATTTTGCGCACTTACATGGGTCCAGAAGTTCATTGCTGCCTTCTTGATTGCTTCTATTTGATCTTGTGCAATTGTTCCTTCTTGTAATGCAATTTTTATGGCAGCTTCAACCTGATCGGGTGCCGAACAAAGCGCCATGAGTCGGTGAAATGAAAGACCGAATAATTGATCGGGTACCATTTCTGCATTTGGCGTTCGGAATACGAGAGATGGATACCACAACTGATCAGGTGAAGCCAAAGGGTGATAAAAAGCAGTTTTGGCTGCATCGCGCTGCTCCTTTTCTGCATCAGTAATCAATAATGGAAGTTCTTCTCCTGAAATATAAATATGCTCTTCAGTTGAGCTCAGGCCTGGAATCTGCATCAGTTTATCGTGAACTTGGGCACCCAGTCCTTTCTTTTTATGATGATTCCAGACATAAAGCCTGCGTTCAGGTCTGGTAAGTGCAACATAAAGCAAGTTGAGTTTATCCAGATAAATTGCAGCAACCTCTTTCTCTTTAAATGATTTGAATTCAGGTATGGTGTCGGAAGGGAATGAATAGGCTAGTCCGTCTCCAGCAGGCATCAAGAATTTAGCAAAACCAAACAGGGCAATATTGAAGTCTATGCTTGGTAATAAGACGATTGGAAATTCTAGGCCCTTCGCTTTATGAATGGTCATGATGCGAATCGCTTCGCTGGATTCTGGCATTTGCAGGGCCAATTTCTCTTTATTTTGTTCAATAAATTCGAGAAAAGGAAGTAATTCAGCGTTGCGGTTGAGTTGGTACTGAAAAGCGACGTCAAAAAAATGGTGTACGTAGGGCTCTTGGGTATCGTTAATTTGAAAACATGCTGCTACTTTTTGTAGCAAGTCGAAAAGGTGCTCATATGGCATGAAAAGTGCTTCTTCTGAACCAAACTCATCTTTGTAAAAAGCACGCTCATCAAAATAGCGGATTTGACGGCCTTCTTTCTCATAGGTTTTGAAATAAGCCATATAGCTCGCCACATCGAATTTCCCTTTGATGCGCAAATACGCTTCTGCCAAGCGCTTGCCAAGTGTCGGATTTGAGGGTTTCGCGCGCTTCTTGAGATACAAAAGAAACAACTGAACCAAAGGATGGCCGTAAAGCAAAAGGGAGTCTTGAGAAACGACCTGCATGCCGGCCTGGGTCAAAGCTAAGGCAATAGCATTGCCTTTTTTATTGGTTTCGGTTAAAATACAGATGTCACATGGCCTGAACTGATCTTGTAAGGCTTGATGAATGGTCTGAATAAGTTTCTCGAAGAGCAGCTCATCTGGAAGTTCATTGACCAAGCTTTCTATGCGCACAAATCCTGTTTTAGCAGACTGTGGATGTTGGTGCAAAGCGTCGTAAAATGCACGGTGCTGAGCGGGTAAAGACAAGGCCAGTTGATCAAATAGCGCATTATTGAACTCGACTATCTCAGGCGCAGAACGGTAGTTATCTTGAAGGCTTTGTTTGAATCCGCTAGCCTCGAATCGGGCACTTGTTAGTGCCATTTGAGGGTCGTTTTCTGGATTGTATAAACTAGGTAGCGCGACAAACTGTTCGGCCAAGCCATTATTGAAACGATAAATACTTTGTTTGGCATCGCCCACGATGAGGTTAGGGCGCTCATAAGCGATTGCTTCCAACACTAAAGGAATCATGTTGACCCACTGCAAACGAGAAGTGTCTTGGAATTCATCGAGCAAAAAGTGCTCATAGCGGATGCCCAATCGCTCGTAAATATAAGGCGCTTGCTCACCCTGAACGAGCTGACTAATGAGCCGATTAAATTCGGAAATTTGGATTTGTTGTTGGGCGGTCATGAGGGCCTTTGTTTGTTGCGCAACGTATTGCAGCAAGGCCATGTTGTAAAAATTCTTGCGCTGTATCTCAGCTAACTTGAAAGCGCCCATTGCTTGATTATAAGCCGCCTCCAAATCGAGTAATGCTTCCCTCACATGAGCAGGTAGATCAAATTCTCCTTCTTCAATTTTTTCTTTGAATGTTGGTGCGTAAAAATCTCCTTTGAGTTTACCCAAGCCCCAATTTGGATCTTCGATAAAGGCATCTATGCGTTTTTGATAGGAAGGGGTCTTGAATTGGGTGCCTTTGAAGGGTGCTGCCAAAGCGTGTACTTCTGCACAGCGCGCCAGAAAATCTGTTTTGATATGCTGCGCTCTGTCTTGAAAAGCTTTGTAGGTCTCGGGGGTGTAAGTACTTTTGAGTAACAACTCAACTTCTTTTGCATTGCTCTCTTTACCCAATACCTCTGCAAATTGAAGCAAAGACCACTTGAAATCCCAGGATTCACCTTCTGCAACTTTAGTTCGGGCATAGGCAAGCATCCAGCGGGTAAGCTCTTCTGCATCAGGCTGACCAAGGCGAGCGATCAGCAGATCAACGACTTCGTCGAGGACTAATTTTTCATTCATAACGACCTCAAAGTCTGCAGGTAAATCTAGATCTCGACTGAAAGAACGTATCAGACGAAGATTGAATTTATCGATGGTAGAAATATTGAAATCTTCATAATGGTGCAAAATGCCTTGCAATGCTGCCGCTGCTCGTTGTTGTAGCTGAGACTCCGTGAGGGTTGTTTCTTTGAGTAAATCGGCCTTGAGCGCATTGGACTTAGGAGTGGCATTTGCTGTATAAGCTAAACCACTCAACGTTTGAAGGATGCGGTCCTTCATTTCGTTTGCCGCTTTGTTGGTGAAGGTCATAGCGACAATATGCCTAAATTTTTGGCGGTAATTTGTATCTGAAAGCAAGACCTTAAGATACTCTAAAACAAGGCGATGCGTCTTGCCGCTTCCTGCTGACGCAGCATAAACTCGGAGGGCCTTAGTGTTTGTTTGGAGCATTATGTGAATTTGAACTGAACTTTTCCTAAAATTAAGAACAATTTGAGCGTTTTGACGTATTTTTGTTAGATGAGAACGTTATTTTTTAGCCTATCGATTTTGCTCTTTTTGGCAGCCTGCGACAAAGACAAACCAACACCACCGAAAGCACAAATACAAGTTTCGATGCAACCCGTGTTTGGAGCGCTTCCATTTTACATGGATAGCATCTACACAACCCAAGAAGGCTACAAAATCAAATTTACAGAACTGAAATGTTATTTTACCCTATTTGGTAACGGTTCTAATTCCTTGCACCAAGCCGCACTACTTGACTACCGAGAAACCGGGAGCCTTCTCTTTAAAAAAGAAGGAGACTACACAAAATTCCCAAACCTAAGTGCAATTCTTGGCGTAGATACCTCCCTCAACCACCTCGACCCAAGTGCTTTTCCGAACAATAGCCCGCTAAACATCAGCAATGCTGGCCCAATGCATTGGGGCTGGAACCCCGGTTATATCTTTATGAACGTCGAAGGAAAAGTCGACACCATTGTCGATGCCACCACCAATACCGATCTTTCATTTAGTTTTCATATTGGAACAGATCCCTATTTGCAAAATCTTCAATTTAACGACATCTCTTGGGCCGACATCGGCAATAACACGCGTCAATTCAAACTTAAACTAGACCTACTCGCCTTCCTCGGACAAGGCGTTAATAGCATCAATCTCAGTACCGAAAACCTGACGCATACCGCAGCGGGTCAGGAGGCTCTTACCCAAAAAGTAATCAACAACTTTAAAAACGCGATAAGCCCTTATTAATGTCCAGAATCCTGATTTTCTTTGGCTTGCTGCTCTTCATGAGTTCGTGTAGAAAGGATAAAACCACCTTTCAACCCACCCCTTATGCATTAGAAATTCCAAGTCACTTTCCAGACATGATCATTCCTGCAGATAACCCCATGACTGCAGAAGGCGTTGAGCTCGGACGCTGGTTATTCTACGAAAAAAGACTCTCAGGCAATGACTCCATGAGTTGTGCTTCTTGCCACATGCCTCAAAGTAGTTTTTCTGATCCCAACAAATACTCAACAGGAATCGATGGCATATCCGGTACACGCAACTCCATGGCGCTCATTAACTTAGGTTGGGATAATTTCTTTTTCTGGGATGGCCGTGCAAGTACACTTGAAAAGCAGATTTTAGAACCCGTTCCAAATCCAATAGAAATGCATCAGTCTTGGACAGACGCAGTCTACAAACTCAATCTCGACATCAACTACCGCAATAAATTCTACCGTGCCTTCGGAGAACCTGGCATTGACTCCATTAAAGTATCTAAAGCCATTGCTCAGTTCATCAGAACCATGATTTCTGCATCGTCAAAATACGATGTCATGTACAAATACGAAAATGGAATGTCGCTTACCGCGCAAGAACAAAGTGTATTGCAAACCGTAGACATCGAGGAATGGGCAGGCTACGACTTATTCAAAAGTTTGAATGGCGCAGATTGCTTTCACTGCCACAACGGGCCTCTGATGCGTGTAAAAAAATACAGCAACAATGGCCTAGATGCCAATTTTACAGATCTTGGCCGTGGCCAGGTCACCGGAAATCCCGAAGACTACGGCAAATTCAAAGTCCCGACACTTCGCAACATTGCACTCAGCGCACCTTACATGCACGACGGTCGTTTTCAGACACTAGACCAAGTCATAGAACACTACTCGAGTGGGGTTCACATTTCACCAACTATTGATCCACTCATTGAGTTTGCCAATCAAGGTGGTGTTCAACTCAGCGCGCAAGAAAAATATCTACTCAAAAAATTCCTCCTGACGCTTACCGACACCTCTTTTATTTCAAATCCTTATTTCAAAGACCCACACTAACATGAGCGCAAGTCGTTTAACAACCGAAGATAAAGCCTTAAAAATCAACCTTACCCCAGACATCTACGGCTGTTTTGCAGAAATTGGAGCGGGTCAGGAAGTGGCGGCCAACTTCTTTAAAGCTGGCGGAAGTTCGGGCACAATTGCCTACACGCAGTCTGCCTATGACATGAAAGTCTCTGACTCCATGTACGGTGAAACCGTTCGCTATGTCTGTGAAGAGCGTCTACTGACCATGCTCCAGACTGAATTCAAGCATTTACAAGACATTCTACCCGTAAAAAACAGAGAGGCGCGCTTTTTTGCTTTTTGCAACACAGTAGAATCACTCAATTACCATAAAACCAATCAAGGTCAAGGTTGGGTAGGTATTCGCTTTCAGCTAGGCCTTAACAAAAAACCAAACGATGTCATTTTGCACATCAAGATGCACGATAACAGCCACAAAGCCCAACAAGAAGCTTTAGGGATCCTCGGTGTCAATCTCATTTATGCATGCTATTTCCAATCGGGCAATATCGATGATTTTATCGACGGCATTGTACACCGCTTACCCCCTGACCGCATGGAAATCGATATGCTTCGCATTTCAGGGCCTGACTTCGAAGACACCGACAACCGCATTATTGCCCTCAATTTGGTGCGCCGTGGCATTACCAACGCCACCATGTTCGACCTTGCAAAAAACGTAATGCAGCCATCTACAGCGCTTTACAAGAAAAATATTTTGCTCATGAGGGGCCGTTTCAGACCCGTCACCAAAGTACACATCGACATGATCGAGCGCGCTAGAGCAGCTTTTGCCAAAGAAAAGCGCGTCAAGCCCGAGCAACTCGAAGTCGTTTTTGAACTCACTCTCAAAGACCTCACCGCCGATGGCAAAATCTCCGATAAAGATTTTCTTGACCGCGCAGAGCTACTCGGTTCATTGGGTTATACTGTCATGGTTTCCAACTACCTGAAGCACTACAAAATGCTCGAATACTTGTCGTCAATTGCACGCGGCAACTTGGTTGGTGTCATTATGGGCATCTACAATTTGCACATCATTTTCGACGAAAAATACTACGACAACCTTCCAGGTGGTTTGTTAGAAGCATTTGGCCGAGGCTTCGGACACAACGTCAAGCTTTATATTTACCCCGCAATTAACGTCGAAGACGGCAGCTTGTATCATTTAGGGAACATCAAACTCCCTGAGAACATGATTGGTTTGCTCAATTATATGCAAGCCAATGACAAAATTACCGCGCTTCAAGAATACGACCCAAGTCTACTCCATATTTTATCTGACGACGTGCTCAGTAAAATCAAGGCCAATGTAAATAGTTGGGAAGAAGATGTTCCATATGAAGTGGTAAAAGCCATCAAATTTTTCGAGCTCTTTGGCTACCAGCAAAAATTGGAGAAACACTAATGCCCCACATTAAAAATGCGCTGATTCGCTACCGCATCATCGACCGGATGCTGCGCAACAAATACAAGCCCTTTCCGTCAAAAGAAGCGCTGCGATCAGCCTGTGAGGAATCCCTGTTTGGTTCTGAATCTGGCGCTCATATTTGTGCCTCGACCATAGAGAAGGACCTCTTTACGATGAAAATGGAGCACGACGCCCCCATTCGCTACAGCAAAAAAGAAGGAGGTTACTTCTATGAAGATCCAGATTTCAGCATCAACGACGTTCCGTTATCCGAAGATGAGCTCTCCTCGATTCGGTTTGCTGTTTCTACCCTACAACAATTTCGGGAAGTTCCTTTTTTTCAGCAATTTGGTTTGGCCATTGACAAAATCGTAGATCGCGTTGCAGTAGGTGATCAGAGCGAAGAGCTTTCTAAATTCATTCAGTTCGAAGCTGCTGTTTCTACCGGCGGAAACGAATACCTTCCTATACTTTTGGAAGGCATTCAGGCTAAAAAACGCGTTTGGTTTATGTACACCAGTTTTCAGCAACGACAATCCAAACCGAGAAAGGTAAGCCCGTTGTTTTTGAAAGAATACCGCAATCGGTGGTACCTGATTTCTTATGACATTCAAAAACAAGACATCAGCACCTTTGCGCTCGACCGCATGACCGAACTACAACTCCTCGATGAAACAGCTCAAATTCCAACAGATTTCAACGCCACCGACTACTTCCGAGATGCCATAGGCATCACCGCTTTTAAAGGAGAGGCTTTGCGAATTGTGCTCAAAGCAGATGCAGTAGCTGCGCGCTACATCGAGACCCAAGCTTTTCACTCGTCTCAAAAATGCACTGAAAACAACCCTGAATACAGTGTTTTTGAACTAAAAATTCTCGTCACTGAAGAGTTTATCCGCAGTCTTTTGGGCTACGCCGGGGAGGTAGAAGTCTTGGAACCCGAAAGCCTGCGACTGACCATCCAAGAAAGAGCCCAAGCCTTACTCAAACGCTATCAATCCTAAAAAATATGCAAGAAATTCTATCTCATTTTGAAGACGGGGTTTTGACCCTCACCCTTAACCGACCAAGCGTCTTTAACTCTTTTAACCGAACTATGGCGCTGCAATTGCAAGCCGAACTCGACCGCTGCAGCTCAGATGACAACATAAGGGCGGTTGTGCTCACCGGAGAAGGTAAAGCATTTTGTGCTGGCCAAGATTTAGCAGAAGCTACAGATCCTAATGGGCCTGCTTTACAACAAATTGTGGCCAAACACTACAACCCCATTATCTTGAAGATCCGCCAATTGGAAAAGCCCGTAATTGCTGCTGTAAACGGCGTTGCTGCCGGTGCTGGAGCTAATATTGCACTTGCTTGCGACATCGTCTTTGCCAAAGAAAGCGCCGCATTTATTCAGGCCTTTTCTAAAATCGGGCTCATTCCAGATTCAGGGGGCACTTTCATGTTACCACGTTTGGTTGGTATGCAAAAGGCCATTGCCCTCATGATGACCGGTGAAAAGGTAATGGCAACTGAAGCAGAAAAGATGAACATGATCTACAAAGCACTACCAGATGCAGCGTTTAGTGAGCATGTTTCTAAGTTTGCCTCTCAAATTGCTCAGATGCCTACCAAAGGGCTTGGCCTCACGAAAAGAGCCATGAATCAGAGTTATGACCAAACCCTGGAAGAACAACTCAAAACAGAAGAAATTTTACAAACCGAAGCTGGTCAGACCAACGACTTCAAAGAAGGTGTGGCTGCATTTTTAGAAAAAAGACCAGCCCAATTTAAAGGAAATTAACATGGAACAAATTATAGGTGTAGTGGGTGCAGGCACAATGGGTGCAGGAATTGCACAAGTAGCTGCCCAATCTGGGCACCGCGTGGTGCTTACAGATACCAACCCAGACCAACTTCTTAGGGCTGAACAGCAAATCAACGCTAGTTTATCTAAATTAACCGACAAGGGTAAATTAACAACTGAACAAGCTGAAAAAGTCAAAAACAGCATCTCCTATTCCACACAATTAAGCGACCACAGTGAAGCAAGCTTGGTAATCGAGGCCATTATAGAAAACCTCGCCGTCAAACACCAAGTGTTTCAGCAACTCGAACAAGTTGTTTCACAACATTGCATACTAGCGAGCAATACCTCATCACTATCCATTGCGTCTATTGGATCTTGTCTTGAAAATGCAAGCCGCTTTATGGGCATCCATTTTTTCAATCCCGCAACACTAATGCCGCTCGTAGAAGTAATTCCTGGCGTAGCCACATCAACTACCGCAACTGCTCAAATAGAAGCCTTAATTGGTTCTTGGAACAAAACAGTGGTGGTTTGCAAAGACACACCTGGTTTTATCGTCAACCGTGTAGCGAGGCCTTTCTATGGTGAGGCACTTAGAATCTACGAAGAAGGTTTGGCCGACTTCGCTACTATTGACTGGGCCATGACAGAACTTGGCGGCTTTAAAATGGGGCCATTTACTCTAATGGACTACATCGGCAACGACATCAATTATACCGTGACCGAAACCGTATTTGCTGCATTCTATTACGACCCGCGTTTCAAGCCGTCTTTTACACAAAAAAGACACATGGAAGCAGGTTTTTTAGGTCGCAAAACGAAGCGCGGATTTTACGACTACAACGAAGGAGTTGCTGCACCCTCACCTCAAAAAGACCTTTTACTCGGTCAGAAAATAATGGAACGGATCCTCGTTTTGTTGATCAATGAAGCAGCCGATGCTGTTTTCATGCAAGTAGCGAGCCCGACAGCTATAGACCTCGCCATGACCAAGGGCGTCAATTACCCAAAAGGGTTGCTCGCGTGGGCCGATGAACTCGGCGCACAATGGGTACTCGACCAACTAGAAACCTTGTTCGCCGAATACGGTGAAGACCGCTACCGACCCAATCCTTTGCTGCGCAGAAAAGCGCGCGAGCAAAGCAAATTTATTTTGTAACTTTGCAACCTAATATTTCAAGTTAATGGCATACTTATTTACCTCCGAGTCCGTTTCAGAAGGGCACCCAGATAAAGTATCTGATCAAATTTCAGATGCACTCATCGATAATTTCATGGCTTTTGACCCAAGTTCAAAAGTGGCATGTGAAACCCTCGTTACTACCGGTCAGGTGGTTTTGGCAGGTGAAGTAAAATCTACAGTCTACCTCGACGTTCAAAAAATTGCTCGTGAGGCCATCCGTCAGATTGGCTACACAAAGTCAGAATACATGTTCGACGCAAACTCTTGCGGTATCTTGTCTGCTATTCACGAGCAGTCTTCGGATATCAATCAAGGTGTTGAGCGCAGCAACCCAGAAGACCAAGGTGCAGGTGACCAAGGCATGATGTTCGGCTACGCCACCAAAGAAACCGACAACTACATGCCATTGGCACTAGACCTCGCCCACAAAATTTTGGAAGAAATGTCTGCGATTCGCAACAACGAAGCAGCACTAATTCCTTACTTGCGTCCAGATGCCAAGTCCCAAGTTACCATCGAATATTCCGATGACAACATTCCACAACGCATCGACACCATTGTAGTTTCTACCCAACACGACGACTTCGCTCCAGAAGCTGAGATGTTAGCCAAAATCAAAAAAGACATCATCGAAATCGTTATTCCGCGTGTCAAAGCGAAACTCAAGCCAGCTTTACAAGCACTCTTTAACGATGCGATCACCTACCATATCAACCCAACGGGTAAGTTTGTAATTGGTGGCCCACACGGCGACACCGGCCTTACTGGTCGCAAAATCATCGTAGACACCTACGGCGGTAAAGGCGCGCACGGTGGTGGTGCATTCTCTGGTAAAGACCCATCTAAAGTAGACCGCTCTGCAGCCTACGCGACACGCCACATCGCTAAAAACATGGTGGCAGCAGGTCTTTGCGACGAAGTACTCGTACAAGTCTCTTACGCAATTGGCGTAGCAGAACCATGCGGTTTATACATCAATACTTACGGGACTTCTAAAGTAGGCATCAGCGATGGCGAAATGGCGACCAAAATTGGTCAAATCTTCGATATGCGTCCTTACTTTATCGAGCAACGCCTTAAGTTGCGCAATCCTATTTACCAAGAAACTGCTGCCTATGGCCACATGGGTCGCAAAAATGAAGTAGTCACCAAGCACTTTACCGCTCCGGACGGAACCAAAGTAAGTCGCGAAGTAGAGCTCTTCACTTGGGAAAAGCTAGATTACGTAGATCAAATTAAAACGGCTTTTGGCCTTTAATTATTACCAAGAAAGCCCGTTGAATCGGGCTTTTTTTTTAATGCATAAATATGTCATCATTTAGAACCATCTGGACCACCCCAGAGAGAGATATTGAAGTTATTGATCAACGCCAACTACCTCATGAATTTGTTGTTGTTCGCTTGCAAACTTATAAGGATGCAGACCTCGCCATCAGAAGCATGACTGTACGCGGGGCCCCTCTCATTGGCGCTACCGCTGCTTATGGTATTTTTCTGGCCGTCCGAGAATTAATTGAAAACGGACACGACGGCCACTTCTTGGACGAAGCCTTTAGCACCCTACGCGCCTCTCGCCCAACAGCAGTCAATTTATTTTGGGCACTTGACCGCATGCAAAACGCCCTCGATAACGCCACCGATTTTTTAGAAGCAGCTTGGCAAGAAGCCGAACGAATTGTTGCCGAAGACATCGAAACCTGCCGCATGATAGGCGTGCATGGCTTGCCACTTATCGAAGCACTTGCAGCCAAAAAAAATGGTGAGCCCGTGCAAATCTTAACACACTGCAACGCAGGGATGCTTGGCTGTATAGAATGGGGCACCATCACCTCACCAATTTACCAAGCCGTTCAAAAAGGCATCAAAGTTCATGTATGGGTAGACGAAACGCGTCCGCGCAATCAAGGTGCAAACCTCACCGCCTATGAACTCACACGCCATGGCGTACCCCACACGCTCATTGTCGACAACACAGGTGGGCACCTCATGCAACACCAAATGGTAGACCTCGTCATTGTCGGTACCGACCGTACCACCAGAAACGGCGATGTTGCCAACAAAATTGGCACCTATCTGAAAGCGCTTGCAGCCAAGGACAATCAAGTGCCATTTTATGTAGCGCTGCCCTCCACTACCCTCGACATGAGCATTCGCGATGGCCTTAGTGAAATTCCTATTGAAGAACGAGACCAAAATGAAGTCAAATATGTCATTGGAAAAACTGCCGCAGGCCAAATAGAACCTGTCCTCATTTGTCCTGAAACTACCCCTGCGGCCAATTACGGCTTTGACGTAACCCCTGCCCGTTTAGTGAGCGGACTCATTACCGAAAGAGGAATTTGCGCTGCTTCCGAAGAAGGGATTCTTTCTTTGTTTCCCGAATATAATACTTGAATATGAAGCTCCATCATCTTTTACTTATTGCCCTTTTTTCTTGTGTTCATCATACGCTTCATTCGCAAATCCAAGGAACTTGGCATAGTAATTTTCAGGTGGCGGGCAAATCGCTATTGATGGATTTACAAATTGAGGGTATTGGGCGAGACGGCGCAGTTATCGTTTCTATTCCTGACCAACCTAAACTAAAGCCACAGACCATGCAAGACTACGCGTTGTTTAACGACAGCTTGTGGTTCAGTTGGAAAATGATCGGCCTCACCTATGCTGCTCAACTACAAGGTGATTCTTTGGTGGGTACAATGGCTCAATCAGGTTTGACATGGAAGGCTGTGTTCTACAAAGAGGTACAAAGCGCCAAAGAAGTAAAAGGTAAATGGCAAGACCCAAAAGCGCCGTTTCCTTATCTTGAACAAGACATCGAGATCACCACAGCCAAAAAAATAAAAATTGCTGGAAGTTTCATCTTGCCTGAATTAGAGAAAGCGAGTGCATTTCCACTGGTTATTATGGTGTCGGGCTCTGGCGCTCAGGACCGCAACTGTGAAATCTTAGGCCACAAGCCTTTTTGGGTCTTAGCCGATCACTTAGGTAGAAACGGCATTGCCTCTTACCGCTATGATGACCGCGGCATTGGAAAAAGCACCGGTAAATTTGAAAGCGCCACCCAGGTTGATTTTGCAAATGATTTAGTAGCCATTATTCGGTATTTCAAAAAGGAATATCCCAAAGCGCTCATTTTTGTTTACGGACATTCAGAAGGTGGCATGACCGCCTTGCGTGCATCCGTTCAAACGAAAGACATTGCGGGTATTATTGAAGCGGCTTCTGTTGGCACAAGCGGCAAGGAGGTGCTCATTGCTCAACAATATCTGATACCAAAGGCGAGCGGCTTTACAGAAAATGAAAGTCTTTGGAACCAAAGATTATACATCGAAGGCGCGAGAATTGCACTCAGTACAACAAAAAATGATTTTGCAAAGGCATACAAAAGCTGGCTAGATGCCGCATGGGATAGCATCCCTAAAAAGTTGTTAGACGGGGCTGAGAAAGAAGATCTTATTGTGCAAATGAACGCATTTTTTAATAACGACTGGGCCCGACAATTTTTGGCATTTGAGGCAGCGAGTTATTTATCTAACCTCGACTTACCCTTTTTGATCATCAACGGTAGTAAGGATGTTCAAGTGCCCGCGTTTTCGAATCAAGAAGGATTTAGAAAAAACATGAGTGCCACCACGCTTTCTAAAAGTACATTTTACGTTTTAGAAGGCGGCAATCACCTCTTTCAACAATGTGAAAGCTGCAGCTTGGCAGAGTATGCAAGCCTTGAGCAAACCCTCGACCCCCAACTCATGAAATCTGTTACTTCATGGATTCTGGAACAGCAGCGAGCCCATCGATGAAACCAAAATTTTGTTCCACAATCCGAGCCATATTTTGCTCCAAGTAGGTTTTAAACGCTTGCGCTACTCCACTATGCTTTTTGCCTTTTGGCCAAACAACACGCCACATAGACTCAAGGGGTAAATCTGGTAGTTTTGAAATCGTAAGTTGGCCTAACTGCAGCTCGTTTCGAATGCCAATCAAAGGCATAATGGAGTAACCTAAACCGGCGATGAGCGCCTGTTTTACGGCTTCATTGGAAGTGAGTTCAATATGACGGCGCACTTGTATTTGATGACTATTTAAGTACTCATCTTGTGCCTTTCTTGTTGCCGAACCTGTTTCTCGCTTCACCCACGTAATTTCCTCTAGCTCTTGATGCCAAGGACCTTTTTTTGAGAGTGTCAGTGCATCTTTACCCACGAGAAAGAGCTGATTTTTCATACATGGAATTTCTTCGAGATTCAAACGTTCTGGCAGCACTGATACCAAAGAAAAATCGGTTTCGTTTCGTTCCAAATTAAGGGTTACGTTAGCGCGATTGGAAACATCTAAAACCAACTCTACGCCCGGATGCGCCTTCATGAAATCAGCCAAAAGGTACGGAATGATGTACTTCCCTGTCGAGACCACACTGATGCGTAGTCGGCCACTGAGTTGACCCTTGTATTGTGAAGTTTTATAATTAATGGCATAAACCTCTTCGAGAATTTTTTCTGCTGCAGCTGCTACTTCTCGGCCAAAGTCGGTTACATACAATTTTTTATTGACTATTTCGGTAAGGGGTATGTCAAATTGGTCTTGAAAATTCTTTAATTGAATGGATACCGCAGGTTGGGTTAAGAATAGCGCTTCAGCTGCTCTAGTGATGCTCTCTTTTTGAACAATCTTTAGAAAGATACGAAGTTGGTTTAGCGTGTAGTTCATAATATATATTTATGATTGATATTCTATTGTTATATATTAGTTTATGCAAATAATGTGCCAAATTTGCAAAAAATATCTCTTCCATGACACATGAAATTGAATTAATTCAGAGTAGGTACCACCCCGATGAAGCTCTTGAAGTATTGTGCAACCTCATTCAGCAAAAAATTGCCTACCACACTCAAAAAACACTCAGACACCAAGAAATGTTTGGTTCACCTGATCTTCATGCCGAACAGAGATGCGCTGAACTCCAAAAAACGAAAAAAATGCTCATTCAAGAACTTAAACTTCTAGATCCAAATACCTTATTACAGATCAATGGTAGCATTTCCATCTCAGTTATTGCTCAGCAGCAAGCATCGTAAAGAAAGACTTTTACAACCGCTGTTTGAACCAATGGGTGTCAGGCTAGTAACACCGATTGGTTTTGACACCGATGCTTACGGCACTTTTTGTGGCGAAACACCACGTATTGAGGGCCCCAAACAAACAGTTAAAGAAAAATGTCTTGCTGGAATGCATTTTGCTCAGCAACGCCAAGGGCTGGCAAGTGAAGGGTCATTCGGTCCGCATCCAAGTATTCCTTTTTTAACTATCAACGAAGAATTATTGATCTATATCGACTTAGATCAGGATCTTGAGATTTACGGTCAAAGTATCAGTCTAGATGTTTGTGATCAGCACTTGACCTACCAAGACACGGACAAACTCGAATCTTTTCTAGAGCGCATTGAATTTGGCGTTCAAGGTTTGGTGTTCAAGAATTTTATGAATCAACAAATTATTGAAAAGGGAATTACAGATCGGGACACTCTAACAGAACTCTTGGTGAAATATCCTGAATGGTCTATTTCAACAGACTTGCGCGCGCATCTCAATCCAAAACGTCAACAGAACATTATTCAAGCCGCTCAAGAACTCATTGACAGAATGCAACGTTTATGCCCTCGTTGCGAACACCCAGATTTTTCCATCAGAAACTACAGTGGGCACCTCAATTGCAGTTGGTGTGGCAATCCGACAGATAGTTATGCTTTTGTAGCATTTGACTGTCAAAAATGTTCTTTCCAACAAATAGAAAATAGACCAGACCGCATGCTTGAAGACCCCCAATATTGTCAGCATTGTAATCCATGAACTTTATCAATAATTAACAAAAATGAATCTATCCTTTTTATCACACGACCTGAGCAATCCAACCATCCTTTTCTTTTTACTCGGCATTGTTGCCGTTCTGATTAAAAGCGACTTAGAAATCCCTGAGTCATCGTTCAAGTTTATATCTCTTTACTTGCTATTTTCAATCGGATTCAGAGGCGGTCAGGAATTACAGCATAGCGCCTGGACTTCAGAAATTTATTGGTCCTTACTCTTCGGAATGGCTATTGCCGCTTGCATTCCTTTGTATAGTTTTTTTATCATCAAAAAACGTGTAGGTGTATCGAATGCCGCAGCAATAGCGGCGGCATATGGTTCGGTGAGCGCAGTTACATTTGTTGCAGCACTCTCATTTTTGGAACTGCAAAACCTTCCGTTTAATGGACACATGGTAGCCGTGATGGCCTTCATGGAATTTCCTGCAATTATTGTTGGAGTATTGCTACTTCGGATCTACGAGAACAACGAAACCAACTTTTCGCTGCGCGAACTACTCAGACACTCTCTGGCCAATGGCAGTGTTCTGATGATCATGGGAAGCTTAGTCATTGGGTTGCTATCAGATAGCAAACAAGCAGCAGATATTGCTCCGTTTACAACAGATATTTTCAAAGGATTTCTCGCGCTTTTCTTATTGGAAATGGGCATGACAACAGCCCGACGCATTAAATCTTTTAAAACACACGGCTGGGCGCTGGCTGCTTTTGCAATCCTGTTGCCAGCCCTTAACGGAATTGTCGTTGCTTGGCTTTCTCAATTCATCACAGACGACATTTCTAATCGTTTTGTGTTTGCCGTATTGGCAGCAAGCGCATCTTATATTGCCGTGCCCGCGGCCATGCGTTTGGCAGCACCAAAAGCCGATCCGGGCTTGTATATACCGATGGCCCTAGGGCTTACATTCCCGTTTAATATTGCGTTCGGCATGCCGCTTTATTACTGGATTATCTCACTAAGCTAGCCTGAAGGAATTCCCATTTGAGCCAGAGCTGCTCACATTTAGCTTGATACTCGATTACTTTGAGCGAGGCCTGAAATGCAGCGCTTTCGCGCATATTGACCATAAACAACGAGCTCTCGCCCGTATCAAACAAATTGAGTTCGGCAGCAAGCAGTTTTTTCGTGCTGGTCGCATTTTCCGTAAATATGTTCAATTGCTTGCGCGCATTGATGTATTCCGTACGAGCTGCTAACATTTTGGCCGTAAGTTCAGCTGAACGGTCTTGGCGCTCAAAAGTAGTTTGTTCCATTTTGAGTTTGGTCTGCTGTAATGAGGCCCGCTCTTTGCGCAAAAACAAAGGCATCTGTGCAGACACTCCCCATTTATAGTCATTGATTGAAAATTGGGCTAAGGGATTGTATTGAATAGGTTCATTTAGAAAATTATATTTCAACTCCACTTGTGGTTTGAGTTGCTCTTGATTGTATCGCTTTTCAATGGCTAATACATCTAGTTTGTAGTCTATGATTCCTAAATAAGGATGTTGCTGAACCAAGGAATCTACTGGGCCGGTATAAATTGGCCTCGGTGCTTGAAAAGCAAGAGAATCAGCCAAAATGGGTTGTGCATTAGCGCTCATTTCTAGAGGCGTGCCATCTGCTTTCCAAAGGTAGCGATTCAAATAGGCAGCCGCAGCTGCAAGTTTAGCTTCTTGATCTGCCACCGCCGCAGCCCTTGTTTGGTATTGAATAGCGGCCTCAACGGTATCGATAACAGGGCGATCTCCGAGTTCAGCCATACGCTGAATAGCCGTTAAGCGAACGGCACCAACCTGCAATGCTTCTCTCAAAATTTGACCTGCATGAAACTGCAAATACCAATCCCAGTAAGCGTAGCCTGCTTCCAATAGGAGTTCATTCAAAGCCAACCGTTGTTCGAGTTGGCTACTTTTTTGATAAACATTGGCTTTTTGGAGTTCAGCACGGCGTTCGTCAATGAGCAAGCCGTTGCCTAAATTGGCACTCAGGCCGCCATACCACAGCCCATTTTGAGGCGTTAGCCCTTGTGGGTCTAGATACGTTCCGCGATTTTGGTCTAGACCTGTTTGAAAACTAAGGCCGTACCAAGTAGGAACTTTGAGCTGCGCATTAGATAGACTGTAGTACATTTTATTGCCATAATACTTTTGAGAAAGATCATAGCTCAATTTGGGATCGAAACCGCCACGGGCTTTCAAGACGTAGGTCTCGGCAAATTCGGGAATTAACTTGGCTTGTTTGGCCAACGGATGACCTTCCAAAACCTGAAGCATAAACGCTTCTGGGCGAATAACCAATTCTTGGGACCAAAGGCCAAAAACGATTAAAACACTAAAGGCAAGAACGCTGAGCTTACTTTTCATTTTTCTTGTTTTTGCTGATTGATTTTGGATCTTTCGCCTTATAGTAGTCTGGCGGGAAGCCATTGACATTTCGCCAGAGTTCGTACCAAATGGGCACGTCATTGAGTAAGAGCATCGCATATGCTCCGCCACCCACGCGCAATGCAACTGGCCATTTGTTCTCTTTCGGATCTGGCGCTACAAGCACGCGAAACTCTCCGTTTTCATTGGCAAATTGATCTATGGCAAAAACGGTACCTCCATAGGTTCCATAACTTGTATTTGGCCAACCTGAGAAAACGATAGCCGGCCATCCATCAAACTGTATGCGCACGTGCTGCCCCACTTCTAGTAAAGGGAGGTCCATAGGGCGCACATACATTTCCACGGCAAGATCATAATTGGTAGGCATGATTGTAGCGATTGCGGCTCCTTGTTTGATGGTCTCGCCTATTCCACTCGACAAAGTTTTGGCAATGCGTCCGTCTTGTGGCGCAAGGATATAATACATGCCGTTTCGAATAGAGTAATTGGCCACTTGACTTTGCATTTTACTCACATCGATTTCAGCTTCATACATACTTGAAAGCGCCGTAAATTTTTCGGATTCAGCCTTAGAAACTTCGTCTTGAAACTTTGTTTCAACTGCATTTAATTCTACTTTGGCATCAATGATATCGTTACGGCTTTGCAATAATTTTTGCTGGGCGCTGATCATGGAGGCCTGCGCGCGCTGCATTGCTACTTTTCTGGTTTCTACTTCTGTTTTTGATTTGAGGTCCTCTTTATATAGCTTTTCAAATCGTTCGTATTGGTCTTTAGCGATTTGATAATTCGCAGTTGCAGCTTGGTTCTCAATGCTATCAGACTTGAGTTTGAGCTGTGCTTGCTGGGCCTTGATTCGGGCTTGTTGTACTTTTAATTTACCCGTCTCGATGAGGGCGTCTATGCGCTTGTCTAAGGACTGAACTTTATCGCTATACGAAACAACACTCAATTCTTTGCTCTTGAGCTGCTGCTCACTCCGGCCGACCAATTGAGGGTCGAAATAACCCTCTTTGATCTCTGAAATAAACATTATGGTATCGCCTTGCTTGACTAAATCACCTTCCTTCACGAACCATTTTTCGATGCGACCTCCAATCAGGGCATTGATTGTCTGAGGCCGTTGTTCGGGGCGCAGCGTGAGCAACTGTCCGTTGGAACGTATGTTTTGAGTCCAAGGCAAAAAAAGAATGATCAGACCAATGATCAATAAAGCGTAAATGGAATTGCGCAACAACTTTTTTGGGGCTTTGTTCAACATTTCTGTTGCCACAAGACCATCCACTTCTACTTCGTTGCGATTTTGCGGTGAGATATTTAACATAAGTTCAACTTTTCGTGGATTTGCGATAAATTATATTCATGGATACTGGCCAATAGAACCGTCCCCTTAAAAGTTCTATGAAGGTAATCCAGCACCAATTGGAGTTCGTCTATGGATAAATAATGTGTATGTGTATCCCATAGCAATGCTGCAGGATTGGAGATCAGTGCCCTACATAAAATAATCAAGGTGATTAACTGCCTATCTAGTGTATTAGACTCCGGATTGAGGACCGTCTGATAAGCGTCTGTCAAGGACAAAACATGTTTATCTAAACCTATAGAAGCGCTCATTTCCAAAACTTGCTCAACCGGAAAGGATCGGCCCATGACGATATTTTCGAGGACTGTGCCGTATATCAATTGATCGTGTTGAGACAAACTTGCAATCAGAGAGCGAAGCTGCGCTGGTTGGAGATTACTAGTGGGCAATCCATTGATTCTAACCTGGCCTTTGTTGGGCAATGCCATGGCCGTGATCATTAAAAATAAGCCCTGTGCTTGATTGCCCCTAAAATCTTGGATATGATAAAATTTACCCGCCTCAAAACGACACGTCAAATTAGACAAAAGTGGAGCTGTACTCCAGCTTGTTTGATATTCTAACTGATCTATTTCTATTGTCAATGCAGGAGCAGACGGCAACGCAAGCCCTTCTTGGGTATCCAAAGGCAGGTCTGTGATTTCTCCTATTTTTTCAATTGCGGTAAGGACATCATAAACCATTTCAAGGCTCACTATTAATTTTTCAACTGAATTGAGTACCAAAACAATGATGATTTCAGCGGCGACAAATTGTCCGATATTCATTTGTTGATTCAGTACGAGCAAACCTCCTATGATCAGTAAGGCCAGTGCAATCAGTACTTTAAATCCAATTAAGTAGATGTATTGCTGAACAAGAACTTTGAAATGCGCATCGCGCGACTTTAGGTAGCCTTGTAGATAAACATCAGAACGTTTTAATAAAATGCCTTCACTACCTAGATGCTTGAATGTGAGCCTATTGCGCGCAATTTCTTCCAGCCAGTTGGCTACTTTATATTTGTATTTGGATTCATCTAAACTCGTCGTAAAACCGCGCCTTGCAGTCATGCGAAAAACAAATGCAAGTAATAAAAGCAACGCAAAACCAAAAATAATAAAGAACGGATGGTAGAAGGAGAGTAGAATGAGACCAAATAAAATTTGTAGAGATGCTGCCGTAAAATCTATCAGCAACTTCGAGATGCCTTTTTGTATGGTCAGGGTATCAAAAAAGCGGTTGGTCCATTCGGGTGCGTATCGCAATAACAGCTCTCGCAGCTGAATTTTTGGAATACGGGTTGCAAACTCTAAAGCTGAGCGGGTAAATATGCGTTGCTGCAAGTTTTCTGTAATGCGCAATTGTGCAATGTTCATGTAGCCAGTGAAGCCAATTGCAGACACGACCAACCCGACGAGCAAAAACCATGAAGTACTAACCTTCCCAGCTTGGATAAAATTGATAATTGCTTGTATGCCTAGCGGCAAGCCTAAACTTAAAATACCGCCAACAATGGCGAATAAATAAATGTCGCGGATATCTTTACTGTCGGGTTTAAGTATGGCCCAGAAACGGTGAAATGGTTTAGTTACGTCTTTGTTCATGGTCGAGATAGCTAAAAAATAATTGTTTGTAAAAAACAGCAACCGCATCCTCTTGTTCGGATGCATTGGTTACTTCTGGTAAATGTTGACTAAAAAAGCGCTGCTGATGACTCCCCTCTAATAAAGTAGTGACAAGCATTTCAGGGTATTTACACGCAGGTTGATAGACGCGAATGAGGTCTGAAATGTATCGCACAATCTCTGTGTATATACTGTGGTAGCCTGTCTGATGATCGGAATCAACGGCTTTGGTTAAAAAAACTTTAGGGGCCTCGTGAATAACGATCCGTTGCAATCGTTTCTCACTTGAAAATGACAAGGTGCTCGCCTGTAATACAAGAACCAGTTCAAGTGCTTTTTCTAGGCGTTCTCTTGTGGTGCCGCCTTGTGTTTGAAGTAATAAACGACATTCGAGTCTGCCCCAATACCAATTGATTAAATACAAAAGCAGCTTTTGCTTACTCGAGAAATATCTGTAAACCGAAGCCTCAGTAGTGCCAACCGAAAGGGCTAATTTCTTAAAAGTAAACTGTTCGAAGCCCAATTCATCAATCAAAAAAATGCTGCCCTCAATAATCCGCTGACCTAGCTGTGTTGACTGCGGATTGCGCACCGCAATTTCTTCAAGAACAGGAATCTGAAAACGATCAACAAGATCCATAAAAGTAATTTGTTGCAAAAATAATAGCATTACTATTAATAATTGGTAGGATTATTATAACATCTTTTTATCGACATTATAAGTAATTTTGTAAATGCAAAAATCAGTTGTAATTCTTGGTGCAACAGGGCTTGTTGGATCTGCCCTTTTGAATGAATTGATCCAAGATCCACAAGTTTCAGAAATCAGGCTCTTGACCAGACGCCCCATTGCTGTAACACATCAGAAGGTTCGAGTTTTTCAAACTGACCTCTCTCAACCAGAATCTGGAGCTTTTGAAGGTGTGAGCGCTTTGTATTGTTGCATAGGCACCACGCGCAAAAAAACGCCCAATCAAACACGCTACCGCGCTATAGACTACGGCATGACACTCGCTGCAGCCATGGCCGCCAAAAACGCAGGTGCGAAAGAAGTTCATCTCGTGAGTGCAATTGGTGCCGATATACAGTCTAAGATTTTTTACAGCCGTTTAAAAGGTGAAATTGAACAAGACCTATTAAAGATAAACTTTGATCGCACCGTCATTTACCAACCATCCCTACTGATCGGACCCCGATCAGAAAAAAGATTTGGCGAGCGCATCGCTCAAGTGTTCAGCCCGATTTTTGATCTTTTGCTTTTTGGTACGCTACAAAAATACCACAGCATCAGCGCGAATAAATTAGCACTGTCTATGCGCCAGCATTCATTTCAAGCACAAAAAGGCGCGCAAATTCTCGTGTATCCAGACCTCATCAATAAATAATACAAACAAAAAAGCCACCCCGAAAGGTGGCTTTTACTACTGTTTTGAGAGGAAAAAATTGATACTAAACCCATGCTCTGATTGAATCCTCTCTCAATTGTAAGGTTACGGTAGTTAAATGTGTAAACCCAGTAGTATTGTTCCGTTGAACAATACAAAGATGCTTGTCTTTACACAAATTAATTATGAGTTACACAAAGCAAAAAACATGACATTTATCAGTTTTTTTTGCTCAGATGGAAATTGCTATTTTTTTCTAACCCCAACAATATTCGGCAAGGGCCAAAAGTGCTTGTTGGCATCGCTTTCCCAGGTATCTGAAACCCAAGAACCCACTTTTTTGATGTAGTGACCATTGACGTGAATAAGCAAGCTCGTTTCTGGCCCGCCTTCCAAATAGATGGCATCGTGCAAGCCATTTGGCATTTGTTTCATGAAAGCGATCATTTGGTTGTGGGTATAGGGTGAACGCGTAAAAATCAAGTAAAACCAACCCTTTTCGTCTTCTGCAGCTACCAACATGCTGCAGGATTGAATGTTTTTTTGCCAATTCATGGGTTTTGCGTTGCAGTCGATCATGCGCAACCCTTGTGCAAAACTATTGAAATTCTGTTGCTCTTTTTCCCAATCAGCGCAAGTGAGATCGAGAACTTCGATATTGGAGCGATTGGTATGTGGTTTGGGGCCAAGCGCCAGCATGAGATTAAAGTCTTCGAGTAACTTGCCATTGTTTACATGCTTGCCCGTTTTTAAATAAGCGCGACTTTGCAATGGTTTTTCTAGGCTGTACATTCCCGAATTAAATGCCACCATAAGATCAAAGGACTTAGCCCAAGTGTGTAGGTCTTTTGGTTTGGAGTCGTATTGGCTTGCTGCAAATAAATCAAAGCGAAACTTGGATGGATCCATGCGCAAAATAGAGAGTTTCGAATCGCCAATAAAGGATTTGACAGGTGCATTTATTTCTCGATATTCCATTCCATCGGTGAGAGAAACCCAATTAGCATATTTGCGGACTTTTTTTGCACGCTTTTGCTTTGGTGTTGAACAAGCCAGCAGGAATAGAAAAGCGGACGATAAAATCAATAAACGCTGCATTTTCGACATATATTCTTTATTCAAAGTTATGGATTTTAATAGTTTTACTTACTTTGTATTCCATACCATATGCATATGAAAGCACTCCTCCTCTTTTTACTCCTTCCATTAGTGAGTTTTTCTCAAACAGTTGCAAAAAAAGATCAGCTCAAAGCGAATCGGATTGTCTCTAATGCCATTACCTTATTCAACGAAGGACAAAGCAGCAACGCCTACATGTTACTCAAACAAGCAGTAGCTATCGATCCTAATAATGCCAATGCCTTTTTTTGGCTTGCTACCACCGAATTCGATCTGCGCTCATACAACTATGCCAAAGAACACAGCGACCAAGCCCTGAAAATTTTTGGTACGGCAGCCACCACCGATCATTTGCTATTAGCAGCCCAAATTGACCTCGCATTAGGAAATGCCAGCGCTGCCTTAGCGCATATCGACAAAGCCAAATCTAAGCTCAAAAAAGAAAAAGATTTTGAACTTTTAGGTTTTGCCGCACTGCAGCAACAATGTGCTTATTTTGTAGCCGAACAGGGCAAAGGAATCTCCTTCCAAGGGACGCTACTCGGCGGTGGGCTCAACACCAAATACGACGAATACGGCCCAATTCTTTCAGCCGACAACCAAACGCTCTACTTCACAACACGGAACCCCGACGCCATGGGCGCCAACCTCAATCCAGACGACCAACGTTTTTTTGAAGACATTTACCAAGCGGGCATTGACCCAGAAAATAACGGACAATGGCTGCGCAACTTTAGCAATAATGATGTTTTGAATACCGAAGGATTTGATGCACTTTCCTATGTATCCAAAGATGGCCTAATGGCGCTAGGTACACTCAATACTACCGCCTCCAAAGAGGCCAGCACGCAAGGTTCAGATATTTTTGAACTAAGTACCGAAACACCAGGCACCTGGGACGACAAACGCATCATTGCAGATATCCCAGGACTCAATACCAGCTTTTTTGAAGGTTCACCGAGCAAAACCGATACCCTTTGGATCGATGAATTCACCTATGTTGAAGAGCTTTATTTTGTCTCTGACCGCCAAGCGGAAAAATACGCAACAGAAATCTATGTCGCTAAAAAAATCAACGGCATTTGGCAGCCTGAAGTTCAAGTCCTCGGGCGCAATATCAATACAGAAGGACGTGAAACCACGCCCTACGTAACGCCAGACGGACAATATTTATTTTTTGCCTCTGATGGGCATCCAGGCATGGGCGGCTATGACCTCTTTGTTTGTAAACGAGAAGGTGCAGAATGGTCGGCACCCAAAAATTTAGGCGCTTCGCTCAACACCACCCTAGACGACACCCATCTTCAAATTTCAGCTGACCTTCAGAAAATCATCTGGGCGAGCGTCAGTGAAATAGAAGGGCTTTTTAGCTACAACTTATTTGAAGCGCCTATTGGCATTCTACAAACAGCAGAAAAATAGACCTTTGCCACGCTATTTCATTTCACTTTCCTACGACGGCGCAGGCTATCATGGTTGGCAAATTCAACCCAACGCAAGAAGCGTGCAGCAAGAAATCGAAAGCGCTTTGTCGAAACTACACGGGAATCGTCATGTAGAAGTTGTAGGCTGCGGACGCACTGACGCAGGCGTACATGCGCAGCACTATTTTTTACACACCGACCTGCCCCAAACTTGGGATCCCCAACAACTTGTATTCAAGCTCAATCGCATGACTGCCCCCGACGTAGCTTTCAAAAAGGCATGGGAAGTGACTCCAGACTTACATGCACGCTTTGACGCCAGCAAAAGAACTTACCGTTATTTTATCCATCAGCGTAAAAATCCTTTTGCACGCCATGAAAGCTGGTACCTTGAAAGCCCCTTAGAAATCGAAGAAATGAACCGTGCTGCTCGGTATCTAATTGGCAAACAAGATTTTGCCTCTTTTGCAAAAGCACACACAGACGTTAAAACCAACATCTGCGAAGTGTTTGCGGCCGAATGGTTTGCCACAGCAAATGGCTTTTATTTTGAAATTAGTGCCAACCGCTTTTTGCGCAACATGGTACGGGCAATTGTCGGGACGCTCGTTGAGGTCGGTTTAGGTAAAATAAAAGCCTCCGAACTGCCGAGCATTATTGCTGCTCAAGACCGTTCGGAGGCATATGTATCTGTACCCGCTCAGGGGCTCTTTCTTTGGGAGATTTCCTATGAGAAGGCACCTGAACTTACTCAGGCTGATTGATTTCCCATTCGCGGTAAAGATCAAAGTAACTTTTGGTTTCTAATATAACAGCGCCACCAAGTGTATCGCCGTATTTAGCAGGCAGGCCTCCGGTGTAGACTGTTACACGGCCAATTGCGCAACTAGGTACGTTGAATACTTCATTGGACTTGATGCCGTCTAGCACATAAATCATGTCGCCTTTGCGAGCCCCGCGAAACATGAGCCCACCATCTTCGTCTTTTTTCACATCCGAATTGGAATTCGCAACCATATCAACAACACTGAATTTATCAGGGCGGTTCTTGATTTCTTTGGCGGTTAAGGTGGTCACAGGTGTTTCTCCAATGCGTATACGCGCCTGCTCATAACGGCCACCGCCTACGCGCACCGCTTTGGTTTCTTGGGTTTTGCTCTGAAAATAAACGATACCAGCATTTCCATAGGCCTCTACAGGCACATCTACAGTAACCTTAGCGGTGGTATCTTTTTGAAAGCACCCAATAAGCTGGTAAGTTCCGGCTGGAACGCCAACAATACGAAAGCGACCTTCGTCATTGGAGAGCGCTAAATAAACACGTCCATTTTCGCGGATCATGGCTTTTGCGCCAACCACTGGTTGTTGGGTATTGAAGTCAATGAAAGTACCAATTACATCACCAGTACCAGATTGTGCAACTGTGCTTGCTGCTGTCAAGAGCATCCACACCATCATTAAGTTTTTCATAAGCATGTTTTCTAGAAAGATGCCATCAACTTAATTATTCCACAAAAACACTTTAAATACTTGCGCTACTCGTTGGGATTTCGCGGTCAACTTTCTTGAAAAGCCCTTGCAACACTTTCCCTGGACCAACTTCAATTACTTCAGAACAACCATCAGTGAGCATATTTTGCATGATCTGGGTCCAGCGAACGGCACCCGTAAGTTGTGTGACCAAGTTGGCTTTGATTTCGGCTGGATCAGTTACGGCTTGCGCATTGACATTTTGATAAACAGGACAAATAGGTTGAGCGAAGTGGGTAGCCTCTATAGCTGCTGCGAGTTCTTCGCGTGCAGGCTCCATGAGTGGGGAGTGAAACGCACCACCTACCTGCAAGACCAACGCGCGTTTAGCGCCCGCCTCACTCAATTTGGCACAAGCTTCTTCAATGGCGGCAATACTGCCGGAAATGACGAGTTGCCCCGGACAATTGTAGTTTGCGGCAACCACTACTCCATCAATTTCAGAACAAATGCGCTCTACCACTTCGTCTTCTAGACCGAGAATTGCGGCCATTGTACTCGGTACCAATTCACAAGCTTTTTGCATGGCTGCTGCGCGCTTGGCAACCAAACGCAGACCATCTTCAAATGATAAGGTCTTGTTGGCAACTAAAGCCGAAAACTCTCCAAGTGAGTGGCCGGCAACCATATCTGGCTGAAAGCTGTCGCCAAGGCAAGCAGCTAAGATGGTACTATGTAAGAAAATCGCTGGTTGAGTTACGTTGGTTTGCTTCAAGGCCTCGTCTGAACCTTCAAACATGATACTTTGGATGTCGAATCCAAGAATCTCGTTTGCTTTTGCAAATAAAGAGCGGGCAAGTTCTGATTGCTCGTAAAGATCTTTACCCATTCCTGAAAATTGGGCGCCTTGCCCAGGAAAAACATATGCTTTCATGTCATTAATTTGGGGGTAAAATTAAGTAAAAGCTTCAGATTAGAGCTGCCCGTCGGAATGATACTTGCCCAATTTATAAATTCGGACCTTTTGTAAGATCCCATCTTGGTCGTAGTCGTAGACCTTTCCATCGTAGAGTTGACCGTTTTTAAACTCGCCATCCATCCAGATTTCGTCGTTGTCATTGAAAACTTTGTTGTATCCGTTCGGAACAAATCGCAATCCTTTGGTTTTGGGGTTTGACAGCCTCGGAGGGTAGGCATTTGAATTCGCTGCAGGTACTGGTTTAACTGCAGCTACACGCTCTTGTGCAGTTGCTTTCTGCAGTTTGCCTACTTCGCCATCGACAGACACCTCAAACGAATTCAGCAATTGACCATTGGTGTTGTAGCGCGCCACTTGCCCTTGAACTTGTCCGTTTTTGACGGTATAGCTCAAGGCCAATTTACCATTAGGGTGGTAATAACTAACCTTGCCACTTTCTTGACCCTGGTTGTTGAAATTAGCACGGTATGCAAGCTGTCCGTTTTCGTGATACCTTACAAGTAAACCTTTGTAGCCATTGGCGCGAAACTCTCCTTGTTCGGCAATTTTACCATTGTTGTAATAACGGGTATAGGTACCCTCAGGACGGTTATTGTTATAAGTTCCCTTTAACTGCACACCCCCGTCGGCAAAGTATTTGATCCAGGTTCCTTCTTTGCGGCCGTTCACGTAATATCCTTCTTCCACCTTTTGGGTTTTCGGGATATTTTTTTTGGGGAAATCTTTGCCTGTGTAAACCCATTTACCATGACGTTCGCCGTTGGAATTGCGTTTATTTTGCGCCAAAGCCTGAACGCAAAAAAGAAGTAAAAAACAACAGAGCGATGTACGTAATTTCACAACGCCAATTTACGAATTTTGGCTAACTTTGAATCTGTATGCTTAGCCTCGATCCCAAAGACCTCACTGTTCAGCGTTTGCACCAACTTTTGCTCGGTGCCATTGGCCCACGCCCCATTGCCTTTGCCTCTACCTTAGACCAAGAAGGCCACGCCAATTTAGCGCCTTTCAGTTTTTTCAATGTTTTTAGTGCGAATCCTCCTATTCTCGTCTTTTCACCTGCTCGTTCTGGCAGAACCGGCCAGAGCAAAGACACCTTCAATAATGCCAAAATTCGACCTGAGGTAGTGATCAATGTTGTCAATTACAACATGGTGCAGCAAATGAGTTTGGCAAGTTCACCCTATGCGCCAGAGATCGATGAATTTATCAAAGCGGGCTTTACGCCACTCGCCTCAGAAAAAGTAGCGCCATTTCGCGTGGCAGAGGCACCCGTTCAATTTGAATGTAAAATCAATCAAATCATTGAACTCGGTCAAGAAGGAGGAGCAGGTAACCTCATCATCTGCGAGGTAGTGCAGCTGCATATTCAAGAAGACTTACTCAATGAGCAAGGCCTCATTGACCAACACAAAATAGATTTAGTTGCCCGCATGGGCGGCGACTGGTATTGCAGAGCCAACACCACCTCTATGTTTGAAATCAAAAAACCCATCACCACCTGTGGAATTGGCTATGACGCCCTTCCTCAAGACATCAAAAACAGCCAAATCCTGAGCGCCAATGACCTCGGGCAACTGGCGGGCATCGAACAACTTCCCAACGAGACCGATGTCAACGAATACAAATTACTCGAACTTTCCACGCTTTTTCTTGAACTCGAGCACGATGCTTCTGCCCTAGAGCAAGCTTTGCATCAGCAAGCACATGACTTACTCGCTCAGAACCTGCTCGAAGAAGCCTGGCTCACCCTTTTATCTTTTAATAACTAACAACAAGTCCATGTTTAAATTTACCGGCACTATTAAAGTCATCCAAGACACCCAACGCATCTCAGACAAATTTCAAAAACGCGAGTTTGTCGTTACCGACACAACTTCAATGTATCCTCAAGATATTCTCTTTCAAGCTACCCAAGACAAATGCACATTGCTCGACCAATTTCAAGCAAATGACAACGTAGAGGTTTCTTTTAACTTAAGAGGACGCGAATGGACAAGCCCACAAGGTGAGGTCAAGTACTTCAATACCATTGAAGCATGGCGCATCGAAAAACAAGGGCAAAGCCAAGGGTCAGGTATTCCTAGCAGTGGGCCATCAGCCATGGACATGGGCTCTGCTCCTCTTCCTGGTGTGGGTGCTAGTTCAGAAGACGACGACGACCTGCCTTTCTAAGTTGAAGCGCTTAAAATACGCCTAACGCCAAGCCGCTTCCGACCAAAATACTGAGCAATTTCAGTAGGTTAAATTTATGATTTTCGGTGGTCTCAAAGATAATTGTGGTTGAGATGTGTAAAAACATCCCAACCACAACCGCCAAAATGAGTTGCACATTCATTCCCAACTCTTGGGTCGTGATCCCCAAACCTAGCAATACGCCAATTGGCGTCATGAGTCCAAAGGCCAACAGAATAAGCCACGCACTGCTGCGCTTGAGTCTTGTCGCCATTAACAATGTCATGAGGGCAATTGCTACCGGGATCTGATGAAAGATGATCCCCCACAAAAAACTTCCGTTAAATGGCACCGAATGTTCAGGATCAATGCCAATCTGCAGCATATTCCCAAGCGGGATTCCTTCTATTATGGAGTGAACCGATAGCGAAATAAACAAAGCCCAAGGCATTGCTTGCCCTTTGTGAACATGCACATGGCCGTGCTCAATGCCACCGGAAAAGTATTCCAATACCAGCTGTACTAAAAAGCCCAATAAAATAAAAACGCCTACTTTAAATACCGGTATGGTCTCCTGTGCATGATGCGCATGACCGTGATGCGCACCGTAGAGCTCAGGCAATAAATGCTGAAAAATAACTGCCAATAAAAATCCGCCACTAAATGCAAGCGCCAATTTGATATATTGGTTCTTGTTGGTCGCATTAAGGTAACTCACAATACCACCACCCAAAACAACTGAAGCAATTAAAAGGAGCTCAACGATATAAAAATTCATGGTTTCTTTTTAGCAATGAGAATAAGGCGATCGCTGGAATGCACATCAAATGGCGATAGTTGATAAGATCCGTAGGTTTCAATGAGGTCAAAATAAGGCGAGAGAAGTTCGCTAAAATCATGATAAGACAAGGCCTGAACGCGCTCAGTAAAAATCCCTTTTGATTGCTGGCTCGCAAGTTCAATCACTTCTATTTGTTTGTAAATATGGGTGTCGGTATGCCAGCGTTTGATCTGAAAACCTACCCCTTCACGTTCAATATATTCAGTTTCTTTTAAATGAGCACAGACCTTTTGAGCGTTTAAAAAATCTATGACCAACAAGCCATTTGTCTCTAGCATCGCTGCGATGGACTTACAAACTGCCTCATTATCATTTAGCGAATCGAAGTAACCAAAGCTGGTGAATAAATTAAAAACCCCAGAAAAAGTGTCGCCGACTAGAGGTTTACGCATGTCGTGAACGACAAATTTGAGCTGCTCAAGGCCTAACTCTAGGCGCGCTACTTCGGCAGCTGCAATGCTGTTTGGAGCGAGGTCGGCACCAACAACTGAATAACCCATTTGTGCCAGGGTAATGGAATGCCTGCCTTTTCCGCAAGCGAGATCGAGCACATGAGCATCGGAAGCAAAATCGAGCTGAGCGACCAAATGTTGTATAAATGATTTTGCTTCGTTGTCATCGCGGTGCTGATACAACAAATGATAGTAAGGAGAATCGAACCAAGTGGCGAACCATTCTTTTTGCGGCATGCTGCAAATTTACAACTTTCTTTTCCTAATTTCGGGACATGTTACAGATTGGGCTCAGCGGAGGAATCGGATCGGGAAAAAGCACCGTGGCTACTATTTTAGAAAAGATGGGCTATCCCGTTTTTTATTCAGATGACGCAGCAAAATCGCTCTACCAGACCAATGACGCACTTAAACAAGAACTTCAAAACATTTTAGGCGAAGAAGTTTATCGCGATGGGCAATTTCAGAAAGAAGTGCTCGCTGAACATATTTTCAATAATCCTGAAGTTAAGTCGCACATTGCGGCGATAGTTCACCCTTTGGTGCGGGCATCTTTTCAAGAATGGGCTAGCCAACAAAAAGCGCCGCTCGTTTTCAATGAGGCCGCGATTTTATTTGAAACGGGTGCTTATCTGCAATTTGACGCGACTGTTCTTGTTACCGCTCCGATAGAATTGCGCATTCAGCGCGTACAACAACGCGATGGCCTGCAAAGAGCAGCCATTCTCCAAAGAATAGACAACCAATGGCCCGACGATCAAAAGCGGAGCCTCACCCCATTTCAAATCCAAAATGACGGACAACCACTGCTCATTCAGGTGGAAAAACTCGTCAGTCAACTATTGGAGTTAAAGTAAAGTGTTAGTACACCATTTTGATTTCGATACTGCGGTCTTGCTGTACGCGAATGGCACATTCCTCAAAACTTGGTACACTCAGTTTTGGCCTGACATTATTTGAAAAAGCGTAAGCCTCAGTCGGAATCCCAAAAAAGTTCTTGTCGCAAATTTTATTGTGGTTTTCGTCGTGGTACACGACCAACGCATATTTACCCGGCTCGAGCCCTTTAAAGCTGCTGCTCATCGTACCTTTTTGAGCTTCTTCTCTATTTAAGCGATGCGTTTTGCCCGCTTGTGTAAAAACAGAGGCGTTTTTGTAGAGCGCAAATTCAACGAGACCTTTGCTATTCGTTATTCCGGTCACTACCACTTTGAGGTCATAGGTCGACGAATAATGAGCGTCCGTTTTAGGAAGGCAAAAGGAGCTGCTCAACAGAAAAAACAAAGCAAGAAATACGGAAATGATGTGCTTTCTCATGCTTGCTCGTTTTTATTCAGATAGGCGAATATTTAAGCCTAAATTGAACTGTAAATTTTTGATAGAAAAAGATTCTTGATTGAAAAGCTGCTGCCATTCGTTGTAGGCACCGACCTCAACGCCATTACTTAGGTCCCGAAAACCGCGGTAAGCACTCGCTCTCAAGCCAATTCTTTTGGTCGGGTTCCATTGCAAATATGCAAAATAACCCATATCGAGTTTGGCCTGGGTGTTTTCACCAACTTCTGTAGAGAGCAGCGTAGTACCGATTGCTCCTGGGTAAAACGAATAAAAATCTTTCTGCATTTCTCCTTTGACTCGGTAGCGGTATTGCATGCCTCCGCCAAGATGCACACTTAAAACTTTTAATTCAAGACCCAAAGGCAAAGTAAGTAATTCGCCAGTGGCTGTTTTGTTGCATAGCAATAAAAAAGGTGCGCCAGATTGGTCTGTAGCCCACTCAGTGCTTTGATAAGCCAAATTTTGATGCCCGTATCCCAAGCCGCTATACGCCGTGAAAACCTTAAAAAAAGTGTAGCCAAATTGGACTTCACCACCAGCTGTGGCACGCCAAAATGCAGTTGGATCAAAGGGTTGTTGCGCCAGTGAAGATGCTTGTTGTAATTCTTGTTTGTTGGCACCGACTTCTGCCTGGAGATACCAGCGCCACTGCGCATGAGCGCTAGCACTTAAAATCAAAAGAAAGAGGCCAACTACAATTATACGCATCACTTAACCTAAAAACGGATAACGGTAATCTGCAGGCGGAACAAACGTTTCTTTGATGGTGCGGGCAGAAGTCCAGCGAAGGAGGTTCATGGCGGCACCCGCTTTGTCGTTGGTGCCTGAACCGCGTGCACCACCAAAAGGTTGCTGGCCAACCACAGCTCCGGTTGGTTTATCGTTGATATAAAAGTTACCCGCAGCATTCATGAGTTTCTCATTGGCCAGCTGGATAGCGTAGCGATCAGTGGCAATGATTGAACCTGTGAGTGCATACTCAGAAGTTTGATCGACTAAATCTAGGGTGGCTGCATACTGGGCATCAGGGTAAACGTAGATGGTCAATACCGGGCCAAAAATTTCTTCTACCATTGTTCGGAATTTCGGATTGGTAGTAACAACAGTAGTGGGAGCGATATAGTAACCCACAGATTTGTCGTAGGTACCGCCGGTGATGATTTCAGCATCTGGTTGCGCCTTGACGAAATCGATGTAAGCAGCAATTTTATCAAAGGCACGGGCATCGATCACCGCATTTACAAAGTTAGAGGTATCTGCCGGGCTGCCCTGTTTGAATGAATTCACTTGTGCGACTAAAATTTCTTTTACCGCTGGCCACAAGCTTTCAGGAATATAGGCGCGCGAGGCAGCCGAACATTTTTGACCTTGGAATTCAAAGGCACCACGGGCAAGTGCAGTAGCAACTTCTGCTGCGTTGGCACTATTGTGAACCATTACAAAATCTTTACCGCCAGTTTCGCCGACGATGCGCGGATACGAACGGTAGTTTTCAATGTTGTTAGCGATGTCTTTCCAGAGTTGGCGAAAAACACCAGTGGAACCTGTAAAATGAAGGCCTGCAAATTCTTTGTGGGCAAAAATAACTTTACCTGCCTCAGGGCCATCTACGGTAACCATATTGATAACGCCCGCTGGCAAACCTGCAGCTTCAAAAAGTTCCATAATGACTTGGGCAGAATATATTTGGCTATCGGCAGGTTTCCAAACCACAACGTTACCCATCATGGCAGGAGCGGCGCAAAGGTTGGCTGCAATTGACGTAAAATTGAAAGGCGTCAAAGCGAATACAAAACCCTCTAACGGACGATACTCTAAGCGATTCCACATGCCCGGAAGAGATTCTGGCTGCTCGCTGTAAATTTGAGTCATGTATTGGACATTGAAGCGAAAGAAGTCGATGAGCTCACAAGCGGCATCGATTTCTGCTTGAAATACATTTTTAGACTGTGCGAGCATAGTTGCGGCGTTCATGCGGTCGCGGAAAGGGCCCGCGAGCAGATCGGCAGCGCGCAAGAAAACAGCGGCACGATCTTGCCATGGGAGCGCAGCCCAAGCAGACTTTGCTGCCAAAGCGGCGTCAATTGCCGCAGTGACATGAGAGGCATCACCTTGATTGAAATAACCCAAGACGTGTTGATGATCATGGGGCATGGTGAGTGCTTTTTTATTTGAGGTGGTTACCTTTTGCGAGCCGATATACATCGGGACGTCTATTGGACTGCGGTCTTTGAATTCGTTGTATTTGGCGAGCAAAGATTGGCGCTCTGGCGAACCTGAGGCGTAAGATTTGACTGGCTCATTGACGGCGATTGGGGCCTTAAAAAATGCGTTTGACATATGATGAATGTATAATGAATAACAAATTTACAAAAACTTAGCGTGCCCAAGAGCGAAGCAAAGTAAGCACTAACTGAACCAAATATCGCGGATCAGTTCTTCTCCGGCAAACTGATTGCAGCGAGCAATGATGATTTGCTTGCCATGAAAGAGTTCGTCTCGCATGACACTAGAATCTATTTTGAGGTAAAGCGTATTGTTCTCGATGCGAATGTCGGTGGTACGCTGCGCTACGGCAGGCCCCATGAGTTCTGGCCAAGCCGCAATGAGATCGTAGGATTTCATTTTATCTTGCAAGCCATAGGCTTTCATGATGCTGGTCACGAGCATTGATAACGGCTTTTCTTCTTGCTCCCTTTTATTATCTGGATTCATAAGGCAGTGGCTTGTTGATCAGTGATTTGAAACAGTTGGGTCTTGCCAGGTAATTGGGCAAATAGTGCTTGCATGCGAGCGGGGTCGGTGTCGGTAATGAGCACCTGACCAAAGTAGTCGGCGCTCACGAGTGCGATTAGGCGAGCGACGCGTTCGTTGTCTAGCTTGTCGAAGATGTCGTCGAGGAGCAATACTGGTTTTTGACCCTTGTGTTGCTTGAGCCAATCGAATTGCGATAAACGCAACGCAATGATGAATGATTTTTGCTGGCCCTGAGAGCCAAATTTCTTGACGGGGTGGCCTTTGATGGTAAACAAAAGGTCATCTTTGTGGATGCCGACATTGGTATATTGCGTGAGCGCATCTTTCTTAGCAGAAGCCTGCAGCAGGTCGGCAAAGGATTGCCCTGTGAGCTGCGAGCGATATGTGATGTCGACGTCTTCTGCATTTTGACCAATTTCTTGGTAAAAGCGCTTAAAAACAGGTATAAATTCGGTTAGAAATGCGCTGCGTTGGGCGTGAATATAATTGGCGCTTGGCACAAGTTGGGCATCCCAGACTTCGATTGCGTCGGGGTCAAAAAGGCGGTGTTCGTGCATATTGCGCAATACGGCATGGCGCTGTTCTAGTAAACGTGCATAGCGCTGAATTTCTTCGAGATAGGTTTTGTCTAGCTGCGACAAAATGCCGTCCATCCATTTGCGGCGCAGATCTGAGCCCTCTGCAATGAGGTCTCCATCGTAAGGAGAAATAAACACAACAGGCAACTTGCCGATATGAGCGGTGAGTTTGTCATAGGCCTTTTTGTTCCACTTGACTTGTTTCTTGACACCCGCTTTATAGGCCACCTGGACATCGCAAGCTTTTTGGTCTAGTTGCCATTGGCCAGCGATTGAAAAAAAACTTTGGTCGAAGCGCAAATTATGGCGGTCATTGACATTGAGGTAACTCTTGCACATGCTCAGGTAGTAGACAGCATCTAAGATGTTGGTCTTGCCTGCACCATTCGGCCCTACAATACCGTTGATCCCAGAAACAAACTCGAGTTCGAGGTCTGGGTAGTTCTTGTAGTTCACTAAATGCAGGTGAGAAAGGTGCATGTAACAAAGATACGGAATAACTACCTTTGCCTTATGTCGCGCTCACAAATTCTCAAAGCACATCTCGCCCTTTTGTTGGTCAATGTACTTTATGGTGCCAACCACGTATTGGCCAAAGGCGTGATGCCGCGCTACCTCGACCCCAATACTTTTATTTTACTTCGGGTGAGCGGTGCGGTTTTCCTGTTCTGGCTCCTGTTGCTGAGTCAAAAAAGAAAACCTGTCGATCGCCAAGATTATTGGCGTTTTGGCGCTGCAGGCTTATTCGGCGTAGCGGTCAATCAATTGTTCTTTTTTCACGGACTCAACCTCTCTTCTGCCCTGAATGCTGGCATCATTATGGCCCTCAACCCGATCATGGTGGTGGTGCTAGCGATGTTCCTCTCCAAAGAAAAACTCACGGCACATAAATCTACGGGGGTTGTAATAGGTGCAGTTGGTGCTATTTTGCTCACCTTGAGCTCAGGAAAGCTGCCCGGCGCTTCTACACTCGGCGATCTTTTTCTACTTATCAATGCACTTAGCTACGCATTATACCTCGTGTTGTCGAAACCTCTTTTACTTAAATACAGCCCCATTCAAGTAATTACATATGTATTCACGCTAGGGCTCATTTTATTATTGCTCTTCCCTCCTACCTGGACCAATCTTACAAACGCAAACTTCGCTCAAATTCCTTTCACCGCTTGGCTCAAGATCAGTTATGTCATTATCGGGGTAACGTTTCTGACCTACCTACTCACTATTTTTGGGCTCAAGTATGTAAGTGCAACGGTTTCTGCCGCTTATATCTATACCCAACCCGTGATGGTGATGTTTTTTGCTGTCTTATTTGCCGCACTTGGTTGGGCCGCCGACTACACCCACACTATAACCGCTGAACGCATACTGTATATGTTGTTTATTTTTACTGGTGTTTATTTAGTTTCCTTTTACAAAGCAAAAAAATGAAATACATCCTTTTAGTGACATTGATGTGCTGCGTGCACGTGCTTTATTCGCAAAAACCAGCCCTCGACTTCAAAGCCTACGACACCTGGAAACGCCTCGAAAAAGAACAAATTTCGAGCAATGGTAAAATTATCAGTTATGAATTAACCGTACTGAAAGGCAATCCGGTACTCCATTTGTATTTTCCTCAGACCCAAAAGCACGATTCTATTTTTAGGGCAAACAGCGCACTCATTTCTTCAGACGAATCTTTCATAGCCTGGAAAATGAGCCCAGATTACGATTCACTGCGCAAACAGGAACTCAATAAAGTCGACAAAAAGAAATGGGACAAAGATTCGTTGTTCATCTTGCATTTAGCACAAGACACGATTTATAAATTCCCTAAAATCAAGCTAGTTCAGTTAGCCGAAGAGGCCCCTGTGCTGGCATTTTTACAAGAAGTCACTCCTAAAAAAGTAGAAGCACCTACACCTAAAAAATTTGAAAAGCTGTGTTTTTGGAAGAAACCCGAAACGCCAAAAATAAATCCTTTCAAAACCGACGGAAATCGCTTAGTCGTCTATACTGCTGGTGAACAAACCTTTCCTTTTTTAGATAGCATCACTACATTTTCTTTAAGCCCCGACGGATCAAAAATTGCGGTTATCAAGCAAAGAAAAGTCAAGCTAGATTCCCTGCAAGTGCGCATTTACCAAACGAAAGACCTCGTCTTGCTCAAAGAATTTGAAGCGCAGCCCGCAGTTTCTGAACTCTCCTGGAGCGCCAACGGTCAAAACTTGGCTTTTTTATATAGCCCAGATACGGCGGCTGTTAAAAATTTTCACCTCACCCTATTTGACCTTCAAGCACTCAAGCAACTAGACTTCGGCGACTCCACGGATTTTGAAAAAAGCCCCAAAGACCTCTTTCAGCAAGTAGCAACAGGTAGAAAACCGCAATTCAGTAATGACAGTCGCTATTTGTATTTTGGTGTTCGAGAATGTGTTGCTTTTCAGAAAGACACCCTACTTGAAAGAGAAAAAGTCAATATCGATATTTGGCATTATCAAGACCTGAAAATACAGCCCCAACAACTCTTGCAAAAAGAACAAGAAATCAAACGAGGAAATCTTTATGTCTATGATTTACGCAATGACCGGCTTACACAATTAGAAAACGACACACTCAAGGTAGACATTGACTTGCATCAGGCTGCTCCATTTTTATTGGCCAGAAATACCAAGCCCTACGCTATTGAAGCACAATGGGAAGCGCCATCCAAAACAGATTACTACCGCATAGATTTAAGCACAGGGCAGACTAAATTATTAGGTAAAGGGCTTGGATATACAGGTGAGCTCTGTGCCGACGGCCGATATTTTACATATTTCGTTTCCGAGAAACAACAATGGATGCTACTCGAAATTGACAAAGAAAGTCGCATTTGTATGAATTGCGGTCGCAAAGATATCAAGTGGGAAGAAGACCTCAATGGACAACCAATGGCGGCAGGTCCGGTTGGGTTTATCGGTTATTCTAAAGAAGGAAAAGAAGTCTATTTTCAGTCTGAATACGATATTTGGGCTTTCGACGCTATTTCGAAAAAGCTCGTCAGTCTTTCCAACGAAGTGGCTACCAAGGAGAAAATTGCACTGCGATACACGCCGTATTTTTCAGACTCTGCATGGGTCAACTTGGAAGAAGGTTATTTCATTGGCCTGCGCAAAAGCAATAAGAACGAATTGCTTTATTTCTTTGAAAACAATACACTACAACTCAAAGCGGAATACGCACAGCGAATTTCAGGACTGGCAAAAGCAGAAAATAGCCCTCAATTTCTCTTGCGAAAAATGGATGTGCGCACCTACCCCGATCTGTTCTTTGTCTCCGGCGGCTTTGATAATGGCTTGCAGATATCCGTTGCAAACCCACAGCAAAGCCAATACAATTGGGCCACTGTAGAAACCATTAAGTGGGAAGCCTACGATGGTCAGGAGCTAGAAGGCTTACTCTACAAACCCGAGAACTACGACCCGAGTAAAAAATATCCCTTGCTTTTTTACTACTACGAACTCAACTCAGATAACCTCCACAATTACCAGGCACCCAAACCTTCGGCAAGCATTATCAATCCGACGGAATATGCGAGTGGCGGTTACCTCGTTTTTATTCCGGATATCCGCTATCAACCGGGTAAACCTGCACAGGGCGCATACAACAGCATCATGAGCGCAGCTGATCACCTCATCAAAAATTTTCCTATCGATGAGAAACGCATGGGGCTACAAGGCCAAAGTTGGGGAGGTTACCAAAGTGCGATGCTCATTACCATGACCACCCGCTTTGCAGCGGCAATGGCTGGCGCACCGGTCGGGAATATGTTTTCGGCCTACGGAGGTATTCGTTGGGGCAGCGGACTCAACCGTCAGTTCCAATACGAAAGCACCCAAAGCAGAATTGGGCATACGATTTGGGAAAGACCGGACTTATACGTAGAAAATTCACCCTTGTTTCACTTACCTAAGGTTCAAACGCCGCTACTCATCATGGCCAATGACAAAGACGGCGCTGTTCCATGGTATCAAGGTATTGAGTTGTATAACGGCATGCGCCGCTTGGGCAAACCCTGCTGGATGCTCAATTACAACGACGACGACCACAACCTCACCAAACTTGCCAACAAATACGATTTATCGATTCGGATGCGTCAATTCTTTGATCATTACCTCCTAGAGGCGCCAGCTCCAGATTGGATGACAAACGGCTTGCCTGCCACAGACAAAGGAAAACGCTTGGGATATGAATAAATTCAAGCAGCGAATTTGGTTGATTTCTTTGATATCCGTCTGGATGGGCATCACTTATCTTTCACTTAAAAGTGCAAGAAATTCAACGCCTATTCATCTCAACGATAAGCTCGGGCATTTTATAGCGTATGCTGTTTTTAGCTTCAACGCATTAGTTTTATGGCGCGGGCAAAGCACCAAATTCAAAATAATACTTGGCTTGGTACTCATTGGTTACGGCCTCTTCATGGAAATTTTACAAGGGTTTGTTCCGGGGCGAGAAGTTTCTGGCTATGACCTGCTTGCCAATAGCATTGGTGTTGGAATCGGATTCTTGTTGTTTAATCGATTGAAAAGATATCTTTGATCCCCATCCAGCGCTGCACGACAAAACCCTCGGCGTATTTGTAGCCGGCGGGCCTTCCCATTTCGAGCATTCTGCCCTTCAAAAAATCAAAGAAGTGTTCACCTGAGATTGGGGTGTTGGGTTCTATTGATTGCGGATCAAAAAATTGGGTCTTGTATGCCTTGACCGCAGCGATTTTTTGATCTACAAAAGGCGTAACATCTTGAACGAAGGAAGGTGTTTGATGGTAATCTTGAATGTAATGCAAAACCAAACGAGGGCGATGTGCTGCTTGCGGCTCGCCTTCATAAGAAGTATGGATTTTGCGTAGGCCTGAAAGAAAGCACGCCTCGGCCACGAGTTGGCCAGCTCTGGCGTGGTCTGGATGGCGGTCGTGGAGCGCATTTGCGAAAACTATTTCTGGTTGATGTAAGCGAATTTGCTCGATGATCAGGAGTTTGGCCGCTTGGTTGTTCTCAAAAAAACCATCAGGTAAACGCAGATTGCGACGCGCCGAAATACCTAAAATTTCGCCAGCGGCGGCAGCTTCTTCATACCTGCTTTCTACTGTGCCTCTGGTGCCGAGTTCACCTTCTGTGAGGTCGATGATTCCGCAGCGCTTGCCGAGACTCGCGTAGTGCAATAAGGTGCCCGCCGCAGAGAGTTCGACGTCGTCGGGGTGAGCACCAAAAGCAAGTATATCGAGTTTCATGTTTATTGAATATGTGCGTAGCTCTCAACGCTCGGACAGCTACACACTAAATTGCGGTCGCCGTAGGCGTTGTCTACGCGGCGAACTGGTGCCCAGTATTTGGCTTCTAACAAATATGGCAGCGGATAAGCTGCTTCTTGAGGAGCATATGGGTAAGTCCAGTTTTTGTTGATGATGCAATCTGCGGTATGTGGTGCGTTTTTGAGCAAGTTGTTTGCTTTGTCGGCGTGCCCGTTCTCGATTTCGCGGATTTCTTCGCGGATTTTGATCATGGCGTCGCAGAAGCGATCGAGTTCTTCTTTGTCTTCGGACTCAGTAGGTTCAATCATGAGCGTGCCAGCAACCGGGAAAGAAACTGTCGGTGCATGGAAGCCAAAATCGATAAGGCGCTTGGCCATATCGGCAACCTCTACGTCGGCCGTTTTCTTGAAGTCTCGGCAATCGAGGATCATTTCGTGGGCAACGGTTCCGTTGGCACCTGTGTAAAGGATATCGTAATGCCCTTTGAGACGCGCAGCAATGTAGTTTGCATTGAGGATGGCCATTTCGGTAGAACGACGCAAACCTTCTGCACCCAACATTTTGATGTAAGCGTAAGAGATTGTTAATATGAGGGCTGAACCATATGGGGCAGCAGAAATAGCGTGAATTGGTGATTCACCGCCGGTTTGAACGAGCGGGTTGCTTGGCAAGAACGGCGCGAGGTGTGCAGCTACACCGATAGGACCCATTCCAGGCCCACCACCACCGTGTGGAATAGCGAATGTTTTGTGCAAATTGAGGTGACAGACGTCGGCTCCGATGTTGCCTGGGTTGGTCAGACCAACTTGTGCGTTCATGTTGGCGCCGTCCATGTAAACCTGACCGCCGTTGTTGTGAATAATGGAAGTGATTTCGATGATTCCTTCTTCATAAACCCCGTGGGTAGAAGGGTACGTGACCATAATTCCTGCCAAAACATCTTTGAGTTCTGTGGCTACAGTGCGTAATTCTTCGATGTCGATGTTGCCATTTTCGTCGCAACCGGTGACTACAACCTCAAAACCTGCCATAACAGCAGACGCTGGGTTGGTTCCGTGAGCCGAAGATGGAATGATCATTTTTTTGCGTTGGAAGTCTCCTCTAGATTCGTGGTAAGCTTTGATGACCATTAGGCCAGCGTATTCGCCCTGAGCGCCAGAATTAGGTTGTAGTGAAACCGCTGCAAAACCCGTTGCCTCGCAAAGGTCTTGTGCCAATTGCGCAAACATTTCGTGGTATCCTACTGCTTGATCGAGCGGTGCAAATGGGTGTAGATTGGCAAACTGCGGGTTGGTGACGGCCATCATTTCTGAGGCTGCATTGAGTTTCATGGTACAAGAACCGAGCGCAATCATGGAATGAACCAAAGAAAGATCTTTGTTCTCTAGGCGCTTGAGGTAGCGCATCATGCGAGATTCTGAATGATAAGAGTTGAATACAGGATGTGAAAGAACTGCTTCGGTGCGCACCAAACTAGCAGGTATTGCAGTTGCACCCGCTTCATGTTGTGCGCCAAATACTGACAATACAGCTTGAAGATCTGCAGTTGTGTGCGGTTCGCCAAATGAGATACTCAATTCTGAATCAGAAATGTAATAGAAGTTGAGCCCAGAAGCCTCTGCTTTTGTGCGTATTGCAGCGCAATTGACACCTTGAACATGAATGGTGTCAAAGAAAGCATCGGAACCAATGCTCAGGCCAGCCTTCTTGAGAGACGCAGCTGCAGAAGCAGCAAGACCGTGGATGTGATTTGCAATTTGCTTGATGCCATCCGGGCCATGGTAAACAGCATACATGGAAGCCATTACCGCTAACAGCGCCTGCGCCGTGCAAATATTAGAAGTTGCTTTATCGCGCTTGATGTGTTGTTCGCGGGTTTGCAAGGCCATACGCAACGCTTGGTTGTCGTCGGCATCTTTGGAAACGCCAATGATACGGCCCGGCAAATTGCGCTTGTAGTCTTCTTTGGTCGCAAAAAATGCAGCGTGCGGGCCTCCGTAGCCCATTGGCACACCAAAGCGTTGAGCAGAGCCCATAACGACATCTGCACCCATGCTACCCGGTGACTTAAGCAAAGTAAGCGAAAGAAGATCTGCCCCTACCGCAACTTGAATGCCCTGTGCTTTCCAAGAAGAAATAGCAGCGGACCAATCTTGGATATGCCCTTTCGCGTTCGGATATTGAACAAAGATTCCAAAATAAGTGGCGTCTGGGGTAAAAGTTTGCGCATCGCCAACGATGAATTCAATTCCAAGGTTGAGCGCACGCCCGTGCATGACGTCGATACTTTGCGGCAGCGTATTTTGGTCGACAAAAAACTTGTTGCGTCCGGCTTGAATGTCGGCGCGGCTTCTTGAATTATAGAACATGATCATGGCCTCAGCTGCAGCGGTTGCTTCGTCTAATAAAGAAGCATTAGCGATGGTCATGCCGGTGAGTTCGATGACCATTGTTTGGAAATTAAGCAATGCTTCGAGACGACCTTGTGCGATTTCTGCTTGGTAGGGCGTATAGGCTGTATACCATCCTGGATTCTCGAGGACATTGCGCAAAATGACCGATGGAACTATGGTTTCGTGGTAACCCAAACCAATGAATGACTTGAACACTTTATTTTTGGCACCAAGCGAAGCGATGTGCTCTAGATATGCCTGCTCAGAAAGCGCTGGATCGATGCGCAACTCGCGGTTGAGGCGAATTTGGGCGGGAATGGTGCGGTCAATGAGCGTCGAGAGCGCGTCTACGCCAACGGCGGCTAACATGTCTTGTTGTTCGGATGCTCCGGGGCCGATGTGGCGTCTTTCAAATGGTGTCATGTGTCTTGTCGATTTTGGGTCTACAAAAGTACTTATTTTTCATCAAAAGATTGAGCTCTTAAGATGGCATTATCATGGATATCTTTCCAAAAAAGATTGATGTCTCCCATATGATAATTGCGCATGGCGAGGCTCAGAAATAAAAATTTACCAGGCGGTCTATCAATCCAAATAGCGCCGTCGATTAAATGCGTTTCAAAGAGTTGTGGATAAATGCGGTTGTCGAGATAAAGAAATCCTTTGTGCGCATCTTTCGAAGCAACTGAAGCCGCGGTCCAGGAAACCGGATTTACAACAGCCTTCCCTTTGTACCATTTTTCGTAAGCTTCCTTGTCGAGTCTTTTTTTAAAGGTATTCCACGCCACGTATCCGCCGGTTGCAGCGGGCGTGGTGAGTAAAGGAATATGTTTTAAATCGGTTGGCGAGATTCCTACCCCTGGAAGATAAGCTACAACGAGTTGATTTTGAAGTGGTTTACCATCAAAAAACTCCTGAAGCAACAGGCCGCAATGCGTACTTCCTTGACTGTGACCAGCCAAAATAATTGGACGCCCGTTGTTGTAATGCTCCAAATAATACAAAAATGCAGCCCTGACATCGGCATAAGCAAATTCAAGCGCTTCCTTACCTTTCGGGTCAGTGACATAATAAGAACGCAAGTGCGCCGAACGGTAAAACGGGCTGTAAAAACGACCTGCTTCGGCAAAAGCGCTCCCCTGAAAAGGCAGGGCCGATTCGAGGACTTTCTTTTGTTGCTCCATATCGGTCAGGGGAACATTCCAACGTTTGTCACTTTTTTTAGTGTTGAGGGTCGGATACACGTAAAAAACATCGGCTTTGGCATGCAAACTAGTGTCGGTGAGATGTTGAACAAGCCCTTGAGGATAAGAACCAGGGAGCGCTGCCCAGTTTTGTTTTAGGCTGTAGTCGGTAGGTTGTTGTGCATAGAGCCCTGTTGAAAGAATTGGAAGGTACACGAAAAGGTAAGTTAGAATTCGCATTATTTTTGTACTTGAAATGTCCGGACTCCAAAGAAACACATTTTTCTACCTATTGTTTACGCTTTTGGCCTACAAAATAACGTGGGCACAAGATTCCACATCCAACTGGAAATTCAAATCGCTTTACTCATTGAGCGGAACCCAAACTTCTTTTGTGAATTGGAATGCCGGAGGTAGAAACAACATTTCAATTATTGGTTCGGCCAGTGCCTCTGCCTATTTTACCCAAGACAACATCAAATGGACCAATGATTTGTCTTTTGCGCTTGGTGGCATCAAGTACTTTGACAACAAGGGAATTGGCGCGCAAAAAACAGACGATAGACTCGATCTATCGAGTACTTTTGGTATGCAGCTTTCCAAAGGATTCTTTTTAACCTTTGCATCGAGCTTTAGAACCCAGAGTATCAACGGCTACGCCTACCCCAACGACTCCATCCCCGTTTCGCGCTTCATGGCGCCGGGCTACCTCAACCTTGCGCTAGGTGCCGATTTCCGAAAAGACGACAACTTTAATATCTTCTTTTCCTCCATTGCCATTAAATCAACGTTTGTACTTGACGACTCATTGAGCGCCAAAGGATCTTTTGGCGTTGACCCCGGCATGCGTTACCGCCAAGAATATGGCGCCTATCTCAAAATGAAGTACAATCGGCCACTGGCCAAAAACATCGAAATGAAATCCAAGCTGGAGCTTTTTAGTAATTACCTCAATAACCCTGAAAACATAGATGTTAACGGAGAGCTGTTGCTCCTTTTTCGCGTCAATTCTTTGGTTTCGGCCTCAGCCCAATGGAACCTCATCTATGACAACGACATCCGAATTACCGATAACAGCGGAAAAACGGGCCCTCGTACTCAATTCAAATCGGTAATTGGCATCGGATTGTCTTATAAAATCGAAAGCTGATGAAAACACTAATTTTAGGCCTTGCCTTATTTTTTTGCCTTCCTCTTCAAGCCCAATCAGACTATTCCAAGTTTGACCTCAACCTGCAATTAAGCACCAATCTTTACAACATACAATTTGGACCCGAGTGGAACCTTCAGGGCGAACTGCACCTCAATGGTCATTGGAGTTTACTCTACAATTATTCGCTAGGAACTTTTGACACCTACAACACCTACGCACATGCCCCGATGAGCCTTTTTGCTGTGGGGCCCGTGACGCGTTTTTTGGCTCAAAACTCATTTACATTCAGCGACTTCCTGGGCGCACTTGCTGTTGGCGCCCTCACGGCTTTCATTCCGGAAGGTGTCGCTTATCATTACCCATTGGCCTATCGCTACGACCTTTCTGCCTATGCCAACCCACTGGGCCTCGCCTTTGTTTTCGGCGAAGATCCGACAGTAGATGGTAGTATCAAGTACGACGCCACTTCTGGCCTCAAACTGACCTACTATTCCCCGTTTGGTTTACATGCAAATATTCATGCACAAGCGCGCTACACCGCAGGGTTTGGTTTTTATCCGAATGCTGGCTTTGGAATTGGCTATACTTTTGGTCATAGAACCCTAGTTAAATAACAGCCAAAGTCAGTGACCGCCAGGCTGACAACACAAGGGCAAGGCTTTCAATGCCTCAGGGTTTGCTTTTTTGTCATCGGCCTGATACCCAATATTCACTAATACCAATTGGAGTTGCGCTTTATCCGTTTTGGCCGTTTTAAATTTGACCTCCACTATTTTTGTTTCTAGGTTTAATTCGGCATAAACGACTCCTTTTGACTGGTTAAGGGCCGTTTCAATGCGCTCTTTGCAGTCGCCACATTGGGCAGAGGTCTGAATTTGAATGACCATTGTTTTTTGTGCCACAACAGGCATTCCGAAAAGGAGTAAGAAAGAAATGAGGATTGTTTTCATAAGATTTAATTTTGATTCATTTAAATTAGAGTAGCTCTCCTTATTTGATCGTGTACCTCAAGCCAAGATACACATTCCAACCCATAATAGGAGACCATATTTCGGTAGCGTCGAAATTTGACCCAAAAGGATTTTGAGTTGAAATAATCGGATTTTGCTGCATCACGTTGAGTAAATTTTCTCCGCCCATATACGCTTCAAAGTGCTTCCAGTTGCGTGTTACTTGTGCGTTGAGCAGCGCCCATGGTTTTCCTTGCCCTCCCTGTGGCAAGCGTACAGCGCTGTAGCGCGAATAAGTGAGGTCGTAATCCCAGCGTTTGTTGCGTGTTTGATACGCAACATTTACAAAATATCGTTGGCGCGGCAAGAGTACTTGCGTTTGAAGCGAGCCATTGAAAAGTGCCCTTACGTCCTGAAATTTATAGGCCAAACGCAAATCAAGCCCGCGCAATAAGGCATAGGAAAACTCCACTTGCAGCACTGTTGCCAGCGAGTTGTTCGCTAGGTTTTTGAATACTACCATTCCGGAGAGGGAGTCGCGGTCGGCAACGAGTTGTTGCGAAAATCGCGTGTGGTAAGCATCCAAACTGAGGCTGCCCTTGCGTTTTTTGAAACTAAAGCCCTGCACCAAAGAGGCGCCAGCGTTCCAAGAAATTTCGGGTGCCAATTTTTGATCAGAAAGCCAAAGTTTTGAGCTAGCGAGAAGTGATAGGTTGTCGGCCACAAAGTTAGGCATGCGCCACGCACGGCCTCCGGTTACTCGCAAATCGAGCTGAGGGGTAAGTGCGTATTTGAGGTGCGCCCGAGGAGAAAACTGTGCGCCGGCTAAGTTGTGTTGATCAAAGCGCGCGCCTGCAACCGCCGACAGGCGGTTGCCCGAGTAAGCATACTCGGCAAATACGCCGGGCACCCACTCTGTGCGGTCCGAACCAACAACCTCTGCTCCAAAAGGTTGGCCTGCCCATTGATGAATTTCAAGGAACTGAAAACTCGCACCTGCCTTGATCTTATGATCTGCTGTTCCGATGATATCGTCGTAAATTACATTCATGTAAGCGCGTTTTTCACTGCCCGTGAATGTGCGCAAACCATAAAGGCCACTCATATTCTGAAACTTAAGCTGAGCAATTACACCCAGGCTCTGGGCGGGTTTTTTGCCAAAAAAACCTGTTTTCGAGAAAATAGAAAGGTGTTCACTCGCCAACTCCATTCCATAACCATTGGGCTGCGCTTTGGTATAAGAAGTCTGGCCACCCAATTTTTGATCAACGTAAGCCTGAAGCCCGAGTTGCGCTTCCATTCGGCGCCCTTGATAACTGAACCGCTGCAGCAAATTGAAGGTATTGGAAAGCGCTTGGTCTCTGAAACTATCTTGGTTGTTGTCAAAAGTACCATAAACGGAAGCTGCTGATCCGAAAAGACCCATGTGCCAACGCTCATTGAGTTGAACGCCGCCTTGTAAATTGAGTTCCGAACGTCCGAAGCGATTTTGATACACATTTAGCCCCAAACGCGGCATTTCTTTGGGCTTCTTGAACTCCAAATTAACCAAGCCCGCCATGGATTCATAACCGTTCACTACCGAACCTGTTCCCTTTGTAATCTGAATAGACTCGAGCCATGTGCCGGGAATCACGCTCATGCCAAAAGCACTCTCCAGACCGCGCAAAAAAGGAATGTTCTCGAATTGCAACTGCGTATACACCGCATCTAAACCCAACAATTGGATTTTTTTGGCGCCAGAAATAGCGTCAGACATGCTAACGTCTACAGTTGCATTGGTCTCAAAAGATTCAGATAAATTACAGCATGCTGCTTTTCTGAATTCGGCGCTCGTGAGCTCCTCGACGTGCAGGGTTTTCATTTTGGAGATTCCGTGTGGGTTTTTCTGTCCGTTTACCACGATATCTTGCACTAATTGCCCGGAAATCAGTACCACATTTAAGGCTAAAAAACGATCCGCTTTGGTCACCACAAGTCGGTCAGAACGGTAACCTTTCGCAACAAAAAGAAGGGTGTCAGGGTTTGGCTTGCCCAATAAAATCTCGAAGGTGCCATCTTCGTTTGAAAAGACGGTAGTGCCGGTACCGAGCAAAGTAATTTTGACGTTTTTTAGTGGCTTGGTTTGCAAGGAGTCTGTGCCTTGCACCACACCGCGTATTTGGGCTTGTAAAAAATGAGTTAAAAAAATAACTCCTGATAATACATATAATTTCATGGTCAATAAATAAGTTCGACAATTAACATAAAAGCTAATTTCGATCTCATATTTGCCATACTTGATTTTTCACTTGAATTTGTTTGCCCCTCTTGGAAAGTGGAGGCGGTCGGTATTGGAGCCCTTTAGTTGAAGTTTGATCTTCTTGAAGTATTTTGAAAAAAACAAAATTTGAAGACGGTGGCAACAAGCCAACCACGGAATGAACATTTTGCCATTCAAACGAGGAATAAGCTTGGTCAAAATTGGTCTTCACCACCTGTAGCTCATCCGAACAGCAATCTTTTTCTTGCAAATTCGCGTCACAATGCGCTGTCTGCTCTTTCTGACAACACGGCGGAAGTTCCTCGTGAGGTTGCCCACATTGGTGGTCTATCTTCAGCACCAAGGAAGCAAACGCACCGTCCATTTCACAAAAATGCTTGTGAATCGGGATTCCGACCTGAATGGCAAGTTGCAGCGCAATTAAAACGAAAACGATGATGGCTTTCACTATGCAAAATTACAAATAAACAATTACCTTTGCGACTCAATTTTTTAGACCATGAGTGATCCGATTAAACACGAGTGTGGGATAGCCCTTTTGAGGCTCAAAAAACCACTAGAATACTACCTCGACAAATACGGATCTGCCCTTTGGGGGCTCAACAAAATGCACTTATTGATGGAGAAGCAACACAACCGCGGCCAAGACGGCGCGGGCATTGCCAACATCAAGCTCGACATGCAGCCCGGCGAGCGCTATATTTCGCGCAGCCGCTCCGTTCAGAAAAACCCAACACAAGATATTTTCGATCAAATCAATGCCAAGTTCAAGGCAATTTATGACGAAAACCCCGACAAACTCAAAGATGTCAACTATTTAAAGCAAAACGCAGGTTTTACCGGCGAGGTCTTTTTGGGGCATTTGCGCTACGGAACCTACGGGCGCAACTCCATTGAAAGTTGCCACCCATTTTTGCGCCAATCCAACTGGATGACCCGCAATTTAGTGGTTGCCGGAAACTTCAACCTTACGAATGTAGATGAACTCTTCGATGTATTAGTCGAACTCGGGCAGCATCCAAAAGAGAAATCCGATACCGTTACGGTCATGGAAAAAATCGGTCACTTCCTAGACGTCGAAAACGACGAGCTCTACGCCCACTACAAGAGCTTAGGTTATGCCAAAACCGATATTTACGCCCGCATTCAAGACGAAATTAAGATCGACAAAATCTTAAAGAAAGCCTCTGAGCGCTGGGACGGCGGCTATGCCATGGCGGGGCTACTCGGCCACGGCTCGGCTTTTGTTTTGCGCGACCCAAGCGGCATCAGACCCGCATTTTGGTACGAAGACGACGAAATTTGCGTGGTCGCCTCTGAACGCCCCGTCATCCAAACCGCATTTAACCTAAAGGTAGAAGACATCCAAGAACTCAAGCCAGGCCATGCACTCATCATCGAGAAAAAAGGCCAGGTCAAAGAAATCGAAATCAATGCACCGCGCGAACTCAAGCAGTGTTCATTTGAGCGCATCTACTTCTCTAGAGGCTCAGATGCCGATATCTACAAAGAAAGAAAAGCACTCGGGCGTCTGATCGTGAAAGACGTACTCGAAAGCGTTGAGCACGACTACGACAACAGCGTTTTTTCCTTTATTCCAAATACCGCTGAAGTCTCTTTCTACGGCCTTATCAAAGGCTTAGAAGAAGCCCTCAATCAAGAAAAAATCAAGCAATTACAAGCCCTTGGCAACAATGCAAGTACAGACGCACTCGCGCAAGTCATTAACCGACGCGCACGCATCGAAAAAATTGCGATTAAAGACGCCAAGCTCCGAACGTTCATCACCCAAGACGACTCTCGCGACGACCTCGTTGCCCATGTCTACGACATCACCTACGGCTCTGTGCGCCGTGGTACCGACAACCTTATTGTGATAGACGACAGCATTGTTCGCGGCACCACCTTGCGTCAAAGTATTTTGCGCATTCTAGACCGCCTTGGCCCAAAGAAAATCATTGTGGTTTCCTCTGCTCCACAGATCCGCTACCCAGACTGCTATGGCATCGACATGGCCAAAATGGGCGATTTCATTGCCTTTGAAGCGGCAATAGCCTTGTTGCGTCAATCGGGCAAAGCGCACGTCATCGACGAAGTCTACAAAGCAGCGCTCGAACAAGTACAATTACCAAAAGAGCAGGTTAAAAACGTAGTGCAACGCATTTACGAACCATTCACCGATAAAGAAATCTCTGCCCAAATTGCGAAAATGCTGACACCAAATGGCATGCAAGCCGAGGTTGAAATCATTTATCAAAGCGTAGAAAACTTGCATACCGCTTGCCCTGGCCACACCGGAGACTGGTATTTTACCGGAAACTACCCTACCCCCGGCGGCAACAAAGTTGTGAATCGTGCCTTTATCAACTGGATGGAGAAGCGCAATGAACGCGCTTATTAACTTTTGTTAAGCAACAATTTTAGGACTCATTTTTACCTGCAAATTGAAAACTTCCTTTTCAATTGCTTTCTTCTGGTTTTCGCTATTATCTATTGTAGCCTTTAGTAATTGGCCGAAATCTTGTTCGTTTTCTATAACGCTGGCAAAACCCAAATCAAGGAACTGTTGTGCTTCTGGGAATTTCTGATGTTTTGGGCCAAATATAACCGGCAAGCCAAAAGCCAAAGGTTCTAAAATATTATGTAAACGACCACTGAACCCGCCCCCAACAAAAGCAATTGCACCATACTGATACGCAGCACTCAGATGGCCAATGGTGTCTAAAATCATCATTGATGTTTGCGAAAAGGAGTGCTCGTCCATTTTAGAATAAAAAATAGCCTGAGGAAAGGTGATCGCTAATTGAGCAAGATGGCGCTCAGAAAGATCATGGGGGGCAATTAAGATTTTCAAGTTGAGCTTGGTCAGGATATCCTTATGCTTATCCATGAAGTCAGATAAGATTTTTTCTTCGGCAGGCCAACTGCTGCCCAAGATTAAAAGTGGCGAAGCACCTACAAATTTTTCAATGAGGGCATTGGGCTTCGACGTTGTTTTGGTTGCAAGCACCCGATTGAAGCGCAAGTCACCCAAAATCTCTATACGTTCTTGCTTTACGCCTATTTTCAAAAGGAGGTTTTTCGTATTTTCATTTTGCACGCCAAAGTAAGTCACACACTGCAATGCTTTTCTAAAAAACCCACCATACCACTTGAAATACACTTGCGAAGATCGCAACAACGTTGAGACCGAAAAGATAACTACTTGCGCTTTTTGAGCTTCCCTTAGCAAATTGGGCCAAAACTCATATTTAGGCACATACAAACGCGTAGCACCTACGGCCTTCACCAAACGCCGCATAGAAGAAGGTAAATCTGCTGGCAAATAAAACACTGCGTGTGGCTCAAAACCACGCTTGTGGTAGTGCTGCATTCCTGAGGGCGAATAAAAACTCACCACAATTTCAATACTTTGATCTGCGGCAACACAGGCCTCTATGAGCGGCAAAGCCATGTCGTATTCACCTAAAGACGCACAATGGAACCAGTAGCGTTTGTTGCCAGTTTTGGGTAACTTTTGAAGGATGCCCCAGGTTTCTCTACGACCCAAAACCAAAGCTTTGGCTTTCGGGTGCCAAATGGCCACCAACTTCAAGAGCAGTTGGTAAATGGCAATAAAGAAAGTATAAAGCAGGCCCATCAATTATAATAATACTCTCTCGGCTCCGAGGAATAAAATGGGATGTACCACCCTACGCGAAAGCCAGTCTGCAAATCGAGGCGACGCGTGCTAGACACCAGAACGTCTGGTTGATCGAAGTTGATGGTGCGGCGGTTGTAAGTAAACCCTTGTTGAAAATAAAGCCCAACATAGAAACTAGTCGAGCCACGGTTGTTCAAAAAAGAGTAACCTATGAATTGTTGGGTATTTATACCCGAGGTGAGGCGGTCATAGCCTTTTTTGTAGTCGAGCTCTAGCTGTGGAATAACGTTGTCGTTGGTCTCGATACGGAGGCGATGCAGCATAAAACCACCGCTCAGTTGCACCAAAATTCCGCTATTGCGATTGGATTGATTCAAAGGAATTAATTTTCCGACGTAGGCATTGGCGTGAACGCCGCGCGGATACACCAGCACAGAACCGGGCAACCCCAGATCATTTGTAATATTGCCTGCGTTATCGACGAGATGATCAAATAAACCGGTCAAACGCACATTATCTGAGAACCAAAAGTCAGACTCTAGGCCAAAACTCCAGTTACTTTTGAATTTATAACCTGCAGTGAGTCCGACGCGATTGAAATAACCGTAGCGCGCTGCTAAATCGCCACCGGAAAATGCGCCTCCGTAATGGATGCCAACTACGGGCAACGCAACAGGCTCAGAACCGGATACCTGCGCAAAAATTGGCGTGTTGATCATAAGAAGAAACAAATAAAGTATCCAGGCTTTCATGTTGTAAAAATACGTTTTATCAAGAAAACAAAAAACCCACGAGCGTGAGGTTTTTGTAGCTTTTGAAAATAAGTTGCGTTATTATTTCTTTCCTGTACGCTTGCGTAATGTTCTAAGAAATGGGAATGCGACTTCAAAAAAGCGCTGAAACTTCGATGGCTTTTTCTTTGGGCCGTCAAAATACTCTGAATCTCCGTAAGCCGCACCATAGCCGTAGCCGTAACCATAACCGTAGCCATAACCGTAGCCAGCACCATAACCGTAGCCGTAACCATAGCCTTTTTTGTTCAAATCAGTAGAATTGACAAGCATTGCCATATTTGGTATTTTTTGGTCATGATATAACCCAGCTGGAATACCTAGCATGCGTTTA
>JACCDI012005636.1_pt1 | contig 112558 bp, 101 predicted proteins | sample 7442791 | NCBI WGS metagenome assembly JACCDI01 (sample SAMN15323434, study PRJNA562643) | freshwater metagenome | isolation source: river surface water | place: USA:Blue River Watershed | collected 2017-08-15
AAATAATTGTAAAATTTAATTATTTGATAATCATATAATTAAATTAATAACTTTAAACTATGAGATTCCAGCTATTTTCAGATTTACATTTGGAGTTTTTCAAACATGGACCAAAACCTAAAATACTGGCTCCAAATTTAATTTTGGCAGGAGATATTGGGAAATTAAACACTCCTGGGTGGAATGAATTTATCCAGTACTGCTCAGAGAACTGGGTTTGTGTGTTATATGTGTTAGGTAATCATGAATTTTATCATAACAAGAAACCATATTCTCAACTTGAATCTGAGTACTCAACCCATTTGTCTAAATATCCAAATATTCACTTGCTACATAATAGTTCATTTGAATTAGATGAATTTGAGATATATGGATTTGTTGGATGGACAAGATCACCATTTTCATCTATGTATGTGGCTCAAAATGAAATAAATGATTATAATTGTGTGTGGGAATCTAAAGGAAAGTTAGCTAGACCAGAATTTTTTACTGGGTTGGCAAATGACTCGATTGTAAAATTTAAGTCCTGGATTGATTCTACTAGAGCTAATCCAAATTCCAAACCTAAAATTATAATCACCCACTTTCCCCCAATTAGAACAAATACATCAAACCCAATCTATATCTCAGGGGTGAACCAAACAAGAATAGTTAACAAATACTTTGCTTGGGATAATATGGTCAAGTCTGAATCAATTGATTGCACACAAATCAAGTTATGGATATCAGGACATACTCATTGGTCTTATGATTTTGTTAATCCAACTAATGGGATCAGATATTTGTCAAATCAAGCAGGTTATAAAGAAGAATTAGTAGCTGGAGAAACTGGATTTGATGATTCAAAGGTTTTTGAAGTATAAAAATAAAAAATTGCATTTAATTTGTTTTATTTAAATAATAATATATCTCAAATAAATATATTATTATAAAATAAGTTAATGGATCTAAATGAAAAAATTGCAAGATGTGAACAAAGAATTAAATCTCTTAAATTAGAGAAAAAAAGAAGGCTAAAATGCAGATCTAATTCTTGTAATATCCAAGGAAGGATAAATGTTGGAAATTCATGCAAAGGTTCCCCTTGCTCTCGTTGTACCCCTGGGTTAACTACTAGTTTGTTAAGAAAACAAAATTTAAGGAATTATTTGACCAAGCTATCATTTTATGAGTATATGGATTACTGTATTGATTGCTAGGTATTATAAGTATCTTCATCAAACTCTTTAATTCTGTCATCTGGATCTTCTTCATTTGGACATATGTACTGTGTCAAAGTATTACCCAAGTTATCCTTTATTCTATAATTTAGTTCTGAATAGCAACCACATCCAGTAACAAAATCAGACACACTAACAGAATAATTGAGTTTTTTGTTAATTTTGCATACTAACTCTGAACACATAATACGATTATTTTTACATAATTCAATAAAAAAATCTTGTGATGTGTTAATAAAATTGGTTATTTGATCTTTGTTTAACAAATAAATATACTCTGCTTTGGTAACATTATCACACGCACACACAGTCTTAAATATTTGGACTGGGTTTAGAATAAGTTGATTTTGTGTGCATTTGTTAATCAAATCTTTAAAAATATCAAAACTTGAAAAATATGATGACGCATTTGCTTCTAGTAATTTGATATAATCTGGATTTTCAACTAATTTTAATAAATGTAAATAAATATCAAACACTTGGGTTTGTTTGTATTTTACACTTGAATATCCTGTAACTGACTTGGTTAAAAGCTCATCTATTTGATCTTGGGATAAATCCTTCAACCCAGCCAAATAAATAAAATTTGGATAATTACCATATTTACATGCCCAACCAAGTCCCAAATACAAATCAAGATTAGACCCAAATTTTTTAATAATATATTTTAAAGACTCTAAATCTGCATGTCCAACAAGTTGTTCAAATGCATATGAATTAGACCTTGTTAAAAAATCTATGCTTGCATATCTTTTAATTGTTTCAAAATTACCATAATAACACCCATTTGTAAAAATTTCATAATCAGATCGTTTATGTAAATAAAAATCTCCTTGTACACCATAGGCCAAAAGTTTAAGACATATATATTAAAATATCAAATTATTCCTTTAAGCCCATAAACTTATTTTAAACAACATGCAAGCCCACATATCAACTCACACAAATAGACACAACAACCTGTTTTTATTTTTGTTGCATTCTCTGAGTTTAGCAATTTGGTTTTGTTTGATGGATTAAATGGATTTATTGGATCATCTAGATCTATAGATTCTGATGATACAGATTGATTAATTGAATAGGATCGTTCCATTTGATTTAATTAAAGTTATATGTTTTAGTCTAATAAATCAACAAATCAATTTTTATCCTGCAAAGGCAGGTTTGGATATTTAAAGAAATGATAAATAATATAATTATCAAAATGGTTCGAGTAGCTTTTATTACTGGAATTACTGGACAGGATGGTTCTTATCTTGCTGAACTTCTTCTTGAAAAAGAGTATATTGTTTATGGGATGATTAGAAGATCTTCAAGTATTAATACTAAGAGAATTGATCATATTTTCTCTAATCCAAATTTAAAATTAGTCTATGGGGATTTAACTGATTCAACTAATATCAATCATATTCTAGCCAAGATTAAATCATCACATCCTCAAATGAGTAGGTTAGAAGTATATAATCTAGGAGCCCAATCTCATGTTCAAGTATCATTTGAACTACCTGAATACACTGCGCAAGTAGATGCGATTGGCACTCTAAGGCTGTTAGAGGGTATTCGAGCTAATGGGCTAGAAGAAATTTGCAGATTTTATCAGGCATCAACCTCTGAGCTTTATGGTATGTCTCAAGGTCATGCATTTAATGAACAAACAGAGATGTATCCAAGATCACCTTATGGATGTGCAAAACTTTATGGGTACTGGATTGTGAAAAACTATAGAGAAGCTTATAATATGTTTGCCTGTTCAGGAATACTCTTTAATCATGAATCTGAAAGAAGAGGACATAATTTTGTCACCAGAAAAATTACTATTGGATTAGGAAAAATTTTACGCGGGGAAACTGATAGATTATGTATGGGTAATTTAGATGCATTAAGAGATTGGGGTCATGCTGCTGATTATGTTGAAGGAATGTGGAAAATTTTACAACATGATAAACCTGTTGATTATGTGCTTTCATCTAATGAATGTCATAGTGTGAGAGAATTTATAGAAATTGCATTTAAGTCAAGAGGGTTTGATATTGGATGGAAAGGTCAAGGAGTTAATGAGATAGGTTATGATAAGGTAACTGGTAGGGAGTTAATTTTTATTGATCCCAAATACTTTAGACCTGCTGAAGTAGAAAGACTTTTAGGAGATTCAACAAAAGCAAGAACAGAATTGGGTTGGGAACCTAAAATTTCTTTTAATGAACTAGTTAAAAGAATGGTAAATGTGGACTGTCCACCTTAAATAATTGAATTTATTAGCCATTTGATTTAAAGACAAACAAATTTAATTAATCAATGACTCTACACACGTATACTTATAGTGGAACTGTGTTTTCCTTTGATACAATTGAAAATATATTTAAGAAAATAACCCAGGGCTTTTTAGACAAGGGTTTTGCCCTCACAGATATTTATATTAAAACATATTTTGAAGATGATGCGCAATATAAAATTAATGTGCAATTTACAAGTGATAAATTACTTAGAAGATATCATGATGACATTTTTTTACCAGGAATACCCACATTTGATTTTTGCATGGAGAATTTAGCTTCAGCTCTATGTGAATTTTCAATAACAGATAATTAAAAAAATATCTATATTTAATATATATTTAATATGGATAAATCATTAGTACTTTTTATTTTATGCTTGGTTGTTATATTTGTGTTAAGTGGAAATATGTCCGAAACTTTTGCTGAAACATTTGTTCCACATGATCCTAAAAGTTTTGTTGATGGTTGTAATGCGCTAGTTAGAGAAAAGGCTAATGTTGACAAGTTGATTGGTGCGGCAGGATGTGCTGATGTACCCAATCCAGCTGATATTCTACTTCCTAATAGAGATTTAATTAACAAAAAAAGAATTTGTAAAGATTTGACCGATAAAAAAATAATGTTAGCTTCTGAACAACCTTCTTGGTGTGACAGAGTTGGACAAGCAGATAAATCAGGACTTGTAGATCCTAATGCTTATGTTCCTCCTGCTGTTTTAGATGGATCTGAATATATGGAAACTCAATACTCCAAAATATTTGGAGCTTTAGCACCAAATGATATTGGTTCAACAAATTTGATGTCATTTGCCGATATGGCTACACCAATTTCAAATGGATCCCTCGCCCCTATATTAAAATAAACCTAAAACTATTTAAATATAATATTTAGTATATTTAAATATGTGTGGAATTATTGGGTATTTGGGAGCAAACAGTTTTGTTGATTATGTGCTTTCTGGACTCAAGTTAGTCCAAAATCGAGGTTATGATTCTGTTGGTGTGGGAACTATATCTAAAAATACTAATCAAATTGAAATAATTAAATATGCATCAACTAATACTTTTAACTCTCTGGAACAAGTAGAGAAATCCATTGGATCTAATCCTGAGTTTGGCAAATCAAATATTGGGATTGGACATACTCGTTGGGCCACACATGGGGGTAAAACGGATATTAATGCTCATCCCCATATGGATACTAAGGGTCGGATTGCGTTAGTCCATAATGGAATTATTGAAAACTTTTCTGAACTAAAAACTAAACTAATCAACCAAGGCTATCAGTTCAAGTCATCAACTGATACTGAGGTAATTGCTATACAGATAGGATATTGGTTAGATCAAGGGTTTGGGACTAGTGAGTCAATAAAAAAAACAGCCCAGATGTTGAGAGGTACGTGGGCTTTGGCAATAATAGATAGATCTAATCCATCCAAGCTTTGGGTTACGCGAAATGGTTCTCCATTACTATTAGGTTTGGATGATTCTTTTGTCATGGTTGTGTCCGAACAAATAGCATTTGGTTCTTTTATTAACAAATATGTGGTGCTAGATAATCATGATTTAATTGAGATTACATTTAATCCTGTTAGTTTGTCAATTAGCTTTTCCAAAGATATCCAAACTTATGGGATCAAGACTAAGACAGACCAAGAAATTCAATTAACACCAGAACCTTATAGATTCTGGATGGAAAAAGAAATAAGGGAACAACCCGAAGCTATAACTCGAGCATTAAATAATGGAGGGAGAATAGAATCAAGTACAACTGTGAAGTTAGGTGGATTGGATGGGTCCAAATCTAGATTATTAGAACTAGACCACTTGATTTTGTTGGGTTGTGGTACTTCATTCAATGCAGGTCTTTGGTCTCTCCCATTATTTAGATCATTAGACATATTTGACACTGTTGGAATATATGATGGAGCTGAGTTTAGTATAGGAGACATCCCAAAACGTGGGAAAACAGGGCTTGTATTACTATCTCAATCAGGTGAAACCAAAGATTTGCATAGATGTTTGCAAATAGCCAAAGATTATGGGTTAATAACAATAGGGGTTGTGAATGTGGTTGATTCGATGATACCTCGAGAAACAACCTGTGGGGTTTATTTGAATGCAGGAAGAGAGGTGGGGGTTGCATCAACTAAATCATTTACTTCTCAGTGTGTGGTACTCACTTTGATTGCAATTTGGTTCTCCCAGTGCAAAGGTACATGTATGGAAAAACGTAGAAAAATAATATCAGATTTAAGAAATTTATCTTGGCAGATAGAAAATGTGATAGCCCGGTGGGACAGTATCAGATCACTAGCCCAGTTAATTAAATCAAGTAATTCAAGTTCTTGTTTTGTTCTTGCAAAAGGTTCAGATGAAGCAATTGCTAAGGAATCAGCTCTTAAACTTAAGGAGATTGCATATATCCATGCGGAAGGTTTTAGTTCATCAGCATTAAAACATGGACCATTTGCTCTAATAACACCTGGACTTCCAATATTTATCCTAGATACAAGCCCAGAGCATCATGATAAGAACACTAATGCGCACCAAGAAGTAAAAGCTCGTGATGCTTATGTGATACTAATAGGTTCGGGTGATTCATGTAAACTCCCAACAGATTATTCCAAAACATTTGGAGGAGTGCTAGCCAATGTGTATTTGCAAATACTATCATTTGAACTAGCCATTGAATCTGGAACCAACCCAGACTATCCAAGAAATTTGGCTAAGGTTGTAACAGTTGAATAGTTTGTGTTATAACACAAATAATCAAGTGCTGAGTGATATAAACAGTTGAATAGAATTAAATAAATTAAATAAATTAATTATAAATTTATTTAGTTAAGCAAATATTAATTTAAGCTTTGGTGAAAAGTTGTTCAAATTCATCACCATCTTTACGTCTAAATACAACAGTGGTTAGAGAAGGAATTGAAGTATCGGCTCCATTGCCAGTATTTACAGATTTAGCAACTGATGCTTTATTTTCAACAACAACATATGCGGAATTCTTAGTTAATTCATTGGCCATTAATTTGAATGTAGTAGAAGTGTTGTCAAGAGAAACATATTGGATTAATCTGAGACCGGCAAATACAAGTTGATTTCCAATGTTTACATTATTGGCAAATACATTTTCATTGAATGTAGATCCAGCAAATACAACTGCATTTACAGATTCTCTATCAGTTACTACCTTGGAGTTGAAAGTAGTTGCACTTACTGACAAGTTAGTTGAATTTAATCCTGCAACATTTCTGCCCTTGAATGCAATAGTAGCAAATACAGGATTGACTGAAGAATCATATGCTACTGAAGTGGCATTGGTTTGAGCAGTGAAATATAAGTTAGCGTTAACATCAGGAAGACCAGCAGATGTAACGAAAGAAAGTTGAGGAACACCAAGTCTAACAATATTTCTAACTTTGGTTGCTAATGAGTTGGATCCAGAAATATCAGATGGGTTGAATCCGGAGGTACTTAACCAAGCATTTGGAGTAACGCCCTTTGGTTGTCTGTTTCTAATAGTAACTTGCATGGTTGAGGTAGTATTGATAGGAACAAATGCTGGGGTAATAGGATCAATAGAAAGAGTTGGTCTTGGTAAAAATACTAAACGTAATACATTTCTATTTGAATCAGATGAAATTTTATTATATTTGTTAACAGTATTATATTTAATATCAACAATTCCAACAAATGATCTAACATATAAATAAGAGTAGTTAAAGTTTACAAATCTAGAAATGCAGTTAGATGGGCCCAATAATCCAGAACCATTTTGAATTACATTTGGAGTGTTAATTTTGCTTCCTGATTTAGAATATGAGAAATATGCAGCAACTGGTGTTTGACTAACATCGTAGTCATTAGCTTTTACCTCAATAGTAACACCAGATAAATCAAGAGTGTGACCAGTTTCACCCATAAATTCAGGTCTTGCAAGGTCTAAGCAATACATGTTATTTGCACTTCCTGCTAACCAAGAATAAGCTCCAAAAGAATCTTGAGTACCAATGTTCATTTGAGTAAAAGTTTGAATTTGATCAAGAGCAAGCTTAACATCAGTATACAAGATCACAGTATTTTTATTACCACCAGCATTTCCATTAGCTACATCAGATGCTTTGTAGTAAAATAAGATTTGTTTGTTTGATGTACCATAAATAGTACCATCAGCATCAGTAATCAAATAATTCAAAGTGAAAATAGAATCAGATGATACTTTAGTAAAATTAAATGACATATCAACAAAGAAATTTCCACACAAATCACTCATGTCAGTAAAAGTTAAAGATTTATTAGTTCCATTAGTTGATAAATCTGTCTTACTACCAGAAATATCCATAAATTTAACAACATTGTTAGGATCATTCAATGTTACAGTTAAAGATGGAGAATTTACACTGTCCCACCAGGTTGGTCTAATTAAACTGAATGAAAGGTCAATAGTTTGATCTACATTTGTAACAATGTAACCGGATAAGTCCAATGTGGTAACACTTGGATTATCAGGATCTTCAGAAGGATCAGAAGGATCGTGATCAAGAATTTGCATAATGTCATTTGAGTTAGCAGCTCTAAAAGTAGTCAAGTTGTAGTTAAATGACAAGTCAAGAGCACTTAATGCAATATAATCTGTAACATTTGACATTGTGTAATTATGTACAGTTGTTCCATTTTCAGCAATATATGCTACAAGATATAATTTATTAGTTCCAAATTGTTTAGGGATATAGATATCACTTGTAAAACCATCGCCCATCACAACATTAAAATCAAAAGCACTAACATCTTGTGAAACAAGAGTATTTAGTGCTCTAGTTGATTCAGACCATTTGACATCAGAAGCAGTGGCGAGAGTAGTTAATTTTTCATCAGTAAAAATTCTAACTCTAAATTTGTCAGATGGAGAAATACCATTAGCATTTCCACTCAATCCAAGTCTAACAGTTCCATTTGATTTGTTTGCGGAAAGTACGACATTTGATGAGTACTTTGCATCAATAGAAAATGATTTGGATACAGTTGAGATATTCAAGTTATTTCTTGACGCATCATTAAAGTTATATCTGAGCCAGTCAAAGTTAACATTGAAATTTCTGGATGGTAATTTACTAACATTGGACCAAGAAAGATCAATTGCATAAGAATCAGAAATATCTCTTAATTTAAACCAACGTCTAGTAGTTTGATTTAGGGAAAGATCAGCGCCAGTTACAACTAATTGAGAAACAGATTGATTAGAAAGATCAACAAATGCAAGAGCATTAGAGCAAATATCTAATAGATTATCAATTAAGTTAGTTGGATTATTGGCTCTATGAACTGACAATCCAAGAGAAATATCATTAAGATTGACATTAGATGCAGAAGGAACAACTCTGATTGCGTATAAAAGTTTATTATTAGAGTTATCAGTATTATAACTGATGTCTGAAGTGATATTTGATTCATTTAGGTTAACTCTAAAGTTCAAAGTTTGATCAAATTCAGATAATACAGATTTTACATCATTATTAACCTTGAAATCACTTACAATAGGGGCAACAAATCCAGGGAAAACAGAAACTTTGAAAGATGATGTTGGTCTTGATTTGAAAAGTCCGTCTTCAACAGCCAAAGTAAAATACCAAGAACCAATTTGATTTGCAGGAATAGTGTAAGGAATTCTTACATTGGTTGCACCGCCTCCAACAGACATTGTTGATGGTAGGATGTTTTTAACTGCAATATTTGGTAGTAAAGGTACATTGTTTGAAATATCAGCTTGAATACTAGTTCCATCAGATCCAATAATCAATTTGGCATTAGAGGTTAATGCATTGACAGAAACATCAATGAAACCAGTTTGAACAGTAGTTCCACTAGCAAATACTTGAGAAACAGGTTTGACAGCACCCATGTTAACAACTTTGATGCGAACATTATTTGACACATCTTGATTAAGAGCATTAGCTAATCCACCAGGAATTAGGTTAAGTCTAGTTTGGAGACAGAAACTGATGTCCAAGTTAGCAGATGCATCTGTAGGGGCTGTTGCAGGGTTAAATGCACTTATATCAACTAGTAATCTGTTAGATACTTTATTATACAAATTTAAGTCTTTAATCCAAGGATTAGCTGAAAGATCGCCAACAACAGAATTAAAAGAAATATCTCCAGCTGTTCTTAAAGCAGGATCAATTGTATTGGTATAAGAGGTATACCAAGGGGTTCCAGCTTGATCTGTAAACATAACATTTAACAAATTATCAATTGGAACAGAAAGTTGATTTCCAGACAAATCTTTGACAGGTACAGCTCCGGAACTGTTTGTTACGTAAAATTTAAATTTGTAAAGAGATCCAGAAATATCATTTCCAGAAATTTCATTTTTGTAAATTTTACCATTTGAATCAAGCCAGTAGTTATTGTCAGTGTCTTTTGTTAATCCATAGGTAAGTCTCTTGTCAATTACGTTACCAGATGCTTCAACGACAACAGCACTGAGATCCATGTACCAAACAACTTTAATATTTTGTTCACCAGTAGAAACAGGATATAGGTTATCTTTTGTTGACATTATATATAACATAAATATACATTTTTTTTTTTACAAAATGTGTATGAAAATATTTTTTTTAATTAAATATTTTCTATACTAAAGTTTTTAATTTATTTGTTATATAATTCTGTTCATCTAATGTAATCTCCCCATAACAAGGTAGATTGAAAATTCTGTCACATACACTGGTTGTAAAATTTAATCCAGTTGAGATAACACCAGAAAAACATTCTTGGGCTGACAGTGGCACAGGATAAAATATAGCCACATTGATACCCGCAGCTTTTAGTCCCGCGACTATTTCATCCCTTTGAGATTTGGTTTTAGCTAATATACTATATTGGGCCCACACATGGGAACAATTTGGAGGTACTTGGGGTAAAACTAAATCCAACTCTTGTAACTCGCGACTATAGTACTCAGCACAAGATCTTCTTGCATCTAAAACTTGGTCTAATCTTCTCATCTTAACTTGTAGAACTGCTGCTTGGATTGTATCTAGACGAGAGTTCATACCAATATATTTGTGAACAAATCTTTCTAGACCACCATGTGACTTAATTGCCCTAATTTTTTTTGCTAGCTCCCCATCTCTAACAAACACAGCCCCTCCATCACCATAACATCCCAAAGGTTTGGTAGGGAAAAATGATGTAGTAGCAATATCAGACCAGGTACAAGAACAACTCTTCCAACCATCACGTGCAGCACCAAAACTTTGTGCTGCATCTTCAATTACAGCCAAGTTATGCTTGCGCGCAATCAAATAAATTTGTTCTAAATCTGGTATTAACCCATATAAACTAACTGGAAGAATTGCCTTTGTCTTGGTAGTGATCTTTTCTTCAATTTTCGTCCAATCCATACAAAATGTTGTTGGATCAATATCAACCCATACAGGACTGGCACCAGTCATTGAAATAGTTTCAGCAGATGATATCCACGTGTGAGCAACAGTAAGCACTTCATCTCCATGACCTATTCCCAGACCAAGTAGAGCAATAAAAATAGCATCTGTACCATTCGCACAAGTGATCACATGGGGTGCACCAGTATATAATCCAAGCTCTTTCTCTAGTTCTCCAACTTGTTTACCTCCAATAAAGTTACCCACAGTTAATACCGAATCAATTGCAGCTCTGTACTCGGTCTCGTGGGATACAAAGTCTCTAGTTGGGTCATACATTTGAATAGGAAGTCTAACCAGTGAATTTTCTGTCATATTTATAATTAAATGATTTTATATTTTTTTAATTCCAGACTTAAAAAAAACACTTAAACATAACAATATAATTATATTATAATAAATGCAACAAAAATTTAATAAATCTATAGTCTTAGTTGGATCTGGGTATTGGGGCAAGAACATTCTACGTTCTTTATATTCAATTCAAGGTCTAAAAATAACAGTATGTGATATTAACCAAGAAGTTTTGAACAAATTTCAAACTGAATATCCTGGAATTGATGTAACAACTAGTTTTGATTCAGTTCTATCCAATCCAGAGTTAAATGCAGTAATGATTGCACTACCTGCAGAAATGCACTATTCATTTGCTAAACGAGCTTTGGAAGCTGGGAAGGATGTGTATGTGGAAAAACCTATTACGTTAAATGTAAGTGAGGCCCAAGAGCTAGTTGAAATAGCTAAAACAAAAAATTTAATTTTAATGGTTGGACACTTATTACATTATCACCCAGCAATTGAATTAATTAAATCTATTGTCCAATCTGGACAAATTGGTAAAATTATTAATATAGTGTCAAATAGACTTAATTTGGGAATATTTAGAACAAATGAAAATGCTCTTTGGAGCCTCGCACCTCACGACATCTCAGTAATCTTATCTTTATGTGGGAATAAACTCCCACAATCTGTCCAATGTTTTGGACAGGCAAATTTAACACCGGGAGTTCATGATATTACAAATACAATCTTTAAAATAGACCAAACTTATGTAAATATTAATGTCAATTGGTTAAACCCATATAAAGAGCAGAAGCTAACAATTATTGGAGAAAAAGGTATGCTAGTTTTTGATGATATGGAACCAATTAACAAATTGAAGCTATTCTCAAATTATATCAATTGGTCAGGTTCATCAAATCCTGTCCCCATAGCAAATAAAACAGAAGGGGAAATTATTCCTTTGGATTTAAATGAGTCACCTCTTGTTAGAGAATGTAAACATTTTATTCATTGTTGTGAAACTAGATCCCAACCTATCACACCAGGAGAGGAAGGGGTTCGAGTACTCCAGGTGCTACAAATGTGCAGCAATGCATTAAATGGATCTAAAGAAGTAAATCCTAAACCCGATTACTTTGTACACAGTTCATCTATAGTAGATCCAGGGGCTCAAATAGATCCAGGAGCCAAGATATGGCATTGGTCTCATATTACATCAAGTGCTCAAATTGGTTCTGGTTGTAATATTGGCCAGAATTGTTATATTGCTGGTAAACTAGGTTCCGGATGCAAAGTACAGAACAATGTGTCTGTTTACCAAGGAATTACATGTGAATCAAATGTATTTTTAGGTCCTTCATGTGTACTAACTAATGATAAAAATCCTAGATGTGGGGCTCCAAAGGGAGGGCATTGGGTTGATACTTTGATACAGTCAGGAGCAACAATAGGAGCAAATGCAACGATAGTTTGTGGTGTGACTATTGGTGCTCATGCACTAATAGGTGCGGGTGCGGTAGTAACCAAAGATGTACCTGCATATGCTATAATGGTTGGAAATCCAGCTAAACAAATTGGAACAATTGATGAACTAGGAAATAGAACTCTTTTTTAAAATAAAATCTATCTTAATATATATATAATGTCAGGGATTTTAAGTGAACACATTAATATTTTTGATTTGATAGGCGGAAAATTTATTATATCAGAACAACAAATAAATATATGTATAAGAAATATTCAAGAATTTAATACACCAGTTCCATACAATATTACAAAATTTAATTTAAATAGTACAACATCGGATGATATATTAGAAATATCATCAAATAGTCTTAAAGTTACTTGGGGGACTAACACATCATCCCATGGGTTAATTTATACCCAACCATTAGAAATTGATGCATCAACCAAATACTTGCTAATTCAATATAAATTAGATGGATCTGTAAATATAATTCCATATATTAGAGATATGGATAATAATGTGTTGTTCTGGAGAAATATGAGAGCAAATTTAATGTATAAAAAGATAGATTTAAATACTCAAATCCATACATATTTGATTAAAATTCCAGATGATCCTGAAACACCCATAGAGCAATTTAAACTTTATTTGTTAGGAGGAAAAATAACTCAGGGTCAAGAATCAATTATTACAGATTTGGAAGTAACTTTAGTTAGCAAACTACCTAAAATAACGATCAATATTACAATTTAAAATATTCATATAATATATATATAAATAATATGAATACTTTGTTAGCATATGCCGATTCAACATCTTACTTTTCTGGAGATAAAGTAAACCTATTTATTAACTCTCCAGCAAAGTTTGGATTTGCAGAAACTATCCAGCTTTTTAAACCAAATCAAAATGTTAAAATTGATAAAACTAATGTTCAGGGGGATTTAACACTCAAATGTACGATTAATCAATCAGGATCAACTCCTGGATTAGTTATAACACAAAAAGTAGATTCTCCAATAGTAAAAATATGTTGGGATATATCAACATCTAACTCTGAGTTTGTTGTAAACCCACATATTACTGATATTTCTGGAAAAAGAATATATGGGGTTGATTTTACATCTAATGTAATAGAATCGGGACCAGGGTTTGTGTGTTTACAACTACCCTTAGGTGTGACCCAGTTAAAAATATTCTTTTTATCCAGAGGTAAATTTATTCCAGGTGATTATTTTAATTTAATGAATTTTTATATTTTTAATATAGTTACTCGTGGATCAATGGACATGACAATTCAGTTATTTAACATTGACAAAAAACTTGTCCACCAATACACTGAACCCAATTGTATAGATCAAGAATTCATCAAAGATTCATTTGCCGAGGGATGCAAATGGAAGACCACATCATCATTTATTATTCCCCAAACACTAGAATCTGGTTATTATTTTCTTAAAGTGAATTATGGGTCATTTTTTTATTTACCAATTATTATCAAATCAAAAACACCTGAGGCTTACCCAGTACTTTTACTTGCAAACTCAAATACTTGGAATGCCTATAATGCATGGGCTGGACCTGAAGGATCAATGTCTGCATATAGTTGGGCCCCAAGTCCAACCTACTCTCAAAACCTTAAATATAAAACTAAAGATACATCAACATTTGTCGCAAATAGACTATCATTTAATAGACCAGATTTAAGATTAAATTCAGAAATAACAAACTATATTAGAAATGATATAAATTCAAGTTTATATTTGTCCCATTTGTTATACTCAGAACTATATTTACCATTATATTTGAAACAACAGGGAATTAAGTACAGTGTTATATGTGACATGGATTTGCATAAAGCAACACTCACAGAGATATCAAAATATTCATCAACCAAACTATTTGGAATTCAAGTACATCCAGAGTATTGGACAGAGCAAATGATTTATAATTATAATTTAATATATTCAAGTATGAAAACAAATTTAATGTATTTGGGAGGAAATGCAATGTATTGGAAAGTTGTGATAAATACAACTCAAAGAGTGATGGAGGTAAGAAAAGATGGTTCATTCCATTTGCTAGATGGGACACCAGGAGGATTATATATAAAGTTATCAAGAGCAGGTTATTTTAAGTCAAAACCAAATATGTTGATGATAGAAGACATGTTAAAAATATATTATGAACATACATACTCTCGTGTAACAGGCAAATTCAATCATCCATTTGTTATAAAAAAACCGAATTCACCAATTTTTTCAGGAATACAAGATATATCTCAAGGACTTAAAATTTGTTTTATGAATCGTAATTCTGACTCAATTAATTCTGGTGCTTCAGGATGGGAAGTAGATAAGTCAAATATACTTTCCAATGCAAAATATGTGATAGCATCAAATCCAGATGGATTATCTGATATGGTTTATGTTGATGATTTGCCAATTAAAGTGTTATCAGTTGGATCAATAACATTTACAGGATCTATTTTATATGATATTAATTCTTATTTAATTTTACAAAATTTTTTTAAACTTGTTGGATTGATAAACTAGAAATTTCAACTGACTCATTTGCTTGAGGATAATATAGTTTAATTCCAAAAGTAATATTAGAATCATTTGTTACTTTAAATTCTAACCAGGATAAAGTTTCAAATTTATATATTTTACTGTGTTTGTTTGAAATTATTGTAAGACTGGGAGTTGAATTTACTCCTAACTCTCCATACCCATTTGTCCTACCAATAAATTTTAACAAATAATGCCCAGGACTAATGTTTGTGCTCCAAGAAAAATAATGTTCTGATATACAAACAGAATTTGTTGGTATTTGTAAAATTTTATTTGTTTCGCATGAATTAATTGTTTTTGATGTGAAGCCAAACCACCCAATTAAATTTTTTTCAAATACTTTGTTTGAATTTCTTTCAAGATAGTATTTTGATGGAATTGATTTATTATACTGTCCAGACTCGACTAGCTCCCAAGTATTTTGTATTGTCCATGTGATATGAATTGGATCATTTGTTGTCTGAATTGAATGTTCCATCTGATGATTAAAAATAAAAGGTTTTCCAAGTATCATAGTTTCAATCCCAGTCATTGGTTCTCCATCATGCAAAGTAATTCTTAAAGAGCAAAATTTCCCTTGGAGAAAATCAGCAAAGTTATCAACTGATTTGGTCAAATAAATGATATTTGGAGAATAATTTTCTTCCTTAGATCCAAATGTTTCTTCAAATCCCCCATATTTATAGAAATAAAAAGTATAATCTGGAAGTTTACGTGCAACTTCAACAACTATAGAATGACAATACCATTCTAAATTATCTCCAAAATAACATCCTATTGATTTGCTAGAGAGTGGATTAGAATCTAAATCTAAATCAAGTCCATATTTAGGCAAAATATCAAGTCCAACTGGTAAAGATATTATTTGTGTATTTAGTCCATGAGATTTTTTAATTTCCGTTTGATTTCTTGAATTAAGAGCACCTAATATATATTTAGAATTGCAAAGTTCCCCACATATTGATTTTTTTAGTTCTGGAGATATTTTGTCATTGGACAACTGTAGGATATCAGTACCTGTGAAAATAATCATCACACGCTTAAATTTATCAAATAGTGGTTTGTAAATTTTTTCCCAATGATGTGGAGAATACAACCCAAGTAAAACAAAGTAATCACATCCAGTAATTGTGTTATCTTTGATCCATGTTTTTTTAAGTATTTGGTCCTTAGAAATTAAAGTTCCACCAAATGTTGCATAAAGCTTAGTTAACTCGCCAACACAAGAAATAGAACCAAATGCTATTTTTTTATTAAATGGAATATCAAGCTGTGGGATTTGACAATAATCAATTTTATTTGTCAAATTAACCAAATCTATCTGTTTTAACTCAATATTAGTTATTTGAAAAGAACTATTTTCTGATGGATTTGTTATTAGCACATAGAGAATATAAGAACCCTGTGTTTGAATTTTAAAATATCCACAAACTATTCCACTAACATATTCTTCATTTACTTGGATTTGTGTTTGAATAGATCCTGAAGCAAAACAGAACACACTTGGAGTTAAGTTATTCTCAGAATAAAAATTAAATGATAGCAAATAATTACCAGGTTCAAGTGATAAAATTTGTTTAATCCCAGGAGTTGATTTACTTTGACCTAATGTGACGATATATTTGACATCAATTTGTTCAATAGTGGCTTTTTGATTTGGTACCCAAGTGTTTAGCTTGGTATTATTAATAATCCTATGTATTTGTGGTACTGGGCTAATTGAAGAATATAACTTTTTAGTACTCGAATAGTCAAAACTTGATTCAAGACCATTAATTACATCATCTTTTATTTCAAGAATTTTTTTAATAAACATATTATAATTATATGTTGATGTGATTGTTTTAATTTGATTTCCCATATAAATAAGTAGCTCAGGTTTTGACAAATAGTAATCAATAATTCTTATAATTTCATAATCTGACATATTTGGATCAAGTTCAATAACATTACTTCCAAAAATAGTTTTACCTTGTGCATTTATATTCCCACAAGGTATAGATCCACATGCGCCAATTTCAAAATATTTTCTAACCAAATATGAAAAATTTGATACACAAGTCACACAAATCCAACTTTGTGAAATCAATTCTGCTAAATCATTTTCTATTGGCATTTTTTTAATATCAGATGTTCGCTCTATCACATGAACTTTAAATCTTGAAGAACCAACTAGCAATTTTTTAAGTCTGGTTCTAAATGGATAAACAATATCAGAATTAGACCACCCATATATTAAAATATCGTATTTTTTGGCCAAAGCCCTTGGATAAAATATTTCTTGAGGTATATGATGGGATAGTATAAAAAACTTTTTAACCTGGTCTGAATAGTATTTGTACATAAAATCAAACTCTTCACAATCACACACAGTAATAATATTTTGTATATTATTTTGCTTAAGAAATTGCTTAATATTTTCTTTTTGTATAGTAAACTCTTGAATAGGACAAAGTTCTCGTTTTAACATTTCTTTGGGTGGTTGGCAACCATTGTCAAAATCAAATGAATAGTCATGAATATCGTGGGCTAATAGAACTTTTGGAATATTTTTAATTTTGTTAAGTAGCGAATATAGAGTAGATTTGTCAAGTTTAGTTGTTCGAGTATTTAATGCAATACCATCAATAAAAATTAATTTATAGTTAAATAACTTGATTTTATCCAAATTTCTAATATCAATAATATCAAAATATGGTCCTAAGACTTTTTCCATATAATAAGAATTTAGCATGACAGGATTTGATCTTTTAAGATCTTCATCAAGTAATGTGACAAATAAATATAAATTAATTGATATTGATGTTTCTTGAAATTTAAAAGTTGTTTCTAATTCATACAAATTTGTTGAATACATAATTTTTAAAAGACTAGGGTCTGATATAATTTCATGTGAATTATGTTCTGATTTTAACAAATTACTCATTGGAGTTATCATATCTGTTTTTTCCTTAAAACTAAAAGTAAAACATTTGGGCAAATCTAAAGCTTTAAATAAAGCGAATGATCTTATCATTTCTTTGGAAGCTCCATCTATCCCAGAATTACGATCTAAAGGGAATATTTGCCATCCGAGCTTGTCAAGAAGATCATACTTAAAAGCTCTACCACAACCAACAACTCTTTTTGGATCATTGTATTTAAATTTATATAGTAACATTGATGCTAAATCACCCACATACCAAAAATTGCATCCAAGATAATTACATGTACCAGATCCAAATGAATCATATACACATTTAGAGTAATTAAGTGATAAAAAATCATCAGATCCATTAATTATAATACCTTTGGGATAAAATATTTTACTAAACTCTGCTCCAAACTGAAATTTTTTTGAAAGTGGTCTATTTTCAACTTCAATTGGATATAAATTTGGTATTCTTTTTTCAAGTGCTAAGGCAAATTCTTTGTCTTGATCATTTGAATATATTAAAATAATTTTTGTTTTTGGATAAATTTGATTTGACAGCAAATGAATATTTTTTTCAGTTGTTCCATGTCTATACCACATAGGAACAAATATACAAATATTTTCTCGTTTGTCCTGTGACAAACACTTATCAACAGAATCACTAATAATATGTCTTAATCCCCAAAAATTTTTATAAATATAATCTATTTTTTCTTCAATCAATCTAATAGATTCATTAGGTTTTGTCTCATCCCATGACCAGGCTACAGAATTTGGTAACACACCATTATGTAACACAGGAAGACCTAACATTCCCATTTCTTGTACAGTATTTGCATTTCCATCATTTTCACACAAACGTATTCCCATAAAACATTGGGAATATATCTGAGTAGCCATTAGTTCATTTGGAACATTGATATTTGAACTTAAAATAAATTCATATTTAGTTGACAACTTGTTAATTATTAAATCAACAAGTTTTTGATTATAAATAATTGGATTTGAAGTCTTTCTCCCATTGTACACAAATATTTTCTTAGGTTGGGGTAAAGTATAATTGATTGCAGAAGGATTAAATATACCTTGATCAACAAGGGAAAAATTAATTAATGTTGATTTTATCTCCAGGGCTTCAAGCCTTGAGTATATTGACTGAGATATTGCAAAATGATTCACACCCTTTAACTCTTTAATCTTTTGAAGAATAATTTTTGCATTTGGTAGCCTAGTGTCTGCATCTGAACCACCCCAAATAATATATTTTATTCCTTGATGTAATGTTAGCTCTGATAAATCTCCCACACTATACATACCAAAAAATAATGCTGGTTCAGTCTTATTTTTAATATCTACCAAGTTATAAATTTTTTTAATTTTTGGTTTAAAGAATTCAAGATCTTTAGAAACATAAACTTGTTTTATTCCTTTGTTATTAAAGAATACATTTGTATAATCAGAAATAATTTCCTCAATTTTGCCAAATATTTGTTCTGAGTATATTTTTGAGATATAAAAATTTGATGATTGGTTTGGTGATGTTACAATTTTATATATTGATGAGTTAATCAAGAAAAATATTTTTGCAGATTGTAAAATACAATAAGTGTTTGATAGTTCATAAATATTATCATTTTTTTGAAAGTCAAAAATTTTATAGCCAATTGATTCTAAAAAGTTTCTTGTAAAACATCTACAAAATAAATTTGTTTGTGTTTCGGATAATTTGCAAGATTCTAAACATAAATCTTTTGTTTGAGGATTGTATGATATAAAATTTTTACTTCCAACAATATCATAGCTACCCGTATCAAGTACATCAATACAACTTTTAATATATTCTGGCTTAATTATAAAATTACTATTTAGTTCAAAAATATAACTGTATTCAGATTTATGATCTTTAATATAATTGTATGCAAGTTGAATTTTTTTAGATATAAATTTTTCTTCCCCACACATAATAACAGTTCCATAATTTGAGAAGAAATGTAGGTACTCATAAGAATCAAGTAAAATTATAAATGAGATATTTGAAGTTTTGTTTTTAAAAAGGCTATTAATCTGTTTGATAACAAGATTTTTATTTTCTACATAAATTATTATTCCACATTTCATTTTAGTTTATAATATATTAAGAAATTTATAATATGTATTAAAACGACCTGAAAAATTTACACCCAATAAATATATAATTATATATTATAAATAAATGAATTTACAAGTTGGAATTATTGGACTCGGTTTTGTTGGATCCGCTATGGAAAAATCTTTTGGCTTACTTGGAATTAACCCCATTGGATATGATAAGTTTAAAAATGGTGGAATTGGAACTTTTGAACAAGTAGTTCAAACCCAGATAATTTTCTTATGTTTACCAACACCATATGATTCAGAAACTCATTCTTATGATAAATCGGCTATTTATGAGACTTGTGAGGCGCTGAATAAAATTAATTATAAAGGTTTAGTTGTAATTAAATCTACTATTGAAATAGGAACTATTAAATTTTTAGAAAAATCTTGGCCTCTGTGCTATGCCCATAATCCTGAATTTTTAACTGCAAGAACTGCATTTGAGGACTTTCATAATCAAACACATATTGTGTTGGGTCGTGGTTCATTAGTCCCAGATGATCTCTATACCCAATTAGTTGAATTTTATTCACGTACATATCCAGGAGCCAAAATTTCACAGTGTGTGGCAGCGGAATCAGAAGCTATGAAACTATTTTGTAATTGTTTTTATTCAGTTAAAATCCAATTTTTTAATGAGTTGTATTTGTTATGTGGAAAATTAGGAATTGAATATCCAACAGTGAGAGATTTGATGTTATCAAATAATTGGATTAATCCCATGCACACAACTGTACCTGGACCAGATGGGCAGTTATCATATGGAGGCTTATGTTTCCCCAAGGATACAAATGCGTTAAATGAGTTAATGAAATCACTTGGATCACCAAATGCAGTAATGGATGCGGTTATTAAAGAAAGAAATTCAATGAGATCAGATCATGATAATTGTAAATAACTTTATTTTAGTTTTAAATTGGATCTGCAAATCCAATAATCCCTTCTTGAATTAATATTTTATGTGAGTCAATATAATATGAATCACAAGTTGATTCTTGTCCATACACACATAATATATCAAAATCTTCTGTCTCATTAATTGGCATATAATTAATTATTATACCATGGTATTTAATTAATTGGATTGGTATATTTACTTTTAATGGTATAGTTCTTGGCTTTAAAGTTGCTTTGCTGACCTTTTCCATATTAGGATTATTTAATCTATATAAAAATATTCCACCAATATTAATTTCAAATTTACAATTAATAGGTCTTATTTCTTTGAGGAAGTTATGAGGTGAAATAACTGAGTTAGATTTTATAATCTCACCTGTTATAGCATCAGTTATAATACCTTGACCTAAGCCCGATGGATCGTGAATAACTAAAGTTCTTATCATTAATTATTAATGTCTATTTTATTAATAATTAATTTATTTTTCAATTTTTAATCGGTTAAATAGGCAAAGTACTTTACACCTATGTATTCAAATCCATTAAATCTAGCCCAGTACTCTGAATTTTTTTCTGGCCATGGAATTTGTTTAGGGTTTATTAAATTTGATGTATTATTAGACCCCAACTCAACAAACCATTCCATCTGATCCTTATTTGTTGGATCAAAATCCAAACCATCTGGGTTAGTTACTAGTAAATTAGCAATTTGTTCATATTTATCGCCAAATAGATCTAAATTAGATTTATTGCTTAACAAGCCAATCCATCTTTTTGTATCTTTTATTGTATCACTATTAAATTCAATATGTCCGCCATTTGTTATAGATTTCTTAGAAGATTTCTTTTCTAGTATCATCTGAACTATTTCTTGAGAACCAAATATCCAAATATTTTGATTTTCTAATGTATTTATATAATCAATCACATGAGTTGTGTATGTTTGTCTTGATTCTTCTGCTAATCTTGAAAATCTTAGCGCACTTTGTCCACCCTTCTTGTGTCTCTTAACTAAATTTCCATTTATTTGTTTGATTTTTTTAAATGTGCCTACTGATGCATCGAATGAATAAATTAATGTTTCATCACCACTTGCAAATATAATTGATCCATCTATTTCTAACATATATTTTGAAACAAATGATGTATCAAATCTATTTGAACAATTATAAACAAAAATATCACATCGAATAACTGGGTTAATTGTTTTATATATAAAATCACCATACTCATCTATTCCAGCAAAAATAAACACACCCAAACTACTTGGCACATAGTTCTCTGAAATTTTAGTCAGCACACTTAGCACATTATGTCGATTAACACGTGATTTAATGTTTCTTGCAGTAGAAATCTCCTTATCTATAAACTGGCTAAAAACAGTATTTGGGTGGAACAGCAAAAGTAACTAAAGAAGACACAGACAGACCCTTTTTCAAGTTCAACTCGTCAAGCAAATTAATCCAACTTAAATCCATTTATAATATTAATATATATTATTTTTTCTTTATATATTTTATAATGAAAAATGCTGGTATTATTGGCAATATATTAATCGGAATGATTATGATGGCACAACCTTTTGAAACAAATAAAGTAACAGGAAATAGTATTATTTTTTTATTTTTTTTCTTAGCTATAGCTTATAATGCACTTGCATATGAAATTAAATTTATGAAAGATAATTCTTGGTCAAATGCTCATATGGTTATAGCTCTAATATATTTAATAAATACATTTTGGTGTCCAGTCATAGAAATAAATTTAGCTTTAAGTTTAGCTATTGTTGCATATCATTTATTTTTAACTAAAAAACCAAATTCTTTAAACATGATTGGTTTTTTAATTGGAACATTAGTTTATTTGTATGAAGGATATGAAATAATAAAAGAGTCAGATAAGTCTTTTATTAGTTGGATTAAATTAATTGCTTGTGTAATATTAATTATATATTATGTGTCACACATTAAAGAAGGATATAATAAAGAAAAAAATTACTAACTTATTCCAAGTATTTCACCAACTCCCTTTGTTGTACCATCTCTAAAAAATATTGGTGCACCAATTTCTATGTATTCTGGATAATAAATAAACTCAAAAATAACTTCTGTTTCATCCCCACCTCTAACTGTGCTGGCTGTATTAAGAATTTCAACTATTTTTGCTGCCTGTCTAATAGTTCTACAATGAACTACTGGGGTATAACCTGCTTTAATTGTTGTTTTGTAATTTAAAATTTTTATTTTAGCTTTAAATTTTAAAGATACATTTGATATAATAGATTGATTTGATGTTACAACTAATCCTTTTCTTAGTTGATTTCTTTCAAATTGTTCTTTAAGAAATTTAATACTAATACAATAATTTTCCCCAGGAGCAGTTTGGTTTATTAAATTTCTATAATTATCATGCATTGACCTAATTTTAATTGGGACAAAATAAGGGCTTGTTGTACCAAAAGGTCCAAGAAAAAGATTTTGTCCTACTGTAATTGCTTCATTACCAATATTTGTTCCTGTGATAACAGTACCAACACCTTTAACATTATAAACAGCTTCCACATAACTTAATGGACTAGTTGAATTAGTTGGATTAGCTGGATTAGTTGGATTAGTTGAATTAGTTGGATTAGTTGGATTCAAGGGTATCTCCTCAGTAACAATTTTTTGTTCAACATTTGGAAGAATTTGAATTAATTTATTAAGTTGATCTATATTTTTCCCTGTTTTACATGAAGTAGTAATAATTGGTATTAATGAATTAATATTATCAGGACTAGAGCAAAGCTTTTCAAATTGTGAAAAATCTTCATCATTATCTAAGAATAGGGGAGATTTGCCAAAAAGTGGTAGTTTGAGAATTTTCTTTAGTCTTTGACGAGTATTTTCATAAATATCTGGAGGACATATATCTTCCTTTGTTAACACAACAATAATTGGAACTTTCAAGTAGAGTAATATACCCAAATGCTCTCTTGTCATTTTACTCACACCCATATTTGAACCAATTATTACCACCCCATAATCAATAAATAACCCTGTGATCCCATACAAAGTTGTCTTGAGGTATTTTTCATGTCCAGCAAGATCAATTAAAGTAACATCCCGTGAATCATATTTTATATAATTAAAAGATATATTTGAAGTTCTTCCTGATTCTTTTTCATGTTTTGTTCTTAAAATACTTGATCTGGCTAATCCTCTCCCATCATCTAATTTGCCAGTTGTAAGCACACCAATAAGTGAACTTTTTCCAGAATCAACACTTCCACAAATTGCAAGTTTTAAATGTTTAACCATTAACTTAATAATTAATTATAATTATTAGTTTAAGTAGTTTTTTGTTTGTTTATTTTTTACCTTTTTTTGAAGACTTTTTTGAAGACTTTTTGGCTGACTTTTTGGCTGGTTTAGGTGCTTCAGATGATTCTGAAATATTTTTAGCTACAACTGCTTTTTTAATATCAGATTTAGCATCTCTAATTCTTTCTTCTTTGGTGCCATTTCTTTTACCCCACATATAACCAATTACAAGGAGTACAAAAAATCCAATGTAAAATAAAAAACTAGAGTTAAATTTCATGCAATTTGCAGGTCCGGAACTAATATTTGCTGATGACATTTATATAATATTGTTATATATTATTTTTTTTATTTTTTTCAAGTTCTAATATTTTTTTTAAAAGTTTTTTATTATCCTTTTTAAGTTGAGCTACTTCATCCTCTAACTCTTTAATTATATTTTCATAATCATCTTTTATTTCATCTATTGTCATCTTTCTATATAAAATAGATGTATCTATTTGTACAGTCCAAGTGATTTTGCCATTTGATAAAATTATGTATTTGTCCGCATTATCCTTATTATGAAGCTGTCCACCTAATCTAAATGCTTTTTTTATCTCACCTGTTTTCTTATCTGGAACCAAAGTATAATATCTTATATGTGTACCAATTGGAACTTTTTTAATATCTTCAACTTCCAAATAATCTGCTAACTTTTCTTCAATCTCCTCTTCTGTCATTTTATCTTGAATAGTATGTTTTGGTCGTTCATATCCATCTTTTGAAATTTTTTGCATTGAATTTATAATTATTAATATATATAAACATTTTTTTATATGGGTTTGTTTAGTGATTCTAGCAAAGCCTTGAAAACATCACGTTTAGAGTTAGGATTAGCTTTGGATTTAGATTTGGATTTGGTTTCAGGATCAGGTTCGGCTTTAGCTTTAGGTTCGGCTTTAGCTTTAGGTTCAGGTTTAGATTTAGGTTCAGGTTTAGCTTTAGGTTTTGCTTTTTCTTTTATAACTATATTCATAAGAGTGGAACTAGGATTAGTATCTGATTGAGTTGATGGAGTTGATTGAGTAGTTGTAGTGTTAACAGTAGATTCAAGTAAATGATCAAGTCTATAATTTTTAATTGTTTTGACAACTTTGGATTCATGGACTGGTTTTTTATAGAATATCCAATAATAATAAGGATATATTTTGTACATAAGATTTGATTTGAGGATAATGTATGTTTTTGTTCTGTCTGGTTTTTCCGAGAATTTAATTAGAAACCCCCCAGACTTGACATTCTCATTTCTATCAATAAATTTAACATGTGATCCCAAAGGAATCGTTCTAAGTTCATTAAATTCCACATAAGTATAATCTGTCAAAGAATCAGATATTTGGGGTTGGTCAAGTATTTGTTTAATAATGTCCATTATATTTATCCTATATTTAAAATAATTGAAATTTTTTCTATTTAAATATAAGTTTTATATATAAGTATAATCATGGAAGAGAATAAGATTTGGGCTAATTTAAACGATTCTTATAATCTTGACATTATTCTAGTCGAGAATCAAAACCTTAAAAACTATGTGCCTAAAAGGGACTATGTTAAAAAGGACACGAAAAGACCAGAATCTAGTACTATGGGCATGGGAGCAAACATGGAAGATGTTGTAAATGGAATTTTATCTGCAGACTATAAATCAGATAATATCCTTCACATAATTTCTAAACAAAATACCGTAGCAGGATATCTTCTCAAGACATTTAGATCATCAAAATCTGAAGATATCGTTTGGTCAAAATTTAGACCTGGGTTGCAATGGTTACTTGATTCATCCAAACATATTATTTCCAAGACATCAACATTTATTCAAATGTTCAAAACAGACAAGATTTATAGAAGTTCATATAAATTTTGTAATAAGAAGGATGAATGTGATGCGCTATACTCCCACATAACCAAACCAGGAACATGTTCTCATGCAAAATGTAATGGAGATCATTATGTGCATAATAAGTTAGTTAGTGATTTGACATGTTTGATTGCAGTTCTAGATGAGAGAAAGGATGAGTCAGTATCAAATGATTTAAGAATTTGTTTGGACACAGTTAATTTTGTGATTAATCATATGTATCAAGAGTTGAACAATTTTAGCATTTATTATTCAAAACAACCAGGTTTTGATATTAATAGATACTATGTTACATCAATCCCAAAGAGATCTGCCAAGGTTTAAGTTATAAATTAAATTAAACCATTTCAACTTGAGAAACTGGTATATAGTTATTTTTTTTATTTGAATTTGTACAAAAATATTTATACAAATTCGCAAACAAAATTACAAAAAGTATGATGACAGGAATGAAAAAAACAACAAAACCAAATGATGCAACAGCATTATTAGGTACAAATTCATAACATTCTCCAGAATGAGATAAATAGTCAATCGTTTGAGTATCCAAATAAATAGAATATGTTTTTCCAAGTTTAAACATTGTTTCTGATTTAGGTATTGAACAACTTGAAGTATTAGAATATGAATCATATATTGAAAAAGTTGTTTGGTACACAGTTGTCCTTGTATTAAACAAGCTATCATCTGAATAAATTTTTTGTTCGAGAGAATGGGTTACTAATCCATTCAAGTTTAAAAATCTTGAATACCCAGGTATAATTGAAATATAATATATTAAACTTAAAGATGGAATTCCAAACAAAATCATTGCAATTAGTACTGCACATAGCTCTTCTCCAAACTTATCTTTTCTTTCTGGGTACATTTGTTTATTATTATAAATTAAATTTATTAATCAAATACAATAAATTTAATTTTACAATTTTTTGTTTAAAACCCAACAAATAAATTTCTCTTTCTATTAATTTCTGCATATGAGTCATCTGATGATTCTGAACCATCATCTCCATCCACTTTAGAATCTTGATTAACAACAAAATTTTTATTACCCCAATTATCATTTTCAAATATATTATCAAATGTTGTTGCGAAATTTTTCTTCTTATCTGGTTTGTGTTTAATATATTCTTTAAATGCATCATCTGATGATTCTAAATCAAGCATATTTTCTGCTTCTAATCCTGAAAAAATCTTAAACTCTTCAACAAATAACTCTGGTAACTTATTTGGGTGCCTTTCGCCATCTTCAATTTCCTTTTTTATTTTAAAATATATATCTCTGTCTATTTTAAACTTTGCCTTTGTCTTATCATAATATTCCTTCTTTTGCTCTAATTTTTGTTTAATTGTTTCAGTTTTTACCTTTTCTAAAAATACTTGTTCCTCTTTTGATTTAATATTTTCTTTAATTTTGTCAAGTGTTGACTTTTCATTCTGTTTCATTGCATCTAACATCGCTATTTTTGCTTGGAGTTCTTGTAGCTCTTTGCTAACTTCACTAGCAGAGTACCTAGGGTTAGAAGATGAAGATGACTCCGACTCAGAACTTAAAGGGACTTGAATATGGGGTTGAATTTGTGCCTGGACTTGGGTTTGTACTTGGGTTTGTACTTGGGTTTGTACTTGGGTTTGTACTTGGGTTTGTACTTGGGTTTGTACTTGAGTTTGTTGTTGTACTTGTGTTTGTGTTTGATTCTGTACTTGGGTTTGTGGTTGTACAATATTTTTTATTTCAGTTTCTGTAAAATTTATTGGGATAAACAAATTTAAATCATTTGTGTCAATATGAATCCTTGTTCCAATCTCGAGTTTAGATATAAAATCAACAATTGATGGTTTGGTAAATTTTAACTGATGAAAATTACTATCAACTAGATTAAAATTAGAATTTAGATTGTATAGGTCTATAACAGAATTATCTTCATATTGAATTATTTGAAAGTTAGAAATAATTGGTTTTATTGAGCAGGTTGAACCGGTAATTATTTTATGGTATCTTTGAAGATTATATAAGAACTGTAGTAAATGATTATACGCGGTCTCAAGCGATGTGTATATACCAAAAATCTCATTTGAATCCCTTAGCAAATAATGACTATTACTCATATTAAATTTATATATATTATATATTTATTCCTTTAAACTAATTAAAAAAAATTGATTTTCTGAATAATTAAAGATTAATACTGACAAATTATAAAATATGAGTTCAAGAAATAATGATGATTTAAAAGGAGGATCTAATAATTCTGGATCTAAACCAGTGTCTGGATCTGGTAAGAGAAGAAACAATAATCCAAGAAGAAATTATCAAAATTCTACTACATTTAATAACTTTAATCACTTTGATCAAATGGACTATCCAGGTTTTTCTTCAAGATCTGTGTATGTTCCTATTAATAATTCAAATTTAAATTCTAATCCTTGTCCTAATCCTAATTACAAGGGTAAAAATTATGATCCAAATTATAGAAATAGAAGACATAATAGATTAAATCCTACATTTCCAACACAAAATACAAATATTTATAATTCAAACAAGTCTGATGATGAAATTTTTCAGTCTATGTTGTCAGAAATAATTAAAGAAATTACATCTGATAATAAAAATAAATCCACAAATGGCGAAACTCCTGTTATTAAAAATATCACAATCAGAAAAATTAATCCTAATGGAACAAATGATTACAATATGTTTAATGGATCTGTAAAGCAGACCTCTTTTGGGGGACCTTGGGATCCCAATTCATTTCTAGGAGGATCAACCATTTTTAATCCTAATGCTATGCCATTTTTTCCTCAGACCCAACCTTTAGCTCAACCGCCACAACAAACTCAACCTCAGGTTGAAGAATTTGTTTTGGATCCAACTAAAGAATATGAAGAGTTAGATTTAAAACTTGATTCTTTACAAGCTTTAATAGATCTTGCCAAACTATATGATGAAAAAACTGCGTCAAAATATTCAATTAATTTGAAAAGAATACATTCACTAGCACCCATTCTTACAAAACTTCAACAAACTGTTGGAATGGAAAGTGTTAAGACATCTATTGTTAACCAGATTGTATATTTTATGAGTTCATTTGAATCTAATGATAATATGTTGCACACAGTAATTACAGGACCACCTGGAACTGGTAAGACAATGTTAGGAAAAATTATTGGAGAAATATATTATAAGCTAGGAATTATTAAAGGCAAAGAAAATTTGGAATTAAATTCATCAAATCTAACAAATCCATATCCTTTTAAGATTGCTAGAAGATCTGATCTTATTGGTCAGTACTTGGGTCAAACAGCAATTAAAACACAAAAGGCGATTGATGAGGCAGAAGGTGGAGTTCTATTTATTGATGAAGCATATTCACTAGGTTCTGGATCATCGGAAAAATCTGATATTTATTCAAAAGAGTGTATTGATACAATAAATTTAAATTTAACAGAAAAAAAGAAGAATTTCGTTTGTATCATTGCCGGATATCCAGAAAGTTTAGATAGGGATTTTTTCTCTGTTAACCCAGGATTAAAAAGAAGATTTCCTTTTACATATTCAATTGATAAGTATTCTGCAAGTGAATTAGCAGATATATTTACTTTGATGATGGGTGAAGGATCATGGTCTTATGAGACTCCAGATGTTTTGACAAATTTAAAAAAGTTTTTAGAAAAGTCATATGACAAGTTTCCACATTTTGGAGGAGACATGGAAACACTTTTATTCAATGTTAAAATTGCACATGCATTGCGAGTTGTTGGAAAACATCCTTTGAAAAGAAAGAAGCTTACTTTTCAAGATATTGAAAATGGGTACAAATTTTATGAATTAAATAAAACAAAGAAAACTAAAGAAATTCCAACATATTTACAGGGGATGTATGTATAAGAAAGTTTATGCAATATAATATGGTTTATTTGAATCATGAATTAAATTTCCTTGAGCATCATAAACATATGGACCAAAAACATAACCGTATGGAACTAGTCCACCAAAGATATGAGATCTATATACTATATTTGGGTCACCCCGAATATCATAATAGAGTTTTGGAAATCTTGTTGGCTGGTTCCAAATAAACCACGGTCTTGTCCATTGAGGGTATCCATATGGGAAATTTTCAACAAGGCTTAATTTATTAAATATAAAATACCCAATAACTACTACTAAAACTAAATACCAAATATTATCCATTATAATATATTAAAAGATAAAAGAAAATGCTAAATTATAGGTTTTTATTGAAAAATAGTTAAAAAGGACAGATTAGTATTATTTTATATATATGTACAAAAGTCTATTTTATAGTCTTTTATAGATATTTAAGATATGTATTACTAGGCCAAAATCTACCAAATAGCAAAAAAAATTGATTTTTTAACATTTTAAAGAAATAACAATATATACAAATATACAATAAAAAGATGACTAAAACTGATTATGTTAACATGAGTGAAGATCAATACGAGAAGCTCTCTCAAGAGCAACTCTATGAATGTTATACTGAGTTTGTCAATGTTTTAGGTGAATATGTTATGAGAATGAATGCTATTGATGCTAAAAGAAATAAAGTTATTAAAATTCTCAAGCAAAGATCTGGTGAAGAACTTGAAAAGCAAAATGTATCTGAATCAGATGATTCTGAACCTGAATACGATGAACCAGCAAAAACAAAGACTAAGACTTCAAAGACATCAACCAAGTCAACTAAGAAGGCTGCAAGTAAAGCCAAGCCCGAACCTGAAGAAGAGGAAGAAGAGGAAGAAGCACCTGCACCTAAGGCAACTAAGAAGGCAACTAAGAAGGCTGTAACTAAAGCAGCCAAGCCTGAACCTGAAGAAGAAGAGGAGGAGGAAGAGGCACCTGCACCTAAGGCAACTAAAAAGGCAACAAAGAAGGCTGCGGCTAGTAAGGCCAAACCTGAACCTGAGCCTGAAGAAGATGAGGAAGAAGAAGCACCTGCACCTAAGGCAACTAAGAAGGCAACTAAGAAGGCTGTTGCAAAGGCTGAACCTGAAGAGGAGGAAGAGGAGGAAGAAGCACCTGCACCTAAGGCAACTAAGAAAGCAACAAAGAAGGCTGCAGCTAGTAAGGCCAAGCCTGAACCAGAACCTGAAGAAGAGGAAGAGGAGGAGGAACTTCCCAAAAGTACCAAGAAGACCACTAAGAAAAGCGCCAAGAAGTAAATGTTTTCACTATACAAATAATTTAAATAAAAATACAAAAAAAGAACAAGATCAAGACTTGAACCCAGAAACAAAACCTTATAAATCTTTTACTGAGTTAAAGGAAGAATTTTATAAGAAAAAGGGGGTTAAAAAATATTGGTCAAAACCTGTTGAAAGGGGGATAAAGAATGACATTGATTTATTGTAAAAAAATGAGATAAACCATTTTTTATATAGTTCGTTAGCACTTTAAAAAAAAAAATGAAATTAATTTTAATTACACATATAATTATATATGTAATTATAAAATTACAAATGGACCAAACAATAGATTTAAATTTTAGTATTAATGATATGTTAGAAAAATTTAGTGAGGAAAATTTAAAAGTCATGCGATCAGAAATTTCACGTTATAGGGCATATGATTTAGAGAGACTTACAAACACAGATATTTGTATATGCCAGGGTTTAACTTCAGGATCATTCCCTTGTAATAAAAATGCAATATATTCTGATAAAAAGAACAACAAGGTTTTATGTTGGTATCATGCGTTAATGATTACAAAAGGCATAAATTAAAATATTGAAATTTTTAAATATTTGTGAACACATCTCTAATTTAATTTATAATACTTAAAATGATATCAAGATGTTATTATACAAATGATTATAAATCTGTTTATATAGATGATTATGTGGTTAGATTGCCAAAGTTAAAAACAAAAAATTTTATTGTAATTTATCATAATGTTCCACAAATGGAAGGACAAGATTTTTATAATCAAATTACTGGAAATTTATATGAATACAAAACTATTTATACATCAGAACCAAATGTAGTACATTGCGCTCCTTTAGATTTAACCAAACCTTGTAATTCTAATTTTGACATTAATCAACTTGATTCAATTCTAAAAATCACATGCATGCGTACAGACATATTGTATGTGGTTTTAGTACTAACACCAAACCCAATAGATTTGCCAACAAATTTAATCAATCTATCCAATTTAAATCATTCAATCCAATGTATAAATTTTTCTCAAGCCAATAATGAATTTCCTGAGGATTTGTTAAAATATAAAATAAAAATAAAAGACACAAATATAAATAAAAATTTAATTGGAACAAGTTGGGAATTTGAAAATTCAGAATTAGTAATATTTATTTGTTCATCAAACTTACCAAATTTTTCAAATTGGATAAAGTATAGTTTCGAAGGATTTGATGAGGATAGTCAAGTTCAAGATTTGATACTATTATCAGACCCAGATATTGAAGCACAGGTTCAAGGATTAAAAAATTTAATTTCTATTGCAACTAAAGAAAATTTCAATACTGCTAAAATAAAATTTTTACATACAATTTGTTATTATAATTGTTTAAACCAAGAACAAAAATCCAAACTATCTGAACTAGTTAGCTCTGCGAATATACTTTTTGGTATGGTACAAAATAGAATTATGTGTGAAAATTTATCTGAAACAAATGTTGCGGATAATTTATTTTCAAAATCACTTAAAATAACTCCACCATTTATCACTTGGAAACAATCAAAAACTTTTATTTCAAACAAAATTAAGGCATCAAATAATTTAACTCAATCAACTCAATCAACCCATTTGACCCAATTAATAAAATCTGATCCACTATTTATAAAATCAATGGATCAATATACATCTGGAATTTCTCTTTCAAATTGGTATGAAGAATATGAAAATAACTCATGTTTAGGACTTTTAATTAATATTCAAACAGAGCATCCTAATAGAATGGGTTGGACAACAGATACAATAAATGTTAAAGTAACAAATACTTTGATTGGGAGAGATCAGATATATGATGGTCATGAGTATTTTTGGAATCAAAATAATCGTTTAGATAATGGAAAAATGCAAACAAATCTAATATCTGGTTCTGGGATTGGTTCTGGGAACTCTCTCCTACCATTGTATATAAATAAATTTCATTGGGATGTGGCAAAAAAATATTTGGAAGAACAGATTAGTATTAGTATAACTCAAAACCCATACCTATTCAAGCCAATAATGTTGGATTTATATTCACACGTACTTGTTAAAATTATTTCAGAAATAGTTACATCAGGTTGTCCAACACCTTTGATAAAAACTTTAATTTGGGTTAGTTTAACAATGAAAAAGCTACAAATTAATACTCAAAATAAAGATATCAGGGTTCAACTATCAGAGTATTTTTTCAACTGGATTGATAATAGTGATTCCTCGGAAACAAATAAATTATCTAACAGTTGGATTTTTAAAATATATGAAGAGTTAACTCGATATAATATGAGAAAGGATTTTAAAACAAAAAAGGACATACAATTCCTATCTCACATTGATATCTTAAATGTGTCAATAAATAAACCTAATATAAGTGATTTTGAGAATTTTATTGTTTTCACAAGGTTACCAATAAGTTCTCAAATAAACAACTTGATAAAACAAGCAGATGAATCTTATGGATTTATAGATGATTCAAGCCCAGACTTGATTGAATTAAAAAATACAATAAAGTCAAATGAAAAATTTTTTAAAATTCAAGATATGTTTGGGACACTTGAATATACTCAAGCAATACAAGTATTCACATATCAAAGTTTTCTATCAAGAACTTCTAAACTAATATCTCGTCTTGAATCTTCAATTGGACTAATAGATTTTACTGACCAAAACTTGACTGATCAAATGATTTCAGACCATCTAGTCAAGTTAAATGGAATTATAAGTTAATTTAATTAAACCAAATAGCTCAACCAACTGAATATACTCATTTGCATTTTCATTTAAATAATAATCTGCTTTTGATATTTCAGAAATTACAATTGCTTTTTGTTTATCTGGTATTTCTGATTCTAATACTTTGACAAATAGTCCTTCAAGCAAATTTAGAGATGAATATGATAAATTTTTAAACATAACTGTGTATTTGATTATATTTGCCATTGGGATTGATGGATCCGTCAAATACTTCCAAATTTTATCTATAAATTCTGGATTTATTTGTCCAGAAACTTCATTTAATATTTTGACAGATAGATCTGGATCAATAAATGCAACACGTTCCAACAAATTAATTGATTCTCTTAAATCACCTTTTGTAATTTGATTTAATCTAGTTATAAACCCATTATTCACATTAATTTTTTCTTTTTCACAAATTCTTCTTGTAATCAAATCAAGCGATTCTGTTGAAATACTTTGAAATCTTAATTTCATGCATCTTGATGCTAATGGTGGAATAATTTTTGTTACATAATTGCAAATTAATATAAATCTTGTTGAATCTGTATACTTTTCTATGATTCTTCTTAATGCAAATTGTGAATCTGATGTTAGTGCATCAGCTTCATCCAATATAATTATTTTAAAATTAGCAACACCTTCATAATCAATTACTGAACTCATTGCAAAACTCTTAATTTTATCTCGAACAACCTTAATCTTATTATCATCTGATGCATTTAGTTCGAGAACTCGTTCTTTCATAATCTTTTCATTTAATATTTCATATGGTTTTGTAGTTTTTATTTTAGAGTATTGGTCTTCAGACAAATGAAAAAAGTATCTTGAAATAGTTAGAGCTGTGGTTGTTTTACCAGTCCCAGGAGGTCCATATAGAAGCATATGAGTCAATGTTTTAGTTTTAAATGCATTAGCTAACAAACTTTTAATTTCATTTTGTTGCACAATTGAATCGATTGTTTTTGGTCTGTATTTCTCAACCCATGTTTTCTGTATTTTCTCTTTTTTATTCATAATTTTGCAGTTAAATATAATTATTTACAAACCCTTAAATAACAAAAAATTTCAACTATTTATTAAAGAAGATTGAATAAAAAATTGTCATAGGCTGATAAAAAAATTGAATAATTTATTATTTTATATTTGGAGCAAATAACTCTTAATAATAATGACCAATATTGTAATTAAGTCAATTAATTTACGGGGCTCGTGGAGCCTTGATACTATTAATGATGAATGTCCAATATGTAGAAATTCAGTGTTAGAATCATGTGTTGAGTGTTCTGGTTCGGCGTGCGAGTGCGTTAGTGTAATGGGTACATGTGAACACATTTACCATTTACACTGTATTGATAAATGGACCAAGACAAAAAATTCATGTCCACTTGATAATAAAAGATGGGAATATAAAAAACCGGATATTTGTCAAATGATTAATCCTAAACCAAAACCCGGACAACCAAATCTAGTTCAACCTACCCAACTACCACAACCACCTATTTTCCCAGCCATTCCAGCCAATCTAACCAATCCAATCAATCAAGCCAATCCAATCAATCCACCCAATCCAATGGAACTAACTGGTGTGGTTGGACCGATTGGTCCAACTGGTTCAAGTGGTTCAACAGGTTTAGTTGGTCCGATTGGTCCAACTGGTTCAAGTGGTTCAACAGGTTTAGTTACTGATCCAACAAATATTTATAGTTTTAGTCTGAATTCAATAAATGTTTATAGTTTTGGCCTTAACCCAAATGAACATCAACCAACTGGAAGTTCTGGGTCAGGATTACAAAGTTTAAATGTGCATGTTTTACCAGCTGTTGAAGATCTTGATTCTGACTCAGATTCAGATTCGGAATCAAACAGTGAAGGTGGTGAGGGTGGTGAAGATGAAGGATCTATTACTGATGATGGGGATGATAACAGTTCTTTAGATGATGGGGATGATAATAGTTCTTTAGATGAAGAAGATAATAATTAGAAAAAATTGATTTTTTTTTATTTAATGAACTAAAGTTAAACAAATAGTTAGTAATATAGTCAGTATCAATGCCAATGTCAAATGAGAAAAACCTGATAAAATATCCAGTAAAAATACATTTGGCTGGATGTGAATGTTCTTATTATAAAAAGAAATCTAGCAATAACAATGAAATTATTGTTGCACCCTACAAGGCTGAAGAATATAAAAAAAGATACTATATTTATGAAAATGAAATCTCACTTAAAAAAGACATTAAACTATTTGCAGATCAGTGTCTATGTACTCATAATAAATGTTTATGTTTAAATGGTGGGATTGTACTTTTATCAAAATTTGGAATTTGTGAAATGAAATTTATAGATTCTGATGAAATGGTAAATTTTAAATTTCATAAAATAAGATCAATTAATGGTTTTACAGATAATTCTAAGCTAATTGATTGTTTTTATAATTGGATTAATGAAACAGCTCCCGAGCTACTAGATTATATGGTACTAATTGGAAAAACAATTGGTACCAATAATTTTTCATTCCCCAAGGGTAAAATTAAATATGGAGAGTCGCCAGAAGAATGTGCATATAGAGAATTTAAAGAAGAGACTGGTGTTGAACTCCCACAAAGTTTAACATTGGGAAAAAATCAAATTGCTCAACGTGAAAGATTTAATATAAATATACCACTTGAAATTAAATTTAACAATTTCTTAATTAAGATAATTATAATCTAATCAATTGATAATGAACAACAAATCAACATTTAATACAAAAGATGAATGTGAAAAAACAACTTATCAATCTAATCCAAAATATAAATCATTCAAACAGGTTGTTTATACATGTGGGGACAAGGCAGATCTAAAAAATCATTTAATTTATCCACGAAAAAAATCTAAAACAAAATCTACAATTAACCAAATTCCACAAACCCAGTTAAATTTAATTTCCACTGTGTCCAAGCTTTTTGCTAATCCCCCATATCAAATTACATCAAGAGAACAGGCTTTTAGAAACTCGTTAAAATATCTTTTCTTTAAAATTAAATTTGGTATCTATGTACAAATTAAGTCAAATAAATTAACTATGTTTGTACCTTTTAATAATCAAAATTTTAAGAACAACTGGTCTGATTTAATAAAGTTACCACCTAATATCACTTGGGATCAATACAATAAGCAAAAGGCCAAAGCAATTGAATCCAAATTTATTAATTGGGAACCAGACTCAACAAAATGGGAAATAGATAATTGTGTATTAGATACAAGAAAATCACGCAACTACAAGCTAATTAATGCATCCTATTATATTGATATGTTGGAACAAACACTACAACACTATAAAGTTGCAGATGTTGAGTTTTTTATATCTCATAGAGATTTCCCTGTATTAAAATCCGACTATACTCAACCATATGATCATTTGTACTCTAGTTCCAATGAACCACTTGAACCCAAATATTCCAACAAACAATTTCTTCCCATTTGTGGGATGAGTGGGTCTGATGGGTTTCAAGATATAATGTTACCAACTGTCGATGATTGGGAGATTGGTAGTCAAAAAATATTTTATGGTATGTGTAGAGATCAGTATAAGGGGTTTGAAGATCAAATAGAAACCAAATGGTCAAAAAAAATAGATAAAGTAATTTTTCGAGGAGCAACCACCGATTGTGGGTATGATGATAAAACTTCAGCACGGTACCTAGCTCACAAGTTATCAGTCCAGGGGGATATTCCAGAACTTGATGCAGGAATTACTAAACTTTGGTTTAATGATATACAATTGGCAAATTCCAGTTTATCATATCCACAAAGGCTGACAACAGTAAAACCCATCCCATTTGCCCAAATGTCCAAATACAAATATATATTAAATATTGATGGATCTGTAACTGCTTTTAGATTATCTGCTGAACTAGCGTTTGGATCAGTTATTTTAAAAGTAGATTCCAAATATAAAATATGGTATTTGCATTTGCTTGAACCCTGGGTACATTATATTCCAATAAAATCAGATCTATCAGATTTAAAAGAAAAGATCCACTGGTGTAAATCCAATCAATCTGCATGTGAGGAAATAGCATCAAATGCAAGAAAATTTTATTTCCAACACATATCCAAACAATCGATGATGGATTATGTCCAACAAACACTAAATTTAATTAGCGGGAAAATTCATTAAATAAAAATATTTAGATTTATTTAATGGAACAAATAAATACATCATATATATTAAGTTACTTTAAACATAAACCTTTATCTAATAAATTAGTTATTTTTAAAAATATTTTTTATATCAAACTACTTGCATATTTTGAAGATATGGATTTTTTACAATATTTACAATATTTAGATTGTGACAGTCTTCAATGGAATTTTTTTCTACTTATTACATTATTTGTTTCAAAATGTTCAGATCAATTTGTTAATAAATTTATTAATGAGCAGTATAGCACTTTTCCGCTCAAGCAAAGACTTGGAATGATTGGACGTTTAAATTTTGTAGCGTTAGGAGCAAATACACAAAACGTGATTAAATCAATAAAAAAACTCAGTTTTTATGAACAAAAAGAATTTATAAAAAATTATTTAAATAATGACAAATCACCAACTCAGCTGATTGTTTGTAGATTAGTAACTCCAGAAGAAATGATTAAATATATGTTTGATTCAAATTCTTTGTTTTGTGCAATAAATTTATATGTATCCAAATACATTGACATTGCTACTTTTCTTCAAATAGCAAACAAAGCATTTGAATCAAATGAATGGGATATTGATAATTATCCAAAAATTTGGTTACAACTTGGAAATGTGTGTTCAGATACTAACTATCTGTTAAAATTGATTGTTTTTAATTTATCAAACTGCTACTCACTTTACCCATTTAAAAAGTTAATGGAGAAAATGCCGTCAAATGCTTTGGAATTAATAATTTCTAACAAAAAACTATGTGGGTATTTTTTCAAATCGTTGATATCATACTATGATTTGGATCGTACAAAATCAATAATTGATATTTTTGGTAAAAAAATAAATCCGACTCCAGAACAAAAAAATATATTAATTGATTGTTTTGTTAAATATTTTTATAGATTTTCAGGTGATGATTTATTTGTTTATTTAATTAAAATATTCAATTTAACACAACAAGAAATTAAGATCGTGCTACAAAATTCATCTAGTATTTGCACAGGAGGACTTGGAAAAAAACTTTTTATTTATTTAAAAGAGTCTGTAATTGATTTGAATGAACCATATTACTCCGATACAAAAATTGAACTATTTAAGAAATTTGTTAAACTGAAATTACTTAATGAAAATGAAATTAAATATTTTATATTAGATAATGTATGTGATCTTAAATATTATCAAATAAGCAAATACATAAAAAATTTTAAACAAGAGTACTTTGAAACTTTATGCAACACAACTACTCATACTATAAATTCTTTATGGATACTTCATTTTAAATTTAATGTTACTAGTTTAGATTTAGTTGAAAAAATTTTTTTAACAATAAAACCAGATGATCAAGATTGGCTTTGTTATGATTTAATTGAGAGTTTGATAAAAAAATTTAACTTAGAAGTAATTCAAAATATATTTCTAGAATTACTTGATAGATTTAGTGTTAAAAAATTCTCATTGGGTTGGATATTTAATGATATTTTAAGACATTGTCTAATTGATAATAAAATAGAAAAAATGACTCAAGAGAAAAAAGATATTATAAGTAAATTTGTTGGAGTTTATAAAAATTACAAGCTAAAAAAAATGTATTTAAATTAATTTAATCTTTATATTCTTGATTTATAACCTTGCAACTTAAATTTTTTCCTAACACTTTAGAATAATAAGGAATCTGAGGTCGTATTACTATTCCCTCACCTGGTTTAGAATTAGAACCAAACTGATAAGTTACTTTATTTGCAATGTCTTGAAAGTCTTGAATTGTTATGGTTTCAGGACAAACAAATCTATCTAACACTGGGACCATTTGAAGTCCATGAGTTGAAACAAATTGTTCTAACTCATCTAATGAATAATATCTATTTGTTGTTAAATCTTTCACATTAAAAATGTAGTACTCAAATGTTTTTAAATTTAATCTATTACCATTAACTTTAGGACCACAATACTCACCTTGAATAGCAATATTGGTTAGTTCCATCTGTTCAATAATTCTCTTGAGTTTAGATTCATAAAATTGATACATTTGATGTGATGGTTCAACAATCAAATTTCTTGAACAGACTAAAATATCTGTATTCTCTTTTTTTATCACAGTCATTGATGACCCATCCATTTTTTTTGTGATATAAATTGGCTTACCTATTAATTCATTTAAACAATCTTTCTTTGTTCTTAAATTATCTTCATCTGTTTTATCAATAATATAGTTAGGGAAAGGACGAGCACCATTTAGATTAACTAAATTAGTTTCTCCATTAATCAGATCTTTTGAGAACTTTGTCACTCCAATGTATTCAGATACATCAAACCCAATAGTTAGATTTGAGTTAATTACATTTTGAACTGATGGATCAAAGTCTTTAATTGACATTACTAATCCTTGAGAATAAACACCTCTAATTTTTTTAGTATTAACTTTAACTAGAGCATCTGGATTGGTTTTAGAAGCAAATATTTCAAATCCCTTAACTATTGGATTAATTTGTGTGTCAATTGGAATATAAACACATAAATCACCAATTGAATATTTACCTTTTGTTACCACCACATCCCAACCTTGAACTTCAACCAATTCTATTAAATCTGCACCTAATATAGGCTTAATCCCAACAATCTGCTCAATAGTTGCTAACTTCATAGTATAGAAATTAAATTAATTGCTTGATTCCAGTTAATTTAATTTTCAATAATTTGTTTTAGAAATCTTCATCAATTGACCCAAGTAATAAAATTGATGACTTAATTTTATCTAAATCAGTTCCTTCAATATAAAATTTGTCTTGACAATAAAATGTTGGGAGCTTGGATATCTCAATAATTTGCTCAAATCTAGGGTCTGATTCATAAGATTCAAAATTAATATCAAGTAGTACCACATTGTCCAAGTTTAAAGTGCCAATCCATTGATTAATTGGTTGTTTTATTTTTACACATGAGTTACACCATGGAGCTCCAAATCTTAAAATAATATGTTTGAATTTAGACTGAAAGGTTTCTAGCTCTTCAAATGTAGTTATTTGGAAAATCTGTACCATTTGTTATTTATATAAAATAGGAATAAATTATTTTTGTTCAAAAAATTCTTTAATTGCCTTAGAGAATAAAAGTGATCTTTTTGGATTATATATTTTGTTAAGTTTAGATTCAATTAATACAATTTCAACAATTGATTTCTTAATTTTATTTTTAATTTCTTGATTAAAACTAGCTGTTTGCAAGTTTAAAAATTCATTATATTTTGTAGTTAGCTCATCTACAATATACTTAGAAGTGATTTCTTTGTCTAATCTCTGATTAGATATATCTAAAATATTTTCAATATACCCTTTAATTTCATTTGTAGCAATTTCTTCTGACTTTTTATCCCCATCTAAAATGTCCACAATAGAACTAACATCTTCCATTTCGTTTTTAATTTCTTCTTTTGCAACATCTTTTATTTTAGAATACATAAATGCAATTGCATCATTCTTTATCTTTTCTATAATTTTATCTATTATTTGTAAAAATAATGGATAGTAACTATTACCACATGTTTCAGCATTTGTACTAAAAGTGCTATATGTTGGTAATTTATCTGGAGTAATTTTTTCAATTACTCCAATTATATGTTCTATTAATTGCTTTTTTAATTCTAACATTTTTGGTATTTTTCCCATATTTTTAATTTTTTTTAATTCTTCTTCAAAAAATTCTCTATATCTTGTCTGATAACCTTTACATGTGTATGGTTTTTTTTCTAAAGTATTATTAAAAGCATTTCCTAATAATTCTTTTATTTTATCAAACACAACATTAAATTTATTTGCTCCTTGTTCTGGTAAAACACTTTTAGTTTCATCTTGTTTTACATTAATATATTTGATATAGAACTCAGATAGGCCTTTAAATAGCTCATCTGGTAGATTAACATATTCTGACATTAAATTATATTTATATTAAAATTTTTCTATATATATTATAAATGAATATAGATAAATTAGCTTATTTATATAGTCTTACAAAAGAACAAATAAACACACATCAAGATTATTTGAATTTTTCAACTGATGAGTATTGTTGTTTTCATGAACCAGAACCATATGTTCAGACAGAAGCCAATGAATACAGCAAACCAATCGAATTTATGGCAAAATATTATTTACAGGTAAATAAAAACAAGTTTCTGGGTGATATGCTATCAGAGGCAAAAAAAATAGATGGTAAAAGTTTGATAAAATATTCTGAAGAATCATATCCAAGCTACATTTCAAGAGACCATGTTATTCTTCAATATATTGCAAATAGACCTAAAACTTTTATATTAACAGTTTGGCCGGTTTCATCAGAATTTATTGATCAAATTATAAATTTTTTACAACCAAATGGAATAGTTAGTGTGTGTAAAGAAATAAAACTATCTTGGCTTGGATCACAAAATTTAGTTTCACATTTGTATAATAAAATATTACTAACTAAGGGATCTATTGAGAGAAAGTTAAAATTTATTAATTCAAAACTTACCTATAGCAAATTTGATCAAACCAAAATCAATAAATTTTATGTAATTGTTTTTGAAAATATATCAAATCTACCAATTTCAGGAACAGGAGCTGTATTCAAAACAAAAATTCGTGAATTTATAAAGTCACTTATTTTGTCAAAATATCCAACAGCAAATATTGAATTACCAGATACTATTCATATTAATGATTTTTTTTATGAATCAATTGAGTATGCTCAAACTTATTTTCATAGTCAAACTTTAATTAATTTACAAAAAAAAGTTTTAACAAACTGGTTAGATCCAACATTTTATCCATCATATTTAAGACTAAATGCATTGAAAAACTGGCAAATAAAAAATCTTAGTACAATTGAAACTCAAAGATTAATTTTACTTACAGGTTCTTCATTTACAACTACTGGAATTAGAAAATCCGGAGACATTGATTCTATATTTATTAATATTAATTCAAATGAATCTAGAGAAGAAGGTCTTGTTAAATTAATATATAAAGATTTTTTTAATGAACAAACAAAAATTCCATTTATTGATTCAGGAATGCCTGATACAATCGCATGGAAAAAAACATGGACAGAATCAAATGAAGCCTTTTATAAATCATTAGTTAATTCAGACCAAGAGATAAATGATTTTGTTTTAGCATTAGATCCATCAATGTATTATTATTGGAATGGATTAAAAATAATGACATTTGATTTAACAATAAAATTTAAAATTGACAGATATATACCATCAGACTATGTTGATTTTATTATATTAAATGAGTTATATCCTGGTATTACAGATGTCGAAATACCTTTATCAAAAGATAGAATATGGTCTAATAAACCAAATAGATCAAAAGAAAAAATTAATCAATTAATTATCAAAAGTTTTGATAGGTATTTGATTAACGATAAAAGAAAAATAAATATAAAAAAATACTTGTTATAATTTAAACAAAGGCGAAATGTTCAAACTTTTCCATTCCCTTTACAGAATCAGAGCTTGAAGATCTTTTAGATCCCTTTTTACCCTTTCCATTGTGTTTTCTGTCTTTCTTAGATTTCTTAGATTTCTTAGATTTCTTGTCTTTCTTGTGTTTCTTGTCTTTTTTTCCTTGCATATGAGCACCAACTCCTACTCCAACAGCGCCAGCAGCAACCATACCAGCAGCACTATGTCTGTCTTCAGAACGTCTAGATGATCTTGATGATCTGGATGAGTATCTAGATTCAGAATCACTACAATCATCACCAGCTCTACCAATACCATGGAAAAGTGATTTTCCCTTTGAGCGGTTTCTCATCATTCTAAACATAATTAAAACAAAAATAGGAACAACTACACAAATCTTAAGTTTTTCATTATCAAGAGGATGTAACATTGAGGCAGCAACAAAGAAAAGAATTAAGTATTTCATTAAATAGGATTTATCAAGCATTTTCTTAAAGTTACTTGGAACAGGCATTAAAGTATAACCTGCATAAACAGTAGCAACAACAAAAACAAAGACACGGACATAGTTGTTTTTAAGTAAGTAATTAATACCATTAGTAGTTCCAGTAGTTAAACTGTCAACACTAGCATTGGCATAAGATTGAGACATAGTTTGAGATCCACTGAAGGATTGTGATGCAGAAGGGGAGTTAGTATAACCATAATTAGATTGAGGATTGTATTGCATTGTATATATATATTATTATCACATAAAAAATATTTTTCTATAATATTTTTTATTCTGAACTATAAAAAATTGAAATATTATTTTTATAGTATTTGCTATAGTAAAATTACTTGGGTTAAATAAAACAACCTAATATTTCATTTTTAACATGTGGCTCAAGTTTTAAATGAATCTTTTGCAAGTGTTCAAAGTGAGGAATCTCACAAAAGTCAGGACAATTTGTGTTCAATCTGTCTAGTCAGCAAGACAAATAGAAAAACAGTATGCAAGCATGATTTTTGCAAAACATGTATCTACAAATGGCTCGAAACATGCAAAGATTCTTCATGTCCAACTTGTAGAACTAAATTAAACAAATACAATATATCAGAGCCATATGACCCATCGCTAGACTATGATTCTGACGAGGATGTTTATGAGTTCAAAGTTGTATTTACTTTGAATTTACGCTTTCCTTAAAGGCTATTTTCTTTGGGAAAAATTGATTTTTATTTATATTCAGAAAAACAATTACATTAATTTTAATAAATGGCACTAAGTATTTCAAACAATAGGAAATTTGATGTTGTATTAATTGTATTTATTTTAATACATTTGATTCTATTTATTAATATTAAAAATAAAAAAATACAATTAAACAACAATTCAATCATACAACCAGTTAGTACATTAAATATAACAAAATCTGAAGTTTCTAATTGGTTAAAATTAATAAATACTCATTCTGAAAATTTTAATGTTATTACTAAATCAGAATTTAATTTTACCAATGTTGGGGGTTACAATAAAATAAAATTAGAACTAGCACAATGTGCTGATCTTCTAACTAATTTTAGCATTTATTCAAAATATAATGTACGTGTACCCAAAGGTATTATTTTAGAAGGACCACCTGGAAATGGAAAAACTTTGATAGCAAAAGCATTTGCTGGTGAAACTAAGTCTAGCTTTATTTCTACTTCTGGATCTGAATTTGTAGAAAAATATGTTGGTGTTGGTGCATCTCGTGTACGTGAACTATTTGAACTAGCAGCTCTAAATAGTCCTTGTGTTATTTTTATTGATGAAATTGATGCAATTGGCAAATCACGAAGTTTCAACACATACAGTAATTCAGAACGAGAAACTACTTTAAACGAACTTTTAGTTCAACTTGATGGTTTTGATTCTAGTTCTGGAATATTTGTCATAGGAGCTACAAACAGAATTGACACATTGGACTCAGCATTAACAAGACCTGGAAGGATTGATAAAAAAATACATATACCAAATCCAGATAAAGAAACAAGAAAAGAAATAATTGAACTACATATAAAATTAAAACCATATGATTTGACTATTTCAATAGATTTGTTAGTTGAGCTAACATCAGGACTTTCTGGGGCACAAATAGAAAATGTATTAAATGAAGCAATGTTAAGAGCATTAAGAGAATCAAGAGAATTAATTAGTTTGGAAGATATTAATGAAATAATTAATAGAGAAATTGGAGGATATCAGATTTCAGAACATAATTTTACTCTGGATACTATTGACAAGATAGCAATTCATGAAATGGGTCATGCAATTGTTGGACTAAATTCACCTAATAACTATCCAGTTAGCAAAGTAGTTTTAAACTGGAATTCACCCACATCTCCTGGTTATACTATTTTTGATTCATCAACTGATTCAATTCCATCAAGAGAAATGTTGCAAGAACATTTGGCCACATTACTCGGTGGAAGAGCTGCAGAAGAACTATTTTTCAATAAATCTGTTACTATTGGTGCAATTAATGATTTAGAAAGAGCTCATGAAACAGCTAAAAATATGATTACTAAATATGGATTAGGATCAAAACTAGTTTATCCTCTTAATTCTCAACAGTACAAGTTTGAATTAGACAAGGAAATTGAATGTATTATAACAGATGCATATGCCTATGCATCTGAAATTATAAAAAAAAATAAACAACTAATTAGAATTTGTGCAGATAAATTAATCCAAGACAAGATTTTATATCCTGAACAAATAACAGGATTAAACAAGTTTGTTAAAAAGGCAACCAACTACAACTAATTGCATCTTTAATTCCATTTTTAATTCTTTCTTCTCTTTGATTTAAAAAATATAAATATAACCAACCAAGAACAAATAAAAAAATTAGAATTTTTAAATAATGTTTCTCTATGCAAGCTTCAATGCTGAACATTTTTATATATCAATATATTAGATAATATTTTTTTTTGTTCTTGTTTTTGTTTTTTTTTGTTCTTCTTTATCTTTATTACGTTCCTTTGAAATAGTTGCTGAATATACTGCTAGTTCATCAGCTTTTGCATTTCCGTACCATATTTTATATTCTGCAGAGTTCACATCATCTGGTGCTGTTTGATGTGCTTTAACATGTTTATAAAATATTTTGGCATTTGATACAGTTATTAATTCATTTATCTCTTGTATTAGTTCTTGATTTTCAACTGGTTTGCCATCTGGTTTTTTCCACCCATCAGCAATCCATTTTTTAATCCAGGCAGTATAGATATTAATTATATACATTGAATCTGTATATACATATATTAAATCTTTTGTTTTTGATGTAATTGGTAGAACTAGTTCTAGCCCATGCTTTAGTGCCATTAGTTCTGCTACTTGATTAGTTATTTTATCTCCTTCTAAAGGTTCTGAAAATACCTGCTCATTTCCATTTGAAAATAAAATATAACCACCATAACCTCCATAAGAGCACCCCTTTTTAGCCCCTTGATTATTTAATGTTGAACCGTCTGTAAATAGTTTTGTTATTGGCATATATAATAAAACTATTTATAAAAAAATTGAAATTTTAAATTTATATATTTTCCATTAAATATTTCACTTTTACCGTGACCCCATGGTACTCTTAAGTACTCACGGTGCAATATAATTTGGGGAGTCTGATTATAAAAAATTGAAATTTAAATTTTATAGTCAGGCAATATAATTTCTTATTATTACTTCTATCGCAATGAACAGTAATAATACTTTTTGCCAATCAAATTCATCCAATTCTAATAATGCATGCACTGGCTATTCTAGTTATTGGAGACAATTTGAGAGTAAACCGACCACTTCGTCTGGATATGGTTACTCCAGCTCGAGCTCTAGTTCATCTAACTTTTGGAGTTATGGTTCTGGATCCTCAAATACTAATTCTTATCATGTACCAAGCTTCTGTCAAAATTCTAATACTGGATTAAAAGTCTGGTAAACTTAGTTTGGCAAACTTTTTAAAACATTACATACAAATGCAATTAATGTAACACTTGCTAAAATTTCTGAATTTGTCATTTGTGTTAAATAATTTGCTATTTCATCCGGATACGTCCGACTCATCATTTCTTTTACCTCCACACAAGTCCTACCCCCAACCAACCCATAATAACCCACTAATAAGTTTATTGGTGGATATGTGTTACAAGTTGGATTAGATGCTATCCATTTAATATATTGCTCCATTGCATTAATTTTTTCATCATTTGACATATCTGTACATTCAATAAAATTATCTACTGATTCCTTTGTCCAACCTAAAAATTCTGTTTCCATTATTAATTATAATTAATTAATATTTGTTTAAATAAAAAATTGCATTTCTAATTTATTTGACATCCAATTTAAATAAATTAATTAATTTAATAAATGAAAACAGCCATTGATTTTGTTAAAGCAAATATTATTATAAGAAAAGATTCATTTGCTTCAAATCCAAAACTTTTTAACTCAATTGTTTTTGCTAAATCAATTGAGTCTTATGATTTAGAAATGTTAGAAAAAATTAGTTCTAAATCTTTTGTAAATGGTTATGTAACAAATCGCGTTCAAGGATTAGAATCATTACTCCAAGGTATCAATTTTCTCACAGGGATGGAATTCAAGTACTTTGATAAAGTATCCCATTCACATCCATTTATTATTAGTTGCTATATACTTGCTGGACAAGTTTTTTCTGATGGAAATCATCGAGTTGTGTTAGAGTATTTGAATTCTCAAGGATTTGATTTTGAAAAATCTATCAAATATATTCAAATGATTGACTGTTGCAGAAGAAATAAAGATTTATCATGGGAAAACATCCATCAATTTATTCAAACACTCATAACAAACATTTTTGTTGTAAAAGGTGAAAATGAACTTAATAAAAAAATTGAAAGTTTATTTATTTGATTTAATTTAATTTATAATTAAGATAAATCCAATGTATTCGCATGAGCTTATCTCCAAACTTTCTCAAGTAAAATTTTCACCTTGCGAACTTGATTCAAATAAAATTATCGAGTATTTAAATCAAGTTAATCAATCAAATTATATTAAAAATTATGTTCAGCAGATTTTAAATCAAACACAACGAATTCCAACAGATATATTAGTAAATAATTTACGTTCAATGGCCAAGGAATATTTGTCAAATCCATCAAATCCAAGACCGCAATATGTTTGTTTACCTGAAAAAATAGGATCTGAACAATATTTCTTTTCTCAAGTATATGATTTATTTCCTGAAATATCTATTCCATCCAATATTATTAGTGAATTAAGACCACTAGATAATTTTGATGAAATTAATGTTTTGATAGTTGATGATGCAACATTTTCTGGAAATAATACTTTGGCAAAAATTGATAATCTTACATATGATAATAAAAAAACAAAATTTAATTTTATTATTCTAATTGGATGTCAAGTAGAACCATTTGATCTAGTTGTCAAAAAACAAAGATTTCCAGCATCCCAGGCATTAAGAATGAATGTTATAAATATCCCAGGATTTATTAGTCCACCAATCATTGAATTAGATGGATTTGATTATAAACATTTGGGAAATGAAAGTGTGATTATGTCAACATGTTTTTTCGATCATAAAGTTCCAAATAATTTTGGTTCATGGCCACAAATTTATTTACAAGGATGTTTATTTGATCCAAAAAATAAAAAAAGTTTTGGCAATTTATTTGTAGGGGATCAAATACCAACCAAACAACCTATTTTAGATGTTTTTCAGCAATTGAATTTATCAGTTTAGTGTATTCTGATATCCAGCAATAAATATTTGATTTATTTGATTCAATTGATCGAATTAATTTGATTAAAACAGTTGTATCAATTCCATTTGATTTCAAAATATTTACATATGGCAAATAAGTCAAATTAATTAACTCTATCATTTGATTTATAGTTTTATCTGCATTTGAATAGTCTAACAAATCTATACTATTAAATACAGAGTTTTCAGATGTCCATTTCATTGCTTGTTGATAATTACGATTTATATAATTTCTAAATAAATACATTTCTAAATTTGGTAACTGTTTTAGTTTATTTATTGACCAATTAATAATTTTTTGATCTAAACCATAAATATTTGGTCCATAAATAGATTTGATTATATGAAAATCTAAATTTTCAACTATTAAATCTATTTTAACAATTTGGTTTAATTGATAATCAACTAATGGATAATTAGAAGTAAGATCAACCATACAAGATCCATGTCCATCATCCATAAAATTATAAGTTATCAATGTGTTGAATGTGTGGATATGGCTATACTTTGATCTAAAATATTGTTCAAGAATATCATTTGACACTCCTGTATATACTCCTGAAATTAACAGTTTGGAACTATCCATTATCAATTGATTTATTATATCTAGTGGCTGAACTGTCTGTTCAGACACTATATATTTGTTATCTACCCAATCATAGTACTCTAATGCCTCATTAATATAAATACATGTTAATCTGTCTGTTTTAAATACTTTGAATAGTCCATCAGGTGTTGATGCACTTGAATCTTCTTCAATTGGTAACATTAAAGTCAACAAATAAGGGGATTCAAATCTAGGATCAATATTAATTAGACAAAATGTTTTGTTTGAATTTGTGTATTCAGATTCTAACCATGGGGGAAATTGTTGCATATTTTCTGGTTTAGAGTCTCTTATATATGCAGAACCAATACCAATATAAGTAATATCTGGAATTTGAATCTGGTTATTCTTAAAATATTTTTCCAAATGTATCATTTTGAAATTCTAATACTAATTCTAACCCAACAACTAAATTATTCAATTATTTGATAGTTGGATTTGATAGTTGGATTCAATATATTTGATTATATCTGGATAATCATATCTTGTTTCTGGGCTTATTGATAACATCTTTTCTAGCAAGTATATCATTTTTTCACTACATTCAATTTCAACATCTTCTTTGAATATTTTTTCTAATGGATGAAGATCTGGTTTTTTTTGTCTAAATTTACCAGATGAGTGAAAGAATTCATCTGAATTTCTAGATTTACTAATTAGTGACTTGGGAATATCTCCAAGTAGCTCCATTATCCAAAAAATATGATGAAAATCTGTTGAATATTTTTCATCTTTTTCAGGATCAAAAAGTGTCTCTCCTGTTAGTAACTCATAAGCACAACAGGCTAATGACCAAATATCTGCTTTGTGATTATATCCACACATTAATATTACTTCCGGGGCACGGTAATACCTAGTTTGAATATCATCTGAATATTTCGTTTTTTCAAAAGGTTTTATTGTTCCAAAATCTGCTATAACAACTTGAATATCAGTATTTTCGTCAATATCAATAAATTTTAATTTATTATCAAGTCCATATGTTTCTTCTATTTGTTCATTAATAGATTTATTGATGTTTGTTATAATTTTTTTTGCAAGTTCTGCTTTAATTTTAGAGTATTTGGACTTGTGTTTTTTATTTGAAAGTTTAAAATTGTTATCAGACACAATCTTTTCACATAAAACTTTAAATTTAGAATGAAAATTCTCTTGTGTAAACAAATCTTGAAATATTTTAATACGAGCATCAGTTCCTTTGATCAAAATATTTTCTGGTTTTATATCTGTGTGACATGCTCCTAGTCTATTCTTTATCACATTTAATGCAATAGATACCTGGGATATTATTTTTGCAACAATTGGCTCAGGAAGTCCATACTCATATTTTCCTTTTTTTATCAATTGGTAACTAGACCCAACTAGTAGATCAAAAACCATACATACATGTGGAGTTTTAATTTTTGCTCCTGGGGGCATATACATAAAAGATTCATGCATATATATAATATAAGGACAGTTAAGTGCTTTAAGCTTTTCAAGGTACTGTGATTCTTTAAGACCATCATCATAATCCTCTTGATGCTGAACTTTAACTGCATAAAAATTTTTACCAGTTGGATCATCGAGTTTATATGCTAACCAAACTGCAGAAAATGTACCATATCCTATTTTTTCAATTAACACGTACCTCCCATTTAAAATAACCCCTAAATTTTGATCACCTTTAGTCTTATCTATGTACTCAGATACACTGGCATCATCACATGAAGAAGAACTACTTGAACTTTCAGACATTATTACTATAATTTTATATATTTTAAATATTAAGTGTGTTTTAACGAAAAAACAGGCTTTTCAAGGCATAAATAGAAAAAAATTGAAAAAAATATTTTATACCAGCTATATATATTATTGAACGTCACAATACATATAAAATTGTGACAATATACCCTGAATAGCTGCAATGAGCTCATTTCAAGGATCTTTTGCCCCTGTTGAATCTGGATTTGTTACTGTTGGACGCAAAAAGTCCAATAATTTTAAATCCAAAATTCAGTTAAAGCCTATGGCTGAAACACCCATTAAACCCATTAAACCAATTGAAACTACTGAAACTACTAGTTCTGTCACAGTCGAATTACCATCTGATGCGAAATCAGAAGATAACTCGAGTAGTTCCAGACCACGCGGACCACGTAGACCACCTTCGGGAATCTTTGTAAATCTTGGACCCGAATGGAAGAAGTTTGTTCGCGATCTTATTCCTAACAAATCTTCTAGAACATCAGATGAAACAGTTATGAATGAGATATCAAAAGTAAAATCTAATTCAAGCGTTTCTAATTTTGAATTCAAGAAGATTGTATGCATGATTTTCCATCAGGCGCTGAAAACCGATCGCAATACGCTCGTTGACAAAATTATTGGCTGTTGGTCACGTTCTGGCTATAATATTGTCGAGCTGATTGATTCGACCTATGACGGATGCAAACCAATGACACAAGCTTGTTGGTCTGGGTCTATTTACTGCATTCAAAGATTGACTGCGTCGGATCCATCTGGTTCTGTTCTACACACTGTTCATCCAACGAAAAATGAAACTATTCTTGATACTTTGTTGTTGGGTAAAAACTACGCGATTCAAAAAGATCCAGCAAATGCCTTATTTGCGGCAGATCGTTTTGACAAGTGTGAAAAGTTTATCAGAACATCAATGGAAAGACTCGAAGCATCAAAGGCATCTGCATCTCAGTCTGAATCCTCGGTAATTAGCCCAGAACTAAAAGAAAGTATTGACGGGATTGTCGAGGCAGCAGATGGATCAAGTACAGCACTTATCGATCAGCTTACTTTGAAGTTAGTTGATCTTTTTCTAGAAGATCAAACAAAGTCAACAGAGTACTTTAAAGCTGTAAAGGCAACAGTTGCATCTGATGTCTTTGATCAGGTTGATTCAAGACTTAAGGATGAAGGAATTGAATTAAATTAATTATAAAAAAAAATCACGTCATTACCCCAAGAGTTCATTTGCATATTAACCAAATGATTAAATGGTTCATCTTCTATTGGTTTTGATTTGAATGAATATTTCTTTATCCTTGTGTTATCTATGTCCTTTAATATTATATTTATATCTCCACAAATAACTAAATTTGTCAAGTTAGGTTTAAAGTCAGTTTTAGTCAATTCCATCTGTTTAGAACAAAATTCTTTTATTACAATATCTGGATTTGTTTGAGATAAATTTAACTCTTGGATAGCTTGGACCATTAACTCTTTACAAATTTTTCTTTCAAAAGATTTGATCCAATGGACATTAACTGCCTGGGTAAATTTTTCCCATTCAATCTCTTCAAATAGTGACAAATATTTTTCTTTTAAACTAATACTTGCATTTGAGCAAATATTTGTTTGTATATCTGAATATAAATTTTTTGGAATAATTTTAGTCAAGTCTACTAACACCTGATCAAAAGACTGAATTCTTTCATAAATTATGTCTATTATATTATGTATTTGTTCCCTTGTTAAAAATGGAAATTTATTTCTCAATGCAACAACCCCATACATTTGAGTGTATGAATTAGATATAAAAGAGTAATCTAATCCATAAATTGATTTGTATTGATCTAATTGATTGTCAAAATAAAATTTTTCTAATGAAACTAAATTTCCATATGCACAAGTTGATTTTAAGTGTAAGTTATACAAATTTAGTTCTGGGATAAATATCCCACGATTTGTATATGTAAATCCTCTTTCAAGTGATTTTTTTTCATGGGATAGAACTAAAGAATTAAATACCTTGATTGGTGTTAGGGAATCAGTTTGGTTGCTAAAAGTAGCAAATCCACATATTGTTTCACTTGATTCCAATCTAATTTTTTCTGGATTTGGATCAAATGAAAAATCAATAAAATTATCAATTTTAAATGTTTTATATTTTTGTGGACTAAAATTTGAACCAATAAAAACATTTCCAAGTTGTTCTTTTAAATACAAATACAAATCTTGATCACATTCTTGTAAACACAAACTAATTTTATATCCAGATATATTATAATTATTTATTGCTGAGCTGATAATTAGTCCAATAACATAATTTTTAAATTTACTATACAGGATTTTAAATTCATCAAATAAATTCTTTATTCCTGAACTTACACATGCTTGTTCTAGTCTTGATAACTTTTTAAAAAACTCAAGCGATGTATCAACATTCAATGTTATTGTAATATAATTATTTGACCCAATTAATCCAATCATTCTATGTCCACATGTAAAAAATTTTTTAAATTCATAAGAAAATATTTGATAACCAAATCCAAAAGTATATAAAATTCTTTGAAAAGTTAAAAAATTTGGATAAACTGAGCATTTGGTAAAAAAATCAAATTTATAAATGTTTGGATTATTAGATGGATTGGAAGGTGTTAAAGACTTGACACAATTATCTCCTAACACATAACCAATAGTTCTAAGAGTTGAAATTATATTTGTGAGATAAATCTTATATTGTGGTGTCATAATCCATTTGTCAAACTCTTCTAAATCTGAAAAGTTCACTATATTTGATATATTTGTTGGATGAACTGGGATAGCTTGGCTTGATGATTTTGCTTCTTGGGCTGTTTTAAAGTTCAAATAATTTAATATATATTCTTCTAATATACTATCTGGGCTTGTTTGGTAAAGCTTGATTATATCTTCAGAAAGTTGAATATTTTTTAAATATTCATTTATTATTTGTGGATCCATAGTTTTTAATGTATAAGTTTGCAATTTGTTTTATTTCTTTTTTCTTCTGAGAATCTAAATTATTCAAATTTTTAACCTGAATTGCTGTTGAATATATAGATTGAAGTAGCTTGGAATGAGTTGAAACAAAATTATAATATAGTGCATTCCACACCTCTTGCCAAGAATACTCTTTGGATCCTAACTTGATATCTTTAGAATCAAAATCACTCATTCTTTTTATATATGGAAATGATGAGAAATATGGTCTTGTCATCATTTGAATTGTTTCCAATGAATATTGACCCATACCCATAACATTTGGAACCATAACCCATTCATAAGAATCTAAAAAACATACCATAAACCATTTGTAAACTTGTGTAGGATTAATTTGCATTAAAAGGAACAAATTACTAATATACATTAGACGTTCAATATGATGTAAATATCCGTAGGTCCAAGCTTTGGATATTAGATGATCAATAAAATCAAATCCTGTGTTTGGGTTTTGTGTGTACCAATTTGATGGTATTTTTCCTTTGTGCTTTAGCAAATTCTCATTTATCATTTGTTCACCATGAAATTCATAAACAAATCTAACATATGATCTCCATCCAATTAATTGTCTAACAAATGCTTCTACTTGCTGAATATATTTGGATTTAGTTAGAGTATGAAATTTAAGTATTTGGGCTAAAATATAATCTGGAGTAATCAAACCAACATTTAAACTAACTGATAACAATGAGTGAGAACCTGATATTATTTCTGAACTAACAGCATCTTCATATGTCCCAAAAGTTTTAAGTGAGTTAGAAATAAAATGTTTTAAGTGAGATTTATTTTGTTTAAATGTTAAAGGGAATAAACAGTAATCTAATATAGTGCCAAAGTTATCTGGAAATGTTGAATTAACATACTTGATAGCTTCTTCCCAGTATTCATTTGACCATTTGGTAGGATTAATAGGTTTATATTTTGAATCAAAAGGTTTGCGATTTAACTTATCAAAAGACCAGGCCCCACCTTCAGGTTTTCCTTGAGAATCAACTAATACACCAAGTCTTTTTCTTTGCCATTTGTAGAATGATGCATCATGAAAGTATTTGTGTGAGTTAGTTTGTGTTTGTTGATAAATGTAAAGATCTTCTATTGATTCAAGAAAACAAGGAGAATCAATCACCACAATATTTGGATATAGTTTGTATAAAAAAGATCTGAGTCCATGATCTACTGGATCATATGAATAAATTTGAGAGTCAGGTTTAGCCCACGAGTATTTATTTGATTTGCTAGAATTTATATATTTGCATTTAAACCCTTGAGAGACTAAATAGTCAAAATAAAATTTCATTGTTGCACGATGGTATGCTAATTTAGATTTATGGAAGGGATATTCTCTAAAATATTTATCTTCTTCAATTAAAATTATTTGATCTGGATCAATTGATTTAATCAATTTGATATTTTCAAATAAATGTACAGGGAATATAATAAAAAATTTCATTAATTTATTATATTAAGGCTAGACATTATTATTATACTCTTCAATTGGCATTTTATCACATTGTTTATTCTCTGTAGTTGAAAAATCTTTATCTTCCGAATCTGTATATTGAACTGGTATATTAGAAATAATTATATTATCAAATTGAGGAATTTGTGAAATTAAATGTGGGGGTAGAATAGGTGCTTCATTATCAACTTTATTAAACAAAGTTCCAATATCAGGAATCATTTTTTCATAAGGTGCATTAAGTCCAATTTTATTTAAATTAAGTTGTATTTCAATTAAATTTTTAATTTTAAGATATGAATTTGATGAACTTAAATGTTCAAATCTTTTATTTGTATATCTAAAATATTCTTTTGTTACAAGCATAACTGATGAAATTAAATTTAAACATCCAGTGGTAATACTAAAATATCTCGATTCACTACTAAAACCAAGAGAAATATAAGACAATGATCCAGACACACCAACACAAATAATTGTTGGGATTATAAATAGAGTATCTAATTTTAAATAATGTTCAGATGCTGTTCTATGAAGCTCTTCCATCTTTTGTGCTTTGTTATACCAAATTTTAAGAAGATCATCAGCATTTTTTTTCATTGCTATAGTTTTATATATCATGAGTCAAGATAAAAAATATATTTTAACCTTTGGTAAAAAATATATTTTAACCTCTAGTAAAAAATATCTAACTATGTTTTATATATTATGGAAACTTTAAATGTAAATGAAATTGAGGATTTTTTTATGATGTTAGATCCACAACTCAGAATTTATTCATATGAGTTAAGAGAAAATTTTAAATCACTCCAAGTATTAATTCTAACATATAATTCAGAGCTTAACAAAAGATTGATCCTATCAAGAAAGTTAGACTTAATTGAATTTTTTTCTGGGGTTGAAAAAAAAGCACTTTACTACTCACACATTTTTGCTAAAATTAAAAATGAAAATATAAAAAATAAAATAGATTTTTACATTCAAAAAATAAGATTAGTTAATAAATCAAATATTGTGAAATTTATTTAATATTTATTTTTTAAACCATGAAACAAGTAAAAATAGTACAATAATAACAAGTAAATAAATATTTTCATTTGATCCAAACTTAGACTTGGTTTTAGATGATGATTTAACACGAGAATATTTTTTTGGTTTACATACATCTGAACATCCAGATTGTTGAAATCCTTCAAATAGATTAAGATTACTTGAACTTTTACGAACAGTTTTTTTACCAACTTGCTTATCATTTGCCATTTTATTTAAATCAATTTTTGATTTTGTTTTTGTGTCATCTGATGGCATTTGGGTTAGTGAGTTCTTTGGAATATCAATTTCAGCTGCATTTGATCCAAGAATTTCTTTTTGAACATTTGAATATACCTGTGTTAACATTGTATTAACTGTTTTAATTATTTCTTGTTCTCTTGGATTTGAATTAATTACATTTGGTGTTAGCAAATAATCTGATGTCAATGTTTGGTGATCAGACTTTTTATTTTCATATCCAAGAATTCCACCAGCAACTGGTGATGGAGCTAAACTAATATTTTTAATAGGTGATTGTGGTCTAACTGATCTTGGTGATTGTGGTCTAACTGATCTTGGTGATTGTGGTCTAACTGATGTTGGTGATTGTGGTCTAACTGATGTTGGTGATTGTGGTCTAACTGATCTTGGTGATTGTGGTCTTTCAGCTATATTTGGTCGCATTCCATCTTGGAAAGACATACCACCAATAATAAAAGGCGAATTACTAGAATTAACATCAATGCAGAAACATTGTTTCCCTGTTAAATTAATGTTATCGTCTATAAAAGAGTATCTAGACATTATTTAATTATAAATTATGTTTAGAGTATTTTTTATTTAATAATTAAAAAATTAATTTATTTTAACAATCATCAGAATCTGATTCTGAATCAGATTCAGAATCATTTGACTTCTTGGATTTTTTAGATTTCTTAGTTTTGCAATTAAGTTTACTTTCATTAAATAGATTATTTTCAACAAGTTTTTCAGTTTTAATTTTTTGAATGATAGTTCTGTGAGTGTTTTCAATAGATAAAATAATACCATCTAAACGTTCAATAACATCTTCAAGTTGATGAGTTCTAATTGATTGATCAGTATCATAATTAATAATATCTTCTAAAATATCAAAGGCAAAATCAGAAGAATTAAATCCATATAAACCTTCTCTGCAATTAATTAATGCAAGTTCAGGAGTCATATTTCTAACAAAGGATTCGGAAGATTTGGGTCTAAAAGATTTAATATAAGTCTTTTCAAATGACAAGTTATTATATGAAACTGATTTAGGATATACAAATTTAACTTGAAGTTGATAATTATCCTTCAAGTAAAGAAGAACAGATGGAATATTTGCAATTAAAGTTTCAATTGTTCCATTATTATTTGAAAAAATAATATTTGTTGCAGGCAAGGTTTGCATGTCATCTATTGTTTTTCCAGTTTGAGTTGGTGGAACTTCAAAATTAATTAAAATAAAATGGTCAGATTCCATCTTTTTTCTTAAAGAAATTGCAACATTTGAAATCAAGTTATTAAGTAAAACCATGTATTCATATTTTAATGAATTTAAATCATTGCCAGATACATCGTTTCTTATTTTTTGTTGAAGTTTAGTACAATCTTTGATAAAATTATAAATTCCTGCTTGAAAACCAAAAAATGCACTTCTTGCTTCTGTTAATTTGTCTAAAACTAACTGATAATCTGTGCATTTATTTTTGCTACGGTCATCAAATAAATCATCGTATGAAATGGGTTTAAGATAATCAAATTTACAGGTTTTTTTTGACATATATAATATTATATTATATATATTTTTTTTTTAACGTATAAATTTATTAAACTTTATGAATAAGGTTTTATAAATTTATCAAGAAATTTTAAACCACTCAACTTTAAACTGGTGGATTAATTATATTTGTCAATGGTTCTTCCTCATCTGCTAAAGGTGGTTGAGATGGTTGAGGTTGTGAAATCATAAAATTTGCTACTTGTGCTAAAATTTGTTCCATCTGATCTGGTTGAATACTGTTTAAAATATCATCTGATATTTGAACATTTTTTTCTTTAAGTTGTCTCGCAAATTCCTGTCTTTTTTGTTCTAGATCAGAAAATTGAGTATTAGCTGTAATTTGTCCTAAAATTTGCTCCATTTGGTCTGGTTGAATGTGTTTTAAAACATCATCCGATATTTGAACATTTTTATCTTTAAGTTGTCTTGCAAATTCCTGTCTTTTTTGTTCTAAATCATCAACTACTTCTGGAACTATTTGTTCTACTGATTTAGCTGAAACTTCTGCATTAAGTTTATCACCAAGAGTCTTTAAGTAATCAAGCATATGCTTATCCTTTGTTTTAAAAAACTTTTGTATCTTAATTCCAGTTTCTTTACCCTGATTAAGAAATTGATCTTTTTCAACAGTATTTTTATTATGAGCAACACAAATCATAACTTTTTGTGGATCTAACTGAACCATTGGTTCTGAAAAATTATTTGTAAAATGTGCCTCTTCTGCTTGTGGTTTATCATCAAGATATGAATGTGTTTTTAAATATTTTTTTGTATATGCCATTGTTCCATTAGTTCCATGATATGGAGCATATGGACCAAATTGATATATTTTATTAAGTTTAGGATAAAAAATATGAATTACTGATGATCCTGCAATTTGGCATTTTGACACTTGTAATTTATTAACTGCATGCGAAACTCTTTCTTGTGAATAAAAATCATCATCATCAAAACATACAATAATATCTCCTGTTGCCATTGAATTTAACAAATTTCTCTTTTTACCTAAAATTAATTTTTCTTTCAAATGAGTATATTTGATGTTTGGTTGAGGAGGAATAATATCTGCATTTGATTCTGGTGAATCATCCAAAATAACTAATTCCATATATTCTTGAGGATAAGTCTGATAATTGAACTGATGAATTAAATTTGGAAGAAATTGTCTACGATTATATGTTGGACATATTACTGATACAAATGGTCTTAATGTTCCTCTTTTTGATTCTGTTGGAACAGATTTTGGTTGAACATTTTGTTTTGCTTTGTTTTTACCCATTGAACTATATTTTATATATACAAATATTCTTTTAAATAGTTCTATTCTATTATTTTTTGTAAATTATTTATTATCTGAATATAATTTAGACATTTTACTTTAAATGCATTTACAGTTGCTAAATTATTATTAAAACATTTTGATAATCTATCGCTAAATGTAATTTCATTAATTTTATTTAAATGTGTTCCTATCCAATTTATTGTTAGAGGTTTTGAATTTATGTCATATTCAACTATTTTAATTATTCCATCTTTTGAGTATAGTATCCTAAATGAATTTATATGAAACACAGTATTAGCATAATTTATTGTGAGTCCTGGCAATGGTATGACTCCACATGTATAAGATAACAAATATATTGACTCGATTGATGTGTTAAATAGCATTTGAATATTTAAATAACATGTTTCTATTGATTTGAGAAGTACATCTTTCATATTTTCTATATTTTCATAAATAGTAAAAACTCCTTCATTAAATTTTAAAATTAATGTTTGTATCTCATCAATAAAATCATTTATTTTTTTAAATACATGTACAATCATATGTAACATTTTAATAATATTTTTAATTTTATCTATTTTTGTTTTATTTCCATCATACATTATAATGCAATGTTTACTTGACATTTATATTAATTTAATAAAAAAAATTGCTTAAAATAATATTTATTATAATTATTATAATCATTAAATATCATGGATGAAAATCCTTTAAACAACACTGCCGGACTTGTTAATTTTGGAAATACATGCTTTATGAATGCATCTATTCAACTACTTATGTGTGCACGAGTTCTTGGTGCATTTCTTCAATTTTCTGACAAATATCTTACTAATCCTTCGATAGGTAAGTATGCGTTAACATGGTCAGACTATATGAATCCTGAAACTAAAGTGTTAGGGCCAAAAATCATTTATCATAGATATATGGTTTTAAATAAAAATTATGTTGGTTTTTCTCAAGAAGACTCACATGAATTTTTAACTTTTACCCTTGATGACATTTTAGAACAGATTAAATTAGGGGTTAATTCAACTGAAGCTATTACAAACAAGGATGAAATTATTAATGAGTTAAATAAAATATATAGAATAAAATTTTCCCAAACAGTTACATATACAGATCCGTCACACCCAGAATACTCTAAACCATCAACTTCAACTATTTATGAAAATATTTTGACACTTCCAGTAAGTCCAAGTTCAGAAACACTAGATGACTGTTTTAACTTATATACAACTCAGGAAGAACCAGGATTTAAATTAAATTATCAAATAATCAACCCACCCAAATATATTTTTGTGGGTTTAAAAAGATTTAGAACATCTCAAACCCATATAGAAAAAATTATTAAACCAATTGGCATTCCATTTGAAACAAACCTTTTTGATCCAACAAATAAATATGTGCTCAAAGGATTTATTATACATGTGGGTGGAGTCTTTGGAGGACATTATTATGCTTATGGATCTAGAAAAATTGATAATCAAACCAAATGGTTTTGTTTTAATGATTCATCAGTCGGAGAAGTAGATATTCAAACTATTGAAAGAGAAGTTACAAATGGGTACATGTTTTTATATGGAAGGAAATGATATAAATAATAATGGAAAAAATTGATTTTTATATTTGTTAAAGTTAAACTTGAGACTAAATTTAACAAATGCAAGATGTGTATGATAAAGCGCTTGAAGAGTTCTTTGGATATCAAACTCTCAAACCCTTGCAAAAAAAAATTATTAAAGCAATTCTTGAAGATTCAAGAGACGTGATGGCTGTTTTAGCAACTGGTTATGGAAAATCAATATGTTATCAATTACCATTTGTTGTTCTTGAACAAACGAAATCAATAATTGTTGTTTCCCCATTAATTGCTTTGATGGAAGATCAAAGTTCATCACTTGAAGATAAAAATATTCCCGTAATTTGTATGAATTCAAATATGGGATCTCGAGTTAAAGATTATGAGAAAGATCAAATACTTGATAAAAAACAAAATAAAATAATCTATATGACACCAGAGTATTTAATTACTTGTGAAGATTTTATCACTGATTTATGGAATTCAGACTTGCTTGCTTTTGTTGCAATTGATGAATCCCATTGTGTATCATCTTGGGGAAGTGATTTTAGACCTGAATACAAAGCACTTGGTTGTCTAAAGAGATGGTTACCATCTTTAAATATTATGGCTTTAACTGCGACAGCAACATCAAAAGTTAGATCTGATATATCAAGTAGTTTGGGACTATTAAATCCATTGGAAATTATTTCATCTTTTGATAGACCAAACTTATTTATTGAGTGTGGAACAAAAACATCTGATATAAAATTTGACTTGGAACCGGTAATTAAATCAACTCAACTTGACCTAAACCAAAGATACCCGTACGGGAATCCAACATATGGGATAGTTTATGTTAGAACACGTGAAATGACTGAAAAAGTTGCCAAAGTGCTCGGCGAACTTGGGTGTTCAGTTGGTACGTACCATGCAGGACTAGACTTACAAACACGTAAAACAACCCAACAAGCTTTTTCTTCAGGTCAAATCAAATGGATTGTCGCAACTGTTGCTTTTGGAATGGGAATTGATCAAAATGTTAATTTTGTAATTCATTACGGCTCTCCTGGAGATATGGAATCTTATTATCAAGAAATTGGGCGTGCTGGACGTGATGGAACAAGATCAACATGTAGGCTATTTTATGAAAAGGATGACATGGTTATAAATAGAGTTCTACTTAAAGATATCAAGGATCCTGCATATAAGCGCCATAGAGAGGGGCAAATAAGGCAAATGGAAAAATTTTTAAAATCAGATATTTGTAGAAGGGCTAGTATTTTGAGTTATTTTGGTGAACCATGGACCACTTTAAATTGTTCAATGTGTGATAATTGTGTAAGAGTTCAAAAATCAACTGAACACATTCAGTCAGAAATTCAATATCCAGTGTATTTGTTACTTAAATTTATAATTGAATCAAAAATAAATTCTGGGCTTAAAAAAATTGCAACTATTTTAATGGGAAAAAAAGATGCAACTACTAAACAATTCCAAAACTCTAAATTTTTTGGATTAGGTAAATATTATAATATGGATTTTTGGAAACATATTGTTAATATTTGTGTGTATAATGATTTGTTACAAGAACAAACAATACCTTCTGGTTTTGGTACTGTAATTAAATTTACTGCCAAAACAGTTGAATGGTATAATAAAGTCAAACAAATTCTCCAAATACATAAGATTAAATCTGATGATTATGAAAGGGTTGTGTTTATTCAAGATGAGATTAAAACAAGTTTAAAAATACCAAGAGATTCACTTGAAATACAGAATTTAATTAAAACAAGAAATATTTCCGGGATTGAAGAAATATTAGAAGATTTTTAATTTATAAAAAATAATTTCTTATAATTTATTATATAAAAATGCAAAATCAAGAATTTTCCGAAGAATACTATAAAATGAAATATTTCAAGTATAGAGCAAAATACGAACAACTTAAAGAAATTGCAGAATCTAATTCTAGAACACAAACTGGTGGTAATAGTTGGATACCTTTTGGTTCCAAACCAGTACAACAAACTCAACAAGTATCAACATTAAATCCAAATGCAGTTCCTTTTGTTCCCGGACAAATTGCTGGACCTACTGAAGTTCCTGGACAAATTGTTGGACCTGCCGAAGTTCCTGGACAAATTGTTGGACCTGTCGAAGTTCCTGGACAAGAACAACCTAAAACATCACCATCAATGTTACAAAGAATTGGTATGGATAAAGATTCTAGAGAAAAAAGAGCAGCAGATAAAGCAGCTACTAATCAAGCAATTAAAAACAACATATCAACACTGATGAATGATATCAAAGAGTTTGTTAGAGAAAATCTTGAAACTAAAAACAGTAAAAAATATTTTAAAACTATTGGTAAGTTAGAAGAACCTTGCACATACAAACAATTAATTAAAATTGTTGAAGATGTTAAAATTGATTTAAATATTGAAATGCCTGAAAGTCTAAAAGGAAAAACTCTGGCTGAAGTTCATCAATATGCTACTGAACAACAAACAAAAATTAATGATAAGAAAAAAGATTTAACTGACAGAATAAAGAAACAATGTGCAACCACAACTGGCGGACTTAATTCATTATGTAAATTAGAAGAAGAGGATGATGTTTCTACTCCAAATTCACCAGCACAAAAAGGTGGTTATACTTTAACTCCTGATTCACTTGATGACATTAATACTGAATTTTAAATTTAATATGTACATGATGTTACTGCAATCATTGTTATTTCTGGATCTATATCTAACTGGTTAACTTGTTTGATATAATCTGCATATTCTGTTTCATTTAGAACTAAACGATATTTATAAAAATTATTTTTCTCTTCAACTAGTTCTAAATCTTTCACAAATAGTCCTAACTCTTCTTCAATCTCTCTTATTCCTGCATTCAAAGGAGTTTCTCCATCCTCAATAGTTCCTCCAGGATCTTTAAGTCTTGGTGTTCCATCTTTATTTTCATTTGCATATGATACAACTTGAATTTTTTTTGCCCCAGGTACTAGCACTTCAATTGATACTTTAGCCCTTGATCCAGTTTCACTTGGAGTTTCCATTAAATATTTTTTCATTACTATTTTTACAATCTGTTTAAGTTCTTCACTAGTATCAACATTAATATAATTAGGATTTTCACATATTTTTTTTAACATAGGTCCAGCAAATATAACATCTGCCAAATCATATGAACCAAACCGTTCCGGACAACCAAAATCTTCAATTGTTTCACAACTTGCTAATTTGGAAATTAATTTACATTCAATCATTTGTTCTAAAACTATTTTACATCTAGACAAATAAAGAAGGGGAAAATTTTTATAATCAAATAGTATTATTGGGTTAGGGTTAGGGTTAGGTTTAGATTCTATTGAGCTTAGACCAAAAAAATCAAATAGCGCTTTAAACATTTAATTATATATAAATTATAATTTAAATATACTTAAAAGATAATAAATCAATTTTTCTTTACCTTTTTTAGGTAATTTTTTCATATTATTGCTCTAAAAATTATCTTTCTTATTATTAAGTCATTTATTAAATGCAAGCAAATGAATGGGGTCCATCCGCATGGAAATTTTTACACACAGTAACTTTTGCATATCCTTTAAATCCTGATGAGGAGACTAAAACTAATTTTAAAAATCTTTTTTCTAATCTTAGATATACTCTCCCGTGTTCATTTTGTAGAAATTATTATACACAAATTTATAAATATATTTCTATTGATCCTTATTTAGAGTCAAGAAATGGATTAACTTTTTGGCTTTTTGTTGTACATAATATTGTTAATCGTAAACTAAATAGAGACTTGGCTAATTATGAAGATGTTGTACTTGAATATGAAAATTATAGAGCTCGTTGTGGATCTATGGATGATATAAAAAAATATACTAAATGTAAAACAATGTCTAAACCATTTGTTAAAGAAGATATTGGAGAAAATGTTATTTCAACTTATTCTAAATTTAAAGATTTGGCTAAATCACAAATTGAAGAATTATACAAATCTGAACAAATTATTGATCCACATTTTACAAAATGTTCTTTAAAATAAATTTATTAGTAAATTAAATTAACTAATAAAATAAAACAAAATAATTTCTCTTAAACAGCATTGGTGTTAGCATTTCTACCTTGTCTTTGTCCGCCACGTCCACCCTGACCTTGTGCTCTAGGTTGGCCACCACGTCCAGCTTGACCTTGAGGTCTTGCTTGTCTTTGTTCACCTTGGTTTCTTTGTCCTCCTCTTGCAACTTGCACCCATTGGCCTTGACCTCTAGCTTGTCCTTGAGCTCTAGGTTGACCTTGATCTCTAGCTTGACCTTGAGCTCTAGGTTGTCTTTGTTCACCTTGGGCATGATCTCTAGCTTGACCTCTTGGTCTTACTCTCTTAGGATCAAAGTGGAAAAATCTCAAGCTATCAGTTGATGCAGCCTTAATAGATTGATAATCAGTAAGAAGATCAACTACAACCTTTCCAGTGTGAAGATTATCATCAACTCTTGAATAAGTTACGTGGGCAGCAGGAACAAGAGCTAAAACTTGTTCATTTAAAGTCTCATTAGTAAGCTCTGCTTGAGACTTGACAAATAGAGAATAAGTAAGATATGAAGCCTTTACAGAAGAATCCTTAAGCTCTTGATAAGCTTGCATAGCATCTTCAATAGATGCAAAAACTAGAAATCTTCTGCCATTTTCAGCCTGAGTCACCCCATGATTTACGGATACATTATAGTCTCCTTCATGTGTTACTCTAATAGTTCTGCTAGGAGTAGGGGCGTTAGTTACGGTTTCTTGTACTGGTTCCATTTATGTTATATAAACATATATATAACTTTAAATATCCAATTAATTATAATTTCAATTTTTTTCTAAAAAATTGAAATTAACTTGTTTTATAAATATATTGGATATATCCATAATTAACATGGAATTTATATTTCCCTTTAGTTATAATCTCGATTTTAATTCAACAAATCCAGAAAATCAGATAATTTTATGGAAAATAGAAAACTATAATTCTTATTTAACAGATTTTATTTCAAATCCAATTGACAAATATATTAAATTTAAATATAATCTTTCAGGTAAAGATATTATTTTTACTTATTATACTGAGGAAAAATTTGTTAATGTTGAAAATTTAAGTAATGAATTTCTTGAAAAACAACTTGAAACTGTCTACGAATGCGAGAATTTATCTGTTTATGAAGTTCTTACAAAAATAGAAACTTGTATCGAAAATATGCCAGATGATGAGGAAGAAGTAGAAGAAGTAGAAGAAATTGTTTATCCAAAAAGTCCCATTAATACTCAAGTAAAAGCTGGAAAGCTCGTTACAGAACTTAATAATAAAATGGGTTTAACAATTTTTGATACTACTATTTATGATGATTATGAAAAACCCGACAACACTATTAATCATAGTTCTAAAAACCAGCCTTTGTTTGGTGCAGATATGGATTCTGAAGAAATGGCTATATTTGGCCCAAAGATTAAATTTACACCACTTGAAGAAGTTACTACGTCTGAAAGTCTTGATCTGAGTATGAGTATAAGTACAAATACAAATATTAGTACCGAAATATCAGACATTAAAATTTCTGAATATGTTGAAAAATTAGAACTTGAATATGAAAATGTAAACTTAGAAACAAATACAGATTTAAGTGATATAATAATAAATTCTAATCTAAAGCCAACTACTGAAGATTTATATTCTTCACTTGTTCTTTCTGATTCTGATTTTGGCACATTTTATGAAAATTTAAATGTAAAAGTAACTTCTAATGCACTTAATGAAAAAGAAATTTTAAGCACTTGTCTTAAAATTTTAAAATCTGAACCTCCTATTACTGATGAACAAATGAAAAAATATGCTTTCACAGAAACGTCAATTATTAAAATGCTAATTAAGGAGGTTGTTAAGGCAAGCTCGGACCAAAAAATATTGATCAAACCAAGAGAAAATAATATTTTTGTGTTAGACATAACTCTTAAAAAAGAAAATTGGACAAATCCTGTTCTTGTAGATTTGGATGTTGAGCTCGAAATTATTTTTCCAAAGCTTTACTACCCATATGCACCACCACAAATCAATATTTTAAGTCCTAAATTCAGTGATATATTTTTATTTTCAATCGGTTCTCTCGACTATTTAAAACAAGAGTTTTGGAATCCATCAAATACTCTTGCACATACACTAAATGGACTCGCACAAATTATTAATCAATATGGAGAGCTTGATTCTAACCCATTTGGTCTTAATATAAATATTAATAGTGAAATTATCCAACTATGGTCAGCACTTGACATTAAATCTAGTGTAATTGAATTTAAAATAGATTTTACAAAATTGTCTTCTAATACAGAAGCTACAAAAAAATCTGCATTAGCATCTGGAACTGGTTATGGAAATGATTCTTGCACAAAGTGGGACATTAAAAAATTTATGAAAGAAAAAGAAAATAAAACTAATCAAATTATTGATTTACTTGCAAAACTTGTCGGAAAAATTAGTTCAGAACAAATAACTCCTGAATTTGTTAAAGCAAAACTAGATTCTATTCTACATTATTATCTATATGATGTGAATGTGTTAGAAATTACAAACAAACTCCCAGAATATAACCAAGTTATAAAAATTCTTCAAGTTATTAAAACAATTGGTTTTGGAGACTTGGAAAATCTTGTCTTACAACTTGGCTCAACAGTTGGGGAATATGTAAAAGTGGCAACATCTGACAAAGAAATTGCTGAACTATATGAACAAATTATTAAATTAAATGATACTAAACAAGTACAAAATTCTATTGAAACCCAGGAACAATCTCTGTTATCATATGATGATTTAAAGTCAAGACAATTTGAAAGCACAAGTATAGGAACTTTTTCTTCAAAACTAACTCCTGAGAATATATCAGGTGATGCACAAAGAAGAATTATGAGAGAATTTTCATCTCTTAAAAAATCACTTCCATTTAATTACGAAACTTCTGTGTTCTTTAGATATGATGAAGCACAAATGAACAAAATTAAGTTTTTAATTACAGGACCTAAAGATACACCATATCAAGATGGATGCTATATTTTTGACATGATTTTACCAGCTAATTATCCAAAGACATGCCCAAAAGTAGAGTTTAAAACTACTGGACGTGGTTCAGTTCGCTTTAATCCAAATTTATATAATTGTGGAAAGGTTTGTCTTAGCCTACTTGGAACTTGGTCAGGTAGGCCTGAAGAAGCATGGAATGAAAACTCTACTATGCTCCAACTATTTGTATCAATTCAAAGTTTAATTTTAATTGATCATCCATATTTTAATGAACCAGGATATCAATCCTCATATGGCACAGCATCTGGAATGGCTTCTTCTGGAAAATATAATGCAGAGGTACGTCTTAATAATATCAAATGGGCTATTATTGATTCAATTGTAAATCCTGATCCATGCTTTGCTGATATTATTAAAGTTCATTTTACCTTTAAAAAAGATCAAGTACTTTCAATGGCATCTGAATGGGCAAATACTAATTCTTCAATTGCATCACAACTGCCTGCATTAAAGGCTGCTCTTGCAAAACTTTAGCCATGATAAAATTATTTTATAAACACGTGGAAAACGTTTGACTATACTAACTAACTTAAACCATTCACTACCAAGTTCTTGAATTTGCTCATATCCAACAAGTTGATGAGTAGATTTGTATACCGGATGGTTTAAACACACAAGTAGATAATATCCATGAGTTAAAATTCTAATTAGTTGATTTTTAAAATAACCAACACCTAGGATGGCCAAGTGGGGCTGATCAAGCCCAACAATCCAAGTGTTATAAGCATTAGAAAATCCATCATATAATCTTGTTTTATCTTTTAAAAAACATAAATTCAAATAGCTATAGTCATATAACTTTATTATTTCTCGTTTTAACAAAAATACCAATTGTGTAGTTTGTGTTACTAATTTGAAATTCAAACCTGAACTTTTAAAATGAGATTTAATTTTCACAAGAAGTTTCTTTAAATACAACGCATCATACATTGAATAATCTCTTAATTCAGGTGACAAATTAGTTATATCTATTTTCTTTTTCCAAAACTCTCCTAACTTTGATTCATTTGTTTTAAGCCATGTGAGTTGTTGGGGTGTGATTACTTGATGCTTCTCAAGTAACCAATAAATATTACAAAGTCTTTCTTTTGTAATCACATTTTCATATTCACAGAAAAATCTTGTATCGAATAGATTAAGAGTAAAAGCCCAAATTTTCTCTTCAGAACCCAAATATGAATAAATTGCTGGAATATCCAGCGAATCTGTCCCATGACCTATTTTATAAACACGTGGATTGATCAGCAGCTCAATAAATAATTCATTTGTTTGTTTTGACACTAATCTAGGATTATAAAATATAACTAGAACCGAATCTTTTAAATAAAATGCAATTTGAAATATTGCAACCATTCTTTGACCCTTAGAACCTGGTGGAGTATTAAATTCTAAATCAAATCCAATTATTCTTTTAGATGAATTAGATTTTAAATATTTTTTTAAAAAGGCTGCGGCTTGAGCTTCTGATGCTGAATTTTTCACAACAAGAAGCTTGCATTGCACAGCTTTGCCAATTGAATCATCAATAAATTCTTTATCAAACATTAAATTAAATAAAGAAAATATTTTTAATAAGATTTAATTACTGATATAATTGCTCCAAGCTGAATTGATGAATTCACATTTCCTGATAAATGGAATTCTATTTCTCCTAGCGCTGATAAAATTCTTGCCTTTTTAATTGGAGTGAACACTTTGTGAGTTATAATATACTGAACTAAATCTCCTAATATATCATTTAATGATAGAGATTTTTCTAACTCTATTTTTTTAACATATGTGTATGCACTTGCTAAATCTAATGTTAGAATTTTATTTATTATTTCTCTTTTTTCTTCTGGAAGAGGATAACCAATATTTTTATACAGGCTGTTCATATCTATATGTTCTTCTCCAGATGTCATATATAAACTTTGTAATACATTTAATGACTTTCTCATATCTCCATCTGATAATCTAATTATCTCTTTGATAACATCTAAGTCAACATTCATTAATTCTAACTTGACTATTTTTTCTATATGTGATATATGTTCTTCAACTGGAATTGGTGAAAATCTAAAAGTTATACATCTGGATTGGAGTGACGGAATTATTTTTGTTGAATAATTACAAATTAAACAGAATCTAGTTGTATTTGTATATGTTTCAATTACTCGCCTTAATGCAAACTGTGCATCATATGTCATTGAATCCGCCTCATCTAAAATCACTAACTTGTGATTCTGTTTATTTACATTGAATATTTCATTTGAAAACAAATCACTTTGAGAAAAATCTTTAATCTGTTCTCTTACCACATTAATTCCACGATCATCTGATCCATTTAGTTCTAAAACCATATTTGAATATGATGGTCCAAACATATGTTTCGCACATGCTAAAATTGTCGTGGTCTTTCCCGTACCTGGAGGCCCATAGAAAATCACATGAGGAAAATTATTTTTTTCCATCAAAGTTGTTAATGTATCTAAAATTTCTTTGTGTGAAATAATATTTACAATTTGATCTGGACGATATTTTTCTACCCATGGGAGATTAGATGACTTGGCTGGTTTGGATGTTTTATCCATTTGTTTTTATTTAATACTATTCACATGTTTTTAAGTTACTAAATATTTCAAATTTTTACATAATCTCAAGTCAAAAAAATCCCAGACCAAAAATTTAATTATTAATAAATCATGGTCTAAAATACTTTATTATAAAATAAAAATTGAATTTTTAATTTTTTTAACTTAAAAAGATATTGATATAATTAATTAAAATGACAACAGCTATCTATTCGAAGGAAGATGCATTTAAAAAATTCAAACAGACTAAATCCAATGTAAAATTGTTTCAAGAGGATTATCCAAGTAAAAGTTCTGGTCAAGCTGGCAAGTCTACTTCCAATCCCAAGAGATTTTATGTGTTAGATCCAAATATTATTTGGAATAAAATGATAACAAATAGAAGATCTTGCTTTTATGAATTTTGGACTGATAACATGAAAATTCAATTTGCTCTTGATTTAGATATGAAGGGTGTGGAAACCTATGAGCAGTCTATTGAAATTGTCAAGTCAAATATTTGCAAGATAAGAAAAGGAATAAATGATTATTATGGATATGATTATCCTATAAACAAAATAATAGTCCTTGAATCAGATTCTAGATATTCTGTTAAAGAGTCTGCCAAATACTCATATAGAGTTATTTTTCGTGGTGTTAATTTTGAAACCCATTTGGTTGCAAAAGATTTTTACCAACGTGTTCATTCTGATTATAATATTGAATACTCCGACTCTTCTATCTATAATATGACCTGTTTGAGGTTGTGTTATTCTGCAAAGTATGGTAAAAATGCAATAATGATTCCAATTGAGCTGAAAATTAACAACAAGTCAACAATGACTGACATGAATTCTAGGTTAGAACCATATTCTTTTTGGTTAAGAACTATGATTACTCATACAAATTCATCCGATCCACTTGTTACAGTAAAACAAATGAAGACGCCTGTTTCAAAAATGAAAGTTAGTGTTGAACTTGGTACTGGAGGTACTGCAAATACAAATATTTCTAATATTAATCTTGAAGAAATATTATTTCAATTGCCTTCTGACTACTATGATGACTATGATAAATGGATTAAAGTCGGAATGTGCTTGTCTAGTTTAGATACTGATTCTACAGGTTCAATGTATTTTGAACTTTGGGATCGTTGGTCTAGACAAAGTGCTAAATATGATGGTAAAATTATGGTTAAAACTTGGGAAGGATTTAAAAAATCTTCCAGTATAAAAAAACTTGGTGTTGGTAGTTTAATCAAATGGTGTAAAGATGAAGGGATTGTTAATATTTTCAAATCTAAATCTGCATTTAGTGATATAATTGATGCATATCCTGTTAAACCTATTGAATTGGACTTGAATTCAATTCCAAAATCCAAGTTACTAGAACTTAATCAGGAAAAATTAGTCCCAGAAATATATAAACCATATTTAAGCAAAAGACTTATTTGTGTTCAATCTGAAAAGGGTACTGGTAAAACTTCAAATCTATTTGATGCGCTGTTCAGTGGAGATCCAACTTCACCAATCACTCCAGAAACCACAATGTTATTTGTTAGTTCAAGAAGAACATTTGGAGTTAAATTACTTGGAGATTTACAGCGTTTTGGATTTAAACTATACTCTGATATTTCTGAACCTGATATTTATGCCAAAAGAATAATTTGTCAGATTGATTCATTGACTAGACTAGCTCGAGACTCTTATGACTATGTTATTATTGATGAATGTGAAAGTTTGGCTCGATATATAACTTCTTCTCATTTTACTAAAAATCCAAAAGCCAATATTACAGTGTCTAATTTAGAGATGAGAGTTGAAGATGCAAAGAAAGTTATTGTTATGGATGCGGACTTTTCCGATAGATGTTTTACTTACTATAAAAATATTTTAGGTAATGATTCTAGTCTAGATTATCAAGTAATAATTAATCATTATAAACCATTCAAAGACTATACTATTGTCTCACTAACATATAATGATTGGGTAAGAAAAGTATTAGAAGCCATAGAGCAGGATAAAAAAATAGTAATTCCAATGGCATCTAATAATAAAGCAAAAGATTTGAAGACTAAAATAGAACAAGATTATCCAGATAAAAAAATATTATTAATTCACAAAGAGACAGATGATCACGAAAAAGTTAAAAATTTGCTTAATGTGAATAATACATGGGGTTTATATGATGTAGTTATTTATACTCCTTCAGTATGTATGGGTGTGTCTTATGATGTTCCAAATGTTTTTGATTCCATATATGCTTATGGATGTGAAAATTCACTTGGTGCCCAAGAATTCTGTCAAATGTTGCATCGTGTACGTGAACCTATTAACAAGACAATTTATGCATCTATGAACTTATACAAAGATTTTGATTCTACTGAAGACACTATGAGTTACGAATCTGTTGAACAGATTTTATGTTCGGATTATTATCTAACACATTATGAACTCCATAATAATCTTGTTCCTATCAAAGTAAAAATAGACAAGACCGATGGTTGTAATGAAAGGGTACTCCATTATCCTTATAAATCAGATCCAAACTATGATTTATTTGTTAGAAATTCATGGGAAAATATAGAAAACAAGTTAAATTTTTCAGCAGTATTCTATGGATATGCAAAATTTAAGGAATATAAGATGGAGTTTTTCAAATATGAAGAAAAAGATACACAAATTGCTGCTTCAATGAAAGAAATTAAGCAAACAAGAGAATCTGCTGAAAAAGAAGCATCTGTTCAAGGTATTTTAGATGCTCCCGATATTACAAAAGAGGAATTTGTTGGTTTACTCAAACAAAAAGATGAGTATTTGGAAGACAAGGATATTCAAACAATTAATAGATACAGATTTAGAAATTGTTATAAACTAGGTGATGGTACTGATCTAACTCACGAGTTAGTTGAAGAATTCAATACAAAAGATAAAATGAAATGGTATTATAATTTGTCCAATATTGTCGCAACTGAAAACCAAACATCTGAAGAAAAACTTGAAATTATCAAATCAAATATTATGTCTGACAAATGGATTAATTCATGTTATATGGATTTTACAACTAGAAATACTTATACAAACCATTTGTATGCACTTAATACTATTAAGTTATGTGGTTTTGATATCAATAGTTTAGAAATTCAACTATCACAAGCAGAATTAGATGTAAATGTGATGAGTTGTATTAGTTATATTGATGCAAATAAAAAAGAGATTGCTTATAAATTCAGTCTTAAAACATTTAATAAAAATATTATCGAGCTTGATTTCAAAGAACAACTCAAAGTAATAAATGCGATTATTAACAGTCAATATGGGCTGAAAATTAAAAAGATAAGTAAGACCAAAAAAGATCAAACACCTGATCAAATTATCTATGCAATGATTGATGATAAATTATGGGATGGACTACCCAAGGATAATAAAATAGAGGGTATTGAACTATATGATGAAACTGGATGTGTTGAAGAAAAAAGACAATATGATTTGGCACTTCTTGACTTTTTAAATGATAATGAAGATCAGGATGATATTCTACCCTGTGAAGGTGAGGATATTTCTGAGCAAAAAAATTGAAAAAATTAATTTATCAAAGAACTATATAATTCAGGTTTTTGTTAGTAAATGTATTATTAAAATGCATTTACTAGCGCATAACACATAAAACAAATGTGTTATTATTAGTCTAACTGTGCAGCAATGAGCTTTCAGTTGAACCTTTTGCCCCCTTCTATTAATAAAGCCAATATTGGCTCTGTTAATATTAATAAAACAGAACAAAGACAGTTTAATATGGATGCGATGCGAACTATTTTAGGAGAAATTGCTTCACATCTTTTGATTCGGAACTATTACGGACCGTCTCAATTAACCCCCCCTTTGTCACCAACACGCTTAACAGAGATTATTTGCACATCACTTGTTGATACTGAAAGCGGACTTAGGCATGAATTATATCGCTGCTATGATAGCTGGGATTTATGCTACATGATCAACACTTATGGCTGTGATTACTACAATGCATACTATTCTAGTTTAGCATCCGCTGCTCAAAGAATGATCTCGTTAAGAGATTTTCCATTACTAGAAAAGTGCTTTCAAATCCAGAACTGTAGGTCATTAATTGATTCGCGGCATGCCTTTGTTGAAAATTTTAGCTGGGCAGTTCCTACTACAGAGGCTATCAACGAGATTTGCAAATTTGCTTCTGGAGAATTGATTCTTGAAGTCGGTGCAGGTCTATGTTTTTGGGCCTTTCTTATTAGACTGAATGCACAACCAATTTTTGCAAGCGATACCTTTTCAACTCATGGGTCAAAAAAATCCAAGTGCTTCCTTGATGATGTGTTTGTAATGGATGGAGTTCAAGCTATTGAAAATAATCGAACTAATGTGTTATTCATTTGCTGGCCTGGGTATAGAGACCCGATGGCAGTTAATTCTCTCCGAGCCTTTACTGGAAAGAAGTTTATTTACATTGGCGAAGGAGAGGGTGGCTGTACTGCAAATGACGATTTTTTCAATCTTCTTAATGAAGAATGGGAACTTGTAAAAATCGTGGACCTCCCATGTTGGTTTGGAATTTACGATACCCTTTCATTTTATGTGAGGAATGAAAAACCAAATCCAGTTGAGGAACCAAATCCAGTTGAGGAACCAAATCCAGTTGATGAACCAAAACCAGTTGAGGAACAAAATCAAGTTGAAGAACCAAATCCAGTTGAAGAGCCTTGGACATTAGTTGAACGCAAAAAGGTTGTTAAACCGCCCAAACCTATGTTTAAACAAAACAAAAAATTTAGAGGTAAAAAGCGTCAACCAACCCAACCTGCTCAACCTACCCAACCTACCCAACCTGCCCAACCTACCCAACCTGCCCAACCTACCCGATCAGTCTTCCAACAGGCGAAACCAACTAATAGGTTTAGTGCTTTGGACGATGATGAAATGTAGATTGTATAAATAGTCTTAATTATTGTTCATTTATTAACTAAATATTTAATATCATTTAATTTTTAAATAAATCTATTAAAAAAATTGAAAAATTTATTTTATCAAAAGACCATTATATTAGTTATTTCGTGGCCTATGCAGGGGCCTAAATCTAATAAAAAGATCAAAAAAACCTGTATAATATTTCATTCTGATCGAACCTGTCGAATCTAATGAAACTTTTGCCCAATCTGAAGCCAATGCTTCAGATATTAATCAGCTTGTTCTTCAAGTTGATGTTGAAGTTGTAGCAACTCCTGCTCCTTCATGCTCTCGTGTTCTTGGTGAATATGTGACTGATCAATTTAATTCTCAAATTGCTACTGCGGAAGATGGACCTGACGGAATCATTCGTATCGATATTCCCTATCCTGCAGTCAATCTGTACGATGGATGCACTAATGTCGAAACTTTTGTCCCTAAGGCCTCGCTATCAAATCCGAAGAGTATTCACAAAATTCACGCAAAGATTGTTGAGCAAAATCCCGAGTTAGCTTCCACTCATAGCTTCAAGCTTGCTGCGAAGGATACCTCTGTTGAAATTTTAGTCCGACCTAGACCTGTGGCTTCTGCAGATTCAATGGCTTCTGCGGCTCCTAGTGATAGATTTTCTGATTTCCCTAGTCAGGACAAGCTTAATGCTAGTCTAGCTAAGGCCACAGAAAGTCTTGACAAGCAGAAGGCTAAAAAGGCTGACAATCCACAAGACAAAATTCATGGATATGTCCCTGCTATTGTCGAGTCGGTCCCTAAATGTTCTGCTAGGTTAATTCAGACATGGGCTAGAGAAAAGGGACTATCAGTCCAAATTCTTGACCGAAACCCAAATCCAGGCAAAGACACAAATCCTAATCTTGTCTATTTCCGTATTTTCGCTGCACACAAAGCAGGATACGTTGAAAAAAAGCAAGGATCTGCAAAGCATGCAACTAAAAGGGGTGGGTCAGCTTAAGGGCAGCTGATTCAGATCCTTAATGTCTTAAGCAGGACATTTAATTAAATTGCTACTAAAGATATATCTTTGGGGGTTGTCGCTTTAAAGTGGATGACCTAAAATCACCACTTAATTTTTTTTTAAAACAAAATAAAAAATAAGCAAAAACCCTTTGCTTACCCATTTAAACAAATAATTACTTATACTATTATAATAGCATGACAATTATTAGTGAATGGGGAGGTTATACATTTGATGGATTAACTAGATCAAAAAGATCTAGATCTAAATCTGGTTTTGACTTGGGAAAACCTAATTCTAAAAAACAAAAGAAATCTGATCCTGAATCAGAATCTGGACCAACTGATGGGGATGGTGATGATGGGGATTTAGGTGATATTATGAATTTACTAACAAAGAAACCAAAGGGATCAAATGACAATTTTTATTCAATGAACAACAATATTTATTTCCAAGATGAAATTTCATTAGAAACTGCTGATTACTTAAAAAAGGAACTTAGACAAATGGAAGAACATTTACTTCATGTTGCTTCCAAGTACTCAATGGATCCTCCTCCTATTAGACTTCATATTACTTCAGGAGGTGGATCAGTAATTGCTGCATTTTCAATTATTGATTGTATGGATGAGTTAAAGGTGCCTGTACATACAATTGTAGATGGTTATGCTGCATCTGCTGCAACATTAATTTCAGTATGTGGGGCAAAAAGATTTATCAAGAAGAATGCTGAAATGTTAATTCATCAAGTTAGATCTGGTATGTGGGGTAAAATGGCAGAACTTGAAGATGATTTTAAAAATATTAAAAAGACTCATGAACATATCAAGGATATTTATGAAGAAAAAACTAATTTGAAGAGAAATGATCTTGTTAAAATCCTAAAACATGATTTAGATTGGAATGCTAAAGAATGTTTAGAAAGAGGTCTTGTTGATGAAATCATTTAGATGAAATTTTTACTATATTTTTTTTAACCAAGTTATAACAAATATAATATTAATTAATATTAATAAGATGGAAAATAGCCATAATACAGCAATATTAAATATATTATCAAATTATAAAACTGCTCAAGAACATTTTATAGTTTATAATGACATAATTGCAAAACTTCACAATACACATTCTGTGTTACTAAACAAAAACACATATAATTTTTGCAATTATTCACTAAATTTAGATTTATTATTTTTTAATAAACAGATTGTAGAAAAAGAGTATGAGTATTATATCACATACAGAAAAAACTGTTTGATTAAATTGTATCAAGATTTATATGTTTTACTTAAACAACTTATTAAATCTTTATATGAAATTGAAAGATCTGAATCAGAAACTGAAAAAGAATATATGAGAAAAAAGATAAGAGACATAGCCCCACCAACATCTGTAACATTAGAAATAGATCAAGATGTAATTATCGAATGTATAAATTTGATCAAGGATTATTTTGAAAATTATAAAATTCAGATTGAAAATTTCCATAATTTTATTGAATCAAATTGTGCAAACAAAAAGAATTTTGACATTAAAAATGTTATAGTTAACTTAACTACTCAACATAAAAAACTACAAATTGAATATGAAGGTTTGAGTGATCTATTTTTAGAAATCTTACAATCTCATCTTATGATTTCAAATAGATTTATTTCTAAATTAGATTTTTGTGTTAAAGTTTTACATGAGTCAAATTATGGTGAATTATCAAAAATTTAAAATCTAATATAATAAATATATATGGACTTAAATTCACACGCCATACAAATGTCTGAAAATAAAATATCCAACATCGTACACAAAAGAAAATGGAAAAGAGAAGAAGAACAAATCTTAAAGGAATGGGCTGATAAAGCTGTTTGTTACAAATGGCTTCATTTAAAGTCATATGAAAGTTATAGATGGTTTAACGCATTATTTACAATTCCTGTTATTATTTTATCAACTTTAACTGGAACTGCTAACTTTGCACAAGATCGTGTACCAGTTCAATATATTGGACTATATGTGATGACTGTTGGTGGATTAAATTTAATTGCTGGAATTATTTCAACTATTCACCAATATCTTAAAATTGCACAAATTACTGAAGCACACAGAGTTGCTTATATTGCATGGGAAAAATTTTCAAGAAACATTAAAATCGAACTTGCTAAAAATCCCAAAGAAAGAATTTCAGTTACTGAAATGCTTAAAACTTGTGCTGAAGAATATGACAGATTAGAAGAAACTTCCCCATCAATTAATGATGATATTGTAAGACTTTTTAAATCTACTTTTGGGGATATTCATGGACTCTTTAAACCTGATATCCTTGGTAAAATTAACCCAACTATTATATATGATAGAGATGAACATAAAGATGATGATGAAGAGGATGATGAAATTAAAAAGATTGTCAATGAAAACTCTTCTCTTCAACTCGAAAAGAAACGTTTAGAAAAAGAAAAAGAAATTGAAAATCTCAAAAATACATTCTTACAAACTAAAGGTAGGCTACCAAGTCCTGATGAAATTGAAGATTATTTTGCTGATAAAGCCTAGATTTTTTGTTTTGATTTTACTAATCTTTTGGAGTAGTAATACTTTGGCTTTATATCTAATCTCACATGTAAATAATACACACCTAGTCCGTGGGTATTTATATACACAGTATCAACCACTTGCAGTAGCTGTTTTACTTTTTTTGCCACATGTTTCCAAAATGCAACTTTCTGTTTTTGTGGCGCATTATCAATAAAATCTTTAATTGTTGTATAATTAAATGTTTTATTTGCGTTCTGGGTTCCTATTTTAGGAGGAACCGGGACCACTAGCAGGGATTTTTTACTTAAATTTAAAAATGATGTCACATACTTATTTTTTGGTTTAATAAAATGTTCTGCAAATGGATCATAATCCTGAGTTATTTTTTCTAGCCTATCTGATTCTATGTATTTCTCTTCGTACTCTGTGTCCATATCTCTAGTTATTGGTGAAGTTTGATAAAAAAATCGTTTTTTTATATCAAGAGGATATGTTTGTGGAATACCTTGTTCCCACTGTGCTATCTTTTCTTTCCATTTCATACTATAAATAATTGATTAGATTTTTATTTAAGGATTGAAGGATTATATTAATTAAATAAAATGGTAGGGATAGGAAGTTTTCTATTTGATAGAGAATTTGAAGATCAGATTATTAAATATAAAACTTATGACAAAGATAAATTAATCGAAGAAATATTGTTTTTTAAATTTAAATTTGATTGTGAGAAATCAAAAAAGAAAATGTGAGTTTTGTGATAAAATTTTATCATCAACTGCAAATTATAAAAAACACATTAAATCAGGTATATGTACAAAAGTTGATGACCCTAACAAACATAAATGTGAGTCTTGTAATGTTATTTTTGCATCAAAACAAAATCTACAATACCATATTGCAAATGAAGTTTGTAAAAATAAAATAAATAAACCAATTGAAGATGAACTAGTAAAACATAATCAAGAACAAAAACTAATAAACAAAAATATAGATGGTTATGTGTATTTATTGCAATTAACAGACACGCATACAAATGAACATTTTTATAAAATTGGAAAAACTAATAGGTCTGATCCTTTCTCAAGAATGAACGAATATACACCGGGATATAAAATGTTATTTATAAAGTATTCCACCAATCCAGCTGCTACTGAAAATAAAATACTTGAAGTTCTTAGAAAAGATGAAGAAATTGAAAAATATGAATATGGTAAGTCTTATCTAGCTATGCTAGATAAGCAACCTAGCGCAAGCGGTAGAGAATATTTTATATCAAAAATGCCAGAATATATATTTAATTTGTTAATATCTATAAATTAATATATTTGTAAGATTGGAATATTATTTTATGATCTTAAATTATAAAATTATTTTTTACCAAGATTTTCCAGACCAGAAAAAATTCTCCCGAGGGCCCCAAAAAATCTCTCTCTCCCGCTAAAAAATATGTGGTTTATTTTTTCTTTTAGAGATTAAAAATATTTTATTTTAATATTTTTAAGATTAGTTTAAGATTAATTTAAGTTGGTTAATATTTTTCTTAAATAAAGGTTAATTTTTCTTAAATTGAAAAAGATTATTTGGTTTAATTTTTTCTTATTATTAGTTTTTAACTTAAATTGTAAAAGGTTAAATGGTTTAATTTTTCTTAAGTTTATTTCAAGTATTTAAAAATAAATATATAGTATAAATAAATGATAATTAATTGTCCAATATGTTATGAAACTCATGGATTAAAAAAGTTAATAATATGTGATAATATTTATACAACTGTTTTAGCTCGATATTCAGACCAAAGTTTTATAAAAAATAGTTTCATTAAGAGTAACATAATTATTGAAAATGAATTTAAATGTTTAAAGTGTTTAAAGTCCTTCACAACAAAACAAAGTTTGGAATATCATTCATTACATAATGTTTGTACTAAATTAATTGAATTTAAATGTGATGGTTGTTTAAAAAAATTTGCATCTAAACAAAAACTTAATTATCATATGAATAATAATGTTTGTGGGTTATTAAACTTATCGAATAAAACAGAATCAATTCAACCAATTCAACAAAATAATACTACAAATAATTCTAATAATACAACAACCAACACTTCTAATACTACTAATATTGGGACTTTAAATAATCAAAATAATGTTGTTATTAATGTGAATCCCATTCAAGAACCAATTGATATGTTACCTTTTAGAGATGTGTGTTATAAAATTCCAACTAAAAAGTATTTGGAATATGCTAACAATCCAGATCAGGCAATCAAACAGTTTGTTAAAGATTATCATTTGAATCCGGATAAACCTGAACGTATGAACATATTAAATACTAATAGACGAGATAACCGCGTCCAGCTTTTTGATTTCGATGAAGATTTTATTTGTAGGTGGCAAACTAAAGACAAATCAAAAGTGCTTGAACTACTTTGTGATCGTGGTGTTAACGCACTATTCTTTGCTAAGACCATGTTAACTGCCGCAGGTATAAAATTAGATCCTGATAAAGAAACTAAGTTAAATGCCAAAATAAAAGAATATGAAACATCCGATAAAGTTAAAAAGAAGTATGTGGACATGATAGGAGATTTAACTTATGATTATAGAGACATGGTAGAGTCAAATAAAAAGAAATATTCCAATTTAATAAAAAATTGATATTTTTATGATTTAAAGTAAAAACAAAAATATTATTTATTATAAAATCCAATGAATAATATTAAAGCAGATGCGGCAAGAATTGAACAGCCTAAAAACCTGAAAATTAAATTGAAAGAACATCAAAAGAGTTCTATTCATGCGATGTTGGAGTTAGAGGCAAAGGGTGAGATTAAACTTAAATTAAATTCTTCAGTAACAACAAAAGGATCAATTAATTTGCCAGATAATGCAATTCCAGAAGAAGCAAATATTTTTGGTAATAATTATTGGTATCATTCATGGTATTATAGAAATAATGGCGAGTTCAAAGAAATCGAGTATTTAATTAATACTAATTTTGGCGTGTTAGCTGATAAAGTAGGTGCTGGTAAAACATTAACTGTTGTTGGTATGATAGTATCTTCTTTGACACCACCAAATAATCCCAAGATTATTAATTCAACTCAATTTACTTCAATCAAATACTTAGATGCTGTTGATCCAATTAAGACTAATTTAATTTTAATTCCTCATAATTTATCATCCCAATGGTATAAAACATTTATTGAAAATACCAAGTTACGTGTCAAATTAATTCATAGACATAGTGTGTTAGATAGTTTCAAGTCAGTATATAATATTTCAGATGATACAGAGACTGCAAAAGAGTTAGATATTTTACCAGAACAGTGTTTAGAACATTATGATGTGGTAATAGTAACCTCATCAATGGCACAAGATTTTTTTGACAAGTACAAAGAGGTCAAATGGTCAAGAATTATTATTGATGAAGTTGTGTCAATTAAACTCCCATCAGATATTCCTTGGCAAGCAAATTTTATCTGGTTTATTACTGCAACACCATCTGGTTTAGCTTATATTAAAAAGTTATATATTAGAGAAATCTTTTCTAATTTACAAAAGGTTGTGTTTAATTTTTTGATTATTAAAAATAATGATGAGTTTGTTTCAAATTCTATGAATTTACCAGCGTTAAATCAAATTTTAATTCATTGTTTGACACCAAAGGCAGTTGGAATGATCAAAGAATTTGTTAATGAAGAGGTTATGAATATGATTAATGCAGGAAATGTTGTTGAAGCAATTGGCAAAATTAATTGTAATGCAGATACAGATGATAATATTTTCAAGGCAATTACAACCAAGTTAGAAAAGGAGATACATAATAAAAAGGCAGAGTTAAAATATCAATCAGAAAGAATAGCAGATGATGCAAAAGCACATGAAGAGCTGCTAAAAAGACTTGGAGAGAAGATTAAATCTTTGGAAGATAAATTAAAGTCAATAGAAGAAAAAATAAAGTCATATGCATCTGAGTCCTGTCCAGTATGTTTGATGGATTTTACTAATCCAGCAGTAATGAAATGTTGTAGCAATTTGTTTTGTGTACCTTGCTTAACAATGATCAATGGGTTATGTCCAATGTGTAGGGCTCCATTTGTCTTAAAAGATCTACATGTGATTGTAAAGGATGAAGAAAAGAAGGGTAAGAAAGGTAAGAAGATAGAGGCATCCAAAGAGCTGCTATCAAAAAATGATAATTTGATCAATATAATTAATAAGAAACCAAATGGAAAATTTTTAATATTCTCTTGTTATGAAAATACAAATGATTCTATTGGTAGACTACTCAAAGAAAATGGAATTACCTTTGCCAAGTTATCTGGTTCTTGTGGGGCTGTTAATAATACTATTGATAAATTTAATAAACGGGAAGTTAGAGTACTTTTATTAAATGCCCAGTATTATGGATCTGGTCTTAATCTTCAAATGGCATCTGATATTATTATTTATCACGAGATGAACAAAGAACTTGAAACTCAAATCATTGGACGAGCACAAAGAATAGGAAGAACAGAACCACTCAATGTGTATTATTTGTTAAATGAAAATGAAAAACACAATGTAACCAATCCATCTTTAGACATATCAATTTATGATCCAAATGACAAACAACTTTTGAATTTTATTGCGGGAAATAACTTTGATAATAAAGTGGATACAAAAGCAGAAGTTGGTGAGTTCTGGGATTCAGATGAGGAAGTTGCATTTAAAAAAGCAGAGGCTAAAAGACAAAAAGCTTTGGAAAAGAAGTTAAAAGAGACAGCCCCAAAGAAAACAAGAAAAACAACTAAAAAGACTGCTAAGGCAGTCAAAGGGGGGGAAGGTGCTGATAATGAAGTTTAGGAAAATAATATATCTAAAATAATATATATATGAAAAATTTATTGTCTATAGCAATAGTTTTATTAATTTTATTTCTAGTTTATTCAAATATAATAGAGACATTTGAATGCCCAACAGATAAAAAGTTGGATGTTGATATGAATGATTTATCAATTGGTCAAGGAAGAATTGTTATTTGGTTTAATGAATATGATGAAATGACTTATCAATCTATAAAAAATCTTATATTAAAAGAACAAAATCATAGTACTAAGGAAATTAATAAAATATTAAGAAGAGGTCCAATTGCAGCACGATATGGTTATAAAAATACTTTTTGTGACGTTACTGGTAAAGTTAAAGAATTATTTAAAAGTATTGGTCGTGATCCAAAAGGTACAGGTTTTGAAATTACAAATGATTTAATTGGTGTGGAAGATCCTGCAAGAAAAAAGAAGAAAAAATTAAGTATTGCTATATAAAATTACTATAAATTTGTTTAATATTTAATATCTAAATTTAATATATATATGGATATTAATAGTATTGTTTCAATAGTTATTATTATTGTGATTCTTGGATGGATATTATCTGGCAGATCTAATTCAAAGAAATCTAGAGAATCATTTGATACAAATGAAATAAGAATTAAAGAAGGTAAAACTTTAACTTATTCTGATTTTACTGCATTTAATAACAGAGCTATAGATAGTATATATTATGTTCCAATAGATGGGAGCGTTCAAGGTAACAATGTTACCTCAGGAATTAAAACTTATTACGATGAATATTTGAGGGGGGAACTTAGAACAACATTTTCAATTAATGTAGACAACAAAACATTTGGACCAGATCCAAAGAGAAGAACTAATAAAGAATTAAAAATAACTTTTGTTCCAAATAAAATATCATTATGGTTTAGATGGATTTATAGTGCTGGATCAGCTGGCAAAAGAGCCAAGTGTTTAAATGACAATTCATATTCAATGAAAAAAATTGATGACAATATATGTGGAAATTGTCCAACCAATGAAGGACAAGGTTGTTATCAAATTTTTAAGGATAACATTCCCCTTTCTAATAAAATTTATTGTTATAAAAACGATGCAATGGGTAATTTTAATTTGGAAATAACTGTGTAAATAACTGTATAAATTACTATAAATTTGTTTGATATTTAATATCTAAATTTAATATCTAAATTTAATATATATGGATATTAATAATATTGCTTCGATAGTAGTTATTATTGTGATTATTGTATGGATTTTATATAATAGTTCAAAAAAAACAAAAGAGCGTTTTGATCAATTTGCTTCGGCATCATCTATTCCAGCAGGACTTTTAGAAAAATCATCTATTAATTCAATTCAACCAAATCCTGCATTGTATGAAAAATCAGGAAAAAAAACACAATATGGTAATTTTGCTTCTTCAGTAAATCCAAATTTAAGTAATTCTTTAGAAATAGATTATACAAATATTGAATATTTAAAGTCTAGAGTTATAAATGTTTCAAAACCTATTAACATTGATTTAACATATATTGATGTGAAAAAATTTCCAATTAAATTACTTTTTTATAATTCAACATCAAAAGATTTGAGCTTAAATTTAATTTTTAATAGTTCAAATGGTCAAGTTGTATCACCACTTATTTGTGTGTCAAACTATATGACGGGTGATGTAAATAGACTTAAACTTTCATTAAATTCTTTAAATATAATTAATTATAGTATTGTCACACGTTTAAATTATATGTCTCGTGGTAGGGGAATGTTTACATCAAGTGGAAATAAGATAGTTTGGAGTGGGATTGCATCAGATATTGATGATATTGCTTCTGTGCCAGTAGATGTTGTTCTTCCATTTAAAACAACTTCTGGAGATATTCTAAATATAACTGCAGTACCAGCTCCTGTACCAGCTCCAGCACCTAGCACCTAAATAAATATTTATACTTTATAAAAATAATATATAAAGTATATGTATAAATATGAATCCTGAACAGATAATTTCAGTAGTAATTATTTTAGCAACATTATTTTTAATCTATAATACAACAAAATCAGTTGAAAAATTTGATGCAACACAACTTATTTATAATAAAGATGAAAAAATAGATTTTGCAGAATTTAACAACAGACCTATTCTAAGTGCTACTTATGGTGCCTTTGATGAAAATAATAAACCAATAATAGATGATGGTGATAAATTATTTGTTGATGTCAGACAAATTATTGTTGATGCACAAAAAAATAATAAAAAAATTAAAGTTACTAATACTGAATTAAATAATGGTGTTGATCCAGCAAAAGATCGTAAGAAAAAATTAATAATTTATTTTGAAACTCCAGTTACTTTTACTTGGTCAAATGCTAAACTAGCAAAATCAGTAACTCATCCACAATATACTATTGTTAGAGTTAAGAAAGATTTATGTAATGCTTCTGGTGCTTGTGGAAATGATCAAGAATGTTATCAATTAAATCAAGATGGTGTTGGTGTTGACAATAAATTTTTTTGTTTTGATAAAAACCCTGTTGGAGATTTTACAGTGAATATTTAAATTCTGTGTACAATTGTTTTGCAATTTTTTCAATTTGCGATTGGGACAAACTAATTGTAAAATATGCATATGGAGTAATATGGATATTTGCATTAAAGTTAATACCAGGGAGTAAAGATTTTGCATTAATAATACTTAAACTAAAACTTGATTTAGGATATAATGTGGCTAAGTCTTCAATTGAAATAATTTGCTCATTCAAAGAAGTTTCTAACGGATAGTCATTTGATCCCATTGATATGACTTCACTAGTTGATAGTATTGCAGAAGTTGATTTTAGTTTTAACCTAGTCCCAATTAAGTCAAGCAATTGATTAAAATCAGAATTTAAATTTGATATTAATATGAATATTTTACTTTTAATAAAATTATAAATAGTTTTACTTTGGAGTTGATTGTATCGCTTGATAAATTCAATAGTTTGAGAATCAAAATGCCTGTCAATAGATTCATCAAAACTAATTTTATTTATTTTTTCTCTTGATTCTTTAGATATTCCCAATTTATCACAAATAAAGTCAAAAAATGGTGTATTTGTTGCAATCAGATTCATCCCATCAATAAAATCATATCCTTGCTGCATAATTACATTAGAACATTCAAGTAATTTGTCCAAGTCTGACTGGTTTGCATGATTTAAGAAAACTATTTTTATTTTATCTGGATGTATTATTTTTAATAATTTTTTCATTAGCTTAGAATTGTGTTTACTCTCAGAATTAGACTCGATATCTTTATTTGAACAAGAATCAGGGTCAAAATCACCAAAAACATTAGATTTAAACATAGATTTTTTATAATCTATACTACCAAGTGACGAGAATTTTGTAAAGTTTTCCACATCTGTTTTATATGATGACTCGAGTGTATCTAACAACTTGGGATCCATAAACTTGGCCAAGTAAATAAGTTGAAATATTCAGTGATTAAATATTTCAATTTTATACATACATTGTATTGTTAACATATTCCTTAATTTTTATTTTTAATTTCTTTATTTACTCTATAAATTTTGAGAGCATTTTCAAGATCTTCATATGTTATTTTTCTTTTACATTCAGATGGTAAACAAAAAACTCTGATACCATGTTGTATTTTAACACTAAGAAGAAAACTTTCAATATCACCTCCAAAATTAGGAAATAGTTGAGAGTTGGATTTAAAAAAATCATTTAGTTTAGAATTAGTAATATCAACAGACCAAGAGTTGTCTGGATTTGTGTTTATTTCTTTAACCATTTTACAAAATATTTGTGCGAGTTCTTCAGGTGTATATGATTCAATAGTATATCTAAAAGGGAATCTTCTATTAAGCCCTTCATTAACTGCAAAGAAACAATCCTCTAAAGCATCTTCATACCCAGCAATTATTACTAGCAACTGATTTTTCTTTTCTGTTAAATTTTGATTAATTGTGTCAATACATTCTTTTGCATATGAATCACCTCCATTTGGAGTTCCAAGTGAATATGCTTCATCTATAAATAAAACCCCACCAACTGCATCATCAATAACTTCCTGTGTTTTTGCAGCAGTTTGACCTAAGTATTTTGCAATTAAATCTGATCTTTTAGCAATTTTAAACTTTAATTCAGAGCTAGTAGATTTATTTGTTCTTTTTTTTGGTTTATATTCTTCATCATCTGTATAGTCTTCAAACTCTTCTTCAGAATAATCATCATCAACAATAAAACTATCATCATCATAAGATTTTGATCTTGATCTTTTCCTTGGTTTAGGATTAGAATATTTAGTTATAGTTGAATTTGGATCTTGTATTATATCAAGATGCCAGTAAATTTCTCCAATAATATGTCCTAACATAGTTTTACCAACACCAGGAGGACCTTGGATTACTGTGTGTAACATATCTTCATTTTTATCTTGAAAATCTTGTAAAAAATATATAATCTGTCCAACAATAGATTTTTTAACCCCTGACATTCCAATTGTACTTTGAAGTTTTTTAAGTACTGGAACAATTTTATTTAGTTTTTGTAAATTAATATTGTATTTCTTATTTGGATTAAATGATAAACCAAGTTCAATCAAATCATCAAGACTTTTAATTTCTTTGTTAATTACAATTACTTCTTGATTTAATGATCTACTTTTTTTATCAGCATGTTCATCTATTCCAATAGATGAATTAGCTCTTTTTCTCGCAGGTTTGGACATTAAATATTTATTATTTAATATGTTTATATATTTAAATCAAGTGGTTGAAAAAATTAAGAAAAATTATTTTGTTATAAATAGCTCAGTAACTCCATTTATTGGTAAATGACAAAGAACTTCACAAACGTCTCCAACACATTTTTTTTCGCAATACCATTCATTTACTTCAGCATATTTTACTAACCCATGAATTCCAATACCTGTTGCAAATAATGCCAAATAAAACATAATATTTTTTCTATTTGAGTAAAAAACATTTGTTTTTTTAATTTCATCACAACCATATGAATATACAATTTTATGGATTACAAGCCCAGCAATAATAGTTATAACTCCAATTATTAAACTTTCACTTAAAGATAAAGTAAACATCTATAATATACTATGAGTGAAAAAAAATGGTACAATTATATTATTTTTGATAAATCACCTAGCTCAAAAACATATGTTGGTTCAACTACACACCCAACTAGAAGATTTAGACAACATAATGGTCAAATAAAAGGAGGGGCTAAATACACACGTGGGGGAAGTTGGACCCCATTTGTAGTTTTATATGACATGAACCATACTAAATCATCTGCGCTAAGTTATGAATGGCATTTAAAACATTCAAGTAGAAAAATACTTGGATCATCTAAATATAAAAGAAAATATGGGTTAGAAAAATTTGTTGAATCAAAACTTGACAAAAATTTAACAAATTATTACTCCCATGTACTTTTTGTAAATTCAACCCATAAATCTATCACACCTGTACTTACATCCCAAGTAGCAATAATATATTTGGAAACAAATCAATTTACTACTCAGATACTTGAGGAATGGGTTGAAAAAATTAAATTAATCAATAAATTACGTGTAAAAATTTAATTTAAACTTCCCAAAGGTTTGTTTAAATTTTTAATTTAAACTTCAGTGTATGGTTTTTCTCCAAAACTAAATGCAACTACATTTTCTACGGATTTAGATGGATTAGTTTGTTCAGTAACTGTGTTATTTTTAATATAATTTGCTTTATTATTCATTGTGATAATGGGTTGGTCTAAATATGAAACAGAATTGTTTTTGGTTGTATTAATTTGGTTAATTAAAAAAATATCAACGCTAGAATCAATACTTTCAACTGGAGCATACATTGGTGCATTTGTAATACCAATAATTTCATTAGATGTATTAAAAGCAGCAGGTGCAGGAGCAGCAATAATTTGAGATGTTGCGTTAGTATCAACTAAATTAGTTTTAATAAAGTCTCTACCCTTGATTTCATTTGTATCAATAGTTTGTAGTCTTCTTGGGACAGATGAAAATTGTGTTGTATAGCTCATATTATCATTTAAATCAACTGTATATGCACTAATTAAATTCATTTGTTCAGCATTTGATATTTGACTAGTTAAGTCTTTAACAGTTTTGATAATAAAATCTTGTTTATCAGAGCTTGGATTTGGTAGCACAACTTGGTTAGTTGATTTTGACTTGGATTTAATTGATTTTGACTTTGATTTAATTGATTTTGATTTAGTTGTTTTTGATTTAGTTGATTTAATTGATTTTGATTTAGACCCATAAATATTAATTAGCACTAGGATGATAATAGCAATTGAAATAATATTATTCATTATATTATATACTAGGATTTAATTTTTTTTTTTACATTTATTATAATATGAATTTAAATATTATACTTGTGTTTTTAGTATTTTTCTTAATATATTTTTTTAATAAACAAACACTAACCTTTGAAATGTTTAGTGATACTCAAAATTTAAAAAATATAGCTGAGTCTAAAATCTTTACACAAATTCCAACAAATTTAGACAAATACTTCACACCTATTAATTACAAACTTTATTCATGTGCAGACATAAAAACTGATGGAAAAATTTTCCTATCAATAGCTTCATATCGTGATCCTCAATGTCCTTTGACTGTGTTAGATGCAATAACAAAGGCATCAAATCCTGGTAACTTAGTAATTGTTGTGTGTCAACAAAATGATGAATCAATAGATGCTCAATGTACAAATATATCTATACCAAAAACTTCATCTAAATCTAACTTCAACCCAATAATCAAATGGATAAAAGTACCACATACAGATGCTAAAGGGCCTTGTTGGGCACGTTTTGCTATTCAACAGTTGTACTCTGGTGAACAATATTATTTACAGGTTGATTCACATACTAGATTTGTTGATTCATGGGATGCCAAATGCATTCAATGTTTGACTCAAGCACAGAGTGAGAAAGGTGATGATTTAGTTTGTTTGACAAATTATGTTTCAACATTTAATATGCAAACTGAAGAGGTAGAAATAAATCCTCTAAGAGGTCCTATGTATGTGGAATCAGTTGACCAAACAGATGGGTTTGATAGATATAATTCTAAATACTCAACATTAATGGTCAAACCAGAAGAATCGAAGGGATGGTCTGGATGTTTTGCATTTGGTCCAGGACAAATGGTTGTAGATGCACCATATGATCCATATACTCCATTTTTATTTTTTGGTGAAGAGATGGATGTATTTGCCCGACTTTACACTCGTGGATGGTTAATGTATGTCCCACATATTCCAATTTGTTTTACAATATTTGATAGATCATATAGAAAAACATTTTGGGAACATCCAGATCAGGCCACAATAGTCCCATGGTCAAAAATAAGACTATATGAAAGATTTGGCATACTATCTGATAATTTTGTTAAACAAATTCCAAGCCAAGTACTTCAAGATAACCAAGTATTTGGTTTGGGTAAAATAAAAACATTTGATGAATTTATGAAATATTGTATGACTTAAATTTAAACCAATATTAAAATTATTATATTCATTAATTACAATGCTTGATAAACTATTTAAATTTGTTAGAGAGACTTGTTCTGAGTATTCAATAGATGAATCACATGGTCTAACACATTCAATTCAAGTTTATAGGTATGGATTAGAGATTTATTTTCAAGTCCTAAAATCCAATCCTCAAATAGAAGAATTTGAACATGTGATAATTTGTGCATGTGTGTTACACGATATGTGTGATTATAAATATATGGATGAGAAAGTAGGTGTTGAAAGAATTGTCAAGTTACTCGACAGCTTGGGTTTGTCACAAGCCAATATTGACTTGGTAGTTAAAATAATCACAACTATGTCTTATACTAAAATAAAAGCCCATGGTTTTCCTGTATTTGATAATACAATTTCAACTCTTGCATTTAATATTGTGCGAGAGGCAGATTTATTAGCTGCATATGATTTTGACAGATCTGTAGTTTATGCAATGGAATGTCAAGGTATGGATTGGACTCAAGCAAATAAAGAAACTATTGGATACTTTAAATCTCGTGTACTAACACAAATCTCAGATGGATTATTTAGAATTCCTTCAGCATTGGATATAGCTTTGCAATTACACGAAGTGGCTAGTGTCAAGTTAAGCCAAATTGATTTGTAATTTGCAAAAATCTTTTAACGTTATATCAGAGTCACCATCTTTGATAGTTTTATTATCACGAAGAATGACTCGATAAATAGTTTCTTCAAATACTGATGGAAGAAGTAGCGAAACCATCTTCTTCTTAATTTTAAATTTTGTATTTGGTTCAGATATTGAATAAAAATAAATTTCGTCAACAGGATTTTTATTTTTAAGATTGAAATTAATGTTAAATTTAGTTAAAATCACATCTGTGACTAATCCTTTTTCTCCAATAATATTTTTAAATCCTTCTATTTGTTGAAGAACATCTTCATTTTTACCATCAAAAATAATTTCACCAACAAAATGATACAAATCTCGTGTGTCTATTCGTTCTAACAGTTTCTTAACATTGGCGTTTGTTGTTGTGTATTTGATCCTATCTATTAGACAATCTGTATAAGAAACAAATTTGTCAATATTTGTTATATTTGCAGATATTCCAAATTCTTCGTCAACTGCATCTAACACATCCAGAATCATAAAATCCAGCTGATTAATTACTGGATGTTGATAAATTTGTTTGTGCATTTTAAATCTTGAATGAAATAACTCGTAAATATTATAAACTTCTTTGTCTGGATAACAGATTGTGTCTTGAATTACTCGAGCTTGTGAAAATAATCTATTGTATTCAAAAGATGAACCTAATCCAATATTTTTTGTGTCACGTAACAAATAATCTATTTTATCACAATCTAGCCCTGACTTACCATTTGACACTACCTCATACATAAATTCTGGTCTTCTTATTCTGTGTTTAGGTAACTTTTTAGGTCTCCGTTTTGAGTTAATTAGCTCGCAAATAAAATCTATTTCATCTTCAGTGTATGCAAGTTTATATTTTGAAATAATATGTTTGAGTAGGACTTCTGATCTGTACTCATGATGAATCCATTGTTCTGCAGGAGTTCCTGTTAGTTTGGATTTGAGAAAATAGTCATCAAAAAAGTGTGAATAACATGCATGCCCCAAGTCATGACAAAGTCCTGCAATTTTTACTAGGACTATATCTCGATCAGATATATACAGTTCTGGTTGTTTCTTTTTGATGTTTTCCATTAACAACCCACACAAATATGCAACTCCAATTGAATGTTCAAATCTGTTATGAGAGGCTCCAATAAAAACATGATATGCAACTCCTAATTGTTTTATATTTCTCAAACGTTGGAATTCTGGTGTGTCAATGATTTCAAGTAGCTCTCGATCAATCTCAATATGATTGTGTACTGGATCAAAAATTAGTTTTTTCATAATTATTTAGCTTTAATAATTATAAATAAATATATATAAAATTCAATTTTTTCAAATCTATTCAAGTCCCAACATATGCACATAATATCTAACATAACAATTTGATAAACATTTTTTAATCTGTTCTTCACTTAATCCAGGAGTTTCAAGTGTTTTCTTAATATATTGATTATAAGTTTCAAGCGCATTTAATTTATTTTCCAAGATTGTTATTGGATCATCAATTTTAGCATTGGGAAAAGTTGCAATTGCTAAATTATATAGTTCAATATCTGCGGCTTTTATTCTCGAGTCATCTAATAGTCTAAACATGACATCTGAAGAATCAGATGTTTTTGTTGTCTTCTTGCTTTTGTTTTTTCCCATTTATATTAATATAATTGTATTCATATATTTAAATACTTTAAAAACGAAAATTATTTAAAAATAATTTTATACTATTATTTTATATACTAATGCAAAGACTTCACATTCTTAATAAAATTAATAAACAAATTGCTTCTCAACAAGTTTTAGAACCTGTTGTTGTTCCTGAACCAGAACCTGTTGTTGTTCCTGAACCAGAACCTGTTGTTGTTCCTGAACCAGAACCTGTTGTTGTTCCTAAGCCAGAACCTGTTGTTGTTCCTGAACCAGAACCTGTTGTTGTTCCTGAACCAGAACCTGTTGTTGTTCCTGAACCAGAACCTGTTGTTGTTCCTGAGCCAGAACCTGTTGTTGTTCCTGAACCAGAACCTGTTGTTGTTCCTGAGCCAGAACCTGTTGTTGTTCCTGAACCAGAACCTGTTGTAGAAGAAGATGAACAAGAAGTTGAAGAACAAGTTCAAGAACAAATTAGCGAAGCAGAGCCAGTTCAAGAAAAGGGAAAAAGAGGTAGAAAGAAGAGAAATTAAATGAAAAATTGATTAATAAGTGCATTATCATTAGCATCAATATTTCTTGGGACAATGGCGGAAGAGTGTGCAGATGTTTTTGAACCAATGGGTGCTTCAGAATAAGATTGATTAACTAAATGTGATGGTGTTACATTAGGAGTTACAATTTGTGCGTATAAATTTTGCCAGTAGTTTTTTTCATCAATTAGATCAATATATTTTTTAGCAAGCTCTTTATATTCTACTGTTTTGTGAATATTAATTTTAGGGAGCCAGAGGTATGTAAATAAAAAAATAAATATAATCATGAGCAGAAGTTGTATAACGTTTATTTCAATATGTTTCATATTAAAATAAATTTAGATAAAATATTTTTCGATGTTATATTAAATGGCCGAATATAGAAAATATTTGTTAACAGAAGAAATGGATAATCATATAGATAAAATTATAGATAGTATATTTACAAGATTAGTGTCTGGTCATAAAGATGCAATTAAAAAATTTACTAAAATATTAATTGATACAATTGGATGTAAACTAAATTTTACTCCACGTACAGCCAATCAATTTTTTCAACAAATATCACAAAATAGCTCAAGAGACATAATTTCAATTATGTATTTGATTCTCCCATATATTAATGATGCAAATAGCTATGAACTCTATAAACAAATTGTTAAACTAGAAGACATCACATGTAAAAAAAAATCAAATGATGTTGAATCAAATAATTATGTAATATCAAATTTACAGTTTTCACGTTTTATTCCAAAAGAGAGTGGACAAATAAAAGAATATATTGACTATGTTAAATCAAATAATATTGTTAATGAAACTGAACTATTTTATGAATATAAATATTCATTAATAGATTTAGAAACATCTTTTAAACTTGTTCTATCAACAATTGATCAAATTGCATCTAGACTATATGTTAATTGGATAAATATAATACCATTAACACTTAAAGATTATAAAGAGTCTGATAAATATAAACAAAGTATGGAATGGGATGAACAAGCTGGCAAATTTATGTGTAAAAGTTTGGTAGATTCAAATCAACGTTATCCATTTGATTTTTGGAATTTAGATTTAGATTCAGAACTAAGATCATATGGGGGTGTGACTGCAGGAGATGTATTTAATACAATTTGTGTTTTTTTGTTTGGGGAAATTTATAAGTCTGGAGTCAAATGGTTATTATATGAGAAAGAGATAAATTTATTATCTTCATCTTCAAGACCAAAAATGTATTTAGAAATGTTAGATGAAATAGTTCCAATAGATTATTTATGTACAAGTACAATGTATGAAATAATTGAATCAAAAGAAAAAAAATTAATTGAACAATCTTGGATTAAAACTATTAATGATGTGTTAAATAGTCAAGAATCATATTATGCAAATTTCATCAAGACAATAGTTTTAAAATTTGACACCCAATACTGTACAAGTGAAATATCGGAAACATATCTATATGATCACACAACTTTATATACTAAACTTGAGAAAAAGAGAATAACAGAAATAAATATAGAAGATGAAAATTTTTTAGAGGATGAAAATGATAGAGTTGTATTAGATTTGTCAAAATTAGATAAAGAACTATATTCAGAATATATTGAAAAATTGAGCAGTTTTAAGAAAATACCTTTTGAAGTGGTATATGATTTTTTAGTAGCACAAATACAAAAATTTAGACTCACATGGTATGGTAAAAATACTATTGTGCTTGAAAATAAAAAATATAAAATTGATCCTGTGGTTAAATTTTCTTCTAATCCTAGCTCTAATTCCAAACAAATAGGAAATAAAATATACTATCCAACATATAAAAATATTTATAACTTTGCTAAATCTATATCACTCCAATTTATAAAAATAGAAGGAGGTGTACAAGTTACTGACGCGAGATGTTTGGATTTAGAACAAAAAGAAAAGTTTATCCAAATAATAAATAGGGAACACGATATTAACTTTAACATATCAAATGTTTTAAAAAAAACTTATGGACGTGATGCTCCTGTTGAACCAATTCAAAATTTTATTGTTGAGTATTTCCTATCAAATCTTAAAGATATTGTTTTTACAAGTTGGATTCAACTAGGACTTTTAAATAGATTTGAAATAGATCCATTGATAACTGATGATAATCTATTAGGGGATTCAGAAACATCGAGAAAAGAAAATATAAAAAAGAAATTAAATAAGAAATTTTCATCCCCCGAACTTAAATCCAAACTATTATCCACATACTATTATTTAACTGGAGATAAATATGCTAATTTAGAAATTTATAATAAAAAAGGCAAACAAATAGATTGGTTTGAGGCTACATTTGTTGAGAATGAACCATGGTACTATGCATTTGCAATGAATTGGGTTTCACAAATTAACTTTATGCACCATTTTATTTTCAATAGAGTTATTTTTGTAACTGGCGCAACTGGCCAAGGTAAATCAACAGAAGTACCAAAGCTGTTGTATTATGCGCTCAAGGCAGTAAATTTAAATTTTTCAGCACGTGTGGTATCAACACAACCCACAGTAATACCTACAATTAAAAACGCAAAGATTATAGCAACAAATTTAGGAGTACCAATTGAAATAAATGGTTTTAATAATTTGACTCCATATTTACAGTACTCAACCCAAGAAAAAAAACACATTGTTGCAGGATCAAATACATTTATAAAAGAGGTAACAGATCGTACACTTTTTGAGGAAATTATTCAGAACCCATATTTAAAAAGAGTAAAAGATAAGAAAAAAAATACGTTTTCAAATGAAAATGTGTATGATATCGTAATTATTGATGAAGCACATATGCATAATATTAATATGGACTTAATTTTAACATTTATGAGAAATGTTGTCAATATAAATAATCAAATAAAACTAATTATAACATCAGCAACTATGGATGATGATGAGTACATATATAGACGGTATTATAAAATTCTTGATGATAATTATGGATATCCTATATCTCCTATTTTTTCAAAGCTAGAATATACTCGAGGAGATGATGAGTTATATATTTTGGATAAAATAGTTGTGGATAGAAGATATCATATATCTCCACCAGGTTTAACTACCAAATATAAAGTTGGGGATGTGTATTTATCAACAGATACAGCTAATTATGAAGAGGCTGAAAGTGCTGGATTAAAAATTTTAACTGAGATTTTAAGAAAGAATACAACGGGTGATGTTCTATTTTTTACAACTACTGAACCTGCAATTAATAGATTAGTTGAACTAATAAACAGAACATCTCCAGGATATGCAATAGCATTACCTTTGTATGGGGCATTAAAAAACAAACCAGGTAATTGGTTTGATTTGATAGAAAATATTGACAAAAATTTGCCAAAGTTACAATATTCAAAATCTCAAATTTTAGATGTGATAGATGGAAGCATAAAATCTCCAGCTAAAGTAGCCCCAGGCACTTATACAATGGCTATTATAGTTGCAACAAATATAGTAGAAGCTTCAGTAACAATTCCAACACTTAGATTTGTTATAGACACAGGATATTTTAATTCAGTTGTATTTGACGATGAAACAAATGATCAGCGTGTTTCAATTGATCAAATACCTGAGGCATCTAGACTTCAAAGAAGAGGACGTGTTGGTCGTGTTGCACCAGGAACGGTCTATTATACATATGCTAAGGGTGCACGTGCACATATAAAACCTCGTTATGGGATAGTAACAGCAGATGTAACATATGATTTATTTAAAATTCTTCATGTGGATACTCCCGACAACTCTGATCCAATATATAATATAAAGTATCATCCAATTAACTTTGATAAAAAACCAACACAAGAAAATTGGAAAAAATTTATTTCAGATGAACCAAATCAGATCATGAAAAATATTTATATGAATCAATATGCCCCAGTACAAATAAATTCTGATATTAATTCATTTAAAGCACAGGAACACAAACTTAATTCACCATATTCAGATGGTTATACAATGGTAGATTTATTGGATTTTTATGGAAATTTTTATATTATTCATCCAGATGAAGATAAAATTAAGAGGAATGTGATTACAGGTGAAATTAGAATGTTAAATAAACGGAAAAATAAAATTGAAAATAGGTATGTATCAAAAAAGATAGTTGGTTCTTTAGAGAGATTGGTAAATTTTAAATATTTGTATATTGAAAAGGAAGTTATGCTGTCAAATATAGAAAAAGACTTTGTGTTTATTAAAAAACTCCCATACTATAAAGTAATAGATGAAGTTTTACGAGAAGAGAATGAGACATTAGGGTTTTTAATGAAAAAATATAAAGAGGATGATATTGTTAAAATATTTAAAACTCTTCTTTGTTCTTATGCTTATGACTGTGAGGATGAAGCACTTAAAATAATATCTCTAATGTATTCAATTGAATCATATAGAACATTTGTTGCAAAACAAAAATTAAATCCAAAATATAATGATTATGATGGATTTATAGAAATGTGGGAAAACTCTCAATCAGAACTTTTTTCATATTTGTCAATAATGGATTTTTTTGTTAAACCAAGTTTATTCAATGAAGAAAAATATCAGAAAATCCCACAAGAATATATTAGTAAATCTTTTACAACATTTAATAATTTGCTTAAAAAATATGGAAATAAAATATATTTGAAAGAAAAAGAGAGTGAACTTAAATCAAATGGAATTAGTAGTTTTGAACTAATGAATTTTACCAAATATAAAAATAATAATTTTAAATTAACCAAAATTTATGATGACTACACATCTAAAGTAAGAATTAAACCTAAAGGTGACATAAAAGATTTTGATTATAGTTCTTATTGTGAATCTTTTCATATTAATAAAAATACAATTCAATTGGCATTAAGACTATATCAAACTTTAAAAAAAATAATGTTAAAAGATCATTTTATAAAATCAAAAAAGGAATTTAAACAAACATACCCAGTAATTAAAACAGTTGAATTGAGTAAAAAAGAAAATATAATTAAATGTTTTTTAGAATCATATATGTCAAATTTATGTGTGTATAAGAATAGAAAATTAGTCAATACAATGACAGATCTTCAAATTACCCAGGAGGGAATATCACTTATAAAACCATCGGGCAAACTACTATTTTTTGGAATAAAATCAAGAGGTGAACTACTTGGGTTGACAAAGGTTCCAGAACATCTTTTTGATCAAGTAAATCCAATTAATATTTTTGATAATGAACTTAAATATTTTGATGAAGAACCACAGAATATTTCAAGTATTACAAAAAAATATACATATGTACCAAATAAATCAAAAATAATAAATATAAATATTGATGGTCAAGTGAAATCAGTTAAAGTTAAAAGATATAGACTTGTTAGTATAGAATAAAAGGAAGGCTGGAAAAAATTGATAATTTGATTGACTGGACAAATATAATACTTTGGATATTATAACACAGACAACTAAATGTTACTATCAAGAGTCAAGCGAATATGTGGAATAATCAGGATAAGACTATTAGTACCAGATTTTGAAACAAATTTATTTACAGATCAATATGTTTATTGTGGAGGTATATGTTTAGAAGTTGGTGGTAATAAATTTGTTTTTACTAACTATATCCCTGGAATAATTAGTGCAGAATTTTATACATACAAAGAGATAAATTTATGGGATAAACCAATAACAGATATTGTGTTAGAAGAAATAAATTGGTCTAATGCACACAAGCTAACAACTACTGTGATGTCAAAACAGTGGGATTATATTAGATTTATTTTTAATGATTTAGATTCAGTTAAACCAGATCTTATTAGTTTCCCAAAAATTAATAAGATTGCTGGAGATTTTTCTCCAATTAAGTCTTATAGTTTATTTGGATCTTCAAATCATAAAATTAATATCAAAGGAATAGCTAAAACAAATTTAATTCATGATTTTTTTCCATCACAAATATTTTACATTGGATCTCAAACAGAATCTTATTCAGGATCTTTAATATATACAATTTGTGAGAATTCAGGAAGTTATTATTTGGAAGTTTTAGGAATAACATCAAATGATTATGATGGGAACAGTAGAATTGTACCTTTAGAATATTTTGAGTACACAGATTTAATTATGTGTTCGGAAACATCCCAATACACACCCACATTACAAGATTTGACAGAAATACCAATTGTTAAAATAACTCAGTATCCACAATTTACAAAAAACTTTTCTACAATTAAAAGAGATGACATTGTGATTCTTGTTAATGGATTAAATATAATAAATATGGAAGTGTTTGATGTGAAACATAATACAAGACAGACATTGGATGAATATTTAATATATTTATTTCAAAAACAAATTTGTTGCCAGTTAACATTGATAAGAAAGGGAAAAATTATAGATATACAAATAGATAAAAATACATTTGCATATATTATGCCCAATCCAATATATTTAAATATAGATGATTTATATACATCAGGAAATAAGATTAAATTTTCATCTGATATTTGTGATTCAATGTTACAATATGATGTTTATAATAAAGAAATTGTAAAATATCTTAATGATCCAACATATAAAATAGAAAAAATTGTCTGAAAGACTATTAATCCCTAAGGGAAAAAATTGCCTAAATTAATAAAATTTTTATATCTATTATAAATATAATCACAATGATTAATTTAAATCCAAAAATTTGGGGGCCACATGCTTGGTTTCTTATTGAATCAATTGCAATATCTCTACCTGATACAATTACAATAGAAACACAAAATGAGCTTAAACATTTTTTTATTTCATTAAGTTTTTTATTACCTTGCGAAACATGTAGAAATCATTTTTCAGAATATGTCAAGGCGACAGACATAATGAACATTGATTTTTCAACAAAAACAAAAGTTTTAACATGGATTAATAATATTCATAATCAAGTGAGAAAAAGAAACAAATGTAAAAATATTACAATTGATAAGACCATAAAATATTATAATGAAAAATATAATATTGAAACAAAAAGTTCATATTTAGACATATTTCTAATTGTGCTATTTGTGATTGGGATATTACTTGTGATTAAATATGTGTACTTTACTAATTCAACCCCATTAGTACCTGGGCCTGTAATTGAGTCCATGCCTTTACAGGTCTCATTTGGAGAACTACCTAGAAATTCTGTACTACCCGCAAATATCCCTAATCCAGCCTTAACAACTAGTTTTGCAAATCCAGTTGCTAATTTATAAACTGGCTATTTGTGCAGTAATTACTTTTTGAAGTTCTTTAGATTTTTCTTCATTAATATTCTCATTTATTATATCATTAATATCTATATTTAAATCATTTAAAATTTTATCTCTGAATTCATCTAATAGACCATTGACATATGACCTAATTAAATTTTTAAATGATATATTTTTTGCCTTTATATTAACAATTAGTTTTTTAACAAGAATTTTTGGATGTATTAAATATTTTAATCTTTGTTCCAAATACCATAAACACCATCCAACACAAAACCCACCTGGATCACCAATTCTTTTCATTTTTTTGTTTTCAACCATTTCTAAAGTTTGAAATCCAATAAGAGGTAAATAATCTTTTGGTTCTAAATACTCATAGTCTGAAAAAAATTTCTCAAAGTAGGTTTTAATTTTAAAATCTAACAAATTTTTATTATAATTAAATCCGATTGGTTCATCAGAACCACTTGGTTCAAACCTTTCTATTGTCTTAAGTTCTTTATCAATTATAATCACATTTGCATGAGAACCATTTTCTAAATCAATACCAACAGGCAAAGCAAATATTTTTTTGTCAGAACTAATAAATTGCTGGATTGATTTTTCAATATTTGTCGGCCAAATATCTTTATGAAATATCCAAAAAAGTTCAAAATTTAAATAGTCTCCAGTTAGCTCTTTAACAATACCTATTTTTTTATAGTAAGATGAAACATTTTGATTATCAACAAAGTCAGTAGTAATTGAAGTTTCTAAATTTGAATATTTTTTAGTCAAAACAATATAAGATGTAATTATATCTAAAATAATACCTGTGAATGTTGTAATTGTATTATTTTTTGGATTTTCAATGTCAATGCAATAATTTTTTCTTTTTAAAGGAATTGAAACTTTGTTTTCATTAATATGTTTTTTAATAAGTGCAATACATTTATCTTTATTTGCATCTGGTTTTGAACATATTTTCTCCCAATCAATTGTCCATATATCTGGGGATTTAGATTTTAAAGTATTTAAATAACTTGAGATAATAATTTCCATGAGTTTTTCTTGTTCTTCTTTAGTACATTTGGATAAAGCTATATTGAAGGGAGTTTTATTTTTCTTATCAAGTATAAAAAGATTGTTTCTCTTTAGTTTTAAACTAGAACTATGTGCCATAAATAGTTTTGTTCCAATAATAAAATGCCAACATGTTTGTCCATCATTATTTTGTATGTTTAAATTTGTGTTTTTAATTAAGTGTTCAATTGGATAATTAGATGGATTTATTTGGTCATAAAATATTTTTGCTAACACAATATGTAAAGCTGTATTTCCTTCTAAATTACAAATATTTAAATTTAATGAAGTATCATGTTCTACTATCTTATTAATAATTTCAAAATTATTATCTATTATAGCAAGATGTAGCACAGTATTACCTTCATAGTCCTGTAAATTTAAATCTGGGTTTAAGGCTTTTTCTAAAATATACTCGATTGCCTGAGTATTATTGTTTAGCGTACATATCATTAATGGAGTAAGACCACCAGTTTTTTCTTTAATATTAACATCACAACCTAAATCAATAAATTTTGTAATAAATATGTTTAAATCATAAACTGATGCAATATGTAGTGGTGTTTCATTGGATCCATTAGTTAAATTAATACTAAAGCTAGATTCAAGTGGTATTTTTAGGAAATTTATATCTTTATTTTTTGTAATCAAATGTATAATTGAATTTTTATTTTTATCGAAAATAAAGAGGTTATTTTTTTGTGAGAGGATGGTAAAGATTTCAAGATTTTTAAAAAAAAGAGCATAATGCAAAGGAAAATTACCATAAGCGTCTTTTATATTTACAATTGATACTCCAATTTTATCTTCATCATATTTTAGCAGTAATTTGATTATATCAATATAGCCATATTTTATTGGCAAATATAAAATAGATCTACCTTCATTATCAATCCAATCTAGTGTTACATTATATTTTAGTAATAAATTAAGCATTGGAACATTGTTATATAAAATTATATATTGGATTAAATAGTTAGAGTGTTGATCTTTAACATCAAAATCTATATTTTCATTTAAACTCTTAGCAAATTCATCCCATTTTTGTTTTTTTACATATTCAAATAATTTATTAATTTCATCCATCACTTGTGCTTTAAATTATATTATATTTTATTTTTATATTTTAATAAATAAATGTGACATTGATGATAGCAAAGACATTGAATAAAATCCAATTGTTACATATTTTGTTTTAGCTTCAGTCATTTCAAACATTGCATAATATGCAATTATGATTATACCCATAAATAAAAGAATTTTTTTCATTTATATTAATTAGATAAAAAAATTTATTAACTTAATAAATTTTTTTATTTGATTATTTGTTTGACTTATTTGGTCTGTTGATTTAACCATAATATATTATAAGCAATAAATTTAATTATATCATCAACTAATTTTTTCTTTTCAGTATGATAAGGTCTTATCAAATTCATTACTCTATCATATTTAAACCAACCAACATTTTCAACTTCAATATGTTGTTCTGGAGTTGTGATAACATTTAAATTTCTATTACTTTCAACAATTGACAAATAGTAAACATGTTTGTACTGTATATTATTCGTACCTCTTAACTCCTCAACAACTGGATATATTCTATCTAAGACTCCTATTTCAGACATATCAAGTGATGTTTCTTCTTGACATTCTCGCTTAGCACAAACAATGTCTTTTTCTGATATATTTCTTCGCCCTTTTGGAAATCCCCATTCTGGTATTGGATACTTTGGCTTAAAAGTTTTTAATACTTCAAGTTGTGTTTGTTTTAATAAATTAAATTTTTCTTCTGCTGCTATAAATTCCTTTTCATAGCTCTTATTTCTTGCTGTTTTTTTCCATAAGTCACACCATAGAACGTCAAAATCATCAGTAATTAATATATTTCTTATCTCTAAATCTGTCATCTGATCTATAAGATGTTTTACTGAATCTATATTATTAGGGTCATATCTACCTCTAATAAATTCGATGTAACCTAATGAATTCTTTCTTGATATCATTAAAAAAAATATTGACTCCTTGAGTTTAGCAACAAGTTCATCACATGACTTGTCTATATTTTTATTATTAAACCAATATAAATTTATTTTATTTACATCTGGATTATAGTCTTTAATAATATATTTATTTTTAAAAATACTGTTATATTTTTCAAATTCTCCTGTTAGTTTAAAATTAATTATACCAAAAGATGTTATTGGTTGCGAACACGCAGATATAGAATGAAATTTTTTACCACAATTTAAACAAAATATTTTCTTTTCCTCAAACATTTTACTTTGAAACTAATAAATTATATTTGCTTTTTTTTAAATAGTTTTTAACAAATCATATACAGCTTTTTCTCTTGGATGTTCATAATCACATGTATTGATTGGTTTGTATTCTACATCTGATATTGTATGTGGATTTTGATTTTTATATTTGGACACATATATTTTCCCCTTGCATTTGTACACCCAATCATCTGTATCTGGATTAGATCTATAAGGGATATCTGTGTGAATATATTTGGCATAAGGTTCGAACCCATTTGTTTTTAAATAAATATCAAAATCTTCTGGGTATAACTTTTGATATACGTGTAGTTTTTCATGGAGTAGAGTATTTGCAAAATCAGACCCATTGTTAATTATTGATTTGTTGATAACTATTGTGTCCCAACGAGTATGTGGGAGACCAAGATCAATTGCTTTAGTATTAATAATAATAAATTTCCATGGTAAACTCTTTAGCTTGGCTTTATCAATCCAATTGTTAGTTGGATCAATTAAATCAATTAGTTTATTTGCTTGATTTATTGAATTAAGAATTTGGTTATGGGATACCTGGTCTGGTATAATAACAGCACCATCAAATAAATTAGTGTATGCGTGTGGAGACCCAGGGGACAATTTTCTTGCCAGATAATCTAATTTATTAAATCTCCCAACATAACCATCTGGATCTGAATCAATAAACTCTAGTGCTTGTGTTTGATTTAAATAAGTGATAGTAGTGTTGGTATAATCAAAATGTTCTTCCAAATAAAAAAATTGAGCTAGTATAGTCAGCACTATTATTCCAATAACAAATATAAATAAAATTTTATATTCCATTTATATTTGTTTCAGATTAAATTTCTGAAACATTTGTTTTAATTTCTATTCCACCATTTCTACTCTCAACCTCTCCACTGTAATCTGCATCTTCATTAAATTCCACTTGAACTGGAACATTTGTTTGTGTGGTTGTGGAACCATCTTCTTCTCTAATCCCATAAGTAAAGAATTGATCAATCTCTTCTTGATTTGCGATATCCAAAACTCTACCCATCACACCAATTTTATCATCTCCAGGACTAAACTTTTTCCCATCAATTACTACTTTGACAAAGTCACCACGTGACAAATTTTTACCAAGTGATTCAATCCATATGGTACCATCTGGTTTAACTGCAAATACATTTGGATTCATGTCTGTAATTTTAATAATAGCATTAATAGGACCATTTTTTCCAAGTAGTAGTCTTTTATTAAAATCATCCACGCAAGCAATAATTACAGTTTTTACAATAGGTATACAAATATTTGCTATATATTGAATATTGTAAACTGCATTACCTGAGAAGTTTTCTGGATTTATAATATTTTCAGAATAATCTTCAATTCTTATAATTTTATGCACAAACCCATATTTGTTACATTTGTTTTCAAGAGTACTTTTTAAATTCTTTTTAAGATTTAAATAAAGTTCAGAATCCATTTGATGAGGATATAGTTCTACCCTAGTAGCTAGTTTTTTTATAACAAAAGGATTAACAAGTTCTTCTTCCATTAGTTATTTAATATATATTATATCTTTATATTAAATAAATTTAAAAAACAATTTTTTCTTAAATATATATATATAACATGGAAGAAAATCCACCAAATTCAAAAAATTCAAAAAAATCACAAAAGTCAGAAAAATCATCAAAGCCAAAAAATCCACCAAAGCCAAAAAATCCACCAAAGCCAAAAAAATTACAAAATTCAGAAAATTCAGAAAATTCATCAAATTCAGAAAATTCAGAAAATTCAGAAAATTCAGAAAATCCAACAAATCCAATGTATAATTTAATAGCTGAATTAATAAATAACTATATGAACAAAAAAGAAAATAGTAATTTTAATTTAAATCTAGATTCAGAAAGTCATACTAATAATGTTAGAAAAAAAAAAGGTAATAAACAAAATGAGTCTCCAATTGAGTCTCCACATGATAAATTTAATCAATTTATGAAAGTATATACTCAGGACGTTTATGATACAAGTTGTAGTTATTTAATTGATGTAATTGGTAACATTATAAATGGTAACATTACAAATGATAATATAAAAGAAAATACTAAAAAAAATACTGATGAGAATTTTAATGACTATTATAAAGCAAACTACAAACCTTCAAATGATCCATATGATCCATATACAATAAATATACTTGGATATGGAAAAAATTTAGCATACTATTTAATTTATATATATTCAATTATTGGAGATAAAGAAAATATAGACAAAGGAATTGTATTTAATTTATTTGTTGATAAAAACACATTTGAATCTCATTTTGAAGATTTGAAAGAGTATACAAAATCAAACGAAACGGATTTAGAAAAATTCTTAGAAAAATTATTTGGAAAATATAGTTTGCAAAATGGTGGTGCTGAAAATATTAAAAGAACACGCATAGAATCTAGTAAATCTAGTAATTCAATTACTACAAAATCTATAAAAACTGTCTCAAGTGATAGGAAAAGTAGTACTAAAAGAATAAACACAGATGAAGATTCAAAGGAAAATGTAAAAAAAATGAGGGGTGAAGATAATGAAACAATTCCAATTGTATCAAGTGAAGATAATGAAACAATTCCAAATGTATCAAGTGAAGATAATGAAACAATTCCAAATGTATCAAGTGAAGATAATGAAACAAGAACAAATACAAATGTAGACTATGGTAATTTAATAAAATCAATTGATGATTTTTGTTTTGGTAACTACGAAACATTAACTCAGAATGTTGCTAAATGTTTTAGATCAAATACTGTTAAAATAAATTATATTATAATTGACCATCAATTTGCAACAGGAATTGGAATGAAAAGAGGAATAATTAGTTATCATAATTATAAGGTTGGGTTTCAAAAGGAAAAGGAAATGAAAAATTATAATGACAATAATTACAATTTTATGTCATTAGTTATAGATGATAATATTACAAATATACTTAGAAATACAGCATCATCTATAGCAAACAAAATGGGGTCTCCGGTATATATGAGCGAAGATAGTGAAACAGAAATTGACTGTGGACCTTTACAAATTAACAGTAAAGAACTTGTTCCAAAAAAAAATAATCCTCCTAAACTAAAAGATAACAATAAACAAATTATAAAAATATTTGAATCGATGAAAATTAAATCAAATGAAAATAATGAAAACAAATACGTAGATATAAATGGTCTTCCTATAGAATTGCTTGAATTAAAATCAAATAATTCAAATCCTCTTGCGGAAATTTTAATAAAACACAGAATAACAGCAGCTCAAAGTGATAATATTAAGAATAGTGATGATAAAAAATATTATCCACTAATAAAATTAGATGCTTTTAATACTAGTGAAGATAATAATTCTACAAGTCCAATATATATTGATTTGGTTAAAAAAAATGAGAAAAATGATCAATTTAAAGAAAATATATGTACTTATCGTTCTAATTCAGCAATACCTCAAAATAGTGAAAACTATGAGATTAAATACAATAAGTGTATAACTTTTACTATTTTTGAAATGTATAGAAAATTACTTAAAAAAATGAAAAAAGAAGATAAAAAGAGAGAATATTCAAAAAACAAAAGAACAGAGTATTTAATGGCAGGAATATCTAAAGGAGGTGGTACTAATGATACTTATGATTCTGTATGTGCATTAAAAACGGGTCAAATATATAAATTATTATTACAGAAAAACGTAAGACTTTGGAATGAAGGAATAGTTTATAATGTTTTTTCTGCAAAATTTTGGGAAGATATGCCTTTTAATTCATTAGTGAATGCCAAAGGATTTAATATACTTAAATTACAAAATTATTCTATAAGATTTGGACATTTTACTATTACAGACAATGAAGACTATTTATCAAGCAAACTTATAAATCCAACATCTGGAGAAAGAATAACAACACATTTAAAGAAATGTTTAAACAATACTAATATTATCAATTCTAATTTAAAAGAACCCTATATATTTATTGCATTTGTTCGTTATCTTATAAAAATTTCTTATAATAAAACAAATTATGAAAATTTTGCTATAGAGGGTGGTTTCTATAAGCCTTCATTAAGATTTAATTTTGGTGGTAATGAGGGTAAGTATAAATTTCATCATGTTAATACATATAATTTTTCAAATTGGTTAGAAAATCAAGATAAAAATATTAAGGAAGAATTTACTCATTATCTTATTACTGCTTTTTACTTTTTAAATTTAAGTACTGTTAAAAACGCAAAAATTTATGGTGTAGATATGACTGCAGGAGAAAAGAAATATTTGTATGGGGGAGTTACTGAAGAAATAAAAAATTATATTTTTAATTCTAATCCTAATTTGCAAATTTTTACTGAAAAAAAATATAATGAATTTTTACAAAATTTAGTAAAAATATATAATGATATTATAAATTCAGAACAAGATAATCTTATATCCGAATCACAAAAAAAATTAAACAAATTTATGATAAATTATTTAAATAATAAAAAAGAAAAAGCAGAGAAGAAATTAAAAGAAGCAGAGGAGAAATTAAAAGAAGCACAGGATAATTTAAAAAAAGCAATACAAGAAAAGGCAGGAAAAAAAAAAGTAGAAGCAGGAGAAAAAGTAGAAGCAGGAGAAAAAGAATATTATGATTTACAAAAAAAATTAAATTTAATAACAGAAGCAATAGGAAAAGTAGGTAGTGAAGAAGGTGTAGAAGAAGAAGAAGGTGTAGAAGAAGAAGGTGGAGAAGAAGAAGGCGGAGAAGATGAAGGTGGAAAAGAAGGTGGAGAAGATGAAGGTGTAGAAGATGAAGGTGGAGAAGCAGGTGGAGAAGATGAAGGAAAAAAGAGTAAACCTCCAACTATTAAAAGAAATGGTAAAATTAAGTTATTATTGGAAAATGTAAGTGTAGAAAACGATGAAAACGATAAAAACAATAAAATAGCTGTCGTAATAAAGAAACTACTTGACTATTATTCAAAACAAAGTGCTAATGCAAGTAATGATGAAATACAAATTGTAAATATTGACCTACATCCTGAAAATAGGGATAAACTTGATTTTTTAAAACATTTAATAAAACTGGCAGATAAAGAAAAAATAGAAAAAGAACATAATTCAATAAAATATATACTTCCAGACACTAATTATGACTTTATTAACTTAATAGATCCAGATAAAAATGCAGAAACATTAAAAGACACATTAGCTCAAATGGCTGAAAACCGTTTAAACTCTATACCAGTTTCAAGTTCAAGTGCATCTGCTAATGCAAGTGCAATAAATTCTAAATATCTTAAATATAAACAAAAATATTTAGAACTTAAAAAAATCCATTAGTCTAATTTGCAAAAAAATACTAAATAATTTTTATTTAGTATTTTTCTATATTATAGTTAATGTCTCAAAATTTAGACCAAGAATGTCAAGCACAAAAATATGAAGATAGTAAATTAAAACAAACTGCCATTAAAATAGCAACACAGGTTGATTCACTAATTACCACAGGTGCTAAAGATTTACCAATTGCAAAACTATATCAGGTTGTTAAAATTGGTGTAACAATAGCAAATGGATTAAATAATTACAAGTCAGATAAATTAAAAAAATTAATGCAAATAGTAATAGTCAGGTTGTTAAAAATTTTTAATGTTTATTTTTTCATTTTAAAAGTAAAAATTCTGGCTGCTAAGAAACAAACTGAATATACTAATGATCCAAAAAGAAAAAAACATTTACAAAAAATTTATAAATTAGATATGAGGGAAGTTGATAATGTGTTAGGTGAATTTAATGAATTGAATAATTCTAACCCTCCTTCGTCCTTTTTTTCAAAAGTAAATCCAGATGATATTAGTCGTAAATTTTCAGAAACTACTGAAAAATTAACAAGAGTTGTGAATGACTCATTAAATCATTTAACCACATTGTTAGGTGTTACAAGATATGTTAGTGATTTAAATTATGAAGATAGTGAAGAATTTGATGCAATGAACTCCCCTATTAAATCAGAAAATTGTGGAAATATGGATTTTGGATTTATTTTTGATGAAATATCAGCCAAAATAACAAAGTTGCAACAAGAACTTTCAACAAATCAAACTCTAGCAGAAGAATTTTTAGATGTGAAGAAAAGAGATGAAAAAATGTCAAATTATTTGGGATGTGGACCAAATGAAGAAGTTGTGTACACGGACACATGGGGTACACCAGTGCCAATGTGTGTTCCAAAAAAACAAAATGCACCAGCACCTGTGCCTACACCTACCCCTACTACATCTCAATCCACACCTACACCTACCACATCTCAATCCACACCTACACCTACCACATCTCAATCCACACCTACACCTACCACATCTCAATCCACACCTACACCTACCACA
>JACCDI010682849.1_pt1 | contig 105725 bp, 97 predicted proteins | sample 7442791 | NCBI WGS metagenome assembly JACCDI01 (sample SAMN15323434, study PRJNA562643) | freshwater metagenome | isolation source: river surface water | place: USA:Blue River Watershed | collected 2017-08-15
GCAGGGCGGTCCGCTGATGCATGTGATCGCCGGCAAGGCCGTCGCGTTCAAGGAAGCGCTGTCGCCGGAGATCAAGGCTTACCAGCAGCAGGTGGTGAAGAACGCGGATGCGCTGGCCAAGGCACTGATCGAGCGCGGTCTGCGCATCGTGTCGGGTCGCACCGAGTCGCATGTGATGCTGGTGGACCTGCGTCCGAAGCATCTGACCGGCAAGGAAGCCGAAGCGATTCTCGGTACCGCGCACATCACCTGCAACAAGAACGGGATTCCGAATGATCCGGAGAAGCCGTTTGTGACCTCGGGCATTCGTCTGGGTTCACCGGCGATGACGACGCGCGGATTCAACGAGGCCGAGGCAACGAAAGTCGGCCACCTGATCGCTGATGTGCTCGATAACCCGCATGACGCGGCCACGATCGAGCGTGTGAAGGCCGGCGTCAAACTGCTGACTGACGCCTTCCCGGTGTACCAGCGCTGATCGCGGTCAGAGTGCGCGGAATGAACTCGACCACGGACGACTGACGATGCGCTGCCCTTTTTGTCATAGCGAAGACACGCAGGTGCTCGATACCCGGGCCTCGGAGGAGGGCGACAGCATCCGTCGCCGCCGCCGTTGCAATGCCTGCGACAAGCGTTTTACGACCTATGAGCGGGTCGAACTCGCGATGCCGGTCATCGTTAAAAAGAATGGTAGCCGTAGCGAGTTCGAATCCGCCAAACTACGTGCCAGCCTGATGCTCGCGCTGCGCAAGCGTCCGGTATCGGCAGATGCGGTTGATGGCGCGATCCAGCGCATCGAAGAGAAGTTGCGCTCCTCCGGCGAGCGGGAAATCATGTCCGGCCAGATCGGAGAGCTGGTGATGCGCGAGCTCAAGCGTCTCGACAAGATTGCCTATATTCGTTTCGCGTCTGTCTATCGCAGCTTCGAGGATGTTTCCGAGTTTCAGGATGCGATTGATGAAATCGATGTCGAACCCAAGAGCACCAGCGCCGGTAAATTACGCGCGCGTTGATCTTCGCTCATTGAACTATCGGACAGATCTGCCGATAGTTTGATCCTCCTCATAAATTGTTAGCGACCGTCATAATGTTTGCCGGGCTGCGTCGGCTGCATGTTCATCATCCGTAAAAAACGGAGGGAAACATGCCTGTATCACGACGCGGCTTTTCGCTGATAGAGACACTGATCGCATTGCTGATGGTTTCATTGGCAGCGATGCTGATGGTGCGAAGCAGTGCGGCCAATGCCATCGCTTTAACGCAGTCGTTAAAGCTGGTCAGTGCAGTCCGTCTCGCCTCAGAATTCTCTGCATGGGTACATCGCGATGGACCTGTCGCGCTTGAAATGCCCCTCGATGAAGCACTGGCTGAAGCCGACGCGCAGGCGATCGATTGTTATGAAGGCCATTGCACCGCTGAGCAGGGTGCCTGGCATTATCTGTCGCGGTGGCGGGAACGATTGTCACTGGCCATCCCGGATGCGCGCGTGCTGATTTGTGTTGATCACGCACCACCAGTGGCAGGCGCCGGATGGTCGTGTGATCCGGAGGGCACGACCTGGGTGATGAAGCTGGGCTGGCCGCCGCGCTCAGACTATAGGCCCGCGCTCACGCTTGAGCTAGGGGCCGCCGGATGATGCAGCGACAGTCCGGGAGCACGCTGGCTTCGCTGATGATTGCAGCGGGGGTGGCTATGGCCATCGCGCTGTCGGCCTTGCGGCTGATGGCGCAGTCGCATCAGGACTACGGGCAGACCGAGCAAGTCGCGCAGATCGACGAACAGGTCGGCTATGCGCTGGAGATCATCAGCCGCTCACTGCAGCAGGCTGGCCATGTCGATGCAAACTTGTCCATGCCGATCCTGCCTGCACGTCCGTTCGATGGCGCTGTGATCGCCATGGATAATTCGACGGTCGCCGGCGGCACCCCCGCCATCGATAGTCCGCTGGCCAATGCACATCTTGGCAGCGACCTGCTGATGATCAGGTTCGCGGGGGATGCGGCGGGCAGGATGAGCAATTGCGCCGGGTTTAGTGTTTCTCCGCCGGTGAATGATAGCGATGACGCGGGCATCAGCATTTTTCATGTGGCGCTAGACGCATTGAATCAACCCGAGTTGCGATGTAAATATCACGGTTCCTCGCAATGGAGCTCACAGGCGATCGCCAGCGGCGTGGAATCTTTTCAGGTGTTATTTGGCATGGATACCGATGGCGACGGGCTGCCGAATGATTTCGTCAGCGCCACGCGGCTGGCGTCGATCGATGCTGCCGCGGTTTCCTCGCAGCCCTCACTTCGGACACGTATTGTTGCGGTAGAAATTGCGCTGCTGATGCGTTCAGCCCGGACCGTCAAAGCCCCGGCAATGCTCCGATCCATCGACCTGTTTGGTCGCCGTTACGCTGAGCGTCACCAGAACGATGACCCCGGTATACATCTGAATCCGGAAGTATTGAAATCAGATCATCTTCATCGGCACTATGATGCGGTGATTTTTCTGAACAACAGCCTGCGTCCGGACGCATGAGCCTGTTTCCGGCCATCGTGACCTTGCTGGTCGTGATGATGCTTGCCGCATCATCGGCGCGCATTGCTCAAGATGCGGGATTGTCAGTGGCACAGCGCGTGGATCTGCAGCTGGCTCGACAACGTGCGGACAGGGCATTGCGGCGGGCGGCAATTGCGCTGGTAAACAGCAATAGTCCGGCGAGTGATGTGGTGATCGACGAGCTCACGATTTCGGAACAGGCCGAGCTGGGTGATCTGCCGTTGCTCCTGTACCGCCTGACTGTGAGCGGTCAGGGACATCAGGCCATCGTGCGCGTGCAGGCGGACTACGTGCTTGATGGCTGCGAATCCGAGGAGGATGATCCTTGTACGCTGAGGGTGCGGCGCATTGCATGGCGTGAATTGTCACCCTGAGTCGGTCTGATGAATCATTCGCAGCGCGGCCTCGGGCTGATCGAATCCATGATCGCGACAGGTATCATCATCGCGATGACCTCTGCTGCCGTGCCGGGTTTCAGATCACTGTTCGACCGTCTACGTGTGACGACCGCTGCGGCAGATTTTCGACTCGCGCTGACGCTGTCACGGTCTGAAGCGATACGGCGACGTGAGCGGGTCGACCTGCTGCCGCTTCGTCACGGCGACTGGCGATCCGGCTGGCAGGTCGTCATTGACGCCAACAATAACCAGCGCGCCGATGCCGGTGAGCGTGTACTGCACGTCGGACCCGCAGTGCCGCTCTCTCTGGACATCCATACCCGGCTCACCGATGCCAAGCGCGTCTATATCGCGTTCGACCCCACCGGTCGGCCAAGAACCGCTGTCTCCGCAGCGACGCCTCAGTTCGGTTCCGTCCTTTTCCAGTCCGGCGAGCAAAGACGCAAGGTCGTGATCGGCTTTCTGGGACGGGCAAGAACCTGCGACCCCGACCGGGACGGAACGGCTTGCTAGAATGCGGTCATGCTTACCGCGAATTTCCAGTGAATATTACCCACGACATTGATGGCATGCGTGCCGCGCTCGCGCAGGCGCAAAAGAGCCTTTACACCACCACACCGAATCCGCGCGTCGGTTGTGTGATCGTGCGTGAGGGCGAGGTGATCGCCGAAGGACACACGCAGCCCGCCGGCTTCGCGCATGCCGAGGCGCATGCGCTGCACCACGCCGCTGAAAATGGCGTGGACGTGCGTGGCGCAACGGTCTATGTGACGCTGGAACCCTGCAGCCATCATGGCCGCACGCCGCCCTGTGCGGACGCATTGATCGCCGCTGGCGTGGCGCGCGTCGTGGTGGCGATTGAAGATCCGAATCCGCAGGTGAGCGGGCAGGGTATCGCGCGCCTGCGTGCAGCCGGCATCGCGGTCGAGCTTGGCGTGCTCGCCGCTGAGGCGCGCGAGATGAACATCGGCTTTCTTTACCGCATGCAGCATGGCCGGCCGTGGGTCAGGATGAAGATCGCGGCCAGCCTTGACGGCGGCACTGCGCTACAGAATGGCGAGAGCCAATGGATTACGTCCTCACAGGCGCGGGAGGATGGTCATGCGTGGCGCGCGCAGGCCTGTGCCATCCTGACCGGCATCGGCACCGTGCAGCAGGACGATCCGCAGCTGAACGTGCGTGCGATTGAGACACCGCGTCAGCCGCGCCGCATCATCGTCGACAGCCGGCTCGAGATTTCGCCGGCGGCCAAAGTCTTGCAGGGTGGCGGCAGCTGGATCATTGCCGCGATTGACGATCCCGATCGGGCGGCGCAGCTGTGCGCCGACGGCCACGAGGTGATCGTACTGCCGAATGACAGTGGCAAGGTCGACCTCGGTGAGCTGATGCACGAGCTCGGTCGCCGGCAAATTAATGAGCTGCATGTCGAAGCAGGCTTCAAGCTGAACGGTTCGCTGTTGAATGCTGGCGTGGTTGACGAATTACTGATGTATATCGCGCCTTGTCTTCTGGGGCCGGCGCAGGGCATCGCGCGCTTACCGCTGCTGGAACAGCTGTCGGATCGTTTGACCTGTCGGTTTCAGGAAGTGCGGCAGATCGGTCCTGACCTGCGCCTGCTGGCCCGAATTACCGATTTTTAGACTGAGAAGAAAAATATGTTTACCGGCATTGTCGCGGCCATCGGCCGCATTAGCTCGATCACACCGCTCGGCGCTGACCCGAATTCCGGCGTGCGTCTGCAGATTCACGCGGGTATCTTGCCTCTGGCCGATGTCGCCCTTGGCGACTCGATCGCGATCAATGGCGCCTGCATGACGGTGACGCAGAAAAGCACCGATGGTTTTACGGTGGATGTATCCCGTGAGAGCCTGAACCGCACCGTGGGTCTCGACCGCGAAGGCGAGGTCAATCTGGAAAAAGCGCTGACACTGGCCGAGCGTCTCGGCGGTCATCTGGTGTCCGGTCATGTGGATGGTCTGGGAACGGTCACCTATTTCGCGCCGGTCGGTGAATCCTGGAAGCTCGACATCCTGACACCGCAGGAGCTGGCGAAATATTTCGCCTATAAAGGCTCGGTCGTGGTCAACGGGGTGTCGCTCACGATCAATAGCGTTGCTGATGCTGCCGATGGCTGCACGATTTCGATCAATCTGATCCCGCATACAATTGCCATGACCACGCTGAAGCACCTGATTCCCGGTGCCAGGGTCAACCTCGAGGTGGACTTGATCGCGCGCTATGTAGAACGCATGCTGGCGTCGACATCGCTGAACCACTAAGCGCGCCGGGTCCTCGCTTGGCAAATTGACACGGCTGCGGCGTACTGAACCGGGGCGGCGGTAGCGAATTCCTATAAAATGGCCGGCCTTTCCGGATACACCCCCCATGTCACTTTCAAGCACACAAGAGATCATCACCGAGCTGCGCGCCGGTCGCATGGTCATTCTGGTCGATGAGGAAGATCGGGAGAACGAGGGCGACCTCGTGCTGGCCGCTGAATTCGTCACGCCCGAGGCCATCAACTTCATGGCTCGCTTCGGCCGTGGCCTGATCTGCCTGACCCTCACTGAAGAACGCTGCGACCAGCTGAATCTGCCGCTGATGACAGGCCGCAACGGCACCTCGTTCGGCACCAATTTCACCGTATCCATTGAGGCCGCCGAAGGCGTGACGACGGGTATTTCCGCTGCCGACCGCGCTCGCACCGTACAGGTCGCTGTGGCGCGTAATGCGAAAGCCAACGACCTCGTGCAGCCCGGACACATCTTTCCGCTGCGTGCGCAGAAAGGCGGCGTGCTGATGCGTGCCGGCCATACCGAGGCTGGCTGTGATCTGGCCGAACTCGCCGGGCTGACGCCCGCTTCAGTGATCTGCGAGATCCTGAAAGAGGACGGTACGATGGCGCGGCTGCCGGACCTGATCGAATTCGCGCAACAGCACCAACTGAAGATCGGCACCATTGCCGACCTGATTCATTACCGCAGCCAGACCGAGAGCATCGTCGAGCGTGTCGGCGAGCGCGAGATGCGGACACCGCATGGCAGTTTTCATGCGGTCGCCTTTCGTGACACGCCCAGTGGCGGCGCGCATCTCGCGCTGGTGCAGGGCAAGATCGAGCCGGATCAGGAAACGCTGGTCCGCGTGCACCAGCCGGTCTCCATTCTCGATTTGCTGGAAACGAACGCGACCACGCACTCATGGAACATGGCCGCAGCCATGGCCGCGATGAAGGCAGCGGATCGCGGTGTGATCGTATTGCTCAATTGCGAGGAATCCGCAGAACAGATGTTCGCGCATTTCAACGCGCTGGACGCGGCCCAGCCCGCCACACCAGCGCGCGCTGCGCGCATGGATCTGCGTACCTACGGTATTGGCGCGCAGATCTTGCGTGCGCTGGGCGTTCGCAAAATGAAGCTGCTGGCCAATCCGAGGAAGATGCCCTCAATGACTGGTTTTAACCTGGAAGTTACCGGCTATCAGGCCGGTCCGACAGACCACTGACGCGGGAGACATCATGAGCGTAGGAATTTACGAACCGGAATTCGACGGTGGCGGCGTGCGTATCGGCATTGTGCAGGCAAGATTCAACGAGGATGTCTGCCACGGACTGACGGCCGCCTGTCTGACCGAACTGAAGCATCTCGGTGTCGAGGATCAGGATGTATTGCTGGTGACGGTGCCCGGCGCACTGGAAATCCCGCTGGCGCTGCAGAAGATGGCCGAATCCGGTCAGTTCGATGCGCTGATCGCATTGGGCGCGGTGATCCGCGGCGAGACCTATCACTTCGAGCTGGTTTCGAATGAATCTGGTGCCGGCATTACCCGTATCAGCCTCGATTTCGGGATTCCGATCGCGAACGCGGTGTTGACCACCGAGAACGATGAGCAGGCTGAAGTTCGCATGGCGGGCAAAGGTGCCGATGCAGCGCGCGTTGCAGTCGAAATGGCCAATCTGGTCGCTGCCATGGAAGAACTGGCTGATGAAGCCGACGATGAATAAAGGTAAGAGACACTGATGAGCAGCATCAAATCCCAGCACGCGAACCCGAGCAAGAGCCGCACCCCGCGTCATCGGGCGCGCGAATTCGCGCTGCAAGGCCTGTACCAGTGGCTGATGAGTCAGGAAGATGCCGGCGTGATCGATGCCTACATCCGCGACGCACACGGTTTCGACAAGGCCGATCGCGAGCATTTCGATGCGCTGCTGCATGGCGTGATTCGTGAAGCCGTCAGCCTGCGCGAGGAAATTGTTCCACTGATTGATCGTTCGATCGCGCAGCTGTCGCCGATCGAGCACGCAGCACTGCTGATTGGTGCATATGAACTGAAGCAGCATATCGAGATCCCGTACAAGGTCGTGATCAACGAGGCGGTCGAGCTGACCAAGTCCTTCGGCGGCATCGATGGCCACAAGTATGTCAATGGTGTGCTCGACAAGCTCGCCGCCAAGTTGCGCGCAATTGAGGTCGGCGCCGCCCGCTGACCTGACCGATGGATTTCTCGCTCGCGCAGCGCCTGCAGGCCATTGAGCCCTTCCATGTGATGGAGGTGATCAAGCGCGCCGCCGAGCTGGAAAAAGCAGGGCGCTCAATCATCTATATGTGCATCGGCGAGCCGGACTTCCCGCCGGCTGCGCCGGTCATCGAAGCGGCCAGCCGGGCGCTGTCCAATGGCGCGGCGATGCGCTATACCGCTGCGCTCGGGCTGCAGGAACTGCGTGATGCGATTTCGGATCACTATCGGAACGCGTTTGGCGTCGACGTGCCATCCGAGCGCATCGTCGTCACCGCGGGTGCTTCTGCCGCGCTGCTGCTGGCCTGCGCGGCGCTGGTGGAGCGCGACGCCGAAGTACTGATGCCCGACCCGAGCTATCCATGTAACCGCCATTTCATCGCCGCGTTCAATGGTCGTCCGACGCTGATACCCAGCGGGCCGGCTGAGCGCTTCCAGCTGTCGGCGGCGATGGTCGAGTCGCACTGGGGAGAGCAGACGCGCGGCGTGCTGCTTGCATCGCCGTCAAACCCGACCGGAACCTCGATCACCCGTGACGAACTTTCGCGCACACTGGATGTCGTGCGCCGGCACCAGGGTTTCGCGGTGGTCGACGAGATTTATCAGGGACTCGCGTACGAGGGCAAGCCGTACACCGCGCTCGAGTTCGGTGACGACATCATCGTCATCAACAGTTTTTCGAAGTACTTCAACATGACCGGCTGGCGGCTCGGCTGGCTGGTGGTGCCGCCGGCGATGCTGCCGGCGATCGAGAAGCTCGCGCAGAACTTCTTTATCTGCGCATCCAGCCTTGCGCAGCACGCCGCATTGGCCTGCTTCTCGCCAGAGGCGCTGAGTGTGGCGGAACAGCGCCGGCAGGAATTCCAGCGTCGGCGCGACGCTATCGTGCCGCAACTACTTGCGCTGGGTTTCGACATTCCGGTGCTGCCTGATGGCGCCTACTATGTGTACGCCGACTGCAGCCGATTCAGTGATGACGCTGAGCAGCTGTGTCTTGACATTCTCGACCAGACCGGTGTTGTGCTGACGCCCGGACTGGATTTCGGCGAGACCGGCGCAAAACGATTCATCCGCTTCTCGTACGCGACCTCGATGGACAATCTCAATGAGGCGATGCGCCGTTTGGGCGACTTTCTCGGTAGTATCCGGCGCTGACCGCTTTATCAGGAATGGTGGCGCGCATCGAAGCGCTTCAAGTCAGCGGGTAAAAGACCGGCGAGCGGTAAAAACAAAAGGAGCCCCTCGGGGCTCCTTTTGACATGCCTGAGGCGGAGAACCCGCTTTACGCCGGTTCCTGCTCCGCCTCTGCGACCCGCGATTTCTCGGCTTTCGCTTCGTTGACCTGCTCAGCCGGTTGCGGCGGTGTGAAGGTCGGCACATGCTTGCCGGCGGCAACTGCCTGCAGCCTAGCGTGCTCCGCCATCACCTTGCCCGCATAACCGCCGTCGGTTTCCATATTGCCGGCACCGACATACAGCTTCAGTCCGCCCTGAACCGAGCCCGAGCGGCGGATCATGTCCTTCAGGATGTGGGCGCCGACCTGAATGTTGGCGACCGGATTCAGCGCCGCCTTCACACCCCCATGGTCGTCAAACTTCTCCTGATGCACGCGTGACATCACTTGCATCAGACCCTGCGCGCCGACCGAGCTCTCCGCGAACGGATTGAAGCGCGATTCGATGGCCATGACTGCCAGGATCAGTAGCGGATCAAGTTTCACTGCCTCCGCTGATTCATAAGCAGCGCCGACCAGCATCTTGCCTGCGGTATCGGCGATCCGATAGCGCTTGGACAGCCAGCGCGTCACTCGCTGTTGTTCGACCGTCGAGACCGGTCCTGACGACGCGTCAGCCGAGACAGCATATTTTGGCTGCGGCAGTTGGAGCAGGGCCGCGAAAGCGAGTTCATCAGCGGTCATCGCGTCGCCCGAATTCGTAGCGAACGGCGACAGTCCCTTGATGTCATCCAGCAGCGCTGGCCGGAAGAACGCCAGAATCATCACGGCCAGCGCAGCGAGGCCGATCATTGCCAGCGTGTGGCGGGCTGCGGCATAAAAGCCGCGGATACGTTCGAGGTGGACCTCGACGGTGTTGCCAGATAGTGGGGAAATAGTTCCCGCACCGACCAACGCTGCGAATTTGCGTCGATTATTCATGTTACCTCCTGAATATCGCGGCCCTCAAAGTGCCTGGCAAAACAAGGGTGCTTCCTCCCCGTCATGTGCTCTCCTCGTTGACAGCATGACAAGTCTGCATCCACGTTTTGCCAGGCACTCTGAATTGAGGCCAATTGCAAGCGTGCTTCGTGCTTCAATTCACCGCGAAACAAAAACTTCGTTTGCAATCGATACGGATGTTGCGATGCATCGATTCCCCTGCAAACGCCGGTGTTGCCTTGCTGCCTGCCCCTGAATGTGTGGGGACAAACGCGGCAATCTTTTTTCGGGAATGAAAGACTGACCCGGACTCGGAACAATCTCTACAATGTCCGGCTGGGCCGGTTCCCGATATGACACCAGGCGACGGGCTGACTTCTGTGTTGCCTTTCCGGGATGTGCCCCGGAACGCCGCCTTTGAAATTTGAGCGGATTGTAGGTAGGTGTTTATATCGAGTCAATACTGGAAACAAGGAAAGCTATAACCAATTATTATGAAGAATGGATTTCCCTGTAACAATATCCAGTAAAATCAGCCAGTTGCCTTGCCCTTTCGTGCATTCACCGCCCACTTTGAAAAAAGTCAACCATTCATGAAATATTCCGATCTGCGGGACTTTATTGCCAAGTTGAAACAAGCCGGCGAGTTGTCGGAAGTGTCACTCCCGGTTTCTCCCTATTTGGAGATGACTGAGTTGTGCGATCGCACATTGCGCGCCGGCGGACCCGCACTGCTATTTAATCAGCCGGTGGGTCATTCGATGCCGGTGCTCGGTAATCTGTTCGGCACGCCGAAGCGGGTGGCGCTTGGCATGGGTGCCTCCGATGTCAGTGAACTACGGCGTATCGGTCAGCTGCTGTCGGCGTTGAAAGAGCCGGAACCGCCCAAGGGATTCAAGGACGTGCTCGGGCTGGGCTCGCTGGTCAAGGCGGTTTGGGACATGGCGCCGCGCGAGCTGCGCTCCGCACCCTGCCAGGAGATCGTCTGGGAAGGGCAGGATGTCGATCTGTCGCGCTTGCCAATTCAGCATTGCTGGCCGGGCGACATCGCGCCGCTGATCACCTGGGGACTGGTGATCACCAGAGGTCCGAACAAGAAGCGGCAGAACCTCGGTATATATAGACAGCAGGTGGTGGGGCCGAACAAGCTGATCATGCGCTGGCTCGCGCATCGCGGTGGCGCCCTCGATTTCCGGGAGCATTGCCTCAGGAATCCCGGCCAGCCTTACCCGATCGCGGTCGCGCTCGGCGCCGACCCGGCCACGATCCTGGGCGCGGTGACGCCGGTGCCGGACAGTTTGTCGGAATATCAGTTTGCCGGCCTGTTGCGTGGCACGCGGACCGAGCTCGTGAAAGCGATCGGCAGCGAGCTGCGGGTGCCGGCCTCGGCCGAAATCGTGCTGGAAGGCCATATCTACCCGGATGACAGCCATCCCAGCGCATATGAGCACGCGCTCGAAGGCCCATTCGGCGATCACACCGGTTATTACAATGAACAGGACTGGTTCCCGGTGTTCACGGTCGATCGCATCACGATGCGGCGCGATCCTATCTATCACTCGACCTACACCGGCAAGCCGCCGGATGAGCCAGCCGTGCTCGGTGTGGCGCTGAATGAAGTTTTCGTTCCGCTATTGCAGAAGCAGTTTTCCGAGATTACGGATTTCTATCTGCCGCCCGAAGGCTGCAGTTACCGTATGGCGATTGTGCAGATCAAGAAGTCCTACCCCGGTCATGCGAAACGCGTGATGTTCGGCGTCTGGAGTTTCCTGCGTCAATTCATGTATACCAAGTTCATCGTGGTCGTTGATGATGACGTGAACATCCGTGACTGGAAGGAAGTGATCTGGGCGATTACGACCCGGGTTGATCCGACACGTGACACCACGCTGATCGATAACACGCCGATTGATTATCTGGATTTTGCGTCGCCCGTCAGCGGCCTCGGCAGCAAGATGGGCATCGATGCAACGAACAAGTGGGCGGGCGAGACAAATCGTGAGTGGGGGCGGACGATTGAAATGGATCCCGAGGTGAAGCAGCGGGTGGATGTGTTGTGGCAGAAGCTGGGGTTTTAAGAGGAATTTAGTGGGTTTGAATTGCTGGGTTTAGCGAAACTTCGTTTTCGCTGCGCTCTTCCCACCATAGCCAAGTGAAACCCGGCATCATCCCCGCTGAGCGCTCACTATTACTGTTAAAATTCACACCGGCGGGCCCCTGCGCATTGTGGCATGGTCAACCTGGTCAGGTCGGGAACGAAGCAGCCACAGCCATTTCCCGCAAGTGCCGCAGACAAGGCTCGCCTCTTTCTGTCACATCGGCCACGCGCGTCCGATGATGTTCTCACTATTCCCCACCGATAAAACACCGAAGACGCGACCATGCAGTGCATCGCAACGGCTACGGATGAACGACTCAGCGATGTCAGCGGGCGCATGCTCCATCATCAGGCCCGCTTGAAACAGCAGCACCAGTGACTGCGTCAGTCTCCGCGCATGAAACTGTTGCTGTTCAGCAGGCGACGCAAGATCTGCGCTAAACGTCTCCCACAGCCCGCGTAATCGCGCATCATTCGCAGCCACCTGTTCGACGGATCTCAGCCAGGGCGACAGCGGGTCGCCCGCCTGACGCAGCGCGCGCAGCACGTCAAGGCACATCAGATTGCCTGAGCCTTCCCAGATGGAATTCACCGGTGCTTCACGGTACAGCGATGCCAGCGGTCCTTCCTCGACATAGCCATTGCCGCCGAGGATCTCCATGCATTCGCCGCAGAATTCGACAGCGCGTTTGCAGATCCAGAATTTCGCCGCCGGTGTCATCACGCGCAGCAGAGCTGTGTCGTGATCGTCGAACGCGCGTGCCAGTCGCATCACGAGCAACAAGGACGCTTCGCATTCGAGGGCGAGATCGCTCAGTACATTCATCATCAGCGGCTGCGCGGCGAGCGGGGCGCCGAACGCCTGCCGATGGCGGCAGTGATGAATCGCCTGCGCTAATGCCTGCCGCATCAGCGCGGCGCTCGCGATGGCGCAATCGAGACGTGTCACATTCGCCATCTCAAGCAGCGTCGCGATTCCGCGCCCGGGTTCGCCGACCAGCGTGCCGAGCGCATCGAGGAACTCGACTTCGGCACTCGCATTGGAGCGGTTACCCAGTTTATCTTTGAGTCGCTGGATCAGTACCGGATTCTTGCTGCCATCCGGACGCCAGCGTGGGACAAAAAACGCGGACAGGCCTTCATCCGATCGCGCCAGCACCAGATGCGCGTCACACATTGGCGCTGAAAAAAACCATTTATGTCCGTTCAGCTGATAGACCGATCCGCGACCGCCACCGTCTATAGGCGTGGCGATGGTCTGCGTACCGCGCAGGTCCGAGCCGCCTTGTTTTTCGGTCAGGCCCATGCCGATCATGATCGACGTTTTCTCCGCGATGGGCAGGTCGCGTGCGTCATGGGTGTCCCTATACAGTGGCGCGGCGAGCGAAGCGAACAGCGATTCCTTTTTCAGCACCGGGACTGCGGCAAAACTCATCGTCACCGGGCACAGCGACCCCGCCTCAAGCTGCGCATGCAGATAGAAGGCGGCCGCCCGCGCCACATGCGCGCCCGGCCCCGGCTGTTGCCATGCACGGCCGACGAGTCCGCTGGCACGCAGCTGGGACAGCAATGCTGGCCAGGCCGGGTCGAACTCGACGCGGTCGATGCGGTGGCCCTGAGCGTCATGTGTGCGCAGCAGCGGCGGACTCAGGTTAGCCCGCCTTGCCAGCGCTCGGGCAGCCTCACTGCCGGCCCAGTCACCCAGCGAGCGCAGCGCAGGCATCGAGCATGCCGCGCCGTTTCTGGCAACGGCCGCCACCAGCGCCGCATCCGCGTCGAACAGATTGACGCCAGTCAGTGGCGGCGACTGGTTGGTGACTTCATGCGTGGGCCAGCGCATCGACGTCTCCTCGGCAGCGAGGTTTGAATTCTCCTTGTTTTAGCAGAATTCCAGATCGGTGAGGGGCCCTCCCGGTCAGGTAAAATTCCCTCTTTGTTTATTCAGCCCCCCGGACATGTCCTATCAGGTCCTCGCCCGCAAGTACCGCCCGAAGAATTTCGACAGCCTGGTCGGTCAGGAGCATGTGGTGCGCGCGCTCACGCATGCGCTGGAGCAAAAGCGCCTGCATCATGCGTATTTGTTTACCGGTACCCGGGGCGTCGGCAAGACCACGCTGTCGCGCATCCTCGCAAAATCGCTGAACTGTCAAGGGGCCGATGGCAGCGGTGACATTACCGCGCATCCCTGCGGCGTTTGTGAAGCCTGCGTGGCGATCGATGCCGGACGTTTCGTCGACTATATCGAGATGGATGCGGCGTCGAATCGTGGTGTTGACGAAATGGCGCAACTGCTTGAGCAAGCGGTGTACGCGCCGTCGAACGCGCGTTTCAAGGTCTATATGATCGACGAAGTGCATATGCTGACCAGCCACGCATTCAATGCGATGTTGAAGACGCTGGAAGAGCCGCCCGAGCACATCAAGTTCATTCTCGCCACCACGGATCCGCAAAAGATTCCGGTCACGGTGCTGTCGCGCTGCCTGCAGTTCAATCTGAAGCAGATGCCGCCCGGCCATATTGTCAGTCATCTCGATAATATTCTCGGACAGGAAGGCATACCTTTCGATCCGCCCGCGCTGCGTCTTCTCGCGCAGGGTGCGCAGGGCTCGATGCGCGATGCGCTGTCGCTGACTGATCAGGCGATTGCCTATGCCGCCGGTAAGGTCACACTGGAGGCGGTGCAGGGCATGCTTGGCGCACTGGATCACAGCTATCTGGTCCGCCTGCTCGATGCGCTTGCCGCGCAGGATGGCGCATCGCTGCTCGCAGTGGCGGATGAGATGGCCGCGCGCAGTCTGTCCTGGAGCGCCGCGCTGCAAGACCTCGGCGCCTTGCTTAACCGCATGGCGATTGCGCAGACGGTGCCGTCGGCGGTTCCTGAGGATTTGCCCGAACGCGAAGACATTCTGCGTCTCGCACACAGCTTCTCGCCGGAGGATGTGCAACTGTGCTACCAGATCGTCGTACACGGGCGCAACGAACTCGGCCTCGCACCGGACGAATACGCCGGTTTCACGATGACGCTGCTGCGCATGCTGGCGTTCGCGCCGGTCAGCGCCGGCGGAGCTAGCCTGCCGGCACCGGCTGCACCGCGTCTGCCCGCAGCCGCTCGGCCTGCATCCGGCGGCGCAGTGCCGGCCGGCACGGCTGCGTCGGCAAGGTCGGCATCGTCGGACACAGCAGTCATGAGCGCAGTGGCATCGTCACCATCGCCTGCACTATCGCAAGCATCGGTGGCTGCAACGCTGCCTGCAGCAGCTCAGCCGGCAGCCCAGCCGGCAGCCAGCGCGAAGCCGGCGGGCCCGGCCATGGCAGCACTCGCGGCTGCTCGCAGCAAGAAAGTCGCAAGCGCGCCGCCGGTGGATGCCTTGTTCGCGTCCGACCCGGTTGAGGCGGTGGATACGGCTCAAAAAAAAACTGAATCAGCAGTAGAGGCCGCTGCGCCCGAGCCCTCGGCAGCGAAATTCGACTGGCCGGTGCGAGTCAAACAACTGGCTCTGCGTGGCGTTGCGCAGCAGTTGGCGATGCAAAGCGAATTGCTGGCTTACGATGATCAGGAAAGCCTGGTCGTGCTGCGTATCCGTGTGCCGGTGGATACGCTGCTTTCTGCCGGCAGTGTCGACAAGCTGGCTGCCGCGCTCGGCGAGCATCTCGGCAAGACCGTGCGGCTGGACACTGAGATAGGCGCGACCAGCGTCACCGCTCACGCGGCCGATGTCGCCGAGCAGGCCGAACGTCAACGCGAGGCTGAACAGACGCTGCAGGATGATCCGTTCGTACAGACCCTGATGCGCGAATTCGGCGCGACCATCGTGCCGGGTTCGGTTCGTCCGGTATGAAACATCGATGATGCATACTATTTTTCAGAAAATTCGACCAAGGAGCACGACATGATGAAAGGCCAACTGGCCGGCCTGATGAAGCAGGCACAGGCAATGCAGGACAACATGAAGAAGATGCAGGATCAGCTGGCCGGTATCGAGGTCGAAGGTCAGGCCGGCGCCGGCATGGTGAAGGTGGTGATGACCTGCAAGAACGATGTCAAGCGCGTGACCATTGATCCGTCGCTGCTTGGTGACGACAAGGACATGCTGGAAGATCTGGTGGCCGCTGCATTCAACGATGCAGTGCGCAAGGCCGAGGCCACGTCGCAGGAAAAAATGGGCAGCCTGACCGCTGGCCTGCCGCTGCCGCCGGGATTCAAGCTACCGTTCTGACCCGCCCGTGAAGACACCTTCCAGCCTCGACTTCCTGACTGAGGCTTTGCGGCGGCTGCCCGGCGTCGGACCAAAGTCCGCGCAGCGCATGGCCTATCACCTGATGCAGCATGACCGCGAAGGCGCAGCGCTGATCGCGCGTGCGATGTCGCAGGCGGTCGAGCGCATCCAGCACTGCGCGCGCTGCAATACGTTTACCGAGAATGATGTCTGCGAGACCTGTCTGAACGAAAGCCGCGATGCGAGCTTGCTGTGCGTGGTCGAGACTCCGGCTGATCAGTTGATGATCGAGCAGACCATGACCTATAAAGGTTTGTACTTCGTGCTGATGGGCCGTCTGTCACCGTTGGATGGTATCGGTCCGAAAGACTTGCATCTGGAAAAGCTGATTGCGCGCGCCACCGATGGCGTCGTCACCGAAGTGGTGCTGGCAACGAATTTCACGAATGAAGGCGAAGCTACCGCGCATTACATCAGCGAGACGCTGAAATCACGCGGCTTGCAAGTCTCGCGACTGGCGCGCGGTGTGCCGGTCGGCGGCGAACTGGAATACGTCGATGCCGGCACCATTGCGCGCGCGATGCTGGACCGTCGCACTACCTGATCCGTTTCCGCCGGGCTGCCATGCAACAAGAAAAAACATCCGCCGGTCCGCTGGCCGGCATCAAGGTCCTTGAGCTTGGCACCCTGATTGCCGGTCCTTTCTGCGCGCGTATGCTGGCTGAGTTCGGCGCGGACGTCATCAAGATCGAATCCCCCGATGGTGGTGATCCGATCCGGCAATGGCGCGTGCTCAAGGATGGCAATTCATTGTGGTGGTCGGTACAGAGCCGCAACAAGAAAAGCATCACATTGAATATGAAGGACGAGCGCGGGCAGGAGATCGCGCGCAAGCTCGCGCTCGATGCCGATATCGTGATCGAGAACTACCGTCCCGGCGTGCTCGAAAAATGGAATCTCGGCTATGAGCAGCTGAAGGAAATCAATCCGGCACTGATCATGGTGCGCCTGTCCGGCTACGGCCAGACTGGCCCGATGCGTGATGCGCCGGGTTTTGGCGCTATTGGCGAATCGATGGGCGGTTTGCGTTATGTGTCCGGTCATGCGGACCGGCCGCCGGTACGCATTGGTATCTCCATCGGCGATTCCATCGCGTCACTGCACGGCGCGATTGGCGCGTTGATGGCGCTGCGTCATCGCGATGTGACGGGCGGCCGCTGGAATGGCAAGACCGGTAGCGAGTGCGTGGCCGGGCAGGGGCAGATGGTGGATGTCGCTTTATATGAGGCGGTGTTCAACATGATGGAGTCGCTGGTGCCTGAGTATGACGTTGCGGGCGTGGTGCGTGAACGCACCGGCGGCGCACTCCCCGGTATCGTGCCATCGAATACCTACACTACGGCGGATGGCGAGAACATCGTTATTGCCGGCAATGGCGATGCCATCTTCAAACGGCTCATGACTGCGATCGGCCGCGACGACATGGCTAATGACCCGCAACTGGCGAACAACGCCGGTCGCGTTCCGCAGACGCAGGCCATCGACGAAGCGATCCAGAGCTGGTGTAGCGGTCGCGACATCGATGCGGCGCTGGAAATCCTGAAGGCCGCCGATGTGCCGGTATCGAAAATCTACTCGGTGCGCGACATGATGCAGGATCCGCAGTTCCTCGCGCGCCAGATGTTCGAGCAGCACCTGTTCAAGGATGGTTCGCCGGTGAAGCTGCCGGCAGTCACACCCAAGCTGTCGGAAACGCCCGGCAGCACTCGATGGATGGGCCCGGAGTTGGGTGAGCACACGGATGAGGTGCTGGCCGAACTCGGGTATACGAGCGCCGATATCGCATTTCTGCGCACCAGCGGCGTTCTCTGAACCCGGGTTCATAAGAATCGACGGTCTACCAGACGGTCCCCGGCCTTACCTCCTGTCGACATAATCAGTCCTCATTCGCCCGGCGGCTAGTACACCGGCTAGCTGTCAGCGCCCGGCGCTCGCGGAACCGGCCCACCTTACCAAGAACTTACCTTGAGCTGGCCACTCGGCGAGCAGCGATCACCGTTTTTCAAGGGGAGATCATGGGTAATCAAGAGCTAGTCCGTGGATTAGTCAAGGGAGGTCATGACCCGAAGATTCCCGATGATGAGTACAGCCATTATTTCGATGAGCGCTCTGAGGAACTTCCCGAAGATGCCGTCTACAGCAGGACCTCGCCTTTGAGGCAGGTCTGGAATCGCATCAGAGAGTTTTTCGCGGGCTTGGGAGACAGCATCGCCTCGGCATGGTCAGCAGTTCGTCAGGCTTTCGCCTCCGAGCATCAGGCCATCGAGGCCTTGCGCAATATTCATGATGGTTCAGTTGCAGACAATCGGGCTACAAGCGCTAGGCTGCAGCAGCTGGCTGCCACCGATGTACCTGACACTACTCCGGTATCAGGCGCTGATTCGCGATCAGACCAACCGGCAGTGGCCCCTTCTAATACAGATGCTCCTTCCGAGGCCCATACAACCGACGGAACCGGAGATGCGTCAGCTAACCCCCTCCCGCAGAATGACGGCGCAGTGCATGACATCGAAAATCGTACAGAGGCACTGGCAGGTCCGGATGATGAAACAGCGTTTATGCTCTATGTAAGTGACTTCAGACAGGCGCAGAGGGAGGGCAAGGTATTTGGCGGAGTGGGGCGGCAGCAATTCGAGGACGCTGCCGTAAAGCATGCTCAGAAACTCTATGACGCTGAAGTGGTGCGCTTTGACGCGTTGGGAGATTATTTTGCAGACTACGCGCTGAGCAGCGAGCAGGCGCTACAGATTCAGGTCGCGTCAGCTCTATTGAAAAAGCCACTACCGCATCAGAAACTGCTCGACCTCACTGAGCAGCATAACGTACCCACCTACTCCGCGCAGAATTTGGACGACTTTATTGCCTGGTCAGAGTGGCGCCAGACAAAAATTCTTCCCGGTGGTAAGGCAATCGATCTGGGTAGTGCGACGCACTATGCCAACGAATTCATCAGGAAAAATTCTGCCAATCCCGAACAAGCTAAATCAGCCGAGATATCGCGAAAGCTGCAGCAAGCTTATGATTTGATCACGCATATCGCCACCGACAAGGCTGCGATGCAGGCACAGCTGATACGCGCAGTGATGAATCAGCATGAGGCTGAGCTTAGCCCGATCTCCCTTCCGGCATTCCCTGACGGTGTGACCACGCTGGCGCTCCAGTCGGTGAAAGGTACCTACGAAGGTTACGAGATCAAATCAATGATCGCCGCATCCCGGCAGTATTTTTCACGGATCAGGAAAGGAAAGCTGCCTGATGACAGTGACAAGGCGAAGACCATCACACTGGCCACGCTCTGGGCAGAGGGAAAATCTGACAAACAGCGCCTTCAGGAAATGAAGCAGCTGGCATTTTTCGATCAGCTGGATGCTCTACTTGATCTGGAGAAGATCAAGGATGATTTCAACTAGGCCGGTTGATCATTAAATCTTTATTTCATGAACGAGCTTTTCCAGCTTCACTGCATCCGCGCAAAATAGCCGTATACCTTCGGCCAGCTTCTCGGTCGCCATCGCGTCGTCGTTCAGTGCGAGCCTGAATGCGTTCTCGTCGAGGCTGATCTTCTGCAGTTCGGAATGAGACGCCTGCTCAGGCGATAGTTTGCGCTGCACCGGTACCTCGGTGTCGGCCAGTTTCTGCAGCAGTTCAGGGCTGATAGTGAGCAGGTCGCAGCCGGCCAGTTCGAGAATCTGCGCGGTATTGCGGAAGCTCGCGCCCATCACCTCGGTCTGGTAGCCGAATTTCTTGTAGTAGGTGTAGATGCGCTGCACTGACTGTACGCCCGGATCATTGGCGCCGGTGTAGTCGGTAGCGTTGGCCTTCTTGTACCAGTCATAGATGCGGCCAACGAAAGGGGAAATCAGCTGAGCCCCTGCTTCTGCGCAAGCGATGGCCTGCGGCAGCGAAAACAGCAGCGTCATATTGCAGCGTATGCCTTCCTTCTCCAGCACTTCGGCCGCGCGTATACCTTCCCAGGTCGATGCAATCTTGATCAGTACGCGCTCGCGTTTCATGCCGGCGGCTTCATACAGCGCGATCAGATGCCGCGCCTTGGCGATCGTGCCCCCGGTGTCGAATGACAGCCGTGCATCCGTCTCGGTGGAAACGCGGCCCGGAATGATTGCGAGAATCTTCAGTCCGAAAGCGACCAGCAGCTCGTCGATGATATCGCCGACGGGCTTGCCCTGATGTGCGCGCACGGTTTCTTCAAGGAGCGGGCGGTATTCCGGCTTTTGTACTGCCTTCAGGATCAGCGACGGATTGGTCGTCGCGTCATGCGGCCTGAAGATTTCCATCGTCTGGAAATCGCCGGTGTCGGCGACAACGGTCGTGAATTGCTTCAACTGCTCGAGCTGGTTCATGATGGACAGCGGAAAAAGTGGAGGGTGAAGCCGGCTATTGTACCGAGCCTGCGCTTGCAGATCAGTTCAGCACATTCTTTGCTCGCGTGATCAGCGCGGCGGTCGAGCTGTCATGGAGATTGTCGGCCGTCGACCCTTGCAGCTCGGACAGGATGCGGGTGGCCAGTGTCTTGCCAAGCTCAACACCCCACTGGTCGAAGCTGTTGATATCCCATAGTGCGCCCAGCACAAAGGTCTTGTGCTCATAGAGCGCAATCAGGGCGCCCAGCGTGAAGGGTTTCAGCTCATTCATCAACAACATGTTGCTCGGATGATTGCCGCCGCAGAGACGGTGCGGCGCTTGCTGCGGATCAGGGTTACCGTTCATCAGTGCCTCAGCCTGCGCGAAGCAGTTCGCCAGCAGCGCCTGATGCTGCTGCCGGAATGCATGTGCCGGTTTCAATACCGCGATGAAATCGACCGGCACGTTATCGGTGCCCTGATGCAGCATCTGGAAATAGGCATGCTGTCCGTTGGTGCCGGGGCCGCCCCAGACGACGGGCGACGTGGGCATTGCGACCGGCTGGCTCTCACGCGTCACGTGTTTGCCATTGCTTTCCATTTCCAGTTGCTGCAAATAGGCGGGGAACAGCGCCAGGTCCTGATGGTAGGGCGCAACGAGCTGCGAGTTGGCGCCGAAAAACTGTCGCTGCCAGAACGCCGTCAGCGCGAGAATGGCCGGCATATTGTGTTCCAGCGGCGTCTGCCGGAAATGCAGATCCATCGCGTGCGCGCCGGCCAGAAAGCGGCGGAACGCTTCCATGCCAATGGCGATCACCAGCGACAGCCCGATGGCAGACCAGACCGATGTACGTCCGCCGACCCAGTCGCGGAAAGTGAACATGTTTTCTGCGGTGATGCCGAAGTCCGCCACCGCCTTTGCATTGGTCGATACCGCGACGAAATGGCGCGACAGGTCGAGTTCCTTGCCGGCACCGAGGAACCAGGCGCGCGCCGTCTGCGCGTTGAGCATAGTTTCCTGCGTGGTAAAAGATTTGGACGATACGATGAACAGTGTCGTCTCCGGATCCAGCCGATCGAACAGAGCGGATATCGCGTGACCATCGACATTCGACAGAAAATGGAAGTGCAGTCCACGCTGTACATACGGACGCAGCGCAGCGCAAGCCATTGCCGGGCCGAGGTCGGAGCCGCCAATGCCGATATTGACGATATCGGTGATGGGCTTGCCTGTGAAGCCTTTCCACGAGCCCTCGCGTACCCGGTCGGAAAACGCCTGCATGCGATCCAGTGACTGCTGGACCTCGCCGACCAGTTCCTCGCCCTCCCACTCAAAGCGCGCGTCGCGCGGCAGGCGCAGTACCGGATGCAGCACAGCGCGTTGCTCGGTGGTGTTGATGCGCTCCCCGCTGAACATCGCGTCGCGCAAGGTTTCAACACCACGCTGGCGCGCGAAAGCGGTCAGCAGTGCGAGTGTGTCATCGCGCAGCGGATGCTTCGAGTAATCGTAAAACAGCCCGGCGGCTTCCACGGAAAAGCGTGTCGCCCGCTGCGCGTCCTGCCGGAACAGGTCGGCCAGCTGCCATTGCTGCGCCTGTTGCGCATGCTGCTGAAGGGCGGCGAATTCGGGGATCCTGGACAACCTACTGTCGTTTAGCTCGCGCATGCAAAAAGGGCTTGAACCGGCATTGCCGGGCGGCGTTCAAGGGGCGTGGTTAAGGTGCTGCGAATCATACCTGCTCCGCCGGCGATGCCGGCGGTTTGCGCGCAAGCCCGGAATGATTTACCGGTTCTTGTTTTGCTTGATCTGCCTTTGCACAAGCTGGTTCAGCGCGGTTGATGTCGAGGTCGCCGTGCACTGCGCGGCTCCCGTGCCCTGACGCGCCAGCACATTGGCATTCACGCCGCAGACATTAGCCGCAATGCCGATCGGTGCCTGCACCGTGACGGGTATCTGGCTGACGTCGACGTTGATGTTCTGCGCGATGTTGTTGGCGACATTGCTGATATCGACATTGACGAGGCCGGATTGCTGCGCGTGAGCCGTAGTCAGCAGCGCCGGTAGCAGCGCGGCGGCCAGCAGGGTGCGTCGCAGGGTCAGTGAGGTCATGAAGGGCTCCTGTGAAATTAGTCGGGGTCTGGCGCAGACATTTCACAGTATTTGACAGTTCCACCCCTTGTGCTGAGTTAAGCAGCGATGAATTCCCCTGCGGAATCAAACCTAATTTGGCCGATAAACAACAAATTCAGATGGAAATCGCCCAACTTGATGTTGTCAATTAAATAAATCTTAGATAAATTTTCAATCAGGCAACCGATATTCGAACAAAACACGGCTCCAGCCCATCCGAGAGAGGAACACATCATGCAGGCGTTCTCAAGCACCGTGAGGGATTTATACGCATTGGCCGAATATGCAGCGCCGGATCAGTTCCTGCAGCGCGCGATCGGGCTGATGCAGATGTGGATACGTTTCGATGGCGCGATATTCGGCACCGGCGAGCAGGCAAATTCGTCGGGCATGACGCTGCTGGAATCCGGTGCGCTGTCGCCGGCAGTGACCGTTCCGGAGTCGCTGCTGTCGCGTGAGCAGGCGCAGGATGATCCGGTCGCACGGGGTATCCGCAATGCGCCGTTATCACCCTCACGCGGCGGCATACGCGAGCTGTACCGCAAGAGTCGCGACGGCAAGAAGGCCCGCACGGCGAAGGTCGGCGGCAGCCGCTCGCTGGCCGAGGAACTCGGCTTGTGTCATCTGATGTTTCATGGCGATGATCCGAAGAAGGTGAAGCCGGCACGCTGGATCGTGCTGTACCGGCAGCATGATGTGCGCTTCGCTGAAACCGATGCCGCTTGCCTGCACGGGCTGTGGATACATTTGTCGCATGCACTGGCGATCAACCGCACACGTACCCTGGAACGACTCGGCAGCGCGGCTGCGCGGCGCGACAATACAGGTGCTTCCGGCCTGTTGCTGGATGACGGCCAGGTTGAAATTGCGGATCAGCGCTTTTTTGATCTGCTTGAGCGTGAATGGCCGGATACGGCGCCTGACTACATTCCGGAGGAGGCGCTCGCGGTACTCAACGAGGGCAAGACCTATCGCGGCAAGCAGGTCGAGATTTCCGTGGTCAGGCAGGGCGGCGCGCAGTTGTGCCGTATCCGGCCGATTGATGTGATGGAATTGCTGACCCCGCGAGAATTTGTCGTCGCACGACGTTTCGCAGCCGGCATGAGCCACAAGCAGATCGCGCGTGAACTCGGCGTATCGCATCACACGGTGCGCAATCAGCTGGCGCATCTTTATCGCAAGCTGAACCTGCATGACAAGGCATCGCTGGCGCAGTATCTGTCAGCGAATCAGGTCACCGTATAAATCTGTTTTGCGCTGCGCTGCCGGTAATTCGCCGGCACGCATCCGCTACAATGTCGCCTTCAAATGTACAGGCGGCAGTCATGACCCAGGACGAACTCAAACAAGCGGTCGCGCGCGCGGCGATTGACTATGTGGTGGATGGCGAGATCATCGGCGTCGGCACCGGTTCGACCGCGAATTGCTTCATCGATGAACTGGGCAAGATCAAGGAACGCATCAAGGGTGCGGTCGCGTCGTCCGAAGCGACCGCCGCCCGGCTGAAGTCGCATGGCATTCCGGTGTTTGACCTGAATGAGGTTGAGCGCATGCCGGTCTATATCGACGGCGCCGACGAGATCGATCACAGCGGCGCGATGATCAAAGGCGGTGGCGGCGCGCTGACGCGCGAGAAAATCGTTGCGTCAGTGGCAGATAAATTCATCTGTATTGCTGACGCATCGAAGCTGGTCGACGTGATGGGCAAGTTCCCGCTGCCAGTGGAAGTGATTCCGATGGCGGCCAATGCAGTCGCCCGCTCGCTGAAGCGTCTGGGCGCAAATCCCGTGCTGCGCATGAAGGACGGCCAGCCCTATGTGACCGACAATGGCGGCTACATACTCGATGCAGCGGGATTACAGATTCATGATCCCAAGGCGCTGGAGCAGCAGATCAATCAACTGGCCGGTGTGGTCAGCGTTGGCTTGTTCGCGGTGCAGGGGGCGGCAGTGTGTCTGCTTGGCACGCCCGATGGCGTGCAAACGATGAGCTTCTGACGCTAACCAGCGCAGATAAAAAAACAGCCCGCCTGAAGCGGGCTGTTGTCTTTCCGGGGACAGCGTTTACGGTGCGGGTGGAACGTAACCGACCGCTTCATCCGCACCCTCGCCAAAGAAATGCTTTTCCATCTGCGCCGCCAGATACTTGCGCGCGCGCACGTCAGCCAGATTCAGCCGATTTTCATTGACCAGCATGGTCTGGTGCTTCAGCCAGGCACCCCAGGCTTCCTTGGACACACTCTCCCAGATCTTCTTGCCCAGCTCGCCGGGATAGGGCGGAAAGTCGAGGCCTTCAGCTTCCTTGTTCAGTTTGATGCAGTGGACCATGCGGGCCATGTGGGTCTCCAGAGGTTTCGTTCAGAGGTTTTTAATCAGTACCAGCGACTTGCGCTGCCAGTTGTACATGTTCTGCCGGTCTTTGGGCAGATCATCAACGCTCGCGTTGACGAAGCCGCGCTTCAGAAACCAGTGCGCAGTGCGTGTGGTCAGCACGAACAGCTTTTTGAAACCGGTAGCACGTGCACGGTTCTCGATGTGCTTCAGCATGCGTTCGCCATCTCCCTGCGCCTGCGCGTCGGGGCTGACCGTCAGGCAGGCCATCTCGGCCATCTTCTCGGCCGGGAAAGGGTAGAGGGCCGCGCAGCCGAAGATCACGCCGTCATGCTCGATGACGGAGAAGTAATCAATCTCGCGCTCGATCAGCTCGCGGCCGCGCTTGACCAGCGTGCCGTCCGCTTCCAGCGGTTCGATCAGCTGCAGTATGCCGCCGAGGTCTTCAATCGTCGCCTCACGCAGGCTCTCCAGATTTTGCGCCGAGATCATCGTGCCGACGCCATCATGGGTGAACACTTCCAGCAGCACCGAGCCATCGACCGAGAACGGCACAATATGGGCGCGGGGTACGCCCGCCAGACAGGCCCGCACCGCATGCTCGAAGTAGAACGCAGCATCCGCGCGCAGGCAACCGGACGACAGGATGGCCTGCGCCAGATGCACCGACACCTCGCGGATGTCGGCACCGCCGGCATCGGTCATCATCGGCGTCTCGGTGATGAAGATCAGCTTGTCCGCACGCAGCGCCGTGGCGGCGGCCAGTGCGACATCTTCCATCGTCAGATTGAATACCTCGCCGGTCGGCGAGAAACCGAGCGGCGACAGCAGCACCAGCGCGCCGGCGTCCAGAATAGGGTTGATGGTCTCGTGCGCGATCTTGCGCGTGATGCCCGTCATTTTCAGATCGACACCGTCGATGATGCCGACCGGACGCGCGACTACGAAATTACCGGAAATGACGCGCACGGCCGCGTTCGCCATCGGCGTGTTCGGCAGCCCCTGACTGAACGCACCCTCGATATCAAGGCGAATCTCGCCGGCGGCTTCTTTCGCGCATTCGAGCGCTGCCTCGTCGGTGATGCGCAGCCCGTGGTGGAAGCGCGCTTCCACATGGCGCAGCGCCAGCTGTTCCTGCACCTGCGGCCGTGAGCCATGCACGATCACGACCTTGATGCCCAGCGCATGTAACAGCGCCAGGTCATGCGCGAGCACCGGCAGTGCGCCGGCCGTCACCAGCTCGCCGGGAAAGGCGACGACGAAGGTCTTGCCGCGAAATGCGTGGATATAGGGTGCGACCGAGCGCAGCCAATCGACGAACTGGTGTGGATTCTCCATGGCGGGCATTATAATTCGCCCCGACATGTCCGCACCTCCAGCACCGAAAAAAGCGCGTCCTGCCCACGGTAACGCGCCGCCGAAGCCCGCCCCCGTTCGCCATCCGCTCCCGACCGTCAGCTTCCCTGAGGAACTGCCCGTATCCGGCCGCCGCGACGAGATCGCGGCCGCGCTGCAGGCGAATCAGGTGGTGATTGTCAGCGGCGAGACCGGCTCCGGCAAGACCACACAGCTGCCCAAGATTTGCCTGTCCATCGGGCGCGGCGAGCAGGGCCTGATCGGCCATACGCAGCCTCGGCGTATCGCCGCGTCATCTACCGCGAAGCGAATTGCGCAGGAACTGGGTTCGCCACCCGGCATGCACGTCGGCTATAAGGTGCGCTTCAATGACACTTTGTCTGACGGCGCGTGGATCAAGCTCATGACCGACGGCATCCTGCTCGCCGAGACGCAGGGCGATCCGATGCTCCGTCAGTACGACACGCTGATCATCGACGAGGCGCATGAACGCAGCCTGAACATCGACTTCCTGCTTGGCTACCTGAAGCAGCTGCTGCCGAAACGTCCGGATCTGAAGTTGATCATCACATCCGCGACAATTGATGCCGAACGCTTCGCGCGGCACTTCGAGATCGCTGGTCGCAAGCCGCCGGTCATCGAGGTGTCAGGCAGGCTATATCCGGTCGAGGTGCGCTACCGGCCTGTCGAGCCGGAGGCGAAGCCAGCCAGCGCCGCGCCGTCCGCAGCAGCAAAGGCCAAAGAGCAGCGCGACCTGATGGATGCGATCGTCGATGCGGTCGATGAACTCGCGCGCATTGGTCCCGGCGATATTCTTGTTTTCCTGCCGGGCGAGCGCGAGATACGTGATGCAGCCGAGGCGCTGCGTAAGCATCATCCGCCGCATGTGGAGATTCTTCCGCTGTTCGCGCGCTTGTCGGCGCAGGATCAGGAGCGCGTTTTCAAGACGAGCAATGCGCGCCGCCTCGTGCTGGCGACCAATGTCGCCGAGACTTCGCTGACCGTCCCCGGCATTCGTTATGTGGTCGACGCGGGTACCGCACGCGTGAAGCGCTACAGCTATCGCAACAAGGTCGAGCAGCTGCAAGTGGAGCCGGTAGCGCAATCGGCGGCGAATCAGCGTGCGGGCCGTTGCGGTCGGGTGGCCGCCGGTGTCTGTATCCGTCTGTATGACGAGCAGGATTATCTTCAGCGCCCGAAATTCACTGATCCGGAAATCCTGCGCTCGTCGCTGGCCGCCGTCATCCTGAAAATGAAGTCGCTGCGGCTCGGCGATGTTGAGCAGTTCCCGTTCATCGAGCCGCCGCTGGGCCGCGCGATCGCTGATGGTTACCAGCTGCTGCAGGAACTTGGCGCGGTGGACGATGCGAAGGAGCTGACCGAGCTTGGCCGGCAGCTCGCGAAGCTGCCGCTCGATCCGCGCGTGGGCCGCATGATCCTTGCAGGACGAGACCATCAGTGTCTGCACGAGATGCTGATCATTGCATCGGCCTTGTCGGTGCAGGATCCGCGCGACCGCCCGCAGGAGGCGCAGGGCGCGGCTGACCACGCGCATAAAAAATTTGCTGACGAGAAGTCTGAATTCCTCAGTTACCTGAAGATCTGGGCATGGTTCGACGAGGCGATCGGACATAAGAAGTCGAACCGGCAGTTGCAGGAGCAGTGCCGCGAAAACTTCTTGTCACAGCTGCGGCTGCGCGAGTGGCGCGATGTGCATTCGCAGCTGTTCACACTGGTACGGGAGCAAGGCTGGCGTGTGAATGAAACGCCGGCCACCTACGAGCAGCTGCATCTGGCCTTGTTGACTGGATTACTCGGCAATATCGGCTACAAGATGGAAGACGAGCCGCATTATCTGGGCGCGCGCGGTATCAAGTTCCACTTGTGGCCGGGCTCTTCGCTGTCGAAGAAGGCCGGACGCTGGGTGGTGGCCGGCGAACTGGTTGAAACCTCGCGGCTGTTCGCGCGCACGCTGGCAAATATTCAGCCGGAATGGCTGGAGAAAGTCGGTGGTCATCTGCTGAAAAAATCTTACGGCGATCCGCGCTGGGAAAAAAAGAGCGGGCAGGTGTCCGCTTACGAACGCGCGACACTGTATGGGCTGGTGGTCTACAGCCAGCGTCGTATCGACTACGGCAAGATCAACGCGACCGAGGCGCGCGAGATCTTCATTCGCAGCGCGCTGGTCGATGGCGACTACGATACGCGCGCGCCGTTCTTTGCGCATAACCAGCGGCTGATTCGCGAGATCGAGAATCTCGAGCACAAGTCGCGCCGGCAGGATGTGCTGGTGGATGAGGAACTGATCGCTGCGTTTTATGAGCAGCTGATTCCTGAGGATATCTGCACCGCCGTCGGTTTCGAGCAATGGCTGAAAAAGGCGAGCGCCGACGACCCCAAGCTGCTGCAATTGTCGCGGGATGATCTGATGCGACACGAAGCAGCCGGCATCACGACCGAGCTGTTTCCGAAAGTGATGCGCAACGCCGGCATCGAGATGGCGCTGACCTATCACTTCGAGCCCGGCTCGGTGCGGGACGGTGTCACACTGGCCGTGCCGCTGTATGCGCTGAATCAGGTATCGATGAATCGCTGCGAATGGCTGGTGCCGGGCATGCTGAAGGAAAAGGTGCATCTGCTGCTGAAATCGCTGCCGCAGAAGCTGCGCCGTCACTGCGTGCCACTGCCTGATTATGCAGCCGGGTTTTGCGATCGCATGCACGCGGCAAAGAAATTCGGTCTGGGTTCGCTGCTCGACGCGGTGATTGCCGACGTGCGCGAGCAGACGGGCACGCTTGTCAGGCTTGCCGACTTTAAACTCGAGACCCTGCCTGCGCATCACTTCATGAACATCAAGGTGATCGATGAACATGGTCGGCAGCTCGATATGGGCCGTAACCTCGCTGCGCTGCAGGCCGAGTTCGGCGCGCAGGCGCGCGAGCAGTTTCAGAAGATCGCGGAGCAGGTGGTGCCGGTGGCTGAGCCGGCAGCCCCGGCGGGATCATCGGCCGCGGCTGCGCCATCGTTGCGCGCGGGCGCCAAAGGCGATACCGGCGCGGCCGTCGCCGCCGGCGTGACGGCTTATCAGAACCTGAGTACCTGGTCTTTCGGCGAGTTGCCGGAGCTGCTGGAGATACAGCAGGGCCGTCAGAAACTGATCGGCTTTCCGGCGCTGGTGGATCAGGGCGCGCACTGTGACGTTGAGGTATTCGACGATCCGAACGAGGCGGCCGCGATTCATCTGAAGGGCTTGCGCCGGCTGTTCGCGCTGCAGCTGAAGGAGCAGTTGAAGTATTTGGAGAAGAACGTGCCCGGCCTGCAGCAGATGGGCATGCAGTTCATGACGCTCGGCACGCAGGAAGAATTGCGCGAGCAGATCATTCAGGCAGGATTGTCGCGCGCCTGTCTGCAGTTGCCGCTGCCGGCGAATCAGGGAGAGTTCAATATCCGCCGTGACGAGGGCAAGGCGCGGCTGAATTTGCTGGTCAACGAAATCGCGCGGCTGGTCGGGCAGATACTGGCTGAGTACCACACACTGCCGAAGAAACTGCAGGGCATCAAATCACAGACCGCCGCGCATGCGGACATGCAGGTGCAGCTGCAGGCGCTGGTGCATTCGCGTTTTGTCAGCGACACCGGGCATGCGCAGCTCTCCCATTTCCCGCGTTATCTGAAGGCGATGCAGGTGCGCATCGACAAGTTGCGATCGGATCCGGCGCGTGACGCGCGTCTGCTGGCTGAGTGGCAGCAGGCGGCCGCGCCCTGGCAGCGCGCGCTGAAGGCGGGCAGCCGCGGCGATCCGCGTATGGACGAGTACCGCTGGATGCTCGAGGAATTACGGGTATCGCTATTTGCGCAGGAGTTGAAGACGCCGATGCCGGTGTCCGCGAAGCGGCTGCAAAAAGTGTGGGAGTCCATGCAGCGCTAGCTTGCTGCATTGGCAATGCGCAGCGCGCCTGTCGGCAGTTGAATTCGCGTAAAATCGCGACAATTTTTTAATCTGACAGTAAGGCAGCAATGAGCATCAAGTCCGACAAGTGGATCCGCCGCATGGCTGAGCAGCACGGCATGATCGAGCCTTTCGAGCCGGGTCAGGTCCGGCAGGCGAATGGTCAGAAGATCGTCTCCTACGGCACATCATCCTACGGCTACGATATCCGCTGTGCCAACGAATTCAAGATCTTCACGAACATCAACAGCACCATCGTCGATCCGAAGAACTTTGACGAGAACTCCTTCGTCGATGTGCAGAGTGATGTCTGCATCATTCCGCCGAATTCCTTTGCGCTGGCGCGTACGATTGAATATTTCCGCATTCCGCGCAATGTGCTGACGATCTGCCTCGGCAAATCGACCTATGCGCGCTGCGGCATCATCGTCAACGTGACGCCGTTCGAGCCGGAATGGGAAGGTTATGTGACGCTGGAGTTTTCAAACACCACGCCGCTGCCGGCGAAGATTTACGCCGGCGAGGGCTGCGCGCAGGTGCTGTTCTTCGAGAGTGATGAAGTCTGCGAAATCTCGTACAAGGATCGCGGTGGCAAGTATCAGGGGCAGCACGGGGTGACGCTGCCGAAGGCCTGATCAGGCAAATCGCTGGACAATCCGAAGCGAGTCGCCGAGCTGCTGCGAATGCGGCAAGTCCTCGGTCAGCGCCTGAGATCTTAGCGCCCGAAATGCCTAATCCTGCAGCGATGTGCTGATGCAGGTCCGCACCGGACCGGCATCTGTTAGCATTTCTGGAAAGTCGGCAAGATCCGGCAGACCGATAAGACTACGAGGCAAGCGGTGGACACTTTCCAGAGCATCGACGCATTCGTCCGCGTCGCCGAGGCGCAGAGTTTTGCGGACGTGGCCCGGCAGCTGGGCGTGTCCAAGTCGGTGATCACCAGCCGCGTGCAGCAGCTCGAGGAATTCGTCGGCGCATCGTTGTTTCATCGCACCACGCGGCATGTGCGGCTGTCCGAGATCGGTGAGCTTTTCCACAAGGAGTGCGCGGACCTGATCGCGCGCGCCAACGGTCTGGTTGACCAGATGCGCGAGTCGCGGGTATCGCCCACCGGCACGCTGCGCATTCATGCGCTGCCCGGCTTTGTGCTTGGGCATATGGCGCACCTGCTGAACCAGTTCCAGAACCTGTACCCGGGCATCGCGATCGACCTGACTGTGAATGACGCGGTGGTCGATCCGGTCAAGGAAGGTTTCGATTGCGCGCTGCAGATTTTCCCGCCGGCCTCCGAAGATCTGATCGAGCGACGGCTGTTTCAGGTAAGGCGCATCTTCTGCGCGTCGCCGGATTATCTGAGCCATCATCCGTCGATCATGCAGCCGGAAGATCTGCAGAATCACCGGCTGGGACTGTACTCGCGGTATCCGTCGCGCGACCGCTGGGTGTTCACCGGTACCGACCGGCAGGTGATTCTCGACCTGAAGCCCTCACTGCGGACCAACAGCGTCCATATGCTGCGCGACTACGCGATCGATGGTGGCGGCGTGGTCTGCATTCCGACCATCGTGGCAGCCGACGCGATTGCGGCAGGGCAGCTTGCATTGCTGCTCGATGATTTCCAGTTGTCGCACTTCTGGTTTTCTGCGGTCTATCCGAAGACGCAGCGCAACATGTTCAAGCTGAGGCTCTTTCTCGACCATATCACCCAGAGTTTTTCGCAGATTCCGCCGTGGGATCTGGCCATGAACACAAAGACTCACGCCCTTAAATAGCGTCTTATGTTGCACTGCAGATTGTTCGGGATACCCGAACACTGTGGTCGGCATATCGAGACTTCTGCTTGGCTGATAAGGCCGTTACATTCACGATCAACGCATCCGTGATTCTGCGCTGCATTGTCAAAAGAAAAACTGAGGAGATTTTCATCATGTCAGAGTTCGTCACTCGCTTCGGCTCCCTCGACAACTACGAGAAGGGCCACATCGAGATCATTAACGATCAGCCTAAGCACTATGTGTTCTCGAACGTATTCGAGGTCGCCGGTAAATCGAAGCCTTATGAGAAGGTCGCCGTGGCGAAGAACCTCGAATATCTGATCGAGGCGATTCGTGCCGAGGGCAAGTCGGACTGGATGGCCTGCTCACATGACGAGTTCTGTGTCGTGATGGACGGCGATGTGACGATTGAATTCGTCAAGCTCGACAATCCGGATGCGGTCGCACCGGCGAACAAGGACGGCACCGTGAAGGTGGGCGGTGAACCGCAGGGCAAGCGCATGGGCACGATTCGTCTCAAGCGCGGCCATCAGGCGCTGCTGCCGAAGGGCGCGGCCTATCGCTTTGACAGCGCAAAGCCGTCCGTGATGATCCAGCAGACCATACTCGGCGACCTGACGGTCCAGAAGTGGGCAGAGATCTGCTACAAGTGATCGCAACTCTGCCAGTTAAAACAGAATTCAGGAGACTCTCATGAACGCACCCGCGGAAAAATTTCCGGCCATGATCGCCGGCTACAAGACCTTCGAACTTGGCGCATTCACTTTTGCGCGCGACGAGTATTTCGTCACGATTACCTGGCCCGTGCAGGACGGCCGTCGTCAGTCGCACACGATCAGCGCCGACGCCTTCCTGCGCGCGCTGATGCGTGATGTTGCCTGGGGCTTCTTTTACGGCGTGGTCAACTTCGATCCGGTGTTTGGTACGCGTAATCTGTACGGCAAGGTCGAGTTTTTCGGTGGCCGTTTCAATGAGCACTACCATAACAATGGCCTGTCCTACACCGAGATCTTCGACACGCCGGTGGCGATGAAGCGGATCAAGGAAATTCTGGCGGATTGGGTGAACGCAGGATTCGACCCGTTTGCCGCGCCGATGGAAACCGGTGACGCCGCATTTGGCGAAAAGCACGGCAGCAATCTGGAAGCGATTGACCGTTTCCGTGTGCCGACCAAGCGCATGCCGGGCCTTGAGGGTGATTCGCCGCTGCGCGCCGAAGAAAACGGTTATCCGATCAACCGCGCCTTTGCCGATGTGCCGCAAGACAAGCCGGAGATCCACGCCGAGCCGGGCTTTGAGAAAGAGCTGCATGCATTCAACCTGTTTGCCTACCTGTCGCGCTCGGATGTGACCTGGAACCCGTCGGTGACCTCGGTCTGCAAGAACAGCCTGTTCTGCCCGACCACCGAGGAATACATCCTCCCTATCATCCACGGCAATGACCGCGTCGAATGGTTCCTGCAGCTGTCTGACGAGATCATGTGGAACATCAGCGACAAGGACACCGGTCGTCCGCGTGCCCGCGTACTGATGAAGGCTGGTGATGTCGCGGCCATGCCGGCAGACATCGCGCACCAGGGCTTCTCTAAGAAGCGCTCGATGCTGCTCGTGTGGGAAAACGCGAATCCGGAAATCGTGAAGCTGTACGAGTCGAAGCAGCTGCCGCCCTATCCGGTCGATTTCTGAGTATTCACTCGATAAGCTGCTGCGCGCCCCGATGTCGTTCCTGTGATGCGCGTCGTACCTGAAGGTCGACGGCGCTGCTCGGAACGAACTCGGGCCGCTCACTGGGCTTCTCGAGCGGATACCTAACCAAACCACCTTTCCTAATTCCCAAAACAGGCGCCTGATCGCCTGCGGAGGAATCGCTCACCCTAACGGCTGAAAGCAGGTCTTTCATGAGCTCGATACAAAACAAACTGTTCATCGGCGGAAAATTTGTTGATGCGAAAGACGGCGCAACGATTGACGTGCTGAACCCGCATGACAATTCGCTGATCACGCGCGTCGCCGAGGCAAAAGCTGCCGATGTTGATGCAGCGGTGGATGCCGCCGAACGCGCATTTCCGATGTGGAGCGGCATGCCCGCCGCCGAGCGCGGCAAACTGCTGCTGAAGCTGGCAGATCGCATCGAGGCGGAAGCCGATGCACTCGCGAAGCTCGAAGCGATCGATACCGGTCATCCGATTCGTGATGCCAAGAATATCGACGTGCTGCGCACGGCAGCTTGCTATCGCTACTTCGGCGGTATGGCCGACAAATTCCAGGGCAGTCTGGTACCGGTGGAAGCAGGCTTTCTGAATTATGTGTCGCGCGTGCCAGTGGGTGTGGTTGGTCAGATCGTGCCGTGGAATTTTCCGCTGATGTTCACCAGCTGGAAGCTCGGCCCGGCGCTTGCCGCAGGTAATACGGTAGTGATGAAGCCATCCGAGATCACGCCGCTATCGACGCTACGCATCGCTGAGATGATGGCTGAGATCGGCTTTCCGGAAGGTGTGGTGAACATCGTCGTCGGTTACGGTGCAACGGCCGGACAGCATCTGGCTGAGCATGACAAGGTCGGCAAGATTTCGTTCACCGGTTCGACCAATATCGGTCGTCGTATCGTCGAAGCGTCGAAGGGCAACCTGAAGCGCGTGCAGCTGGAGCTCGGTGGCAAGGGCGCCAATATTGTCTTTGATGATGCGAATCTGATCGCCGCTGTGAACGGTTCAGCCTGGGCGATCTTCCACAATCAGGGACAGGCCTGCATCGCCGGCTCGCGTCTGATCATTCACGAGAAGGTGGCCGACGAATTCATCGAGCGCTTCACCACGCTGGCAAAATCCATTCGTCTCGGTAACCCGCTCGATCCGGAAACCGAGATGGGTCCGCTGACCTCGACCGTGCATCGCGACCGCGTGCTGTCCTATGTCGAGATCGCGAAGCAGCAGGGCGGCGAGATCCTCGCTGGTGGCAAGGCGCCGTCGCATCCTGATCTGGCGAAGGGCTGCTATATCGAGCCGACCATCGTTCGCGCAAAGCCAAGCGACCGTGTATCGCAGGAAGAGGTGTTCGGTCCGTTTGTCACTGTCACCACCTTCAAAGATGATGCTGATGCACTGCGGATTGCAAATTCGACCGAGTACGGACTCGGCAGCGGCCTGTGGACTCGCGATCTGTCGCGCGCGCACAAGATGGCGCGCGATATCCGTGCCGGCATGGTCTGGATCAATAGCTACAAGCGTGTCAATCCCGGCTCTCCTTTCGGCGGTGTCGGCCAGTCAGGCTACGGCCGTGAGATGGGCTTTGAGGCGATGCACGACTACACCGAAGCGAAGTCCGTATGGGTGAATGTTGATGCGCAGATCCCGCCACATTTCAAACGCTAAGGGCTGACGGTGCGCGCTTTCGTTTTTAACGCTCAACCTTCCCGCGTCGTATTTGGCGCGGGTTCGCTCGAGCATCTTGAGCGCGAGGTGCAGTTGCTCGGCGCAAGCCGGGCACTGGTGCTGTGCACGCCGGAGCAGCAGCCACTGGCTGATGCGATCGCAAAGCGTCTCGGCGCTCGTGCTGCCGGTGTGTTCGCGAAAGCTGTGATGCATGTGCCGGTGGAAACGGCATCGGCCGCGATTGATGAAGCCAGGCGCGTCAATGCGGATTGCGCTATGGCCGTCGGCGGCGGTTCAACCACCGGTCTGGGCAAGGCAATCGCGTTGCAGTCGAACCTGCCGATACTCGCGATACCGACGACCTACGCCGGCAGCGAAATGACGCCAATCTGGGGCATCACCGAAAACGGATTGAAAAAGACCGGGCGCGATGCGCGCGTGCTGCCGCGCACGGTGATCTACGATCCGGAACTGACGGTATCGCTGCCGGTCGGCTTGTCGGTCACGTCCGGCATGAATGCGATCGCGCATGCGGCCGAAGGTCTGTATGCTCAGGATAGCAATCCGGTGATGGATCTGATGGCCGAGGAAGGTATTCGCGCGCTGGCCGCTGCCTTGCCGTGCGTGCGCCTGAATCCGGCCGATATCGCCGCGCGCAGCGATGCGCTATATGGCGCGTGGCTGTGCGGCATCGTGCTTGGTAATGTCGGTATGGCACTCCATCACAAGCTGTGCCATACGCTGGGTGGCACGCTGAACCTGCCACACGCAGAAGTGCATACGGTGGTGCTGCCGCATGCGATGGCATTCAACGCGCAGGCAGCGCCGGAGGCAATGAAGAAAATTTCTCGCGCGCTAAAGAGTGATGACGCCGCGCATGGTTTGTACCAACTCGCGAAAGACAATGGCGCGCCGGTCGCGCTGCGCGACATCGGCATGAAGGAAGCAGATGTCGCACGCGTCGCGCAGCTCGCCGTGCAGAACCCTTACTGGAATCCACGGCCGGTCAACGCGGACGCTGAAGGCGACTTGCGCGAACTCTTGCAGCGCGCCTGGGAGGGCGCGGTACCCGTGGTCTGATTCGGAATTTGAGCAGCAGGTATCAACCCCCGCAGTAAAAAAGCAGTCAACAACACCGTCAAAGGAGACAGCAACATGACATTTACCAGGCGAGGTTTTATCAAGGGTGCAGCGGCAGCGGCACTGATTACCGCTTCGGGCCTCACATTCGCAGCTGACACCATCAAGATCGGCTACGTATCACCGCAGACTGGCCCGCTGGCCCCGTTCGGCGAAGCCGATAAGTGGGTCATTGAGCAGATGAAGACCGCATTCAAAGATGGCGTGACCGTGGCCGGCAAGAAGTATTCGGTCGAGATCGTGCTCAAGGATAGCCAGTCCAATCCGAACCGTGCCGGTGAAGTCGCGAATGACCTGATCCTGAAAGACAAGGTCGCGATGATCCTGACCGCTGGCACTCCCGAGACCGCGAACCCGGTGTCGGATGCGTGCGAGCTGAACGAGCTGCCGTGCGTATCGTCGGTGGTGCCTTGGCAGCCATGGTTCTTTGGCCGCAAGGGTGATCCGGCGAAGGGCTTCAAGTGGACCTATCATGTGTTCTGGGGTCTGGAGGATGTGATCGCGAACTTCACCAACGGCTGGAACAGCGTGAAGACCAACAAGAAAGTCGGTGGTCTGTTCCCGAACGATGGTGACGGCAATGCCTGGGGCGACAAGGAACTCGGTTTCCCGAAGCCGCTGTCGGCACAAGGCTACTCGCTGACCGATCCGGGCCGCTTCCAGAACGGCACCCAGGATTTCTCCGCGCAGATCGCCGCGTTCAAGAAAGATAACGTCGAAATCGTGACCGGTGTGGTGATCCCGCCGGATGCGAAGACCTTCCTGACGCAGGCGCGTCAGCAGGGCTTCAAGCCGAAAGTCATCACGCTCGGCAAAGCGCTGCTGTTCCCGGGTGCGATTGAAGCGCTCGGCGATCTCGGCGATGGTCTGACGACCGAAGTCTGGTGGACCCCGTCGCATCCGTTTGCATCCAGCCTGACCAAGCAGTCGGCCAAGGATCTCGCGGCTGCGTATGAGGCATCGACGAAGAAGCAGTGGACGCAGCCTATTGGCTTTGCTCATGCACTGTTCGAAGTCGCTGCAGATTCCCTGAAGCGCGCCAAGTCGGCCAAGGCCGGTGATCTGCGTGATGCGGTCGCTTCGACTCAGCTGAAGACCGTGGTGGGCGATGTGAAATGGGGCGGTCAGGGTCCGTTCAAGAACGTCAGCAAGACACCGCTCGTGCTTGGTCAGTGGAACAAGGGCGGCAAGTACAAGTATGAGCTGACGATTGTGAACAATCAGGCGGCGCCTGCCATTCCGGCCGGCGGCAAAATGCGCCTGATGAATCCGTAACCGCAGTAACGATCAGGAAGCCTCATGGCACTACTCGCCCTCAGGAATGTCAGCAAGTCTTATGGCGCTCTGAAGGTCACCGACGATGTTTCATTGTCGGTGACCGAGGGTGAAGTGCTCGGGATTCTCGGCCCCAACGGGGCCGGGAAAACCACCCTGTTCAATCTGATCTCCGGTGACGTGAAAACCGATGCCGGAGACGTCGAATATCATGGCGAGCGCATCAACGCGCTCGCTCCCTTCGAGCGCTGCCGTATCGGCATTGGCCGCTCGTATCAGGTACCGCAGCCTTTCGGCCAGTTGAGCGTGTTCGAGAATCTGGTGACCGCCGCCTGCTTTGGCGCGCAGGTCAGCGAGAAAGATGCGTGGGATATCGCATGGGACGTGCTGCAGAAGACTGACCTGACGCGTTACGCGAATCACGCCGCCGGCGGCCTCACACTATTGAACCGTAAGCGCCTCGAGCTGGCGCGCGCACTGGCGACCCGGCCGAAACTGCTATTGCTAGACGAAATCGCCGGAGGACTGACCGAGCATGAAGCGCATGAGCTGGTGGATGAACTGCGCCGCATCAAGCAGGAAGGCGTGACCATGATCTGGATCGAGCATGTGGTGCACGCGCTGCTATCGATTGCGGACCGGCTGCATGTAATCAATTTCGGCAAGACCCTGTGTGCCGGCGATCCGCAGCAGGTGATGCAGGATCCGGAAGTGCGTCGGGTCTATATGGGTCTGGAAAGCTGAGATGCTGCTGCAAGCTAGCTCCGTGACCGCGTCGTATGGCGATGCGCAGGCGCTGTTTGGTGTCGATATCGACATCCGGCCCGGCGAAGTACTTGCGCTGATTGGCGCCAACGGCGCCGGCAAATCCACCTTTCTGAAAGCGCTGACCGGCCTGCTGCCGCCCAAGACCGGTGAGATATATTTCGATGGTCAGCGCATCGACCGCATGGATGCAGCCGATATTGTGAAGCTCGGCATTGCGATGGTGCCGGAAGGCCGCCGCCTGTTTCCATCCTTATCGGTCGAGGAAAATCTGCAGATGGGCGCGCTCTCGCGCCGTACCGGCGCATGGAACCTCGATCGGGTCTATCAACTTTTCCCTGTGCTGAAAGAGAAGCGTCATCAGCCATCGACTGCGCTGTCCGGCGGACAACAGCAGATGGTCGCGATCGGGCGCGCGCTGATGAGCAATCCGCAGCTCTTGTTATGCGATGAGATATCGCTGGGTCTGGCGCCTGTAGTGATCCGCGAGATCTATGCCTCCTTGCCTGCCTTGCAGCAGGACGGCATGTCACTGCTGATTGTTGAGCAGGATGTGCAGCTGGCGATGCAGATGTCGTCACGCGTGGTCTGTCTGCAGGAGGGCCGGGTATCTCTCGTCGGGGATTCCGGTGACTTGACGCGTGAGCAGATCAGCGCAGCGTATTTCGGAGTCTGACGCATGATCGACATTCTCATTCAGGGACTCTTGCTCGGCGGCTTATACGCGCTGTTCGCGCTCGGTCAGTCATTGATGTTCGGTGTGATGCGGCTGACCAATACCGCGCAGGGCGATTTCATCATCCTCGGCGGCTTCTCCGCAATCAGCCTCGCGGCGGCCACCGGCTTGTCGCCGGGTTTCACGATTTTGCTGATCGCGCCGGCGGCATTCGCGGTCGGCTATCTGTTGCAGCGCTTCGTACTGAACGGTACGCTGGGCCGCGATCCGCTGCCATCGCTGGTGGTCACCTTCGGGCTGGCAATCATCATCCAGAATCTGCTGCTTGAAGTGTACTCGGCCGATCCGCGCTCGCTCGAAGTCGGTGCGATCGCGCTCGACAGTTTGTCATTCGGTAGCGCCACTATCGGCACCTTGCCGTTGCTGACCTTCGGTGTGGCGCTGGCGGCCACGATTGCATTGCAGGCGCTGTTCTCGTTCACGCCGCTCGGCCGCTCGTTTCGCGCGGTGTCGGATGACCGCGAGGCAGCGCAACTGATGGGTATCCGCCCTGCGATCGTCTATGCGCAGGCGACTGGCCTTGCTTTCGTGCTGATCGTGATCGCCGGCGCCTTGCAGGCAATGCGCACCACGGTGTCGCCGGCAGATGGTCCGTTGCTGCTGCTGTTCGCATTCGAGGCCGTGATTATCGGTGGCATGGGATCGTTCTGGGGCACGCTGATCGGTGCCTTGCTGCTCGGAGTTGCGCAGCAAATCGGCTTCCGCTTCGATCCGGGCTGGGGTATCTGGTTCGGTCACCTGACTTTCCTGTTCGTGCTGCTGGTGCGGCCGCAGGGCCTGTTTCCTAAGACTAGGTAATTCATGGACAAGACAAGGGACGGTAGCCAGCGTGGCCATCATGATGCGATCTCCGGCAGCGCCTACGAGGTAATCCGCCACAATCGCGTTTCAGGCTGGCTTCCTATACTGACCATCGTGGTAATGGCTTATTCGTTCTCGATTCCGTTCTGGGGCGAATCGAGCTGGATGCGCGAAATCGTTGAGATCAGCTGTTACTTCCTGTACGCGATGATGTGGAACCTGCTGGCCGGTTACGGCGGCATGGTCAGTATCGGTCAGCAGGCCTTTCTCGGCTTCGGTGGTTACATCATGCTCATTCTCGGCAATGAGGCGGGCGTCAATCCGTTCATCGCGATCCCGATCGCGGCGCTGGCGACTGCAGCGATAGCCTACCCGGTGTCCTTCATCGCGTTCCGGCTGCAGGGCGGCTATTTTGCGATCGGCACCTGGGTCATTGCTGAAGTATTTCGTTTGTCGTTCGCGAATCTGCATTGGGTCGGCGGCGGCTCCGGCACCTCGCTGATTGCGCTGCGCGACATCGAAAAGGCGGTGCGTGAGTCGACTACCTACTGGATTGCGTTGTTGTGCGTGCTGGCGGTGACCTTCGGCGTATATTTTTTCCTGCGCTCCAAGCGCGGCCTCGCGCTGTTGGCGATCCGTGACAATGAGATCGCGGCATCGTCACAGGGTATCGATGTGCGGCAGATGAAGCTCGCGGTCTACCTGATCGCTGCCGGTGGCGCGGGTCTGGCCGGCGCGCTGTACTTCGTCAGCAATCTGCGCATCTCGCCGGATGCGGCGTTCTCAGTCAACTGGAGCGCATTTGCGATCTTCATGGTCGTCATCGGCGGTATCGGCCGCATTGAGGGCCCGATCGTCGGCGCCTTGTTGTTCTGGATGCTGAATAAATTTTTCAGCGACTACGGCAGCTGGTATCTGGTCGGCCTCGGTCTGATCGCGATCGTTGTCACCATCTTCTTTCGCGACGGCATCTGGGGCGCGTTACACAGGCGCTTCGGCTGGTCGTTGTTCCCGACCCATCGTTTCCTGAAAGTGAATCAAGACCATGCGTAACCTGACCGAACACAATCTGACCGATGCCGTTCTCGCGCGACTGCAGGAGTGCAATGATCCGCGCCTGAAGCAGGTAATGAGCTCGATGATCAAGCACCTGCACGCGTTCGTGCGCGAAATTGAGCCGACACCCGATGAATGGATGGCCGGTATTCAGTTCCTGACCGCGACGGGTAAAAAGTGCGACGACGTGCGACAGGAATACATCTTGTTGTCCGATACGCTCGGTGTGTCGATGCTGATGGATGCGATCAATAACCGCAAGCCAGCCGGCGCGACTGAGTCCAGCGTGCTCGGTCCTTTCTATCAGGAGGGTGCGCCGGAGAAAAATACCGGTGCCGACCTTGCGCCGGGTGAGGGCCCGGGTGTGGTCGTCAGTGGCAAGGTCACTGACCTGAACGGCAAGCCGCTGGCGGACGCCGTGCTCGATATCTGGCAGACCGCGCCGAATGGTCTTTACCACATGCAGGATAGCGGCGCGGAGGAGTTCCATCTGTGCGGCAAGGTTCGCACCGCGGCCGACGGCAGCTATCGCTTTCGTACGCTCAAGCCGGTGTCCTACTCGATTCCTGAAGATGGTCCGGTCGGTCAGCTGCTGGATAAACTCGGACGGCATCCGCATCGGCCTGCGCATATTCATTTCATCGTGTCTGCGCCGGGTTTCAAGACGGTGGTCACGCAGATTTATACCGAGGGTGATGATTACCTCGAATCGGATGCCGTATTCGGCGTGAAGAACTCGCTGGTCGTCGATTATCAACAGGCGGGTGATGAGTGGCAGGTCGATTTCGACTTTGTGCTCGAACCGGCTGCCTGAGGAGCTGACGATGTTTTTCGTAGTGCTTGCCAGCGATGCGCCCGGCGCGGAGGAAAAGCGCAGCGAGATTCGGCCTATCCATCGCGCCTATCTGCGCAACCCGGGCAATCACCGCGTGAAAGTACATCTGGGTGGACCGACGCTGACGACGCAGGGCGAGGCAATGAACGGCGCCTTGCTGATTATCGAGGCTGAGGATATCAGCGCCGTATCCGAGTTCATTGCCGACGATCCTTATGCTCAAGCCGGTGTGTTCAAGTCGGTCGAGATACGTCCCTGGTCGTGGACGCTGGGCGCGCCGCAACCCGAGAGCAGCGCGGAGGCAGTGAATTGAACTGGCAACAGCATCCGGACTGTCCGTCTGATGGCACCAGACTGTGTGATGTCGCCGAGATCCCGGATCAGGGCGGGCGTGAAATCACGTTTGGCAACGGCAAGGAAAACTTCAAGGTGCTGCTGCTGCGGCGCGGCGATCAGGTGTGGTCCTACGTGAATTACTGTCCCCATTTCTCGCTGCCGCTGAATTATGAGCCGCAGACCTTTGTCACGCTGGACGGGCTGATCATGTGCGCGCATCACACCGCATTCTTCAATTTCGATGATGGTCGCTGCGTCGACGGACCCTGCATTGGTGACGGTCTCGTGGCCTTGCCCAGCTACTTGCGTGGCGACAGCGTCTACTTCGGCCAGCCGCCCGGCGCGCAATGATAAGCTTCCGCCTTTCAACGCTGATGACGACACGGAATCACGCAGGAGAATGCATTGATTGACAAGACCGTACCCGGCCTCGCGCAGGCAGTCGCCGGGATTCATGATGGCGCAACGGTAATGATCGGCGGCTTCGGCAATGCCGGCATGCCGAAAGCGCTGATCGACGCACTGATCGAGCAGGGCGCGCGCGAACTCACGATCGTGAACAACAATGCCGGCAATGGCGAGACGGGCCTCGCGGCCTTGCTGGCTGCCGGCCGTGTGCGCAAGATCATCTGCTCGTTTCCGCGTCAGGCCGACTCGCAGGTATTCGACGCGCTGTACCGCGCTGGCAAGATCGAACTCGAACTCACGCCGCAGGGCAATCTGGCCGAGCGTATTCGCGCGGCGGGCGCAGGCATTGGTGGTTTTTTTACGCCGACCGGTTACGGCACCTTGCTGGCCGAGGGTAAAGAGACGCGCGTGATCGATGGCAAGCACTATGTGCTGGAGTCGCCTATCCACGCGGACTTCGCGCTGATCAAGGCACTCAGGGGCGATCGCTGGGGTAATCTCGTCTATCGCAAGGCCGCGCGTAACTTCGGTCCGATCATGGCGATGGCGGCGAAGTGCGCGATTGCGCAGGTGGATGAAGTTGTGCCGCTGGGCGCACTCGATCCGGAAGTGATCGTCACGCCCGGCATCTTCGTGCAGCGTGTGGTGCAAGCCGGAGGTGCGCAATGAAGCGTCGGTCACGTGATGAAATCGCGCAGCGTGTCGCGCGTGATATTCCGGAAGGTTCGTATGTGAACCTGGGTATCGGCCTGCCGACGATGGTGGCTAACCATCTCGATGCGTCAAAAGAAATCTTCCTGCACAGCGAGAATGGATTGCTTGGCATGGGCCCGGCGCCCGCGCCGGGGCAGGAAGACGAAGATCTGATCAATGCGGGCAAGCAGCCGGTCACGCTGCTGACCGGCGGCGCCTATTTTCATCATGCGGATTCATTCTCGATGATGCGCGGCGGCCATCTGGATATCTGCGTGCTCGGCGCGTTTCAGGTATCCGCACAGGGCGATCTCGCGAACTGGCACACCGGCGCGCCGGATGCGATACCGGCGGTCGGCGGTGCGATGGATCTTGCGATCGGCGCGAAAAAAGTATTCGTGATGATGGAGCACCAAACCAAGAACGGTGACAGCAAGATCGTCGCGCACTGCAGCTATCCGCTGACAGGTATCGCCTGCGTGTCGCGCATCTACACGGATCTCGCCACCATCGATGTGACCGCTGAGGGTTTGCGCGTCGTTGATATGGTTGATGGACTTACTCTGGATGTCCTACAGGAGATGACCGGTGTTTCATTGAAGCTGGCATGAATCTCCAGGTCCGTGGTTCTCAGCCTGCCCGCAACATCAAACTGATTAATTGAAGACGCCCATGAAGCACGCCTATATTTGCGACGCTATCCGCACTCCCATCGGCCGCTATGCCGGCGCGCTGAAAGACATGCGCGCCGACGACCTCGGCGCGGTGCCGCTGCGCGCGCTGCGGGAACGTAATCCTACCGTCGACTGGAGCGAGCTTGATGACGTGATCTTCGGCTGCGCGAATCAGGCCGGCGATGACAACCGCAATGTCGCGCGCATGTCGCTATTGCTGGCCGGCTTCCCGCTGACGGTGCCCGGCTCGACGATGAATCGTTTGTGCGGATCCGGCATGGATGCGCTTGGAACGGCCTCACGTGCCATCAAGTCCGGTGAGGCCAGTCTGATGATCGCCGGCGGCGTCGAATCCATGACCCGCGCGCCGTTCGTGATGGCGAAGGCGGACAGCGCGTTTTCGCGCAATCCTCAAATTTTCGATACGACGATAGGCTGGCGCTTCATTAATCCGCAAATGAAGGCGCTGTATGGTGTCGATGCGATGCCGGAGACGGCCGAAAATGTCGCTAGCGATTTCAATATCAGCCGGGCGGATCAGGATGCATTTGCCGTGCGCAGCCAGCAAAAGGCCGCCGCCGCGCAGGAGGCAGGCATCCTTGCCGATGAGATTGTGCCGGTGCTCATCCCGCAAAAGAAGGGCGAGCCGCTGACGGTACTGCATGACGAACATCCGCGCGTCACCAGTATGGAAGCACTGAGCAAGCTGAAGGGTGTCGTGCGTGCTGATGGCACGGTCACGGCGGGCAATGCGTCCGGTGTGAACGATGGCGCTTGCGCGCTGCTGCTGGCGGATGAAGCCAGCGCCGCCCGTCAGGGTCTGCAGCCGAAGGCACGCATCGTCGGCATGGCAACCGCTGGCGTGCCGCCGCGCGTGATGGGTATCGGTCCGGTGCCGGCAGTGCAGAAACTGCTGCTGCAGACCGGTATCCAACTTGATCAGATCGACGTGATCGAACTGAATGAAGCCTTTGCCGCACAGGGGCTTGCGGTGCTGCGTCAGCTCGGTATTGCGGACGATGATCCGCGGGTGAATCCGAATGGTGGCGCAATTGCGCTCGGTCATCCGCTGGGTATGAGTGGCGCGCGACTGGTGACCACGGCGATGTATCAGCTACAGCGTAGCGGCGGCCGCTACGCACTGTGCACGATGTGCATCGGCGTCGGGCAGGGCATTGCGGTGATGATCGAGCGTATCTGAACCCTGAAATCTTGCGGACAAAAGTGTCGCCGGCGCGTGAATCTCACGACGACTCACGCGCCAGCTTACGTCAGACCTCGGTATTGTGCACCGATGCTGCTTCAGCCTGCTGTTTCAGGTACAGCAGACCGTTCTTCGCGGCGATGATCTCTTTCAGCTGGGCCTTGAATTCAGCGCCCTGATCGGGCAGTGTTGTCAGCTTCAGTGTGTCGAAATCCCGATACAGGGTTTCAATATCCTTCCATTGCTCCGCGGTGAATCCGAGACTATAAAAAGATGCAGAGACCGCATAGTTGAAGGTCTTGCTGACTTTGTTCGCGCCTGCGGGCAGCAGGGCAAACAGCTGTTGCAGCAAGACGCAGGCATTCAGGTGGATCGTCTGCGGATTAGCCTGCATCACTTGGTCCAGCATTCCCTGCAGTCTGCCAGCGACCGAGTTGCCACTGGCTTTTCCTATCCACGATTTACCCTGTTGTCTGGCTTTGATCGCATGGAGTCCCAACAGATTGGGTGTGAACGGAAAGCCGGCTTCCTCACGGTCATCGGACTGCTGAGCTGCCGTGGTTGCCGCTTTGGGCAGTCGCAGATGGATCGGAGACTGTAGCTGCGAGGTGGCCAGCTGTTCAGCCGCCTGCGTTTCTGTTCCGGTGAGGTCAGGCTTGGTGAGCGACTTGATGGGTGAAAGTGCGAGTTCACGACTGAGACGATCGATTTCCAGAAGTGCGGTCGACGAAGCCTGCATCGCAGGACCCGGCGCCGGATCAGCTGCGACGTGTTTTATCGAAGGCGCTTCACCGAAGCGGACTCGTTTTGGGCTGCCTTTTTCAGGGTCATCCTCCGCCTTACGCTTGCGGCCCTGCGGAGGCAGGTAGGATGGGGATAGCAGGGGCTGAGTTGACTGAGGTGCAGGCAAGTCCGTGATGTCGCTCAGATCTTCCCATTCGACACCTTCAAAAATGTCCTGCAGTTCCTTTCGCGGTGAGCTGAATGTATCGATGGTCTTTCTGATCGAACTCAGCTTGTCCGACAGCGCACGCGTCACCTTGCGTGGCGAGGAAAGTCGGATCGGTGATAAAGCAAATGAGCTTGTTTCTGCATCCGGCATCTTCAGCACGGGAACTTTGGAAAGGGTAGAGGCTTGGCTCGAGTCTGACTCCGAATAGGCGATATGCGATGGGCTGGAGATCATGGATTTTCTGATCGTGTCGGATTCCTGCTTTTTTACGAATTTCCTGCGAGCCGGAGACGAGACCGCCGGGTTGTCTTTCGCAGTATCAGCGTTCGTATCAGTATCCGACAGCACAGGATGGACGCTTGTCAGGCACTGTCTGACCGACTCGTCAACAAACGAGATTTCCAGTTTCTTTGCCATACCGGTTTTTGTACGCTCCACTGACATTGGTGTCTTGTTGCCGAGTCGCGGTGTGGCGCTACCCTGCTGCGGCGTTTTATGCGGCGTCGGTATCTGCTCAGCTGTAGTCGTGGTGGAGGGAATGTCGACCTTGGTATTACCAGTCGCAGGGATCATGACTGCGTTCCTTTCACGGATGAAGGCGTTTCATCACGCCTGTGTTGAGAAAGGACGTCAGTTGACAGGGCGACGGTCCAGTTCCTTCATCTGGCTAGGCTATCCGGAGATCGGATCGCCTGGCTATGGTCCATTTTCAGGACGAAAAAAAGGGGAGCAAAAAGCTCCCCTCGACAGACCAGTCACGATGATTTACTGCTGCACGCAATCGACGTAATAGCCCTTTACGCCATTCACCACCGTCTTCACCAGACCATGCACATCGGTCTCGAAGCCCGGCAGTTTCTCATTGAATTCGCGCACGAACTTCAGATAATCGACGATGGTCTTGTTAAAGCGCTCGCCGGGAATCAGCAGCGGAATGCCGGGTGGGTAGGGCGTCAACAGGATTGCGGTCACGCGGCCTTCGAGTTCGTCGATGGGCACGCGATCAATCTCACGGTGCGCCATTTTCGCAAAAGCGTCCGACGGCTTCATTGCCGGCTGCATGTCGGACAGATACATCTCAGTGGTCAGGCGCGCGACATCGTAGGCCTTGTACATGTCATGAATCTGCTGACAGAGATCGCGCAGTCCGGTGCGCTCGTAGGCCGGATTCGCCGCAGCGAACTCAGGCAGGATGCGCCACATCGGCTGGTTCTTGTCATAGTCATCTTTGAACTGCTGCAGTGCAGTCAGCAGGGTATTCCAGCGACCCTTGGTGATGCCGATGGTGAACATGATGAAGAAGGAGTACAAGCCAGCCTTCTCGACGATCACGCCATGTTCAGCCAGATACTTGGTGACAATCGACGCCGGAATGCCGGTGTCGCCAAACTGACCGTCGATCGACAGACCCGGCGTGACGATGGTGGCCTTGATCGGATCGAGCATGTTGAAGCCCGGTTCGATCTTGCCAAAGCCGTGCCAGTCATCCTCGGGACGGATCATCCAGTCTTCGCGTGAGCCGACGCCCTCGTCTGAGAAATTTTCCGGACCCCAGACCTGGAACCACCAGTCCTGTCCCCACTCCTGATCAACCTTCTTCATCGCGCGACGGAAGTCGAGCGCCTCCAGAATGCTTTCCTCAACCAGCGCGGTGCCGCCGGGCGGCTCCATCATCGCCGCGGCAATATCGCAGGAGGCGATGATCGCGTACTGCGGCGATGTCGAGATATGCATCAGATAGGCTTCATTGAAGCTGTCGCGGTCCAGCTGTACGGTCTCTGATTCCTGCACCAGAATCTGCGATGCCTGCGACAGACCAGCCAGCAGCTTATGTGTCGATTGTGTCGAAAAGATCAGTGACTTCTGCGCGCGCGGACGGTCTTTGCCGATCGCGTGCATGTCTTTGTAGAAGTCGTGGAAGCTTGCGTGCGGCAGCCAGGCTTCGTCGAAATGCAGCGTGTCGATCTGGCCGTCGAGCATGTCCTTGATCACTTCGACGTTATAGGCCACGCCGTCATAGGTGGACTGGGTGATCGTCAGGATACGTGGCTTCTTGTTCTTCGCTTCGCGCGCGAACGGATTGGCCTCGATCTTCTTCATGATGTTTTCCATCCTGAACTCGTCGCGCGGTATCGGGCCGATGATGCCCAGATGATTACGCGTCGGCATCAGGAACACCGGAATTGCGCCGGTCATGATGATGGAGTGCAGCACAGACTTGTGGCAGTTGCGATCGACCACGACGATGTCGCCCGGTGCAACGGTCGAGTGCCAGACCATCTTGTTCGACGTCGAGGTGCCGTTGGTCACGAAGAAGCAGTGATCGGCATTGAAGATGCGCGCCGCATTGCGCTCGGAGGCGGCGACCGGACCGGTATGGTCGAGCAGCTGTCCGAGTTCTTCGACCGCATTGCAGACATCGGCGCGCAGCATGTTCTCGCCGAAGAACTGGTGAAACATCTGCCCGATCGGCGACTTCAGGAAAGCGACGCCGCCGGAGTGGCCGGGGCAGTGCCATGAATACGAGCCGTCCTGAGCGTAATGCACCATCGCGCGGAAGAATGGCGGCGCGAGGCTGTCGAGGTAAGAGCGTGCCTCGCGGATGATGTGGCGGGCGACGAATTCCGGCGTGTCCTCGAACATGTGGATGAAGCCGTGCAGTTCGCGCAGGATGTCATTCGGAATATGGCGCGAGGTGCGGGTCTCACCGTACAGATAGATCGGAATATCGGCGTTCTTGTAGCGGATCTCTTCGACGAACGCACGCAGTGATTTCAGCGCCGATTCGGTCTCTTCATGGCTGCCGCCGCCGAATTCCTCATCATCGATCGACAGGATGAAGGCGGACGCGCGCGACTGCTGCTGCGCGAACTGCGACAGGTCGCCGTAGCTGGTCACGCCGACGACTTCCATGCCTTCGTCCTCCAGTGCTTTGGCGAGCGCGCGGATGCCCAGGCCCGAGGTATTTTCTGAGCGGAAGTCCTCGTCGATGATGACGATGGGGAAGCGGAATTTCATACGGTTCTCCCGGTACGGATAGGGGGCTGCAGCCCCGGGACCCGGGGCCGAAAAAACGAAAGCGCGATTGTCGCAGATATGGGAGCGCGGCGGTGAAAACCGGGACGATGCCCGAGCTGCGACATCGCGTCAGGCTAGCGCATCAGTTCAGCGCCGCTGGTAGATGACAAATGAGTAATCCCAGCCGTTGTCGGCCGAATGTTGAGGCTCGCGCGACACGGGCTGCCAGACGCTCGGATCAATCGCGGGGAAGAAGGCATCACAGTCATAGTCCGCATCGATTTCCGTCACGATCAGCTTGTCCGCCAACGGCAGCGCATCGACATAGATCTGCGCGCCGCCGATCACAAAGACTTCGCCGTCCCCGGCCAGTTGCACGGCCTCGTCCAGCGACCCGGCAGCTTGCACACCCTCGTGACGCCACTGTGCATTACGGGTGACGACGATATTGCGCCGGTTCGGCAGCGGTCGGCCAATCGAGTCGAAGGTCTTACGGCCCATGATGATCGGGTGGCCGGACGTGGTGCGCTTGAAGAACGCGAGGTCTTCTGGCAGCCGCCAGGGCAGGGTGTTGTTGATGCCGATGCCGTGGTTGCGGTCGGTGGCGACAATCAGGGACAGGGAAGCGCGCATGGGTGCGGTAGGAAGTAAGTTAGTCCCTATCTTAAAGCATCCGGGCGTTGCGGCCTCGATGGCCGGCGCGCACCCTGTTGCGCCGCAGTCGTTGTTGCGCCACCACTTGGTGGTGCATCTGCGTCATTGAGAAAGCTTGCGCCGAGGTGCAACGTAGGACTCCCGGCTTCTCTACCCAATATGATCGCGGAGCGTCTGATGGCAACGATACCCAACACCATTCCCGATATCCCGGATACGACGATTGTCGTTGTCGAGGGAAGTTCGACAAGCGTGAACCTGCTTTACAACTATGTCGATGCCGAGGGCGACCTGCTGAGCGTTACGCTGGATTCCATTGCTTATGGCGATCCGGGCCAGCCGCTGACATGGACCAACATGTCGTCCAACCCGTATTCGCTGACCGCTGATGGCATTTTCACGTACACGGCATTGCTGGATCTGGCGGCGGGACAGCAGCGCATCGAGGCCTTCACCTTCACCATCTTTGATGGCATGGCGTATGACACGGTGACGATTTACGTCAACGAGACTGGTACCGCACCGCCGGTGGCCGCGCCCGATGATTACGCGATCACCACGGAGGGACAAGCGGTCGTCGTATCGGTGCTGTCGAATGATGCAAGCGTTTGGCACCCCGAGCGTTCCAGTCCGGTATCGATAGGATTCATCAATGGTCAGGCTTTAATGAGCGGCAATTCCGTTGCGCTGATCAATGCCTTGACGCAGACCGTGATCGGACAGGTCAGCCTGAGCGGCACGGATTCCCTGTTGATCACGCCGCTCAACGGATTTGTCGGCCAGCTCAGCTTCGATTATCAAGCGAGCTACACCGTCGGTATTGGAGATTTTTACCAGGAAACCTATATCGAGACAGTCACCCTCGATGTGCTACCTGCGCTACCTCCACTCCCGACCGTGGCCCCGGCCGCGATGCCGGATATATATTCCCGCGACGACATGCAGCCGCTGATGGTCGATGCATCGGCTGGCGTGCTGGCGAATGACATCGCGAACGGTAATCTGATCCGCGCGCAGCTGCTGACCGGGCCGGAGAATGGCACGATCGATTTCAACGCAGACGGAAGCTTCACGTTTACCCCATCGCCGGCGACGATGGCCTTGCCCCTCGGGTCGATCGCGACAGCAACTTTCAGCTACCAGGTGGTCAGCGCCACGGCGCTGAGCTCGCCGACCACGGTGACACTGAGCTTTGTGCAGACGGGCGTTCCGCCGCTGGCTGTCAATGATGCACTCTCGCTGAACGAAGACGGCCAAAAAGTCATCAGTGTGACCGACCTGTTTGGCACCGACGGCAGCGGCCCGTTGAATGATTCCAGCGCTACAGCACCGTTCAGTACGATCGCGATCGAGACCCTGCCGCTGCATGGCGCGCTCTACCTGTTCGGCCAGCCGGTGTCGGCGGGAATGATTATGTCGGTCGCGCAGCTCGCCGCCGGAGCGCTCGAGTACCGTCCGGCAGCGAACTACGCGGGCGACGATTCATTTCAGTATCGCGTGTCGGATGGCACTGCGTACAGCAATCTTGCGACGGTGTCGCTGACGGTCGACGCGGTCAATGATGCGCCGGTGACGACCCAGTTGAATTTCGTGATCGACGAGGGAGACGTGATCGGTGCCTTGCCGAATCTCTTCAATCTGGCGCCCACGGTCACTGATGCAGATGATTCGTCGTTCAGGTTCAGGTTACTCGATATCAGCCATGGTCCGAATGATGGCGGTATGCCCGACGCTTACTCGAGCAATGATTTTTCGCTGTCGGCCGACGGCTTCTTCAGCTACGACAGCCGCTACCTGAACCTGTTGCCGGGGCAGCAGCAAACCGAGAACTTTCATTATCTCGTCACCGACGGTCAGACGACGTCCGAAGGCGTGATCCAGGTCACCATCGTCGGCACGGACTATGGCAGTCCTGTTCCAGCCAGCCCGAATGATTATGTGCTGACGCCGCAGGGCCAGCCCGTCATGCTGGACGTGACGGCCAACGATTTCTTTCTGCCACAACTGATCAATTCACAGATCACGCAGATCAGCGGCCTCGCCAGCTCAGAAGGCGTTGTTGAGATATTGAACCCCGCTCCGGATTCGCCAGCGCGGCCCTTGTTGGTTTTTACGCCGGGCGCCGGATTCACCGGGCAGGCGACATTCAGCTACACCGTTGCCTATTCGTACACCCCGGAATCCGAAGTGATCCTCATAGCGACGTTCAGTGCGGACGTCGTTGTCAGCGTCGTGCCGGATACTTCCATTGACGCGCCGGACGGCGTGGCAGACACCTATCTCCTCCCGCTGCTGTCCGAAGTCAGTACCGGTCTCTTCGACAGCGTACTGGTGAATGATGTGTCGCCCTTTGGCGCAGCGCTCGGAGCCCAGCTGGTGAGCGGTCCTGCGCAGGGAACGCTGGACTTCAACGCCGACGGCAGCTTTACCTACCGTCCCACGTCGCAGATGCTGGCCAGCGCGCCGGGCGAGGAAATCTCCGTGAGCTTCACTTACCGCGTGATGAATGGCAGCGCGCAAGATAACGATGCGACCCTGGTCACCCTGCTGCTACGCAAGCCGTTCCCGGCACCGACCGCCGTCGATGATGTCATTTCCGGCGTCGACAATCAGCCACTGATCATCACGCCGGACAGCTTGTTCGGGACCGATGGCGCCGGGCCGCTAAATGACACCCAGCAGAATGGGCAGGTCTTCACAGAAATCCGCATCCAGAGCCTGCCGCAATTCGGCACGCTGCTGCTGGACAATCAGCCAGTAGGAGCCGATACGGTGATCAGCGTTGCCCAACTGGCGGCCGGCAATCTGGTGTTCATGCCATCGCCCGGCTTCACCGGCACCACGAGTTTCGATTACTCCGTTCGCAGCAGCGACGCCTTCAGCATGCCGGCGACCGTGACACTGTCGATTGCCGCCGTCGCGGATGCGCCGACGACGATATCGCCGCCACCGGAGGGCCTGGTGTTCGCCGAGTTGGCGGATGCTTCAGCGCAGCAGCTGTCCGGCGCGATCTTGCCCTTGCAATTCAATGATGCCGATTCGCCCTTCATGGACGCACAGGTCCTGATGATGAACGCGCTGACGACCGGTGGCGGCACGATCCCGGCGGATCTGCTGGATTCGCTGGCGAATGCGCTGCTGATCGACGAAGTACTGGCGCCGAACGGCACCGGCTCGGTGTTAACGGTCTCGCCAAGCTTCGCCACGATGCCGCTCGACTTCGACTTCCTGCGGGCAGGACAAGACCTGATCGTCCCTTACCAGATCATCGCGGTTGACGACGGTGGACTGCAGTCCTTGCCTTACGTCGTCATCGTCCGTGTCGTCGGCAGCAACGATGCGCCGCAAGCTACCGACCTGACCACGCAGATCGCCGTGGACGGCTCGGTCGCGGCCGGTGGCGGACTGCTATCGCAGGTGGTTGATCCGGATGCGGGCGACACGCTTAGTCTGGTGAGCATCAATGGCCTTCCCTATGGTGGAGGATCAGTGGCGCTGCCGACCGATGTCGGTGCACTCTTTGTGAACCCCGATGGCAGCTTTTTGTTCCAGCCTTATCCCAACGGTGTGGCGATGGCCGTCGGAGAATCGGTCCTGGTCAACGTCAGCTATCAGGTGGCCGACAGCAGTGGCGCGACGGTGACGTCTACCTTGCACCTGACGGTGAACGGTACCAATCAGGGGCCGATTGCCTTGTCAGACCAGTTCGGACCGGTCACCGCAGGGCAGGACACGCAGTTCTCTGCCTCCGCATTGCTGGCCAATGACTTTGATCCGGACAATAACGAGAGCGCGTTACTGCAGCTGGTGTCCGTTGCCTTCGGCAGTTCGGTCGTCATCGTGCCCGCCGTCGGTAGCACGACGCTGGCCGGCACCTACGGCATCCTGACGATTGATGCATCGGGAAATCTGAGCTACCAGGCGACGACGCTGGCCAGCGACAGTCTGGTCAGGGGCGCGCAGGCCAGCGACCTGTTCACGTACACAATCGAAGATCCGCATGGAGAAGTCAGTTCCGCCTTCCTGCAGCTTGATGTCGTCGGCGCCGACCATGCGCCGGCTTCGACGGCTGATGCTTATCAGCTTGCGTACGGACAGGTGCTGACGGTGAATGCCTTGAGCGGCGTGTTGGCCAATGACGGTGACTATGATGGCGACGCGCTCAGTGCCGTGCTGGATACCGGTCCGTTGCATGGCAGCTTGTCGCTGGGTTTGGATGGCAGCTTCACCTATACCCCGTCCGCCGGCTATGCCGGTACCGACAGCTTCAGCTATGTCGCCACCGGCGGCGGTGCATCCAGTGCGTCAACTACGGTGACGATCGCGGTACAGGCGCCGCCCGTAAAACTCGAGAAGCTGCTGTTCATCAACGAGATCGCGGTTAATGCGGGTGCGGCGACCCTCACGATCAATACCGACAACGGCGCACTGCCGGACCGGGTGACGACCGGCGTTGGCCGCATCGAGCTGTTCAATTTTTCTTCCGGCAGCATCTCCGCCACCGATCTCGCGGCCGCGCAACTTGAGGTGGTCGGCCTGAATTCAAAGCTCAGCGTGATCGGGCTCGACCATCTGACCGGCCTGACCGAGGGCGCGAACGGTACGCCCTTGTCCGGCATAGCGTTGCAGGCCAATGGATCGCTGGTACTGTATGAGCCGAATGCCAGCGGCATCGGGATCTGGCAGACCTATAGCGCAAGCGGCAAGCTGCTACTGTCCGGCACCTATCAGGACAGCAGTTGGGGACTCGGCGCGTCGGTATCGTCACCGATCGCCGTCAATCTGGTTGAGGCGGGCCAGTCGATCGACTACTTCGCGGCCAATGGCGCACCGGTGTCGGGTCTGAGCGATACCGGAAGTGGGCAGACTGCGCTGAGCGGCATTGGCGCCCTGGTCAATGGCGCACATGATGCGGGCTCGCTCAATCCGCTGCAGCTGCCTGACCTGTCGTCGCCGTGGTTTGGCGGCGCGCAGTGGTCGCCGGGCGGCGTGATCCCGGATGACGTGCTCAGCCTGCTGAATCAGAACCTGCAGTTCAATGCGAGTCTGGCGTCATCGTCGGACACCGTATTTGTACGCTCCTATGATCACTACCTTGCACTGACCGGCGGCAGCGACCCGGCCTTCGTCGATTACAACGATGCAGGCGACTGGAGTTACGGCGGCCGCACGATACTTACCCTGGGCAGGGAGAATGTCGTGCTGTCGAAGTCGGCGCCAGCGTTCATTGCGAACGTACAGGATGCAACCGACAACCTCAACCCGATGCAGGGCTACCAGCTCGCATCGGACCTGATTGCCGGCATCGCCAACGAAAGCGGGCAGACGATTGCGATCTTCTCCGGCTATGGCGAAGGCGGTCGCGGCCATGATTTCCTGTATGGCGTGGCCAGCGACGATATCCTGATCGGTGGCGCAGGCAACGACTATCTGTATGGCTCGGCGGGCAATGACTGGCTGGAGGGCGGCAGCGGCGCCGACCGGCTGATGGGGGCTGAAGGCGATGATCAACTGATCGGCGGCAGCGGGCGCGACTGGTTCAACGGCAGCGGCGGCGTCGATATCTTCGTCTTCCGCAGCCCCTCCGACAGCCTGCCGGCGGCGCCAGACATCATCGAAGACTTCGTGCATGGCATCGACAAGATTGACCTGTCGGCCATCGATGCGAACACGAAGCGGGCAGGGGATCAGGCTTTCGTCTTTGCCGGCAGCTCGACGACGCTCACCGCCAACGGCGTCAGCTGGTTCGAAAGCGGCGGCAATACGGTGGTCCGGGTCGACGTCGATGCCAACAAGACGGCCGACCTGCAGCTCACGCTGCTCGGCACGAACCTCGGTCTGAGCGCTGCGGACTTTGTGCTTTGAATTGGCGCACCGGTTGCGTCAGACGGCGACCGGTGCCTTGATCGCCGCGTGCGACTGGTAGCCGAGAACCTCGACATCATCGAAGCGGTAATCAAAGATCGAATCTGGCTTGCGCTTCAGCTGCAGCGTCGGCAACGGCAGCGGATCGCGCGACAGCTGTTCCTGCACCTGCTCGAAATGGTTCGAATAGATGTGGCAGTCGCCGCCGGTCCACACGAAGTCGCCCACGTCGAGGCCGGTCTGCTCGGCCACCATGTGCGTGAGCAGCGCGTACGACGCGATATTGAACGGCACGCCGAGGAAGATGTCAGCGCTGCGCTGGTAAAGCTGGCAAGAGAGCTTGCCATCGGCGACATAGAACTGAAAAAACGCATGGCAGGGTGGCAGCTTCATGCGCGGAATGTCCGACACGTTCCAGGCCGACACGATCAGGCGGCGTGAATCCGGGTTGGATTTGATCTGCTGAATCAGCTGTGCGATCTGATCAACGTGCTCACCATTTGGTGCCGGCCAGGAGCGCCACTGATAGCCATAGACCGGGCCGAGATCCCCGTTCGCATCGGCCCATTCGTCCCAGATTGTGACGCCGTTGTCTTTCAGATAGCCGATATTGGTCGAACCCTGCAGGAACCAGATCAGCTCATGAATGATGGATTTCAGATGTAGCTTCTTCGTGGTGACCATCGGGAAGCCTTCCCGCAGGTTGAACCGCATCTGGTAGCCGAAGACTGAGCGCGTGCCGGTGCCGGTGCGATCAGTCTTTTCGGTGCCATGTTCTAGGACATGGCGCATGAAATCTAGGTATTGGCGCATGGTGGTGGAAATCCGGTGGACGGCGCATTTTACCTTGTGCGTCTGTTTCTCCCGGCTTTTGGCATTAATGGAACGACCGTTCGTGGAACCGGTGCCGGTGCGAGGTAACTGCTGATTTATTGCTCAGTTTTTCGTCTTCAGCCACTGCAGGGAGCCGCCACATGGGCGTCAAATTCCAAGCGCATTCACCGGTATCAATCACCGGCACACCCGCCCACCCGGGACCGGCTCAGTCCGGCCGCACCATGGCACCGCTCAGCCTGACGCCGCTGCCCGCGCCGTCCAGCAGCGCGCCGGTGGCCAAGATCGCCGTGTCGCAAGACCTGGGCCCGGGGGTGGACTACAGCACTTATTTTGCCGGGCATCGCGATGCGCTGCTTGATCGTCTGAGCCAGGCGGCTAGCACGTCGGGCCCCGCGCAGGCCGGCGCGCTGTCCGCGTCGCAGCGCAGCGCGTGTATCGCGTTGCTGCAAACGCTGGCGGTGGTCATTGATGACCGTCGCGTCCGTGAATAGCGAGCCGCCGATGAAACCTTTCCACACCGCCGCCGTTGATGAGGAAGTTCGCGCGATGATTTCGCTGGTCAATGCCAGCTTTGCTGAGATGCCGGACAAAACTTCCCTGATGCAGCAGAACCTCGGCATAGGCATGCAAAAAGCGTTGGCCGATGGCTGGCCTGATGACGAGGTGGAGCGCGTCTATGCAGAGGCCTACCAGCTGTACGAGGACCAGCGCTATGACGAGGCGCTGCCACTGGCCCTGCATCTGGCTGTCAACCGGCCGCTGGACCAACGCTTCATGTTCATGGCCGGCATGATCCTGCAGCTACTCGGCGATCCTTTACTGGGCGCAGTATTTTTTGCGACCCTGCTCAGTCTGGATGCGAGCTTCGTGCCTGCGGCATTCCGTCTTGCCGAGTGCTATGCAGCAGTGGGCCAGATGAAGGAGTCGCGCGACATCTTTGAGGTCGCGATCGACATCGGTCGTGAAACTCTGGGCAGCGCCGATGATTTCTACGCGCTGCAGCGACTGATGGTAGAGAAGCTACGCGCGGCGAACTGATTCAGTGGCCGGCTCCGAATTGCAGCGCTGCCAGGCTTGCATACAAGCCACCGGCGTTGACCAGTTCGGTATGGGTACCGGTTTCGACGATACGTCCATGCTCCATCACGATGATGCGCGTCGCGCGCTGCACGGTCGCCAGACGATGCGCGATGACCAGTGTGGTGCGACCCTCCATCGCCGCATCCAGCGCGCGCTGCACCAGCCGCTCTGATTCGGCATCCAGCGCGCTGGTCGCTTCATCAAGCAGCAGCAGCGGCGGGTTCTTCAGCAGGGCGCGTGCAATCGCAATTCGCTGGCGCTGACCGCCGGACAGTCGCACGCCACGCTCGCCGAGGAAAGACTGATAGCCCTCCGGCAGTCGCTCAATGAACTCATGCGCTGCTGCCAGCTTTGCCGCAGCGATCACTTCGTCATCATTGGCCTCCGGACGTCCGTAGCGGATGTTCTCCATCGCATTCGCGGAAAACACCACCGTATCCTGCGGCACGATACCGATTGCGTTACGCAAGTCATCCAACGCCAGCTCACGGATATCGATGCCGTCGAGCCGGATGCTTCCCTGCTCCGGGTCATAGAAGCGCAGCAGCAGCTGGAACAGTGTGGTCTTGCCGGCGCCCGAGGGACCGACAATGGCCACGGTCTCACCGGGATTCACGCTGACCGACAGATCGCTCAGCGCCAGCGTATCGGGGCGCGACGGATAACGGAAACCGAGATGCGCCAGCTGCAGCGCCGCGCCATTGGCCGCGCGTGCCGGTAATGCGCGCGCGTGTACCGGTGACTTGATCGGTGACTGTTCAGCGAGCAATTCAAGCAAACGCTCGCTGGCACCTGCGGCTCGCTGCGCATCGCCGATCACTTCGGATAAGGCGCCAATCGCGCCGGCGACGATCACGGCGTACAGGATGAACTGACCCAGCTCACCGGCGCTCATCGTCCCCTCGAGCACCGCATGCGCGCCCAGCCACAGCACGAACACGATGGCGCCAAATATCAGCAGGATGGCGATCACGGTCAGCAGCGAGCGCGCGCGTATGCGGGCAATCGCGGTGCGGAACGCCGTCTCGACCGCATGACTGAACCGCCCGGCCTCGCGCACTTCCTGCGCGTAGGCCTGCACCACACTGATTGCATTGAGCATCTCGCCGGCCAGACCCGATGCATCCGCGATCCGGTCTTGCGATGCGCGCGACAGCTTGCGTACACGGCGTCCGAAGATCACGATCGGCAGGATCACCAGCACCAGCATCACGATGATGATCGCTGACAGCTTCGCGCTGGTGAGAAACATCAGCAGCAGTCCGCCGATCAGTAGCAGTACATTGCGCAGTGCCATCGAGATACTGGTGCCGACCACGGTCTGGATCAGCGTGGTGTCAGTCGTCAGACGTGACAGAACCTCGCCGGTTTGCGTCGTCTCAAAAAACACGGGGCTTTGCTTCAGCACGTGTGCGTACACCGCCGTGCGAATATCCGACGTCACACGCTCGCCTAGCCAGGAGACAAAATAGAAGCGGGTCGCAGTGGCGACAGCCAGCACACAGGCAAGCAGAAACAGCGCAACGAAATACAGGTTCACGTTGGCGGCCTGCGCGCTGCCGGCGCTGGTGAAACCGAGATCGATCAGGTTGCGGAAACCATAGGGCAAGGCCAGCGTGGCTGATGCGGCGACCAGCAGCGCGATCGCCGCCATCGCGATACGCGCTCGATACGGCGCGAGAAAAGGCAGCAGCCCCGCCAGTGTTTTGAGTCCGTCACGCGACTTCGGTCGGTCGCTTCGTGTGTTCATAGTTTCAGGGCCTTTACATAGCCAGTCATTTCAAGATAACCGCGACCGGCAGGTTTGCCGTCACGGTCCAGCGTTACCGCACCTTCCCAGTACACCGCGCCGGTGGATTGCCGCGAGTCGAGCTCCTGGTCGTCTTGCAGCGGCTTCAGATGCCAGCGATGCGCGCCCGCGGCGACTTCCACTTCCACCGGGTAACTGCCCTTTGTGCGTGGCGAGGTCCAGCGGCGCAGCGGACGGAAGCTTACCGCGTCGCGGCCATAGACCTGTGTGCGTCCATCGGGCCGGTGCAGCATCGCATGCTGCCACAGACTGCCGCCAGCAGCGTCGCGAATGCGGAAAGCCATCAGCGCGCCGCCGTCATCAAGATTCGCGCCGACCCAGTCCCAGCCCACCGCGCGCGCATCCAGCACCGTGCTCGACCACTCATGATCCAGCCACGCGCTGCCGCTGACTTGCACCGCCTTGCCGCCGCGCGTGATGGTGCCGCTGACCTGCAGTTGCGGTTCACTGTAGTAGAAGCTGGCTTGCTCTGGCTTTGGTCCCTTGCGTGAATAGCCTTGCTCACCCTGCAATAGCAGCGGCTGCGTGGGTTGCAGGGTCAGCGCCAGCGTGAAGTCGCGCGCCGGCAGCTGCACCGCATAGCTGCCGTTAGCCTCGCGGCGCATCGTCCAACGGCCCAGCTTCACCTCCGTGGTGGATGTCGAGGCCTGCGCAAGACCGAATCCGGCACGGGCGATTTTCTGGTCATGCTGCAGCCTGCCGATGGCGGGATCCGACAGCGCCGCATGCGCAATGATCAATTGCGTCGGCGCGAAGCGGCTGCGGTTCGCGCGATCATGCTCCGTCGCCGAGCGGAAGAAGGTCACCTGAAAGCCGATCGGCTTGCCATCCGGCGTCTGCAGCCAGCCCGTCGCGTACCACCACTCGGTACGGAAATCGGGATGGGCGCCGAAGTCACGCGGAAAGCTGAGCCGTGTCTGCGGCAGCACTGGCGAGAACAGCGGGACAGCGGCGCTGCTCAGCGATGCCATCAGCAGCAGCAATGTGCTGATGAAGCGCGCGGATCGACGGTGTATCAGTAGTATTCCACGCATCACCAGTCCTCCCTGACCGCGCGTACGGCACTGCCAGCGATTGCCGTCCGACCGGCCAGCAAGGCGGTTGCCGACGCCGATAACAGCAGTGTCAACGCGACGGTCGCCAGTAATCCCCATGGCAGGTGCATCTGCATCGTCCAGTGGAAGGATTGCGGATTCACGACATGCACCAGAATCAGACTGATGCCATAGCCCAGCAGAAAGCCGGCAGCAATGGCCAGAGCCGCGAGTAACGCGCCTTCACCGGCCAGCAGCACCAGTATCTGTCGCCGCGTGATGCCGACATGGCGCAGCATGCCGAACTCCTTCGCGCGCGACAACACCTGCGCGGAAAATGTCGCGGCGACACCGAACAGACCGATCAGGATCGCAACGCCCTCGAGTAAATAGGTAATCGCAAAGCTGCGATCGAAAATCGTCAGGCTGATCGCACGTATCTCGCCGGGTTCCGCGAATTCGAGTGCAGCGGCAAACGTCAGCGCTTTTAGCTGCGCACGCAGCTCGTCGATCTGGCGACCGCGTTGCAGCCATAGCGACAGATCATTCACGCCATCGTCACCAGTGAGCTGCCGGTAGTCCGACAGACGTATCTGCACCGAGCCGGTTTGTCGCGCGTAATCGCGCCAGACGCCAGCCACCGTGAAAAGCGCTTGCTTGCCCGCCAGTGGCAACGCCACTTGCTGGCCGAGCTGCCAGCCGTACAGATCGACCATCGCTTCCGAGATCCAGACCGGTCGGGCGACATTCGTCAGCGACGCACCGACCATCGGCAGCGCACGCTCCGGATCGTCCGAATTGATCGAACGCGCAATCAGCGCAACATTCGGTTTTGAAGCATCGAGCACGAACTGCTGCCAGCGCGTCCGTTCCGCGCGTCCGACCGCGGGCAGCGAAGCGATCGCCTGCTGCTCGGCCGTGTTCAGCCGCGCTGATTCATGACCACCGGCGACGCGTACATACAGGTCAGCCGACAGCAGTTGCTGCAGCCAGTCATCGACGGATACGCGAAAGCTCGCCACCATGATGGCCATCGCGACCATCAACGAAAAACTGGCGAGCACACCGCCGAGCGCGATGGCGGCCTGGTTCGGCGCGTTCGCCAGCCGCGTCAGCGCCAGACTGCCGGTCACACCGCGCCAGCGACGGGCCATCCAGCCAAACAGCCAGCCGGCGGCGCGCGGCATCAGCGCGATGCTGCCGACCAGCAGCAGCACGATGGCCAGATATCCGAACACTGGCAAGCCATCCAGCGCAGGCAGCTGCGTGAAGCCGATGCCGAGCGTGATCGCCAGCAGCGACGGCCAGGGTGTCGACAGCGGTGCCAGCGCGAGATCTTCGCTGCCCGCCTTCAAGGCTGCCGCCGGTTTCGCGCGCGAAGCCTCCAGCGCAGGCGCCACGCTGCCCAGTAACGCAACCCCGGCGCCGGCAGCAAAAAACAGCAGCGCTGCCGGGATACTGAATGCCACCGTCGGCTGCACACCGGGAAAATACCCACCGCCGAGGTCCCCGCCAAACAGCGACAGCGCTGCGCTCGCGAGTGTGTAACCAAGCGCGATACCTAATGCCGCACCAACGACGCCAAGCAAGCTGCCCTCGATCAGTACCTGCGCAATCAACTGGGAGCGCGTGACGCCCAGCGTGCGCAGCAGCGCGAATTGCGGTCGGCGACGCAGCACCGACAGCGCCTGTGTTGAAAATACCAGGAAGGCACCGGTGAACAGGGCCACCAGTGCCAGCACATTCAGGTTCACGCGGTAGGCGCGCGACATCGTCGATGTCCGCTGGTCGCGGTCATCGCTTTCATTGATGACCAATTCATTGGCGAAGCGAGTATCCAGCTGCCGGCGAAACAAGGCGCGGTTCACGCCGGCATCCAGTTTCAGGTCGATGCGCGACAGTTGACCGAGCCGATCGAAGCGCCATTGCGCTGCACCGATGTCCATCACCGCCAGTCGCTGCCCCGCGCGCGCGCTGAGCAGCGGGCCAGCGACGCGCAGACTGACCGCTCTCGTGCCAAGCATCACGCGCAGGGTGTCGCCGGTTTTCAAATTCAGCCAGTTCATCGCGGCCGGCGACAGAAAGACCGTGTCATCCATTAGCGCGTCGAGAGGCCGGTCCTGTGCCGGCACACCGATCAGGTCCGGCGCGATGGAGGCAGCGGCGAAGCTGTCAATGCCCAGCAGTGGCAAGGCGCTGCGCTGGCCGGGTACCGTCAGTTCGAGTTCGAGCACCGGTGAGGCGGTGATGACCTCGGGCATGGACGCCAGCTGCGGATACAGGGCCTCGTCGAACACGACTGATTTCGCGCGTGCCTGCAGGTCGGCATTGCCGGACAGACTGCGCGCAGCCGCCGAAAATTCATTCAACGCGGCACTGTTGACCAGATGAATGCCAAAGCCGAGTGCGACGCCAATCGCGATCGCGAGCAAGGCGACCAGCGCGCGCAAGGGATGCGCGCGCCATTCGCCGAGCAGCAGGCAACGCAGCAGGCTCATCGCGCGCGAACTGTGTCGGGATTCAGCGTGTGCAGACCGTCGCGTGTCAGCTGCAGGATGCGGTCGGCGGAGCCGGCAGCCAGCGTCGAGTGCGTGACGATCACTGCGGAGGTCTGATTCGCGCGAATTTCTCGTTTCAACAGGTCGAGGATCTCACCGGCGGTTTCTGGATCGAGATTGCCGGTCGGTTCGTCCGCCAGCAGCAGTCGCGGCCGGTGCACCAGCGCGCGTGCAATCGCAACGCGCTGCATTTCGCCACCGGACAACTGACGCGGAAAATCTTGCTCTCGCCCGGCCAGACCGACCGCAGCCAGCATCTCGCGTGCGCGATCCGCAGGCAGGCGATTAAGCAACAGAGGTAAGGCAACGTTTTGCTGCAGCGTAAGGTGCGGCAGCAGATGAAAGGCCTGAAAAATGAAGCCGAGCTTTTGCCGGCGCACATGGGTCGCCGCATCGTCATGCAGCGCATTGAGGGCGATGCCATCAATCAGCAACTGACCGCCATCGGCCACGTCCAGTCCGGCGATCAGATTGAGCAGCGTCGACTTGCCGACGCCGGATTCGCCCATGATCGCCACATACTCGCCCGGACGCAGGCAAAGATCGACATCGCGCAGAACCGCTCGCGAACCATAGTCCTTGCGGAGCTGTCGACATTCCAGTGCGTAAGGAGGGTGGTCATCAGGAGTCATCGCTTGCCAGTGTATCAATCACTGGCCAGGTCTGCGCGGCGTCCCGGTCAGAGATATCGCTTTGCTACGATTCATTCATCAACAGCGAGGTCGGCAGATTAGCGAAGATCCGCTGCGCGGCTTGCGGGAAACACTGCCGCGTCATCGGCGGTTTCGATGCCATCCCATGAGTATCTCATCCTGAAAAAAACAAGGCTCCCGCAGGAGCCTTGTTCATCAGCAGTGGTAGCGACTAGCCGCGGCGTCCGTCACTGCGACCGCCTTCACGGTTGCCACGATAGCCACCGCCATCCTTGCGCGGTGCGCCCGGCTTGGAGAAGGTGCGCTGACCCGGCTTGGCGCCATTGCCCGGCTTACGGCTATCGCCCGGCTTCCAGCCCGGACGCGAACGCGGTGCGGCGGTCTTCTTCGGCTCGTAGCCCTCGATCACGTCGACCGGAATGATCTGCTTCGTGAAGCGCTCGATACGTTTCACGTGTACGCCTTCGGCATGATTCACCAGCGAGATCGCAATGCCATTACGTCCGGCGCGGCCGGTACGGCCGATACGGTGCACATAATCTTCCGCGAACTTCGGCAGATCGAAGTTGAACACGTGCGTGATGGCCGGCACATCGATGCCGCGCGCGGCAACGTCGGTGGCAACCAGCACGCGGACCTGGCCACGGCGCATCGCGTTCAGCGTGCGATTGCGCGCGCCCTGATTCATGTCGCCATGCAGCGCAGCGGCCGAGAAGCCGGCGATGTTCAGGCGGTCGGCGATGGTATCGGCATCGCGCTTGGTCGCGGTGAACACCACCGCCTGTTCAATCGCCACATCGCGCAGCAGATGGTCGAGCAGACGGTTCTTGTGCAGCAGATCGTCGACGAAATGTACGCGCTGCTGGATGTTCTCGTGCTTGGTCGCCGAGCCCGAGATCTGGATCAGCTGCGGATCTTTCGTGATGCGGCGCGCGATATTGCCGACCATGCCATCGAGCGTGGCCGAGAACAGCATGGTCTGGCGTGTCTCAGGCGTGCGTGACACGATCAGTTCGATGTCTTCAATGAAGCCCATGTCGAGCATGCGATCCGCTTCGTCGAGCACCAGGATTTCGAGCTTCGAGAAATCGATCTTGCCCGATTCCATATGGTCGATCAGACGGCCCGGTGTCGCGACCAGAATCTCCGGATTGCGCGACAGCAGTTGCATCTGTTTCGGATACGGCATGCCGCCAAGGATGGAGACGGCCTTTACGCGGCGCATGTGAATGCCATATTTGTCGGTGGCGGTCGTTACCTGCAGCGCGAGCTCACGCGTCGGCGTCAGCACCAGCATCTTTGGCTGTGCCGGCATGAAGCGTGGACGCTCGCCGCGCGAACGTGCTGCCTGTGCCTGCTGATTCGGCGTCTTGGCCGGCGCTTCGGCGACCGGCGCGCTGGCGAACTTGTGCAGCGACGGCAGCATGAAGGCCGCGGTCTTGCCGGAGCCGGTCTGCGAGGACACGAGCAGGTCGCGGCCAGCGATGGCGGCGGCGACTGCCTGCTCCTGTACCGGCGTCGGTTGCGTATAGCCGGCGTCAGCCAGTGCCTTCAGGATGTGCGGGTGCAGGCCGAGGGATTCAAACGTCATGAGTGTCTTTCCAATGAAATGCGCTGCCCTTCGTGGGGGCAGGGTCTGGGCAAAAGCAACGCGGACCAGTGAAACCAGCGACAACAACAGTTCAATGCGAAACGGGGTGGTTTCGGTAGAAAACTTGCCAGAAATTGAACGGCACAAAAGCTTTGCGCCGGAGAGGTGCTCAGTGAAATGGCACCAGGAGGCGGGAGGGCTTCAGGTAATGCTGCTAATCAGGGACTGCGGTGCGACGTGGCGCTCTTTGTTGCAGCGCGGTGCGAATTGTACAGCAATTCCGTACTTTGGGGTGGCTCCGGCCAGAGCCGGAGCCTGACCTGCTATTCCGCGTCGTCGCCCATGCCGGCAACCACCTGAGAAAAGCCGCCATCGACATAGGTGATCTCGCCGGTGATGCCGCCGGCCAGATCGGACAGCAGGAAGGCGGACGCATTGCCGACATCCTCGATCGTCACGTTGCGGCGCAACGGCGCATTCGCCTTCACGAAGTTCAGGATCTTGCCGAAGTCCTTGATGCCAGACGCGGCCAGTGTCTTGATCGGTCCGGCCGAGATGCCATTGACCCGCGTGCCACGCTTGCCCAGGGATTCGGCGAGATAGCGCACGCTGGCCTCGAGCGAGGCTTTGGCCAGGCCCATGGTGTTGTAGTTCGGCAGAGCACGCACTGCGCCGAGATAGGACAGCGTCAGCAGCGCTGAATTCGGCGACAGCAGCGGCAGCGCCGCCTTGGCCATCGCAGCGAAGCTATATGCAGAAATGTCATGGGCGATGCGGAAATTCTCGCGCGTCATGCCGTCGAGGAAGTCGCCGGCGATCGCCTCGCGCGGCGCGAAGCCGATCGCGTGCACGAAACCATCCAGCTGGCTCCAGTGCTGGCTGAGATCTTTGAACAAGGCATCGATCTGCTCATCGCTGGACACATCGCAGTCAAAGATCAGAGTACTGTCAAAGTTCTTCGCAAATTCAGTGATGCGATCTTTGAAACGCTCGCCGACATAGGTGAAGGCCAGCTCAGCACCTTCGCGATGGCAGGCCTGCGCGATGCCATAGGCAATTGAGCGATTGGACAGCACGCCGGTGATCAGGATTTTTTTGCCTTGCAAGAATGCCATTCGTGGACTCCGATCGAGTTCTGGAGGGCCGGCTCGCACCGGCGAAACGCGCCATTGTAGGCCGTCCGGCGCTCGATCGGCAAATCCGGCGTATTGCCGGCAGCGGGTCGACGGCAGCTTGGCAGCCTGCGCATCGCGCTGCCCGGTCGCGTCTGAAACCCGCTATGCTTGACGAGTTTTTGCCTCTCCCGAACCGGGTTCATGAAGAAATCTGTCGCCTGCTTGCTTGTCGCCCTGATGGCTTTTGCGCCGTCGGTCTGGGCCGCGCATGCGTTCTCGATGTATGACACGCCGAAGTATTCGCCAAATTTCACGCATTTTGATTATCACGATCCGAATGCACTGAAAGGTGGTGATCTCTATCTCGCCAATCCCGGTGCGGCGACCAGTTTCGACAAATTCAATCCGTTTTCGATGAAGGGGGTTGTTGCGGCCGGCGTCTCGACGCTGATGTTCGAGTCGCTCGCGATCGGCTCCGAAGACGAGATCGCGACCATGTATGGCCTGCTGGCCGAGGACATGCAGCTCGCGCCGGACCGGATGGCGATGACTTTCCGTCTCAACGCGAACGCGCGCTTCAGCAATGGCGACCCGGTGACCGCGTCAGATGTGAAATATTCTTTCGACACCCTGGTCGCAAAAGGCGCGCCGCCGTACAAGATGGTGTACTCCGACGTGAAACAGGCGGTGGTGCTGGACGAGCAGACGATACGATTCGACTTCAAGTCCGCGAACCGTGAGTTGCCGCTGATCGTGGGTAGCATGCCGGTGTTCTCGCGCAAATGGGCCGCCGGCACGCCGTTCGATCAGATACAGCTGGTGCCGCCGATCACGAGTGGTCCTTACCTGATTGAGCGTTATGACGTCGGGCGTTCGATCGCTTTCCGTCGCAATCCTGCGTACTGGGGCACCGATCTGTCGGCACGCAAAGGCAGCTTCAATTTCGATCGCATCGTCTACCGTTTCTACAAGGATGATGTCGCTCGTCTTGAGGCCTTCATGGCCGGTGAGTTCGATGTCGTCGTCGAGTACCGCGCGAAAAACTGGGCGCGCATGTACAAGGGCCCCAAATTCGACAGCGGCGAGCTGATCAAGAAGACCCTGAATCATCAGAACGGTGCCGGAATGCAGGCCTTCGTGATGAATCTGCGCCGGCCCCAGTTTCAGGACAAGCGCGTAAGGCAGGCGCTGGGACTGGCACTGGATTTTGAATGGATGAACCGGCAGCTGTTCTACGGACAGTACCGCCGCATCGATTCTTTCTTCAGCAACTCGGAACTCGGCGCGCATGGCCTGCCCACCGCTGCCGAGCTGGCGCTGCTGGAGCCGATGCGTGACCAGCTCGACCCGGCCGTGTTCGGTCCCGCACCCTTGCCACCCTCGACGGAGCCGCCATCGTCGCTGCGCGCGAATCTGCTGAAAGCGCGCGAGCTGCTGAAGCAGGCCGGATGGACCTATCGCGATGGCGCATTGCGCGACGCGAAAGGTAATCCTTTCGTGTTCGAGATTCTGGATGATCAGTCCGCGCTGTCGCGCATCATTGCGGTCTATGTGCGCAATCTGGAAAAACTCGGTATCGAGGTGCGCCAGCGCACCGCCGATTTCGCGCTGGTGCAGAAGCGGATGGAAGAATTCGACTTTGACATGACCAGTCAGCGTTTTCAGGATGTGACCAGCCCCGGCAATGAAATGTTCGATATGCTGGGTTCACGAGCGGCGGATGAGCGTGGCTCCGGCAACTACTGGGGACTGAAAGATCCGGCGGTCGACAAGCTGGTCACAGCGCTGGTCCGCGCGAACACACGTGCAGAGCTGGTCGCTACCGCGCGCGCGCTGGACCGCGTGCTACTGCATAAACACATCGTCGTGCCGCACTGGTACTCGGCCACGCATCGTGTCGCGTACCGCAACCGCTTCGGCATGCCGGCGACCATGCCGAAGTATTATCAGGCGGACCCGCACCTGGTTGCGAAATGGTGGCAGGTGAAGCCACGCAAGCAGGATTGACGACTGAATGCCATGAACCTCTGGTCTTATCTACTGAAACGCAGCTTGCTGATGATTCCCACTTTGTTGGGCGTGATCGGCCTGACCTTTGCGGTGATCCAGTTCGTGCCCGGCGGACCGGTCGAGCAGGCGCTGATCGAGCTGAAGAAAGGGCAGGTCGGTGTCGGCGAGTCCTCCGGTGGCGGTCGCTCCGAGTATCGCGGGCGTCAGGGGGTGGATGCCGAGCGTGTCGCCGAGATCAAGGCCTTGTATGGCTTTGACAAGCCACCGGTCGATCGTTTCTGGCAGATGCTGAAAGGCTTCGCAAAATTCGATCTCGGACAGAGCTTCTATCATCATCAGGATGTATGGACGCTGGTGAAATCCAAATTGCCGGTATCGATTTCCATCGGCTTATGGACTTTCTTCCTCACCTATCTGGTGTCGGTGCCACTCGGTATCGCGAAAGCCGTGCGCGAAGGATCTCGCTTCGATCATCTGACCAGCATGCTGGTGCTGGTGGGTTACTCGATTCCGGGCTTTGTGCTCGGCGTGGCTTTGCTGGTGCTGTTTGCGGGCTCAGGTTTCGTGCAGTGGTTTCCGCTGCGCGGACTGACCTCAGACGACTGGGACACCTTGTCCACATTTGGCAAGCTCAAGGATTATCTGTGGCATATCACGCTGCCGGTCACGGCCTCGGTCGCCGGTGCGTTTGCGGTGATGACGATGCTGACCAAGAATACGTTTCTTGAAGAGATACGCAAGCAGTATGTGATGACCGCGCGCGCGAAAGGACTGTCCGAGCGAGCAGTACTGTACAAGCATGTGTTTCGCAACGCGCTGATTCCGCTGGTGACCGGTTTCCCGGCGGCGTTCATCGGTGCGTTCTTCGCCGGCAGTCTGCTGATCGAGACGCTGTTCTCGCTGGATGGCCTTGGTCTGCTGTCCTACGAGTCGGTCGTGCGACGCGATTATCCGGTGGTGCTCGGTACGCTTTATCTGTTCACGCTGATCGGTCTGGTGGTCAAACTGCTTGGTGACCTTTGCTATGTGTGGGCTGATCCGCGCGTGCAATTCGAGAGTCTGTCGCGATGAAGACCGAGAGCCCCTTCAATCTCGCACCGTCGGTATCGCCGGGACAGCGCGTCTGGCGCCGCTTCCGCAGCGACCGCCGCGGCTACCTGAGCCTGATGATCTTCGTCGTGCTGTTCGCGATCAGCTTGCTGGCCGAGCTCGTGTCGAATGACCGGCCGCTGGTCGCGCGCTATGACGGACAGTGGATGTTCCCCATCGTGCGCGATTATTCGGAGAAGTCCATCGGCGGCGATTTCGATTCGCCAGCCGATTATCTTGATCCTTTCATCCGGCAGCAGTTCGCGAAAGAGGGCAACTGGGCTATCTATCCGCTGAACCACTATCGCTACGACACGTTGAACTATTTCGCGAAGTCGCAGAATCCCGCGCCACCATCAGCCGACAACTGGCTGGGCACCGATGATCGTGGCCGCGATGTCTTCGCGCGTTTGTTATACGGATTCCGCGTTTCCATCCTGTTCGGGCTGGCGCTGACCATCACCGGCACGATACTGGGCGTGATCACCGGCGCGATCCAGGGTTACTTCGCGGGCCGTACTGATCTGCTGTTCCAGCGCTTCATGGAGATCTGGGGCTCGATGCCGGAGCTGTATCTGCTGATTATTTTCGCGTCCATTTTCGAGCCGAGCATCGGGCTGCTGCTGGTGCTGCTGTCGCTGTTTGGCTGGATGGGGCTGTCGGATTATGTGCGCGCCGATTTCCTGCGCAACCGCCATCTGGACTATGTGCAGGCAGCGCGGGCGCTGGGACTGTCGAACTGGCAGATCATCTGGCGTCATGTGCTGCCGAACAGCCTGACCCCGGTGGTGACCTTCCTGCCGTTCCGGATGAGTGCCGCGATTCTGGCGCTGACCAGCCTTGATTTCCTCGGCCTTGGTGTGCCGCCATCGACGCCGAGTCTCGGCGAACTGCTGGCGCAGGGCAAGAACAACCTGGATGCGTGGTGGATTGCGCTGTCAACTTTTCTGGTGCTGACGATCACGCTGCTATTGCTGACCAATATCGGCGATGCACTGCGTAACTCGCTGGACGTACGGAGGAAGGCATGACGCTGTTATCCGTACGCGACCTGTCGGTACGCTTTGGTGACGCCACCGTGGTTGACAAGCTGAGTCTCGAGATCGCAGCCGGCGAAAAATTCGCGCTGGTCGGTGAGTCCGGTTCCGGCAAGACCATCAGTGCCTTGCAGCTGTTGCGCATGACGCCTGATGCGGATACCAGCGGCAGCCTGCTGTTCGAGGGACGACAAATCCTCACGATGTCGGATGCGCAACTGCGCGGCTTGCGCGGCAAGGACATCGCGATGATCTTTCAGGAGCCAATGACGGCACTGAATCCGCTGTTCACAATTGGTAATCAGATCGCCGAAGTCTTGATGCTGCATGAAGGCCTGAACGCGCGTGCGGCCGCGTTGCGGGCGGTCGAGCTGCTGGACAAGACCGGTATCCCGGAACCGGCAAGGCGCGCGCTGTCCTATCCGCATCAGCTGTCGGGCGGGCAGCGGCAGCGCGCGATGATTGCGATGGCGCTGGCCTGCAAGCCGAAGCTACTGATCGCCGACGAACCGACGACCGCGCTCGATGTGACGATACAAGTACAGATTCTCGCCTTGCTGAACCAGCTGCAGCGCGAAGAGGGTATGGCTGTGCTGATGATCACGCATGATCTGAATCTGGTGAAATCATTTGCGGATCGTGTCGGCGTGATGCAGCAGGGCCGACTGATCGAGACGGCGGATACCGCCACGCTATTCTCGTCGCCGCGTGAGGATTACACGAAGCGCCTGCTTTCCAGTCATGCAAAGCGCATGGTCGCCGACGAGGTCGCCGATCCGCAGCCGCTGCTTGAAGCGAAAGATATTCGCTGCCGGTTCTTCATCAAACAGGGTTGGTTCCGGCAGCGCGAATTTGTCGCGGTGGATCGTCTGGACCTGAGCCTTGCGCGCGGCGAGACGCTGGGCATCGTCGGCGAATCGGGCTCCGGCAAGTCAACGCTGGGCATGGCTTTGCTGCGGCTGTCGGTCGCGCAGTCTGACGGCGCGATTCGCTTTGACGGCCAGGCGATCAGTGACATGAATGCCGCGCAGCTACGGCCCTTGCGCGCCAGAATGCAGGTGGTGTTCCAGGATCCGTTCGCATCCTTGTCGCCGCGCCGAACGGTTGAGCAGATCGTGGTCGAAGGGCTGCAGCTGCATCAGCCGCAATGGAGCCGTGCCGAGTTGCGCGATGCGGTGGCCGGCGCGCTGACCGAAGTGGGTCTGTCACCCGCGATGATGACGCGCTATCCGCATGAATTCTCCGGTGGTCAGCGGCAGCGGATCGCTATCGCACGCGCGCTGGTCCTGAAGCCGGCGCTGATCCTGCTGGATGAACCTACTTCGTCGCTGGATGTATCGGTGCAATATCAGGTGCTGGAGCTGCTGGCAAATCTGCAGCAGAAATACGGTATCGCCTACCTGTTCATCAGCCACGATCTCGCCGTGATACGGGCGATGGCGCATCGCGTGATCGTGATGAAAGATGGTCAGGTGGTGGAGAGCGGACGTACTGCCGAGCTGCTGTCCTCGCCGCGTGAGCCTTACACGCAGCAATTACTGGCCGCTGCCAGCTTTTCACTACCCGCATGAGCGATAGCAGGCGCTCATGCGCCTGCAGTTGGCTTAGTCGTTACGCCGGCGCTGACGCGGCTCGATCGCTTTTTTCTCGCGCCGCTCGGGTTTGTCTACCTTCACGCGCTTCACGATCTTCTGGCTCTTGCCCTTTTTCGCCACCCTGATTTCCAGCTTCAGTTCCTGACCGGGCTTCAGCTTGTCGCTGCTCAGATCGTTCCAGTGCCGCACCTCGGCTGCGGTCACCTTGTGGCGTGCAGTGATGCTGGCCATCGTGTCGCGCTTGCCGACCTTGATCCGGATTTTCTTGCGTGGTGGCTCGTCCGGTGCAACGGCCAGCGTCGCATTGTCAGCGATCTCCTGCCCGATATCCTTGTTGGAGTCGGTCGCCGGTTTTGGTACCAGTACCACGGAGCCCGCTGTTGGATGCATGTTTGGCGGTATCGAGTTCGCCTCGCGGATCACTTGTGGCGTGGTCTTGAATTTCGCGGCAATCGTCTCGATGCGCTCGCGCGCGGCGGTCACTTTGTGTGCGGTCCAGCTCGATAGCGATGTAGTCCACTTTGACAGGTTTTCTTTGAACTTCTCTGCATTCACCTGCGGCAGCAAAATACGCGTGTTCGGGCTGCCGGTAATCACCGGCTTGTTGAACTGAGGATTCAGCGCCTTGAATTCGTCCATCGGCAGTTCGGCCAGTTGCGCAGCGAGCTTCACGTCAATATCGCGGGTCTTGTTGACCGAGACGAAGTAAGGCTGGTTTTCGACCACCGGCAGTGTGATGCCGTACTGGCCCGGCGCAGCGATGATGTTCTTCACCGCCTGCAGTTTCGGATAATAGTTGCGCGTTTCAGCCGGCATGAAGGCTGACAGGCTGTTGTAATCAATGTCGCGCCCGGCCGCCTGCGCCTTCACGATCGCGCGTGATACCGAACCTTCACCCCAGTTATAGGCGGCCAGCGCGAGCTGCCAGTCGCCGAACATGCCATACAGGCGCTGCAGGTAGTTCAGCGCCGCATTGGTCGAGGCGAGTACGTCGCGCCGCTCGTCGCGGAAAATATTCTGCTTCAGATTGTAGTCGCGGCCCGTGCTCGGAATGAACTGCCACATGCCCGCCGCCTTCGCGCTGGAATACGCCTGCGGATTAAATGCGGATTCAATGAAGGGCAACAGCGCCAGCTCCATCGGCATATTGCGTTTCTCGAGTTCCTGCACGACATGGAACAGGTAACGTGACGCGCGCTGCGTGGTGCGCTGAATATATTCAGGACGCGAGCTGTACCAGGTAACGTGGGTTGCGACCAGTGGGTTGTTCAGATCAGGAATCGCGAAGCCCTTGCGGATACGTTCCCACAGGTCAAAGTTCGAAATCGTGACATCGTCGAATTTCGCATCGAATTCAGCCGATCCGAGATGCGGCGGCTCCGACAGTTTTGCCTCACGTGCCGTATCGGCCGTGGCGGCCGAGGGGTCGATGCTCAGATCATTCGCGTGGGTTGCGGGCAGTGTCAGGCTGGCGAGTAATGCAATGAACGCCAGCCGGTAGAGTCTGTAGGGCTGCATTGGCCTGTTCGGCGCACGCGGGGATGGAAATTGCCGTACGTGCAAATTAAGTTCGCGCAAGTGTAAGTAAGAGCACGAAAGTCCGTCAAGAAGAATTACAGATTAATACCAGCGAATTGGCGGATGTTTGGCAAGGATGTAAGCAAATTCGGCATCATTCATTACCGAAAGCTGTTCTTCCATTCGCGCAGTGCCCCGAATGCATCGACCGGATCATCGCCTTGCAGTCGTCCTGTCTGTTGCAGCGTGTGCAGCACGGCGGGCTCCCGGCAGCGCAGGAAGGGATTGGTTTTTTTCTCTTCACCTACCGATGAGGGCACGGTGAATTCGCCGCGTTCGCGAGCTTGCTGCGCCTGTTCGAGCCGCGATGTCACCGCAGGATTGCCCGGTTCGGCAGCGACCGCAAAGCGCAGGTTCGACACCGTGTATTCATGCGCGCAATACACTTTCGTGTCGTCAGGCAGTGCGGCGAGTTTGGCGAGCGACACGGCCATTTGCGCCGGTGTGCCCTCGAACAAGCGGCCGCAGCCGCCGGCAAACAGCGTGTCCCCGCAGAACAGCCAGCGCTGCTCCGCAGTGACATAGGCGATATGACCGGCAGTATGGCCGGGTACATCAAGCACCGACAGTGTCAGGCCCAGCGATGGCAGCACGACCGCATCGCCCTCGGTCAGCGGATGCGACAGGCCGCTGATTTTCTCGCGTGCCGGCCCGTAAACCGGCACTTGCCAACGTGTGAGCAGCTCGGGTACGCCGCCGGCATGGTCGCCGTGATGGTGAGTGAGTAAAATAGCGTCCAGTTTCAGGTTCAGTGACGCCAGCGCCGCCTCCACCGGAGCGGCATCGCCGGGGTCCACGACCGCCGCATGCTGCTGATCATGGATCAGCCACAGGTAGTTATCGGCAAACGCCGGAATCGCGGTGACTTGCAGGGACGGTTTCACTGACATGAGCATGGATCCAGACGTTTCAGACACATCGATTATATCGCTCGACCCCTGGTTCGATACGCCGGCAGGCGCGTATGCGCGCGCGTGGGAACAGGCACGGCTCGATGAATTGACCACAGATATTTTCGGCTTCAATTCGGTACAGGTCGGGTTACCCCGGCTTGACGCGCTGGCGGCAAACAGAATGCCGAACCGCTGGGTCAGCGATTCGGTGTTGTCATCGCAGCCTGAGCAGAACGAGCGCCGGGTCGTGCTGGTGCATGATTTCACCGAGCTGCCATTTGCGACGCAGAGCCTCGATCTGGTGGTGCTGCCGCATGTGCTCGAATTTTCTGCCGAGCCGCATCAGGTGCTGCGCGAAGTCGAGCGCGTGCTGATTCCGGAGGGGCAGGTGATTGTGTGCGGCTTCAACCCGATCAGCATGTGGGGTGTGCGGCAGGCCGCAGGACGCGTGACCGGCGCGCATTTCCTGCCGCTGCATGGTGAATTCATTAGTGTGCCGCGGCTGAAGGACTGGTTGAAGCTTTTGAATATGGAAATCAATCGCGGCCATTTCGGATGCTATGCGCCGCCGTGCGAGACAGAGAAATGGTTACAGCGATTTGCTTTCCTCGAGAAAGCGGGCAATCGCTGGTGGCCTTATCTCGGCGCGCTGTACATCGTACAGGCCATCAAGCGCGTGAAGGGCATGCGACTGGTCGGACCCGCATGGGAACGCAAGCGCGCTGTGGTGCCCGGCGCGCTGCCGGTCACGAACCGCATGAAAGGCCAACAGGAAACGAATGGATAAGGTCGAGATCTTCACCGACGGCGCCTGCAAGGGTAATCCCGGTCCCGGGGGCTGGGGTGCGTGGATGATTGCCGGCGGTATGGACGCATGGATCGCGGCGGGCAGACCGGATGCGAAGACCAAGGAGCTGTGCGGCGGCGAGCCCGATACCACCAATAACCGCATGGAGCTGCAGGCAGTGATCGAAGCGTTGAATGCGCTGAAGCGTCCTTGTGAACTGATCGTGCATACCGACAGCCAGTATGTGCACAAGGGTATCAGCGAGTGGCTGGCCGGCTGGAAGGCCAGAGGCTGGAAGACAGCGAGCAAAGCACCAGTCAAAAACGTGGACCTGTGGCAGGCGCTGGATGAGGCGCGTCTGCGGCACACGATAGAATGGCGTTGGGTGAAGGGCCACGCGGGCCATGAGGGCAACGAGAAAGCTGACGAGCTCGCGAACCGGGGCGTGGAGCTGATATTGCGCGGCGCGCGCGCCGCCTGAATGTAAAGAACACTGGAAAAGCGTCATGCGACAAATCATCCTCGACACCGAAACGACCGGACTGAACGCCAGAAGCGGCGACCGCATCATTGAAATCGGCTGCGTCGAGATGCTGAACCGCCGGCTGACCGGCAACAATTTCCATTACTACCTCAACCCTGAGCGCGACTCTGATCCCGGCGCGCTCGCGGTGCACGGGCTGACCACCGAATTCCTGAGCGACAAGCCGAAGTTCGCGGAGATTGTTGACGAACTGTGTGCCTTCGTGCGTGATGCCGAGATCATCATTCACAACGCGCCCTTTGATATCGGTTTTCTGGATGTCGAGCTGGAGCGCGCGGGCAAGCCAAAATTTGCCGAGCATGTGCAATCCGTGACCGATACGCTGGTGAAGGCAAAGGAGCTGTTCCCGGGCAAGCGCAATTCGCTCGATGCCTTGTGCGAGCGTTATGGCGTGTCGAATGCGCACCGCACCCTGCACGGCGCGCTGCTCGACTCCGAATTGCTGGCCGAGGTGTATCTCGCGATGACCCGCGGCCAGGACAGTCTCACGATGGATCTGCAGATCGATGCGGACGGCTCCGGTGCGAGCGGTGCAGGCACGGCAATGGCGGAGATTCTTGTATTGGCACCCGGCGACGATGAGCTGGCCGAGCATGAGGCGCTGCTGCAGGGGCTAGACAAGGAGTCGAAGGGGGCTTGCGTGTGGCGGCAGCTGAATGCAACTAGCGATACCTGAAACAAAGTCTTTGGGGTTTTTAACCCATGATCCCCACAGTAGCGGAAGCACTACATTGCAAGAATATGGTGCTTGACACCATTTTTTAAATATGGCTAGATACGCCATATGAAAGCCCGGAGAATTTTCCACGACAAATCCATACTTCCGGATGGTTCGATAGTGGAAATGACAATCTGGCAGCTTCCTGAGGCGACTCCTGAACGTCCGCATGGCCTGAAATACAGTTTGTACTTCGGTCATGAAGGAGAGCGCTTCGTGGGCTACGATAATGAACGAGGCAAGGGCGACCACAAGCACATCCGCGACGCGGAATTTCCATATCAGTTTGTCGATGTGGATACGCTGGTAGCTGATTTCATTGCCGATATCGAGAGGATCAGAAATGAAATCCACTAGCAAGATGAGGATACATGTCGGCAGTATCACCGACATGGGCGAGCGCTTCAGCCGCGCGTGGAAACGTGCTGCATCAGGGAAGTCTGTCGATGAAGCGCATGTGACTTTTCTTGACATGCAGACCCTGCTCGAGGCGCTGTCGCCGCGCCGGCTGGAATTGCTGAAGTATGTGCATCAGCATGGCGCGGAGAACGTGAAGGAGTTGGCCGAGCAGCTGGAACGCGACTACAAAAATGTGCATCAGGATGTGACGGTGCTTGAAAACGCTGGCTTGCTCGTTCGCGATGGCCGCAGGCTTGCTGCGCCGTGGGATGAGCTGCAAGCCAGCGTATCGCTTAATCATTAACGAAATGGCTGCAAACGCTGCCACCGGGCTGCGGGATTGATCGGAAGTCAAGCTTGTGCGATAATTTTGCCTCTTTCGGGAGGTTAGCTCAGGGGTAGAGCGATCGCCTCACACGCGATAGGTCGCTGGTTCGAAACCAGCACTTCCCACCACCGAATGAAAAAAGCCGACCAGCGATGGTCGGCTTTTCGTTTTTTGGCAGGCGCTGGAACAAGTTCGACGACGGTGAACACCCAGATTCCACTTTTTCATTTTTTTGGTGGATGACATGAGTGTGAGAAAAGCGGAAAAATCAATTTCCCTAGGCAGTCCTGATTCCGAGCCCCTCATACATCCAAATCCGACAAGAAGCGCTTTTTCAATTCGGCTGCAGAATAGGCGGCCGACTTCAGAAAGTTCTGTCGAAATTTGCAATTCTTGGATTGAGGGCGTTCAGGGTGTTGGATCTCCTCTGTCTGAAGTGAATCTGGTCACCCAGAACGGGAAAACGGAACCCCGGTTTCCGTTAGCTGTGTCCGTCGCGAATGACGATGACAGGACGGTGAGCATAAGTCTGAGTCAAAGTGCGGATCGGACGAGGTCAATAACCCTAAGTATAAGTGTTGCCCAGACCAGAAGCCTGACCATGAACGAAAGTCCAGATAGGACTCGGAGCATCGATTTAAATACTGCAATGCTGCAAGAGCAAGTGAGGGCGAGCAAAGCGTCTAGCGATATTAAGGCATTGAACTTTAATCGCAAAACGAGTGCGGAAAAGCGGTCTGCAGCGCAACCATTCATACAGGCAGTCCGTTACGGTGACATTTCAACAGTCGGACGACTTTTGAAAGCTTTCGGTAATCCTTTGCTGGTATTTGCGGAGAATTTGGAGAGCGCGACAGCTTCAAGTCTCGCTGTAAGCCTTTACGGAGAAAACTTTGACCTTTGTCGATCCATGCTTGATTTGCTTGTTGAATACGGCGAAAACATTACTCGCAAAAACGAGGCAGGGCAGACTCCGCTGGATATCTCCATTTGCTTAAAAAATTCCCAAATCGCACAGCATTTATTCAGTCTGGTCAAACAGAGCGACAGTTCGACTACCCAAATCTTGGGCGAAGCAATACTAAAAGCTGCCAAAAGCGGCTCCGGCGCTTGTATAGAGAGTTTCCTGTTTAAGTGCGAAACATTTCCGAGCCAATATTCATCGGACATGATTGATCGAGTGGTCAGGCGAAGAGAAGAAGACTATTGCAGACAGATAAGCGGAAAGACAAACGTGTTGAGGCGATCTTCAAAGGCTGCAATGGGAAGAGCAATCGAAGATGCTTCCTTGCTTCATCGGCATGAAATTGATAAGAAATTACTTCCTTATTTCGAATCTGCATTGAGAATGGCTAAGGCGAATGGCTATGAACGAATGGTTCAGGTACTACTCGCTCATGGTGTGATGGACAGGTCACCACAATAATTCGAATTAAAAAAAGCCGACCAGCTATGGTCGGCTTTTTGTTGGGCACGGCCAGCGCAGCGCGCCTCGGCTTATCGCGAATTCGCCCTGAGGTTTAGCTCGATCCGCTTTCTTCCAGAGGCCTTCGGCCGGATCAACCCGCGCGCTTGCGCTGTATCGCCGCGCCTGGCCGCAATTTCTTCTGCCCGAATTTTCTGGCCATCGTTTTCAGTGGCGGTGTCTCGTCGCGACGCGGGCGGCGAACGCTGATTGCGGCGGCGTCCGAGCGCGGCACCAGATGCTGCGGTCCGTTGCCGATCAGGTCGCTGCGGCCGATACGCTTCAATCCCTCGCGCAGGATCTCCCAGTTATTCGGATCGTGGTAACGCAGCAGCGCCTTGTGGAACTTGCGTATTTTCGCCAGCCTCGGGGTCTCGACAGCTTCGGAATCTTTCGAGATCTTGCGCAGCGGGTTCTTGCGTGTGTGGTACATCGTGGTCGCCATCGCCATTGGCGTCGGCAGGAAGGTCTGCACCTGATCGAGGCGGAAGTCATTTTCCTTCAGCCACAGCGCGAGGTTCAGCATGTCGTCGTCGGTCGTGCCCGGGTGCGCGGCGATGAAGTAGGGAATCAGGTACTGCTCTTTGCCCGCCTCTTTCGAATACTTGTCGAACATGGCCTTGAACTCGTAATACGAGCCCATGCCGGGCTTCATCATCTTCGACAGCGGGCCGTCTTCCGAATGTTCGGGTGCAATTTTCAGCAGGCCGCCGACATGATGCGTGACCAGTTCCTTCACATACTCTGGAGAGCGCACGGCGAGGTCATAGCGAAGGCCGGAGCCGATCATGATGCGCTTCACGCCCTTGATCGCGCGTGCCTTGCGATAGAGCTGGATCAGCTTGCCGTGGTCGGTGTTCAGGTTGCTGCAGATGGTCGGGTACACGCAGGACAGGCGACGGCAGCTCTGTTCGACCTCGGGATCTTTGCACCCAAGGCGGTACATGTTCGCAGTCGGGCCGCCGAGGTCGGAGATGGTGCCGGTGAAGCCCTTGGTTTTGTCACGGATCAGCTCGATCTCGCGCAGGATGGACGGCTCGGAACGGCTCTGGATGATGCGGCCTTCATGCTCCGTGATGGAGCAGAACGTGCAGCCGCCGAAGCAGCCGCGCATGATATTCACCGAGAAGCGGATCATGTCCCACGCGGGAATCTTCGCATTGCCATACGACGGATGCGGCGCGCGCGCATAGGGCAGATCGAACACATAGTCCATCTCGTCCATCGCCAGCGGCAGCGGTGGCGGTGTCAGCCAGACATCGCGCTCGCCATGCGCCTGCACCATCGCGCGCGCATTGCCGGGATTGGATTCGAGATGGAACACGCGTGACGCGTGAGCATAAGCAACCGGATCTGCTTTGACTGCGTCATAGGATGGCAGGCGCACCACGCTGCGCGCGCGGATTTCTTTCTGCTGCGCGAGGCGCTCTTCGCGGCTCATGATCCTGATCGGCGCAACTATCTCGGTCTTGGCCTTGGCATCGGTGTCGGTGCCGCATGCCTGCGGATCTTTTTCCTTCATTTCATAAGGATCGGGATGTGGCTCGACCCTGCCCGGTGTGTCGACCCGTGTTGAGTCGACTTCACTCCAGTCATCGGCGGGCTTCCAGTCGCGCGACACCATGAACGCGGTACCGCGCAGGTCGCGGATGGCTTTCACCGGTTCGCCTTCCGCAATCCGGTGCGACAGATCAAGCAGCGCTCGTTCGGCATTGCCGAACAGCAGAATATCGGCTTTCGAATCCATCAGCACCGAACGGCGCACCGTATCGGACCAGTAGTCATAGTGCGCGATGCGCCGCAGGCTGGCTTCGATGCTGCCGATGACGATAGGCACGCCCGGATAGGCTTCCCGCGCGCGTTGCGCATAGACGGTCAGTGTGCGGTCGGGGCGCTTGTTCGGTTCGCCGTTCGCGGTGTACGCATCTTCGGAGCGCGGCTTGCGGTCGGCGGTGTAGCGATTGATCATCGAATCCATATTGCCCGCCGTGACGCCGAAATACAGGTTCGGCATGCCAAGCGCACGGAAAGCCTCGGCCGATTGCCAGTCCGGCTGGCTGATGATGCCGACACGGAAGCCCTGCGATTCCAGCAGACGTCCGATCAGTGCCATGCCGAAACTCGGGTGGTCAATGTAGGCGTCGCCGGTGATCAGGATGATGTCGCAGCTGTCCCAGCCGAGCTTCTCCATTTCCTTGCGCGACATCGGCAGGAAAGGCGCCGCTTCCAGCTCAGGGCGGAAACGCGGATAGGAACGGAGATTGCGGGGGCTGGGGGACATTCGGTACGGCCGGGTGGCAAGAACAGGCCGACAGTATGCCAGTGTTGCGGAGGGCGCGTCGGTCGCAGCGGCTGCGGCATCGGGCTGCTATCGGCCTGGCGGCAAGCCGGGGCCGGCACCGGGCCGGCGCTCAACAATTATTTGAACGGATTGTCCACGCTGTCCGTTGGCTGCAGGGTGATTCGGTCCGGCAGCGCCGCATCGTTCTGCAGCGCCTCTACGGCGGCGTCAATGAGCTGTTTCAGCATCAGTGCGCGCTCCAGCCCGGGCTGGTCGCGGGTGATCGACAATGAACCGTAAATCTCCAGCTGATCAATCCGGTTCTCTACCGTCAATCCGTCGAGGGTGATTGACTCGTTCTCGTTGTCGAAGGGCTTTAGAGGCTTGCTCATCGTCTCGCTCCTTATCAGGGCTTGCGCTGCCGCATACGCGGCTCCGGCAAGTCCATCGCTTTGTGTTTCGCAGTGTCGGGCAGTGCAGGAAACAGATTAATCCCGATCTTCTTTTCCAGTTCGGCGATGGAGACCACCTGGTAGTCGCCACTGTCATCATTCGGCGCGAGCCACGCCGCACCCTCCCGGCTGGTCGGATCGACCACGGCTTTGAATACCTGAGTCGGTACAAACACGCGACCATTGATACGCTCGATTTTATCGCCCTCGAATACCGGTCCGGTGATCACATACAACTCACCCCGCATATTCGTCAGATGCCGGGTTGCGCCCTCGATGGCAGACCACAGCACCTGATTATTCTTGCGATTTTGAGGCACAACATTCGCCAGTGAAAAGCTCTCGTGTTGAGCCTGCGCGGTCGGCATGTCCGCTGCCGGCGCCATATGGCCGCGATCAAAGCCTGAGCGCGCATAGTCGCTCAACTCAGCACCATGACGCGGCGGCAGCGTGACTTCGGCATGGAAACTATCGTCGCGTGGAACGGCCCTGGCCGACTTCAGGCTATCTCGGGTCAGATGTTCGGCCGACCACAACGGTGTTCTCGATACGCCGGAATGCATTACGGCGAAGGCCTCAAAGCAGAGCCCGTGCGTGCTGGTCTGCAGCGCCTTACGCGTGAATTCCGGGGTCGCTTTCTGGAAAAAATGCCGGTCACAACCTGTAGTCTGCGCGTGGACCGTGGCGCACATGGTCCAGATGAGCAGGACAGCCAGTAATTTTTTCATCACATTTCCGGGGTGCGAAGCTTGCAGATTCGAAGGACAACAGAATTCCGAAGTTCCGGTCGAACTTCGAATAGTTGAGACGGAATTTTACTTCAGAGAAATTTTGATTTTTCTACCGCCGAAGCGGTCAAATCGGCATGAAGAGAGCCATTACCGATGGCCAATTCCGGGATCGGGCTGATGCGGGTCAGCAACTGGCTGATCAGCTGAGCGTATCGCCGTCCGATACCGGCACGGTCGTGCTGGTCTTGCCGCGTGGGGGTGTGCCGGTCGGGTGGGAGATCGCCACGCGTCTGGGATTGCCACTGGAGCCGTTGGTCGTACGCAAGCTTGGCGTACCTGGTTTCCCGGAGTTCGCGATGGGGGCCATGGCCGCCGGTGGCGTTCGCGTGATTGATCAGGAATTGGTGCGACGGCTACATTTGTCGGATGCGGCCGTCGAGCAGGTGATTCAGCATGAGCGCACCGAAATCGAGGAGCGCGACCACCGTTATCGGATCAGTGTGCCACTGGCATCGCTTAAAGGGCGCTCCATCATCCTTGTCGATGACGGTATGGCGACCGGTAGCACGATGCTGGCGGCTATTGCCGCATTACATCGGGTGCAGGCAGGCGGTATTACGGTCGCCGTGCCGGTGCTGGCGCGTGAGGCGCTGAACAAGGTTGCTCCGCTCGTATCGCGGGTGCTGTGGCTGGTCTGCCCGCCCAGCTTTGAGTCGGTAGGGCAGGCGTATATCGATTTCCGGCAGTTGCGCGATGACGAGGTGCTTGCCCTGCTTGCAAGGGTACAGCGCTTGCGTGTCGCTGACGCTTCCGCCGGGGTGACTGCTTCACACTGAAAGGAGAGGATGGTGGAATATCAGACGCGAAACAGGGAGGTACCCTGGATGAACTGGCTGGGTGGCATCGCACTGGGTGCACTCGCGATGTATATCGCCGATCCCGCTGAGGGCCGACGCAGACGCTCACTGCTGCAGGACAAGGTCACGCATTATTCAAGGGAAACGCAGCGCATGGTCGGTGGCACGATGCGCGATGCACGTAATCGCCTGAGCGGACTGCAGGCTGAGGCTTTACGCAAGCTGTCACCACGACAGGCCAAGCCAATCGACAACCATGTGCTCGAGGCGCGAGTACGTTCTCGGATCGCGCGCGCGTTTCCGCACGCCGAAGACATCGGGGTTGAGGCGAACGAAGGAGTCATCACACTGCGCGGTCTGGTTGATGTGGATACCGGGCAGCACCTGATTGCGCTGGTCGAGGGTATTCCGGGCGTCGAAGCCATCAGTCACGCGCTGCAAGCCAGTCCGGACGATATGAGTGCCAGCAGAGCATCGCCGTGGTCGGGGCCTAGCCCGCTCTGGGTCATCGGTGCGCTTGGCGCGGGATTCCTGACCTGGTATGGACTGACGCGACGTCAGCCTCTCGGATGGCTGGCAGCCGCCACCGGCATGGGCCTGCTGGCGCGCGGCAGTGGTCTGCGTGAACAGGGCGACGTTGTCACGGGCATAACCTATGGCGAAGCCAGCGATGAGGTCCGCCAAGGCTATGAAGCCGAGCGTAGCATTGACATCAGCGCCACGCCGGATGTCGTCTATGACGTCTGCAGCCGTTATGAAAATTTCCCGCATTTCATGTCGAACGTGATCGAGGTGCGCGATCTCGGACAGCAGCGCTCGCACTGGGTGGTGCAAGGTCTCGGCGGTAGTGAGATCGAATTCGACTCCCGGCTGACAGAAGTCGATCGTCCGCGTCGCCTTGCCTGGCGCAGCGAACCCGGCAATGCCGTTGACAACGAAGGGCGTGTCGAACTGCAGCCGCAAGGTGCTGGCACCCGAGTGACGGTCCGTTTGTCATGGCGTCCGCCCGCTGCGGCAACCAGTGCAGCCAGCAAAGTACTGCCGGTACTGACCGTTGGCGATCCCGAGTCCGCGCTCGACGACGACCTGCAGCGCCTGAAACAGTTCATCGAACGCGGGCTGCCGTCCCGCGACGCCGCAGGCGGATCGGCCGTGCTGCATTGAGCCACCGCCGGAACTCGTTTGACGTGCTTTCATCCAATTCTCGCCGGGACAACCCGGCCTATGTCAACCGACTACCCGACAGGAGAGCAATCATGATGCAAGCAGAAGAAGTCCGTCAGCGCTTGAACCAGATCGAGCAGACCATCCATCAGGCCAGCCAGGCTTGCGAGCGCGCAGGCCAGGGCGTGCCGGTGGACTTGAAAGATTGCATTCAGCAACTGGACCAGCAATCGACGCAGGCACGTCAACAGCTACAGAACTCGAAGAATGATCAGGAGATCATTCAGTGCGTGGATCAGCTGGAAGATCTCGGCGACAAGGCCAAAGCTGCCTGTGAAAAAGGGAGTAATGTGGATGAGCAGCTAAAGAATGCCGTATTACAGGCTCATCAGGAGCTGAGTGAGCTGAAACATCAGCTGCATTGAAATAAGCTCAGAGCACGATTGTCCCCTGCCACGCCTGTCGGCTACGCAGGGGTCGTCATCTGCGTAGTACGCGATCCTGAGCAGGCTCCGGGCTGGTGATCGTCGGTCAGTCTTTCGTGCGCTGAGACCGCTTGTCTGCAATGCATTGACGGATATCGTCCGCCATGTAGCGGAGAGCTTCCGGCGTCAGGAGCGATCCCTTCAGAGTTTCATCAGCACCAGACTTTTTCAAATGATCAGTGAAGGCCTGTTCCATCTTGAAGATGACAGGCATTAGTCCGATTTTGATCTCGGGCACTTCTCGCAAGACATCCCAGTAAGCGCGTAGTTGGGCAAGATTATTACAGAGTGGCTCGCTGTAGCGAAATACGATACGTTGATCCGGATTCTTCAATGCCTGTATCAACGGCTCAAACTGCGTATTAAAAGTTCGAGGACTGAAACTGCTGTCGGCATTCAGGATGCTGCGATAGAGGTGTTGAAGCGGAAAAATTTTGTTCTCATCAAGCGCTCGTTCAGACATCGAGCGGATCAGCCTGTCTACCTCCCTCAGAACGCGGGCTTGTTGCGGCGATGAGGAGCTTGCATTCGCTGTCAGGTCTCGATAAAACACTTCGGCTCGCGCAATTTCCGGACCTGTGAAGTACCGATTAGGATCATCCCGGCACTCGGCCAGCCATTCCCAGCTATGGATGAATCTCGTTGCCGATTCGTCGTTCGGAATCATCGATGAAAAATTCGACCATAAGGCTTCCAAAAGTATCTGGGCAGTCCAGGGCTCCTCGGATAGTTCTGCAAATTGCAGCACTTCGTCGCTGAGAATGTTCAGCTTTGCTAATTCTTCCCGTAATGGCGTGATGTCATCACAGGCACGCGTAGATTGCGTGACTTGCTCGCGAATCGATTTCAGCGCTTTTTGCAGATTCAGTTGAGGATTATCCTGAAGTTGCTTGCCTGCGCTGACAGAAGCTTCATTTCTTGATTCGATCAGCGCGGTGCAATTGATATTTCCGCGCAAGCTGTCATAGAGCCGGTAAAAAAATCGGGCGGCACCATTTTGCTGATCACGCTGGAATATTTTTATACGTTCTGAACCGTCTCGATTTTCCCGCATGATCACGATATCGCCACCTGCGACGCTATCGTCCTGGTCAGCGGAACGAACGCGGCCTATCAGCAGTGGCGCTTTGGCAGAGATCGGACTGTGGGGCATCATGAGTGGACTCCGGGCATTCAAACGATGCAGATGCATTATTGAAGGGGGAGCTCATTTTGAGCGACCGGCGATGTCTCGGCGCTGTACTATGCGCCGACTATCCATCCTTCCAGTCCGTCATGCGGCGGCAGGCCATAGTCGCTGTCACGTTGCTGCCATGCCCATGCCGCCATCAGCGCACACAGGGCTGCGTCAAGCAGGTCGCCGCTGCCATCATCAATTAACTGACTCCGGAAGGTGCCGGCATGCAGCCGGATACCTTGCGGATACGCTCCGGCTTCCAGCGCCTCGATGATCTGCAGCCGTGCCGCGCGCCTTTCCGGGGTCTGCATGGCACGCGCATCGTTCTTGTATGACGCGCGCGTGATACCGCGCGCCACCAGTCCCGGATAGGCTTCGAGCGCGATTCGTGAGCCGTCGCCCTCATGCATGCCGGGAATGCTCACGTTGGCGTCCAGCAGCAAGGGTGCGCCGGCATGCAGCATGTAGGCCACCGGCGGGTTGACCCATTTCATCGGCGACGATGAGCCGGCCGGTAAGTCGCAGGCACGGTGTATAAATTTAGATCCGGCCGGACGCGCATCGCAGACAGCCTTGAACGCATCGCGCAGCTGTGAGCGCTCCATCGTTGATAGCTGCCGAATCAGCGACGACCATCGTTTTGGCCAGCCCAGCAGGGTGATCAGCTCACGGGGGAAAGAAAACGGAAAGTCAAAGCCGCCCAGCCACGGCCCCGGCTGGCGTAGCCAGACCGCAAACGCCGCAAAGTCATGCAGCGTGCTCAGGCTGTGAAGCGTGAAGCCATCGCCGTCCAGCCGGCCGGTGGCGATGGTGATGCCTTTTTGTTTGCGCGGCGCCGACGTGAAGTCGACGCCGTGCAACAGTATCGACGCAGTCTCGCGCTTAGCTGCCATCCGGCAGTATCACGTTCACGTCCAGCACTTCGAGATTGCCTTGCTTGTCGAGAGAGATCTTGATGTCTTCCGGATTGACCTTCACATACTTCGAGATCACCTGAATTAATTCACGGTGCAGCGCCGGCATGAAGTCCGGTCCGCTGTTGATATGGCGCTCGCGCGCGATGATGATCTGAAGACGCTCCTTGGCGGTATTGGCAGACTGTTTCTTGTTATTGAACAGGAAGGAGAAAATATCCATCTCACTTACCTCCGAAAATCCGCGACAGCAGGCTGGGCTTTTCGTACTCTGCATAGCGTAACGGGCGATCCTCGCCGAGGAAGCGTGCGACCACGTCCTTGTAAGCCTCGGATACTTCGCTGTCCGAAATATGGATGGCGGGCGTGCCCTGGTTCGATGCGTGCAGCACCGACTCAGATTCAGGAATAATGCCGAGCAGCGGTATGCGCAGGATTTCCTGTACGTCTTCATAAGACAGCATCTCGCCCGCTTCGACGCGCTTCGGCGAGTACCGTGTAATCAGCAAATGCTCTTTCACCGGCTCGGCGCCGGTCTGCGCGCGGCGCGACTTGGCCTGAATGATGCCGAGAATACGGTCCGAATCGCGCACCGACGACACTTCCGGGTTCGTGACGATGATGGCTTCATCAGCGAAGGTCAGTGCCATCACCGCGCCGCGTTCAATACCGGCCGGCGAATCACAGACGATGAATTCGAAGCCCATTGCCTTCATTTCTTCCAGGATGCGCTCGACGCCGTCCTCAGTCAGCGCATCCTTGTCGCGTGTCTGTGACGCGGGCAGCACGAACAGATTGTCACAGTGCTTGTCCTTGATCAGCGCCTGCGTCAGTGAGGCCTCGCGATTGATCACATTGATCATGTCATACACCACGCGACGCTCGCAGCCCATGATCAGGTCGAGATTACGCAGGCCGACGTCAAAGTCGATGACTGCGGTTTTCTTGCCGCGCAGTGCGAGGCCGGAGGCGACGCTTGCGCTCGACGTGGTTTTGCCCACGCCTCCTTTGCCGGACGTAACGACGATGATTTTTGTCACGTAAAACTCCCTGGTTGAGTTTGACTGTTTATCGATAATTGCAAATCTATTTCAGCGCTATTGCGTTCAGCTCGAGCCGATCGTCTTTCATCTGTACCTGCACCGGCTTGCCGGCCAGCTCTTTGGGCCAGCCCTCATCAAAGGTCCGGTACACACCGCCGATCGAGACCAGTTCGGCTTCCATCGCGGTGGAGAAGATCCGCGCATTGCCATTGCCCGAAGCGCCTGCCAGAGCTCGTCCCCGCAGCGGCGCATATACATGGATGTGGCCGTCAGCGATGACTTCAGCGCCGGCATTCACCGTTGCCATCACGATCAGGTCACCGCCGCGCGCGTAGACGCGCTGACCGCTGCGCACCGGCATGTCGATGATCATCGTTGATGAGGGGAGCGGTGCCGCAGGGGCGGGCGCCGTCGGCTCGGCTGCTGGCTCCGGCGCTTGTTTCGGTGGCGATGGCGGCGGGGTCAGCTCGAAGGTGCGCGACTGTTCCATGCCATCGATTGACAGACCCTGAGCACGGATTTCATCTTCAAGCGCCGCCGGCGCATTCCGCACCGCGACCGGATTCAGCCGGTGTGAGTGGAACAGCGCGATCAGCTCAGCCCACTGGATGCTCCCCGGCTCCGGAGGCGGCAGCACACCGCCCAGGTCAATCACGGTAAATTCATCTTCAAAGTAGTCCGGCGTGCCGCCGGTTACCTGCGCCAGCGCGGAGGACAGCTTGGCCTGATCGGTATCGCCGAGCAGAGCGGCGACGGCGACCACGGTGGAAATCTTGATCTCCAGGGGCTTCCTGGCTTGGTTCTTTGACATACGGTCCCGGATGGTGGCAACACTGGCCAGCGCTGCGCTTGCCGGGCAGTATTATACCCATCTCCCCTGCGCTGATCGCGCGCAAATCCCGTCTTGACGCCAGCCGGTTTTCGGCAAGATGCCAGTCCGGCAATCCTGATGCTTAAGCCTTCGCTGAAGACAGGCGCTGCACAGACTTCAGCGCCGGCATTCTTCGTTGACCGCCTGCGCTGCATGGCTTTGAGATGTCTCAAGGCCATGGCAGGTTCGGGTGACACACTTGCAAGGATATCTCACCTCTATCCCTGTCATATTCATTCGAGGAGCACGACGATGCAAAAAGCGCCGCAGCATAATCCGGTCACCGACATGATGAAGTTCCAGCTTGATGCATCGATCGAGCTGGCAGATGCTGTTTTTTCCAGCACCGAAAAAATCGATCGCGCCGTACTGGATGTCACCCATCATGCGGTTGATGGTCAATTGAAGCTTGCCCGTGCGGTCGCTGATATCCGTGATCCGGAGAAGATTGCTGAGTTGCAGATGTCGATGGCGGGACGTCCTGAAAGAACCATGCGCTGCCAGCAGGAGATCATGACCGCGCTGGTGGAGATGCAGGCCGAGTTCGGCAAGTCGATCCGGACCTACATGGAGCGACTCAGCCAGACCGCTGCGGAGCAGGCCGGTGAGGCTGGCGAGCGATTGAGTTCACGCGCCGAAGAGTCTGCCAGTGCAAGCACTAATCCGTTCACCGGCATGCTGTCCGTTTGGGAGCAGGCGTTCCGCGAAGCCAGCAGACTGGCGAACCAGAACATGCTGGCTGCACGCAGTGGAGTCGAAAGTGTGACGCATGCGGCGCGTGAGGTGGTGTCAAGCTCGGCGGAAGCTGGCATCGTCAATGGTCACACGCAGGGACACGCACCGGGTCACAAGGGACGTGGCAGTCGTAAGTAAACGCAACAACACCGGATACGGGATGCCAGCGGCAAGGGCTCATACCCGAACCAGATCAGACCAAACCAGACTAGACCAGACCTCGACCACACCTCGACCATCACCGTCTGCTGACAGGACCAACTCCTTCAACGGGTATCGTTGACGGAGTTTTCCTGCCAGCTCAGGTCATCGTACTCAGGCGGCAACGCCAGGAAAATCTTTATCTGTCGTACTGGCCGCCGCACGCGCGGCCGCTTCTCGGGCGCGGCGTCCCGCAGCCTTGGACCGTGCGCTGGATGGCGGCAGACGGCGTAGGGTGCGCAAGGACTCGAGATCCTTGATGCCAATGGAACGCTGGTCTACGGTAATCAGACCGATTTCATTGAATGCCGATAATGTGCGACTGACCGTTTCCAGTGTCAATCCGAGATAGCTACCGATTTCATGTCGGGTCATGCGCAGATTAAACAGTTTGCTGGAGTAACCCATGTCTGCGAACCGCTCCGACAGCGACACCAGGAAGCGCGCCACTCTGGCTTCGGCCGATAGGGCGCCGAGCATGCTGACCATAGCCTGCTCCCGGACCAGCTCACGACTCATAACACTGTACATCGCATGCTCGAGTTCAGCATAGGTGCGGCCGAGTTGTGTGAACTTCTTGAACGGGAGCAGGATCAGATCGCAATTCGACAGCGCCACAGCTTCAGAGGTGTAACGCTTGTTATGAATGCCATCGACGCCGAACAGGTCGCCTTTCATCGGAAAGCTCAATACCTGCTCATTACCAAACTCGTCGATCAGCACGGTTTTCAGGAAGCCTGAATGCACAATAAACAGCGTATCGAAGGTCTGGCCGATGGTGTGCACTCGCTGACCGGTCTTGAACTGCACGTGCTGGAAAAGAAACTCCTCATCGCCGACCGCAGGTGCGGCGGGTATGCGCAACAGATCGCATAATTCCTTCAGGTTCGACCAGAGCTTGCCTTGGCGTTGCCACCCGGCTTCGGTGTTCGATCCATGTATCCCCGCACTTGCTGACTCGCTGCGCAGTTCGGAAAACTGAGTCGGTGTCATATTCATCTCCTGATTTCTAGGGCTGGAATGGTTTTGCATTTCGCTGGCACTTGCTCATCGGTGAGCTTTGATTTGTCAGACCGTTGCGCGGCCCGATGATGAATGGGCAGACCGTGGCGGAGATCGTTGCCCTGAGCTGATCTCCGTCGCTCTCCCTGCTTTCTGCAGGTCATGCTTGATGCGCTTGCTAGTATCCGGACCCGACCGGTTCAATGCTATCGGGCCAGCCTGAATGCTCAGCGGTTTCGAACCGAGATTTCGTAAGGACTTTCCTAGCATCTGCATTTCCTCCTTGCGATGAATAGGGCGTATGACTCAGGGCCGGAATTTTTCGAGTAAGCCCTGAGCCATTGCGTACTGCACCAGCTCGGCCAGTGAGGGCGTGCCGAGCTTCTGAAGAATGTGTGCCTTGTGCGTACTGACGGTCTTCACGGACAAATGAAGAATGTCTGCAATGTCCGTCACTGATTTTCCGGTGACCAGCATGTTGAAGACTTCGAATTCACGATTCGTCAGTGCCTTGTGCGGAAGCTCATGTCGGTTCGGCATCGCATCCATTGCCAGTTGTTCGGCGACTTCCATACTTATGTAGGGACGACCGGCGTGAACCTTGCGAATCGCCGTGACCAGATCCGTACCGGCGCTTTCTTTGGTGATGTAGCCATGCGCGCCCAGCCGTATCGCCCGCGCCGCATACTGATCTTCGTCATGCATGGTCAGTACAAGCACGGCAATTTGCGGTGCTTCTTCCTTGATTTGCTTGATCAGATCCATGCCGCTCCTGCCCGGCATTGACAGATCCATCACCAGCACATCGAATCCGCCCTTGCGTACGAGGGCCAATACTTCAAAGCCATCAGTGGCCTCGGCAATGATGTCGATGTCTTCAGCCTTGCGCAGGATGTATTTCAGACCTTCCCGCATCAGCGCATGGTCGTCGGCGAGTACCACGTGGATCATTCGCGTCCGCTCCCTGCAGCGTTACCGCATGCGTCGTGTTGCTTTTCGTTGAAGTCCGTCAATCTTCTATTCATCACCATTTCCCGTTAGTAACAAAATAGCAACAGTTTTGTTAAATGTATCAGCTTTTCACCAATCGACCTATATGATTTGGATCAAAAAAAGGGATGCCTGAGCAATTGCGTGCTTAAAAATCGCGAGCCAATTCTCAGCGGAAATGAATTCGATTTCGGTAAGAAACTTTTTGAAGACCGAACAGAAATTCCGATCAGAAACTGCGTGCTGCTAGACTTCCTGCTCACAGGTTCACGCAGCAACGTACAGAGCGACCCTCATGGAAATCAAACCAGACGAAATCGGGCACATCATTCAGCTGGCGATCGCGCCGGTCTTTTTGCTGACGGGTGTCGGGACCAATATGCTGGTGCTGACCAACCGTCTGGCACGCATCATTGACCGTAAGCGCTATCTGGAAGAGGTTCTGGATCAGCAACGCGATTCGGGGACGAACCAGCCGCCGCTATTACTGGTGGAGCTTGAGGTGCTGTTCCGGCGGGCCAAGAAAATCAACCGTGCGATCTTTCTGTCGACCAGTTGCGCGCTGCTGATTTGCATGGTGGTCGCTGGCCTGTTTATTACCGATGCGCTGAACCTGCGACTGGCGAGCGTGATTGCCGGATTTTTTGTGCTGGCGATGGTGTCACTGACTGCCAGTTTTGTTTATTTGCTGCGCGAGGTCCTGCTGGCCACAGAATTCATGAACGGGCAGCAGGACCGGAGAGCACGTTCAGCATCGAATTAATCGGCCTGAGGCAGGGATGCTGCCTTTGGACCCGAGATCAAACAGCCAGCCTTTTTCAGTTTGGCTGACCGGAACGCAGGGAGTTTCGTTGACGGGCCGATAGACCTTCTACTACACTGTCGGGGTTCTGGTGCCCGCCCGTCGATCATGACGGGCAGTTAAACGGGAAACACGGAGCCTGCGTCTCTAACAGTGACAGGGCCAACGTGTGCTGCCCCCGCAACGGTAAGCAAGCGCATGACCAAGGTCATGCAATCCGCCTCTCTACCACTGTGCCGTTGGCATGGGAAGGTCCAGCGGAGTCGCTTGTTAGCCCGGATACCGGCCAGATCAGGTGGGAGAGGCGAACGGGGTGGTTTCGCCGGTTTACCGGATACCGATCATCGGTTCGCGCTCCTTTTTCTATCGAGATGAATATCGTGTGCAGTCCGTCACGCTGCTGATGCTCATTCCGACAATGGCCCTGCGGGGATGCTGAGCCATTGAAGCGTTTTCTGGAACCTGATCTATGCAACTCCGATTTGTTGCGTCGTTGGTGGCCGTCTGTGCCACGCACGCGCGCGCTGAATCGCCCCTGGCCGTCAATCCGGCAGGGCGAACGCTCGGCGAAGTCATCGTCACCGCGACCCGTTTTGAAGAGACAGCGCCAAGAACTGCGGGAAATATCGTTGTGCTCACCCGCGAAGAGCTCGAGCGTATTCCTGCTGCCAGTGTGCCGGATCTGCTCTCGGGTCTGCCGGGTACCCATGTCATGCCCTTGTACGGGGCGCTCGGCATCGATTCAGTGGTCAATTTGCGCGGCGCAGGAAACGTGGGCACGGCATCGAGCAATACCTTGGTGCTGCTGAACGGGCAGCGGCTGAATCCTATCGACAGCGGTTCAATCGACTGGTCGCTGGTGCCGATGTCCAGCATTGAGCGGATCGAGATCATGCCGGGCAGTGGTACCGTGCTATATGGTGATCGTGCGACGGGTGGTGTGATCAATATCGTTACCCGCAAGGGCCAGACAGGCAGCAGTGCCCAAGTCGGCTTTGGTAGCTATGGTCTGCGAGAAGCCAGTGCGCAAACAGCATGGGATCTCGGTGGCGCGGATGCAAATCTTCATGTGCAGTACGGTGGCAGTGATGGCTGGCGCCGGAACAGCGATCAGGAACGTTACTCCGCAGGCGGGCGCCTGGCGTGGGGGCAGTCTGATACCTTGCGCGGATTCATCGATCTTTCTGCCTTCAATGAGAGTATCGGCATGCCGGGCGGCCTGTGGAAATCCGACTATCTGAGTAACCCGGTGCAATCGATTCATCCCGGCGACCGGTCCAGTCGCGAGGGCTTCAGAATTCGACCCGGTCTGCAGATGGCACTGACCTCAGCCATCGATTTTGATGCTGATGTCATCCTGTCGAAGGACGGACGCAGCGGCTACAGCGACAATACCAATCCCAAGGAACAGACCCGAAATCTGTCGAGGGATTTCATCGCTTTCAGTCCGAAATTCAAGGCGACCTATTTGTTCGGTGGCGTTCGCAGCAAAGCAACCGTCGGTTATGACTTTTATCGGGGCAGTGCGGATAGCACAACCACGCCAGTCGCCTCCGATCAATATACACAAAATGCAGCGCAGAGCAGTCACGCGGTTTATCTGCAAAATCTGTTTGAACTGGATCAGCACTGGTCACTGAGTGTAGGCTGGCGCGGGCAGCGCTTGTCGCAACAGGCGAGTCAGTCTGCCTATGATGGCAATCCCGCCATGGCGGGCAACTCGGCAGCGACACGGTCAGCGCATGAGGCCGCGCTTTCTTATCAGACGGGTGCCTGGCGAGCGTATGCCCGTACCGGTCTTGTCTATCGTTTTCCGAACACGGATGAGCTGTATGGCCTGGATCCGGTGACCTACGAGCCAGCCTTTGTGGCCAGCCTCAAGCCGCAGTATGGAGAGATCCGGGAAGTCGGCGCCAGCGTGACAGCGACCCATGGTGTTTATACGATCAGCGTCTACCAGCAGGACATGAAAGATGAAATCACGAGTGATCCTGTCATGGGCGGCAATATGAATCTGTCAGGCACGCAGCGCCGTGGCGTGGACGCGAATGCGAAAGTCCGTTTCAGTGATGAGTTGCGCGGTAATTTCTCGTTGACACGACAAGAGGCACTGGTCGATGCCGGCACCTATGCAGGCTATCAGTTGCCCATGATTCCGAAAGTACTGGCAAGCGCGGGGCTGAGCTGGAGCAGTAGTGCCGGCTACCTATGGTCGGCACGGTTGAACTACATCAGCAAGCGACGCTATGGCGACGACTATGCGAATGAGGCAGCTTTTCTTGATGGCTATACGACGCTGGATGTGTCGGCCGCATGGAAGATTCACCGCTGGAAGATCGAGGCGAGGCTCATGAACCTGACCGACGTCAGATACGCCGCCTATGGTGGCTTCGGATTCAATATGAATTCGTTCGCATACGACACGTTTTACTATCCGGCCGATCCGAGAACCTTCCGACTGCTGGCGAGGTATGATTTCTGATTGTTGAAACGCCATTCGTCAGCGCTGGCAACTGCGGGCAGCCGCAAGTCCCGCTGACGAGTTTGTTCAGCCAGATGAACTCAAGCGTATTAATCCGCTTTCGGCCACAGAATCATCTGCGTGCAGCGGAACAGCGCGATCGTTTTGCCCGCTGCTGTGACTGTTGCATCCCACACCTGGGTGGTGCGGCCGCGATGTACCGGTTTCGCTTCACATTCGACGCGTCCGTCGCGGGCGGTGCCCAGATGATTGCTCTTGATCTCGATCGTGGTGAAACTCTGCGCACCGTCGGGCAGGTGCAGCATGCAGCCGAATCCGCAGCAGCTGTCAGCGAGCATGATGATGGAGGCGGCGTGCAGGAAACCGTTCGGCGCCAGATGATGAGCCTGAACGTCCAATGCGGCGGTGATCCGGCCGTCCTCGGCGGACAGCAATTCGAAGCCGAGGTGATCCGTCAGTGTTCCCTGCGCAAGTTGCCGCATTTTTTCGATCAGCTTGGCATCCATGCTTGTCTCCGGCTTGGTTTGATGGGATGGAGCCGCGCGTGCAGCGTCGAATCAGCACCCATGGAGTATCAGATATCGAGATTGTCGATCAGGCGCGTGGATCCCAGCTTCGCTGCCGCCAGCACGACCAGTGGCTCATTCGTCGCGAGGTCGCCGGCGGTCGGCGGCTGCAGGTCAATCCGCTTCCGGATGGCGATGTAATCCGGTTTCCAGCCGCGGTCAGACAGACGCCGCATCGCATCGTTTTCCAGCAGAGAGACGTCCAGATTGCCGGAGCGCAGTGCATCGGCGACCTGATTCAGCTCGCGGTACAAGGTTGGCGCTTCGGCGCGTTCTGTTTCCGACAAATAGCTGTTACGCGACGACAGCGCCAGTCCGTCATCAGCGCGAAAGGTCTCGGCAGCGATAATTTCGGTCGGCAGCGCGAACTGACGCGCCATGTTCCGCACGATCATCAGTTGCTGATAATCCTTCTTGCCAAACACCGCTACCCGGGGCTGCACACAGGAGAACAACTTCATCACGACCGTGGTCACACCGGTGAAGAAGCCGGGACGGAATTCACCCTCGAGCGTATTGCCAAGATCATTCGGCGGCTGGATACGGAACTCCTGCGGCTCCGGATAAATATCTTTCTCGGTCGGCGCGAACAGAACATAGACGCCTTCCTTCTCAAGCTTCTCGATATCGGCTGCGAAAGTGCGCGGATATTTGTCGAAGTCTTCATGCGGACCGAATTGCAGGCGATTCACGAAAATCGATGCCACCACCGGGTCGCCATGTTTACGCGCCAGCCGCATTAGTGACAGATGGCCTTCGTGCAGATTGCCCATGGTGGGCACGAAAGCGGTGCGCAGCTGGCCACGTAACTGATCGCGCAGTTCCGCGATCGAGGAGATGATTTTCATGAGGGTCTCAGTCGGTGAGGCTCGCCGGCAACGGTGCTCCTGCAGCGCCGGCGATTTATGCAGGCGGTGTCAGTTGGGCGAGTAAGCGAGTCGCACGTAGATCGGCGCAAATGCTTCGGCCTGGGTGATCTCGATCAGGGTTTCCTTGGCGAGCTCGAGCATCGCAATGAAATTCACGACCACGACCGGCACGCCGCGCGACGGATCAAACAAATCCTGAAACTCAACAAATTTCGCGCTTTGCAGCCGGCGCAGGATCTGCGTCATGTGCTCGCGCACGGACAGTTCCTCACGGCTGATCGTATGCCTTGCCGTCAGTTTCGCGCGGCGCAGCAAGTCGTTCCATGCAGACTGCAGGTCAGCGATGTGCACGTCCGGGAAGCGTGTGACGACCGTCTGATCAACATAGACCTGCGTGCGCACGAAATCCCGACCCACCTGCGGCAGTGTGTCGAGCTGGAATGCGGCCAGCTTGATCTGTTCGTATTCGAGCAGACGGCGCACGAGCTCTGCGCGCGGATCGAGTGGCTCTTCCGAACCTTCGACTTTTTTTGCCGGCAGCAGCATACGTGACTTGATCTCGATCAGCATCGCGGCCATCAGCAAGTAGTCGGCGGCCAGTTCCAAGTTGCGCTGGCGGATCTGCTCGACATAGTCCAGATACTGCAGCGTGACAGCCGCCAGCGGGATGTCGAGAATATTGAAGTTCTGCTTGCGAATCAGGTACAGCAGCAGGTCGAGCGGGCCTTCGAACGCCTCGAGAAACACCTCGAGCGCATCGGGCGGGATGTACAAGTCGTTCGGTAGCTTGAACAGCGGCTCGCCGTACAGCTTCGCGAATGCGACGCCATCAACGACATCGATGGTGCTGCCAGGCGCGCCGTCCAGAACGACTTCGGAGGCGACGCGGTCGGCGCCGGTATTTGATTCAGTGATGGGTTCCACGATCAGGGGCTTACAGCGACTGGTAAACGTAGGCCTTCTGCTTCACGCGCGATTCCTGCACGCGACGCATTTCCTCAAGGTCGACCTTCTCCTTGTCCCACAGGCGAGCGCGACCGGCCTGCTGCTCGGCTTCGAGCTTTGGGTTTTGCTGCTTCATGTCACCGAGGAAGCGAGTGAAGTCGGAGACATACGCTGTTTGCTTATTGAAAAGGCTCATGACCAGAATTTCCGGATTGGGTTAAGAGGTATTTTACCCTCAGCGGATACGCATGCCCGGCTTTGCGCCCGGCCACGGCTCCAGAATGTAGATACCCGGATGGGCTTTTTCGTCCTTCGCGCTGGCGGCCAGCACCATGCCTTCGGAGACACCGAACTTCATCTTGCGCGGTGCCAGATTGGCAACCATCACCGTCAGTTTGCCCTTCAGATCCTCTGGCTGGTACGCCGACTTAATGCCCGAAAACACATTGCGCATGCGGCCTTCGCCGACATCAAGCGTCAGTCGCAGCAGTTTGTCCGAACCCTCAACGTGTTCGCAGTCGACGATCTGCGCGATACGCAGGTCGATCTTCATGAAGTCATCGATCTTGATCTCGGCATCGATGGTTTCGATGTCGGAGTCCGGCGCAGGGGCAGCGTCGGCCGGCGCTTCGAACAGGTCATCCAGCATCTTGGTCTCCACACGGGTCATCAGGTGAGCGTAAGCCTTCATCATGTGCTGATCCGGCAGCGCATGAGTAACGTCGTTCCATTGCAGCGGTGCGACATTCAGCAGCGACTCAACCTGTGCCGCCAGCGCCGGCAGCACCGGCTTCAGATAAATGGTCAGGATGCGGAAGGCTTCCATCAGGCGCGAGCAGACTTCCTGCGTCTTGGCGTTGTTCGCGGGGTCCTTCGCCAGTTCCCAGGGCTTGTTCGCATCGACATACGCATTCACGATATCGGCCTGTTCCATCACCACCCGCAGCGCCTTGCCGTAGTCGCGCGCTTCGTACAGCGCAGCGATCTCATGGCCAGCCTTGCGCAGCCCGGACAGGAAGGCATCGTCATCCGTTGCCCAGCCCATGGCCAGCTTGCCATCAAATTTCTTCGCGATGAAACTCGCGGCGCGGCTTGCGATATTGATGTATTTGCCCACCAGATCGCTGTTGACGCGGGCGACGAAATCATCCGGATTAAAGTCCACGTCCTCGACGTGTGCGTTCAGCTTGGCGGCGATGTAGTAGCGCAGCCATTCCGGATTCATGCCAATGTCGAGATAGCGCAGTGGTGAAATGCCGGTGCCGCGCGACTTCGACATCTTCTCGCCGCTGACGGTAATGAAGCCATGCACGAACACATTGTTCGGCACTTTCATGCCGGCGAAGTGCAGCATCGCCGGCCAGAACAGTGTGTGGAAATACGTGATGTCCTTGCCGATGAAGTGGTACTGCTCAGTCGCGGGATCCGCCATGAAGGCTTCGTAGTCACGGCCGGTTTTTTCGAAATAGTTTTTCAGCGACGCCAGGTAGCCTATCGGCGCATCCAGCCACACATAAAAATACTTGCCCGGCGCGTCCGGAATTTCGATACCGAAGTAGGGCGAGTCGCGGCTGATGTCCCAGTCACCGAGACCGGTTTCGCTGTCGAGCCATTCGCGTGCCTTGTTCGCCACCTCCGGCTGCAGACGGCTCGGGTCCAGCGCCCAGCTGCGCAGGAAGTCCACACACTTCGGATCCGACAGTTGAAAGAAATAATGCTCGGAGGTCTTCATCACCGGCGTCGCGCCGGTCAGCGTTGAGTAAGGATGCTTGAGATCGGTCGGCGCGTATACCGCGCTGCAAACCTCGCAGGAATCGCCGTACTGGTCTTTCGCGCCGCACTTCGGGCACTCGCCCTTGATGTAGCGGTCCGGCAGGAACATATTTTTCACCGGATCGTAGAACTGCTCGATGGTTTTGGTGGTCACCAGCTTCGCATCGTCGCGCAGGCGCTTGTAAATGGTTTGCGAGCGCTCCACATTTTCCGGGCTGTCAGTCGAGTGCCAGTTGTCGAACGCGATATGAAAGCCGTCCAGATACTGCTTGCGGCCGGCAGCGATCTTTGCAACGAAGTCCTGCGGCGTCACGCCGGCCTTCTCAGCGGCGATCATGATCGGCGCGCCGTGCGCGTCGTCCGCGCCAACGAAATGCACCTCATGACCGCGCATGCGCATGAAGCGCACCCAGATATCGGCCTGGATGTATTCCATGATGTGGCCGATGTGGAACGCGCCATTCGCGTACGGAAGCGCGGTGGTCACAAATAGCTGACGGGCTGACGGGGTAGTTGCGGTGACGCTCATTGCCGGGCAGGACTGAATTGGGGAAACCGGGATTTTATCAGTGTGGGCCTGAGCCAGTGCCAGCGGCTAAAATAGCGGTTTTCCGAGATCCAGAGCAGTTTCATGACCGTCCGCACCCGATTTGCCCCCAGTCCCACTGGCTATCTTCACCTCGGCGGCGCGCGCACCGCGCTGTTTGCGTGGGCCTATGCGCGTCGTTTTGGCGGCACCTTCATTCTGCGCATTGAGGATACCGACCTCGAGCGTTCGACGCCGGAGGCAGTGCAGGCCATCATCGATGGCATGCAATGGCTGGGGCTGCATCATGACGAAGGCCCGTTCTACCAGATGCAGCGCATGGATCGCTATCGCGAAGTGATTGCGCAGATGCTGAAGGACGGTACGGCCTACCATTGCTATTGCACGCCGGACGAAGTCGAAGCGATGCGCGAGCGTCAGCGCGCAGCTGGCGACAAGCCGCGCTATGACGGCACCTGGCGTCCGGAGCCGGGCAAGGCGCTGCCGGCAATTCCCGATGGCGCAAAGCCGGTGGTTCGCTTCCGTAATCCGCTGGATGGCGACGTCAGTTGGGACGACGCGGTCAAGGGCACCATTACCATTTCCAATCGCGAACTCGACGACTTCGTGATTGCGCGCCCGGATGGCACGCCGACCTACAACTTCTGCGTGGTGGTCGACGACTGGGACATGAAGATCACGCACGTGATCCGCGGTGACGACCATGTGAACAACACGCCGCGCCAGATCAACGTGCTGAAGGCGCTGGGCGGCGACCTGCCGGTGTATGGGCATGTGCCGATGATCCTCGGCGCCGACGGCGAGAAACTGTCGAAGCGGCACGGCGCAGTCAGCGTGATGGAATATCCGGCGCAAGGCTATCTGCCGGAGGCGATGCTGAACTATCTTGCGCGGCTGGGCTGGAGCCACGGCGATGAAGAAATCTTCAGCATGGAACAGTTCTGTCAGTGGTTCGATCTCGACCACCTGACCAAGTCTCCGGCGCAGTTCAATCCGGAGAAACTGGCCTGGCTGAACAATCATTACATCAAGCAGGCTGACGACGAGCGCCTTGCGCAACTGGCCATGCCTGAGCTGGTCAGCGATGGCGCGAAATTTGATGGCGCGCCGCCAATCGCGGAGGCGATTGCGCTACTGAAGGACCGTGCGAATACCGTGGTCGAGCTGGCCGATGCCGCGATGCTGTTCTATCGCGAACCGAAACCCGACCCGGCGCTGCTGGCGCAGCACCTGACCGATGCCGCGCGCGCCGCACTCGCGCAGTTCGCGGCCGGCGCGGAGGGGGTAGCCTGGACGAAGGAGGCCATTGCGGCGTTGATGAAGCAGGTGCTGGCAGACCATCAGATGAAGATGCCGCAGCTGGCCATGCCGATCCGACTGGCCGTCACGGGTCAGCTGCAGACCCCGTCGGTCGATGCCGTGCTGCTGCTGTTCGGGCGCGATGTGGTGCTGAAAAGGCTGGCGCCGTACCTGTAAAAATATTTTCCGGCCGGGATTTACACGTCAGAAAAGAATTGGCTATAATCTCGCTTCTGTCGCGCACGGGGGTATAGCTCAGCTGGGAGAGCGCTTGCATGGCATGCAAGAGGTCAGCGGTTCGATCCCGCTTACCTCCACCACTGAGCTACAATCAGCGCGCGCAGAAGCAGCATATAGGCCTGCAGTACGGACAGAATTCGAGTTTTGTCCCCATCGTCTAGAGGCCTAGGACATCACCCTTTCACGGTGAGTACCGGGGTTCGAATCCCCGTGGGGACGCCAGTACAGAAAGGCCGGTATCGTTAGATGCCGGCCTTTTTTTTCGGCTAGTTTTTTAATTCAACCGGAAGTCTCGCGCGACGATAAAAGCGGTGTATCGCGGAGTTCGCTCGTTACCGGCAAAACGGTGCTTGTTGGGTACGTTGTGAAAAGGTCGGATTAAATCACCAGGGCCGGGCGCTGGCGCGCGAAGCGCCATCTTTGGCGTTACGTCAAATGGACCCCAAAGCATGAGGGCGCGCAATCCGATTTGCTCAAACCCGGTCGAACCGGGGCATCCCGCCAACCAAAGTATGTCTGCCCCTTGAAGCGGTGTCGGTGTCCGCGCTATCAATGCATCTATCGCGCTCCGCGACCCTCGTCCCGGGTGGATGATCATGAGTCCTGATTTCTGGCAGATGGCCTATCTGGCCTTGAAGGATATGCTGTTACCGCTGCTGCCCAGTTTGGCCGGGTCAGTCGTATCTCTGCAGTTCGTCGGCAGGGGGCTTTCCGTGTACCACAAGCTGTCCAGTATCTGTGCCGGCGTCACTTGCGCGGTCTATGTCGCGCCGGTATTGATTCGGTGGTGCGGGGCTGATGAAAAGGAATTGCATGCGTCACTGCAGTTTCTGATTGGATTGTTCGCGCTGGCGATCGGGAGAGAAATCTTCCGCGAGATTGAGAACGGCTTGATCCAGAAAATTCGCGCACGACTGCTCGGAGGCACGGAAAGATGATCTGGTGGGTGAACTTGATCTCGAATGCGGTTTTGCTGTCATTTTGCCTGTGGGCTGTGCTGAATCAGCGGGTTGATACCCGCATCGTCGGCACGATCTCACTGTCATCGCTGGGCCTGTTCGCCGCGATGAATCTGCTGAAGCTGCGCGAGATCAGCTGGCAGGGTAACGAATCGCAGGCGATGGTCAATGCTTCGATGGCCTGTCTGTTCGTCTGGCTGGGTCTGCGCTATCAGCGCTACCTCGGGCAGCGACCGGCGCGATAAAGTTGCCCACCGTCAGAGGCACCAGCACCGAATATCAGAACGGCGGCTTGTACACCTGGCAGCGGCCGCGGTACAGCAGATGCGGACGGCGGGATTTTTCGAGCGCGGTGATGTTGACCTCGCCGGTGCCGCGATTCAGATGGAAGTCGATGAACTCGATCATGTCATCCACCATCAGCTGACGGTAGGCGATCGCGCCTTTGACATGAGCATCGCTGATCTTGGTCGCGAAATTCGTGCGGCCGATCATGGTCAGTACAAAGCTGGTCATCTTGGTGGCTTCATTCACTTCGATCGCCAGCGGATCGAACTCGGTCGGATCCGGATTGATCGGCGACCAGCTGCCGAGATAGATCGGCATATAGCCCCGGCAGTTGAAGCGCAGCGTTTCCGCCTGCGTGCTCAGCGACATGCCCGCTAGCAGCAGGATAAGCAGGGTCGATCGCAGCAGGGTAGTCAGGCGCATATTGAATTCCTCAGCGAGCCAGCGCGACGGATTTTACCTGCACCCACACATCATCGCCGACTTGCAGCGCCAGCTCGGCCAGCGCTCGCTGCGTGATCCGGGCTAGCAACGCTGCGGAACCCACCTGCACACGCACCAGCGCGAGTCCGAGATGTTCGTCGTCAGCGATCCGGTCGATACGACCGCGCAGGCAGTTTTGTATGCTGCTCTTGCCGGGTTGTTCGCGCGCCAGACTGACATCGCTGGCCAGCACACTGACGCGCGCCGTCGCGCCTATGGCCAGTGCCGGATCGCGTATCCACAGCCCGCCGCCGTCAAAATCCATGCGCGCGAGATGCCATCGCTGATCGATCTCAGCCACCGTGGTGTCGAATACCACGCCGGGTTCGTTGCCCAGCCTGACCGGCAGATCCAGTTGCGACAGCGTCGCGGCGAGACCGCCACTGACCAGCACTGTGCCAGCTTCCATCACCACCAGATGATGCGCGAGTCGCGCAACTTCATCCGGTGAGTGCGTGACATAGACCACCGGTATCTGCAGGGTCGACTGCAGGCGGTCGAGGTAGGGCAGGATTTCCTGCTTGCGTCGGTGGTCGAGCGCTGCCAGCGGCTCATCCATCAACAGCAGTTTCGGATGCACGGCGAGCGCGCGGGCGATGCCGACACGCTGTCGCTCGCCGCCCGACAGCGTATCGGGGCGTCGCGCCAGCAGCGCGCGTATGCCGAGCAGGTCCACGATCGTGTCGAGATCGAAGCGGTCGGACGCCGTCGACTGCGAACGCTTCATTCCGTATTGCAGATTGCCGAGAACGGACAGGTGAGGGAACAGACTCGCTTCCTGGAAGACGTAACCGATCGCGCGGTGATGTGGCGGCACGAAGGTCGAGCCATCCTGCCACAGCTCGCCGTTAACATGGAGCGAGCCTTCGGCACGTTCCAGTCCCGCGAGGCAGCGCAACAGCGTGGTCTTGCCGCAGCCGGACGGACCGTACAGCGCAGTGATTCCGCGCCCCGGCAGATCCAGATCCGCGGTCAGCGAGAAGCCGGGCCATCGCAGGGTTAATCGTGCCTGAATGCCGCTCATCTCAGACACCGCCTTTCACGCGCGGTCGCGACAGATGCAGCGCCAGCAGTACGACGAAAGAGAAGGTAATCAGAATCAGCGCAACGGAGTGCGCATGCTCATATTGCATCGCTTCCACATAATCATAGATCTGTACTGACGCGACGCGTGTTTGTCCGGCGAGGTTCCCGCCGATCATCAGCACCACGCCGAATTCGCCGACGGTGTGCGCGAAGCTCATTACCGACGCCGTCAGAAATCCGGGCAAGGCCATTGGCAGCGCCACGCTGAAGAAGGCATCGACCGGCGATGCGCCGAGCGTCGCCGCGACCTCCAGCGGACGACGACCGATGGATTCAAAGGCCGTCTGTAGTGGCTGCACCATGAAAGGCAGCGAATAAAACACCGAGGCGACAACCAGTCCCCAGAAAGTAAATGGCAGCAGGCCAAGGCCGAGTGATGAGGTAATTTTCCCGACGAAGCCGTTCGGCCCCATCGCCAGCAGCAGATAGAAACCCAGCACGGTCGGCGGCAGCACCAGTGGCAGCGCAACCAGCGCACCAACCGGCGCCTTGAATGGCGAAGCGGTGCGCGCAAGCCACCACGCGACCGGCGTGCCGACCAACAGCAGGATCAGGGTGACCACCGCAGACAGCTTTACGGTGAGCCACAGGGCGTTGAGCGCTTCGGGTTCGAGGATCATGTCGTTATTCTTGTTTGCCCCGGATTATTGAATGGATCGTCAGACTAGTCCAGCCGGCCCACGATCATGGACAGAGGCCAGCGGACCGTACGCGTCTGCGCCGGATCGCCCCACAGCGGCAAGAGCTGCTGTTCCAGTAATTCGACCGGATCATGGCCATTCGCCGTCCGGTAACGCGCGGTTGCAGACCATGAGCGGAAATAGCCCAGCAGCTGCGACAGTGACCATGACTGTGCCATCGAGAATTCCGGTGGTTCGATGCGATCGAACGGGAAATCCAGTTCACGATAGCCGGTCTCGACATGATGGCGTTCCGGTGGCCAGAACGGACCGACGATGTCGCGATAGAAGTGCTGCACCGCTGAGTTCAGCGCATCGCCGTCCACTTCATTGATGCCATAGTTCCAGGCGGCAATCACGGCACCACGCTTGCCGACACGTCGTACTTCCCCATAAAACGAGGTCAGATCGAACCAGTGCAATGCCTGTGCAACCGTTACCAGGTCGACGGAACGCTCGGGTAAACCACTATTGTCAGCAGCGGCAATATCGTACTCGACACCCGCGCATAGTTGCGCATGCACGATCTGTTCGCGGCTGGCATCCGTGGCACGTACATGCGCGAAGTGATTTGCCAACATGACCGATGCCTGCCCGCTGCCACAGCCGCAGTCCCAGGCCAGATCGTCGCCCTTGCATTGGGCCGCCAGCCACGAAAATAAATCTTCGGGATAGCGTGGACGGAAGTCCGCGTACTGACCGGCGATATTGCCGAAGTGGTCGTTGAAGCCGCTCATAGACAGTCTCCGCTCAGAACAGCCCGACGACCTTGCCATGCTCATCGATATCGATCTTCGCTGCGCTCGGTACCTTCGGCAGACCCGGCATTGTCATCACATCGCCGCAGATCATCACGATGAACTGCGCACCAGCGGCCAGCCGTACTTCGCGCACATTGACCACATGACCACTCGGCGCGCCGCGCAGCGTCGCGTCGGTGCTGAATGAGGACTGCGTCTTCGCCACACAGATCGGATAGCGACCATAGCCGGCCTCCTCAAACGACTTCA